>Ga0134125_10003313_pt1 | contig 18697 bp, 23 predicted proteins | sample KB31751_FD_96464 | JGI IMG/M metagenome (GOLD analysis project Ga0134125, IMG submission 96464) | Terrestrial soil microbial communities with excess Nitrogen fertilizer from Kellogg Biological Station, Michigan, USA - KB3-175-1 | ecosystem: Environmental > Terrestrial > Soil > Unclassified ... | reverse complement strand
TGCTTTGGTGAGGTCTGAATAGGCTCCGGGCATAATGCCGCCCGGCGTTTGCGACATCGCCCGTTGATTGGCATAGACCGTCTGGAGCTGGTTCAGTCCCGATGGGTCCATTCCCGCAGCGGAAGCCGCAGCGACAGGATCGCCTCCATTCCGGTAAGCACTCGCAGCAGCCTGCAAGGCATTAAACTGCCGCTGTTGTTGTAGCGCCTGTAGCTGGTATAAGCCGGAATGGGCTTGAGCCAAATCAATGTTGGCAATCGTTCCAATCGCTTGATTTAGATTTGGACCAGTCGCGTTAACGCCGAGAGCGACGGAGGGGTTATAATCAGGCATCAGGTGCAATCCATCCTGGCGAACCAGTGTTACCCAACCAACCGTTGCTGCTCGTTCCAAATCCTATTTGTTCGAGCCGTATCCACTTCGATTGATCGCGTTATAAAGCAGGGAATTTGTAATGCCGCTGTTGACGCTGCCGGTGATTGCGTTTGCGCCACCGATGATACCGGACGCCTGAGACTGTCCAATCTGTCCCATCGTATTTGCAATGGCATTCCCCGCCCCGACACCAGCCGAGGCGGCACTGGAACCAAGCTGCGCCAATCCCATCAGACGGTTGAAATAATTTCCGTACTGCTGAGAGGCTAAACCTTGATTGAACGTGGCAAAGTCCTTCAAAGCGCCACCGGACAAATTCAGACCAGCGGCATTTTCCTGCCGGGTCAGCGCAAGATTTCCTTGCTGCTGCGCGAACTGATAGTCGGGCGAATTATAAAACTGCGAGTAATCGGCATTGGCAGGTGTCGATGTCCCGTCCTGTCCAATGCCGTAAAGCTGACCCAACGAATAGGTCGCGCCTGTGCCGACGTTGATAAACGGATTGAGTTTGGCCGCCTGCTGTTGCTGGAATGCCAAGGCATTTGTTTCGGCGTCGGCCTGGGTGTCGGCTGCGCTTCTCGCCGCGCTAGACCCTATAAGGGCGCTTCCTATCGAAGCACCAGCAATAGCTATGCCAGCCATTTCACCCAATCCATTTTGAATAGTGAATGTCTGCTGGAGCGAATCCAAACGCAGACAGAAACTCAGGCATTCCTAACGGAGAATGTTCTTTGAAACCTGACATCCAGTATTTGACGCCACGCAATTTCAGTTCTTTTTCCGCTCGTTTGAAAAGCGGTAGGGCGTATCCACGGTTGCGATATTCCTTGGCTACATAAACAATATCGGTAAGAGCAGTTGGGGTTGTTCTGTAATGCAAGCCCCAAACGATCTGAATCGTAATGTAGCCAATCAAAAGCCCTTCTTTTCTGATCGTAATCAGAATAAGAGTGCCGCTCGCTTCTTGCCTGATGTATTCTTCATATTGTGGAGAAAGCGGCATCTTATCTTGAAACAAACCAAGCTCTCGCCAATGGACATAGAACAGAGGAGCTAATTCCGTTATGCAATTGCGGAACAATTCCACTTGAGTTTTTGCTGCCATCAATCACGCCAAGCCCAAAGCCGTAATAATCGCGTTCATCTTGGACGCAAGCGATGCAAAGTTGTTGTTGATGTGCGTATCGTCCCCGCTCCCGGATACGGCGGCTATCGTATTGCTCACGACGCCACCCGAACTGTTGGTGAGGGCGGTTAAAATTGCCGCTGCATTTCCGTCGATGACAAATCCACCAGCGCCACTGTTAAGTGCGTCATTGAAATAAAACCGATAAAGAGCGTTTTGAACAATGTCATTTGCGCCGCCCTGCGTTCCGGTATTGCGATAGACATTCAACGTCCCAAGAGCGCCGTTTTCCGTAACCACTAATGCGCTGACAGGCCCCGTCGATGTCGCGGGAGCCACAAACGCAAATCCATCGTAAGATGCATACTGCGTCACAATCGGCTGCGATGGCAGCATGGTCAGCGTAATCACATTCGACGCCATGCTCGCATTGCACGGGATCAAACGATTCATGCTGACCACAAAATCGTGAAACTGCTGCAACGCAATCTGCGCATTGCCCGTCAGAAAGCCACGGTCATTATTCGCGTCGGTCGTAAACGGCAAGCCAGTATTGACCGCGACAATCGGCGGCGGCTGCGACGATGCCTGAATGGTCACGGCATTCCGATGGAAATATCACCGGAAGCGGCAATCACCCTGCGCCGCACCGGATCGGAAATCGTCAACCGATAAACCCTTTGACGCGACTGCCCCAGCCGAAGCCAGCGCAGCCTCGTATTGTAATCGCCCAAGGCCCCTATCGAATCCCATAATTGAGGCCGGGTGAAATTCCTTCCGCCATCGTCCGACCAATCAAGCATGGCTTGCGGATTTGAACCGGGATCAACTGTGTTTCCGACGCCCGTTTCCATGTCGAGTTCAAAGCGGCTATGGAACACCCGTCTGCGATCAGGGACGGAAATCGTCGGCGCGGTCATCAGCGCCTGCATCGTATTGCCAAATTCAGTAAAAGCACTCGGGTCGAGATAGCCCACCCGTCCGCTATAGGCATCTCCAATCAGAATCTTGTTATAGACGTTCGCGACACAGGTGCCGCGCCAGCGTCCATAGCTGTTGTTGAAATCATCCCATGAAATCCGTTCATGCCAGTAGCCGGTCGAAATATCGTAAATCCATGTCGCATTGGCGCTTACAAACGTCAGGACAATGAACTTATGACCCTCCCAGCTAAAGGAAAAGCAATAAGCGTCCGAGACGGTTGAATATGATCGCCATGCATCCTCAACCGCGTGCTGGCTGACACGACGAGGAATCGTCCCGTCCAGTCGATAAAAGATCAGGTCGTCACCAAGGAAGAAAACCGAATTATCTTCCTTGACCGGCGTTAGAGCAGCGGCGCAGCCGCGCTCGATTGTCGCCCCGTCGATCCGCTGAAATGGGAAATTTACGGTTCCCGCATCGTACCATGTTTCAATCGTATTCTGGCCGAAGATCAGGAGATTTTCCTGCTGGTTGACGATAGACAGAACAAAATCCGGCGAGACTTCCGCCGAGGCAAAATCAAGCCCATTGTAAATTGTCCCATCCAGTGAATTGGAGATGAAAAACTTGTTGGTCCCGTCCCACGGCAGAACGAAATAATTGTCAAAAAACGTTGTGCTTGTCGCCGCATGGAAATTCGTATCGGTGATGATCTGAAAGCCAGCGCCTATCGAATAGATATATCCCGCCGCTCCATTGACGATCTGCAACTGCGTTCCGTTATCCGACATCGAAACGATGTTGCTGCCTGAAATCGCTCCACCTACTGTCGTCACGACGCCAAGGGCCGTTATGCTGTAGAGCAATGGTCCTGAGACGACGTACAGCACGCCGCCCATGACGTGCATTCCACGGATCGGACCTTCTCCGCACGTTGCAAAAAGGCTTAGTCCGGGCGCTTCAAAAACAGCGACCTGACTTTTTGCGTCCGGCGGCTCGCGTTCCGCATAGCAATTCACTGCACGTTGAGCGGAGAGAGGCAGGGAAGAAGATTGATAGCTGTTAGTGCAGAATTGCAGGTTCATGGGCCGGTCTGATCGGTATTGAAACCGAAGAAATAGCTTTCCGGCTCGCGGTCAAATCCATAAACAAGATCGAGGCTGCTGGCCGCCTGCTCTTTTATCATCTCGTAGCGTTGCGGATTGCAGTCGTATTCCAGCGCCATCTTGTAAGCGAGATTCCAGACAAGCGCGTCCAGCCATTCGTTCGGAAGGTCCGGCGTATTTGCAGCCGAGACGAAATCCTGCACCGGACGCCACCAGGTGAACTTCATTGCACTGGTGACATCGGGAGGCGCTGGCCAGACCCAAATAATACCTTGCGTATTCGCGCCACCGCGAGGATCGTAGAAAAATTGGGTGATCGTTCCCGTATCTGCCTTGTTCGGGAGGTTTCGATAATCGATACGCGAAACATTAATCATCGGCGTATCGAGCGCGCCGTTAAACGCATATCGTCTGCCGGACACGATCCGCAGCGGCCTTACGATGTCGGTCTGATAGACGTAAACGGCATTTCCAGCCGACGCCGATCCGCTAAGACCAGATGCTAACGTGATCGTTGTGCCAGACGGGGCTCCGCTTTCCGTGGTCCAGAAAATGCCGCCTGAATCAAGAACGATGCCGACCTTGTATGTGTCAGCAAATCCTGTCGCAGATGTCACGCTGATAGTTGTAGCGGAAGCGGATGCGGAGGCCGATAAGGTCGTCGCCGTATAGCTTTCCGTTGCATGATCGGTTGTCGTTCCACCGACCGTATAGGAAATCTGGTTCGGCTGGAGGAATAGCGTTCCTTCCGTTTCCGTCCAGATATGCAAGCCCGTGGCATTAAGGGCCTTGACCAGCATGTTGAGCTGGTCCGACGCATCGTTGATCGTATTGGCATTCGGCGTTTCACCGGCTGAGATAGCGCCGATCTTGCGCAACGCCATCTTGATGATTGTATCGCGATTGGCGTTGAACGTCGAAATTCCAGAAGTCGTCATGGCGTCAGATTGGCATTCGTATATTGCGTCAAATCCTCAACCAGCGCGCCGCTAGAGGCAACGGACGGTAATCCTTGCGCCAGCGTGATCGAGGCTGAAGATGGCGCACCTGAAATCGTCGATTTGAAAAACACCCCACTATCGAGCATGATCTGCACGGTATCGCCGTTCTGCATTTGCGCGGTTGACGTGAGCGGAATCACGGTCGCACCCAATGCCGCATTTGCATTCGTGGTCGTTGTCAGGAATCCGAGAAACACATTCGGCTGGCGCGGGCGAGGCTCTGGAACGGTTTGATCGTCAACGATGCCTTTGACAAAATCCTGCGGTTGCCGAGGCTCCCACAAGTTCCTGTCAACGATCAGCCCCGTCCATTCCTTTCGGGTATCGAATGACCGGCGTTTGAAGCCGGATCGGTCGTCAATGCGGTAAAACGTCCCGCCGATATAGAATAGATCGCGCGGCATCTAAACTGCTCCGAAAGCTAATAATGCCCCGCTGGGGCTAGGCAGCGATAGAATAGACAATTAAGATGTTCCCTAAAGGAGCTTCATTATGCTTACCGACGCTCTTATGGCGGTCAAAGCACGCCTTCTCATTCGCGGACACGAATGGATGGAAGTCGAATGTATTTTCCGAAAAACTCTAATTGACGGATCGCGCGCTAGCGGACCTCTGATGCGGCGAAAAATGCGCGGCATCTGGCAGTACCGGAAAATGACCGGTGACGAAGAAGAAGAGTTTGTCTCTCGCCGAGCCTGGTGAGATTGGCTCCTTTAAGTGATCTATTGTTACGGCAGCGTCGAATTGAACCTCGCGATTCCGTTGAAGCTTTGAAAGGGGGCCGAGTAGAGATCAGTGGGGTAGATGGCCCATTTTGATCCGGATTGGATCATGTCGTACCAAGCGGGGATCGACCCCGCCTGCGAATTGGCGAGGAACTGAGCATACTGATCCTGCACCAGCGTCGAAAACGCCACCGTATTCTTGTAGGCCGCGATCAGATTGACGAACTCATTGTGGATGCAAGTGCCGTCCGTGCCGCAAGTAGCGGAAGACAGCCCTAATCCCATCGGCCCCGCTCGCGAAGCCGATAAGGCTTGCCCCTGATAGCCGCCTTCGTATGCTACGATTGGTAAATTATAGCCCTGTGCAGTGTTCAACGACTGCCATACTGAATAAACCGCAGTGACCAGATTGGAAAGCGTGTGGCAGCTTGATGACGTGCATCCGCCAGACCGAATATCGCTGTCAACAAATGCCAGTCCCAATGCCATTCTTGTCGGATCGCCGCTCGCATAATTATCAGCCGCCGTGAGCGCGTCGGTAAGAGGGTTGTTCCAATCAAGGTCTACATCTTGAATCTCGCCGCCTTGAAAATATGTCGCGTAGCTTAACTCGTCCGAGTAATCGATGGGGCGATTAGGCGCGGTATTGTAACTCACGCCCACATAAGAATTATAGACGGAGTAGCCGAGCGCCGTGCTGAGATCGGCTCCCTGAAATCGATAAGTGTTGGCAAGCACACCGCCGTCGCCCGCGAACGCCTGAAATGCCATCACCCGCTTAAGCGTAGATAGCGAGCGAGGGGCCCACGCCGCAGTAACGAGCCCCTGCATTTGTCGCGTGCGCAGCGCGTACCAGCCGTATTGCTGGCGTACAAAACCCGGAAATCCAAGCGCCGTGCCTTGCGCTGTCGCAAGCGTTGACTGAGCAAAACCGCTGTTCCACACTTCGTTGGAATACTCGAAATGAGCGGTGAGCGACAATTTCAGATTATCGCGGACGTAAGTGGCAAACGCCGTTATCGAGGCGTCGGTAAACAAATTCGGGATATTGAACCAGCAATCGGTATTGAGTTCGTTGCAGAGAGCCACCTGCATTGACAACGGAACGCCAGAAAGAAAACCATTGTTGGTGTAGAGCCACGAGTCGAGCAGCAGGCTGTACTCGAACGAGCCGGTCGAATTGAGTGGGATTTCATTTGCCGCCAGCGGGCTGCCGCCAGAGATGCGGATGATTGGCTTCGCACCGCGCCCGCCGACGTTGAGCGTAGCCGGGTCGCCCGTCGAGGCAAACGTGATGAAACCCTGATATTGCTCGCCGTCGGTGTAGGTTAATGGCGTATCGGGAGCCGCCGCGCCGACGTACACATCGACGCCGCCGGTGAGCGATCCGCTGATCGTTCCGCCCCAGGCACCAGGTGCCCACGCTTCGTTGCCGTATCCGAACGCAGCCGCCTGATGGCCGTAAGAGAAAGTCGACAGGTTGCTGCTGTTGGTATCGGCCCAATCGATGAACCGCAGGATGCGTGGATTAAGACTGAGATCGCCCTTCAATGCGGCGGTAAAGTCCGGGTTGAACGCCTCGCCGCTGAGATACAAACTCTCCCGGTCGCTACGGACCAAATAAGCATTGCCCCAATTTGAGTACGTCGCGGTATGCAAAAACGTCACTTGAAGCTGCGGCGGCGCAGCCGCAAAGGAAAAGACCGCCCGGCAATTAGTGCCTGTCACTGACAGAGAGGTGCCGGGAATATTCGTGCAGCTTCCCGACGTGACGACCGAGATATTAGTGACCCCCAGCGTGCTGATCGAGATCGTCGCCGTGCCGGTCCACCCCATGACCCAGTTGAACGCATTCGTGTTCTGCGGAAAATCGAACGAACAAATAATGTCCTGCGTCGGCGTGCTTTGCGGGTAGCCGTTGACATCGAGGATCGCGGGGAACGCCGTGCCTGAACTTTTCAGACTGCGGCACGACTTGAACAGGTTGATGAACGGATATGCATCGGCCAGCGCGCCCATGTTCATCACTGACTTGCCGGGCGGCGGGATGACGGTGAATTGCTGGCCTTGGCACGGAAGCGTCAAGGCCGCGAGAAGGAACAGAACTTTCTTCATTCGTTTAACGCAGCTTGCGCTTGAGTTCGGCGATCTCGGCCTGCTGTTCCTGTAGCGCCTTCACCAAAACCGGGATGACGCCGACATAATCGAAACTGCTCGGTTGGCCGGACGCGTCATGGCCGGTCAGCGACGGCAAGACCGAAACCGCGTCCTCGGCAATGAAGCCGTACATCTTTTTATCGGGGTCGCCGTATTTCGGGTTCATGAAGAACGACACCGGCTTGAGCTTCATCACTTCATCGAGGCCGACGTTGATCGTCTTGATGTTGTGCTTGAAGCGACGGCTGGACGTGCCGAGACAGACGCCGAGGGTGCCGGAGCCCGAGTATAGTGCATGCGTCGTTGTGTCCTCGCACACCGTTGCGTCGGTGTGCGTGGCATCCGACCCGATATTGGGAAGCAGGAACAGGCCGCTGCTTAACTGCGCGGCTATCGTCTGCGTCTGCGCGCCCGTGCCCGATGTCGTAGCGACTGGCGAAGCAAAGCTCAGCGTCGAGGGTGTAGCATTGCCCGTGCCGTTGCCGGACTCGATGGTAAAATTAGCGCCCGCCACATTGCTGTCGGTGCCCGAACGCGAGCCTTGCGCCTGCGCCGTTTGAGCAACAGGACTTGCAACGTTAGCGCCGCCAAATTGAATGGTAGCCGCCGCAGGCGAAGAAAGAATGCCGCGGCTGCTGTTCCACGAAAGAGTGTTGCTGCTGCCAACTATAACGCCTCCGCCGCTCGTAATAAGACCGCCGGTCGTAAGTGTGCCGCTTGTAAGAAGGCCGCTTATCGTGGCCGTTCCGGTGATGCCAAGAGCATCGGAACCAATGGTAGCCCCGCCAAGCGCCAGAGACGTGGCCTTGGCCGCGCCAGCGACCTGAAGCTTGGAGCCGTCGGACATCAGCAGTTGCCCGGCGGTAAAGCCACTCGTCGACGTGGAGTTGGCGGTTAGTGTCGTTATGCCGCCGCCTGCGCCACCATCGATCTGGTAATTCGTCCCGTCCGACACGACGCGAACGCAGACCGGCGTGGTGCCGTTACCTGCGCCGAGCGTGTAGGACGCCGCTCCGTTAATGGTCGAAGTCGCTGGCGTGATTGTCTGCGTACCCGCGCCGATATTGCATACATCGACGTAATAACCAGCCGCGAAGCCGGTCGTACCCGCCTGCGCGATAGTCGGCGTCTGATTGCTGGCGTTACTGAGGTCAACCAGTTTGCCGCAGTCGGTGGAGACAATGGCGTAGTTCGTGCCGGTCTGAAGATTGAACGCCTGGCTCGCCGCGATAGTGCCAGTAAGCGAATTGCCAATGGTGCCGCCTGTGGCGCCGCAGCCGGTCGCAATCGCAGGGGTGAGGCCGCCGAACGAGCCGGAATTGTTGTATTGAATCTGGCCGTTGGTGCCGCCGGGCGGGCCGCCGCCAATAAAGGTTTTAAGCGCATTTGGGGTCGTCGTAACGGCGGGGTTAGACCCCTGAAACATCGGGATTAGTTCGCCGCCAGTCAAAGCCGAGCCAGCAGACAAATTGTTGATGGTGCTATCGGCTAGCGCCTGCACCGGGACGAATGCCAGCCAGAGCGTCAAAAGGGATGCAAATGGTTTTTTCATTGGATAAGAATCTTGTTTCCAGTATCTGCCAAGAGGGCATCGCCCGTATCAGCCAAGAGAACGTTAGTGACAGGACTACCGATACCTCCGATCCCGCCACTATCGGCGACCGTCGTGTCCGTCACTGTATGTTCATCGTGAATGACAACCACGGGACCTCGCTTAAGCCGAGCCGATCGTGTTGAGCGTGACGACCTCATTGCGGGACGCCTTTAATCATTTCCAGATCAACCGAATAGGACGATCCAGACTGGAAGCCGACCGTGGTAAAAAGGATGCTCCCGGTGGCACCGGCATTATTCGGGTTCTTCAAGCCCCCGAAGAACGAGTAATCCATTGTGCCGACGCCAGCGCCAAGGATAGTCGCATCCGTTGCCGAACTTGCATCCCATTGAATGCGAAGCGCGCCATTTGAAATGCTATAAACAACACGGATGATCTTGAGATGGATTCCGGGCACTACGCCCATATTTGCGAACGTCGTCGATTGGGCGTCCACTTTCTTGACGCCGCTCTCGCCCGTCCCGTCGCTTTCATTCGTGAATTGATAAATGAGATTGCGCGGACCATTCGCAATCAGTGTTGAAGTCACCACATCGGCCATTTCAAGTCTCCAATTGAAAAGGGCCGATCCTTTGGTGGACCGGCCCGGTTTAGGTGATTAAAAATGGCTTACTGAGTGAAGTTATCGACGCCGAACATACCTTGCGACAACGGCGTGGTCGTCAGTCGCGCGCTCGACAGATTGACATACACAAGCGTATGCGCGTTCGTGAGAACGGTCGTTCCACGAACATCGCCCGTCGTCCCCGTCGCGGGACTTGTCGTGTCGGCGACGGTAATCGAGGGATTGGCCGTATAACCGGACCCGTTCACCCAAATGTTGACATAGCCCGCAAGATCGGCGGCAAGGTTAAGCCCGACCGTCAATGTCGTGCCGAAGCTGTAATTGTGAGCGTCGGTGAATTGCGGGGTAATCGAGGCAATCCATTTCCATGCTTTCAAGCCGGAAACGGTCGTTGCGCCCGATGTCGCCGTAATCGTTTCGGCCATCGGTTGGCCGTACAAATCCCAGCCCCGAACAATGAAGGCACCGCCCGCTCCGCCAGAAACGCCCGTCACTTTAAGTGTCGCGGTGACGGCCTTGGTCGGATCGTAGTACATCGTGATGTCACGAATACCGAGGCTCAGATAGCCCATCTGAGCGCCGACCGCCAAAGTCCCCGATGGAATGACGGTACGTGTAGGAAGCGCGGTAAACGCCGATGACGTTACAATGATGCCGTTACCAGAACTGGACACCAGCGTCATTGCCGTCCCGCTGGTGACGTTGGCAGCCGCAGCCACGTTGGTTGCCGATGCAGCAGCAGGCGTTGCATCAAGAATACAGCCATTCGCCGGCCAGCCAATCGCGGCGCAGGCAACGCCGTTGCCGCTCGAATTGTATTTATTCCAGACCAGTCGAGGGTCGATCAGATTCATGCCGCCATAGCCGAGCGACGGCGCGCTGTCTGGTTGGGTCGCGGTGTTTCCTAACGCATTACGCTGTTTAACGATGTGAGCGGGAGCGGTAAAAGCAGTGCGAGCCATAACGGCCTCCAAGTTGCGTGTGGGCTATCGCGCCACGGGACGCCCGGAAACCGGGAAAGAAAAAGGGGCCGCACAGGATTGTGCAGCCCCCAAGTTGTGCTGGAGGAATCAGACGCCAGGCGTACCGTAGGCGCCGCGCCAGTCGCTCCAGCCGAAGCTGTAGCGTTCATAGCTCGCCGCCTTCGCATTCTTCGTGTCGAAGTCGTTATCGGTATCGAACGATACCGGATCACGAACGTAATGCTTCATGCCTTCCGGCGCGTTCGTGCGGATGAACCACGCCGTTGCCGACGTGAAGTAATGGTTCATCTTGATCCCTTTCGGGAACACGTTCGTCGCTTTCAGGACATTGATCGCATTATTGGCCGTATCGTTCTGCAATACGGACTTGAGAATGCGGTTTGCTTCGTACCAGGTCTGCGTCGGCACATGCAGCGATTGCGGCATGAGGCTGATTTTCAGGCCCCGCGAGTTCAAGGCTTGCATCACCTGGATGCTCAGATCCTCGATCGCGGCTTCCGAAAGATCGGCAGCGGTCGTAAGCTGGTTTGACTGATTACCCGTCAACGTCGGATGAGCCGTATTGATGAGGCTCACGCCATCGCCGCCGGTATACGACGAGGAGAACGCATTGTTGTACACGTTCGCCGCAATCGTTTCCTTGGTCTGGCGCATGGAAAAGGCGAGCTGCTTTGCACGCCGCTTCGAGACAACCTCATAAAGATCGTCGCGGAGTTCTTCCCACGTCACGATATAGCCAAGCGCATACGCAACGTGCGTGTAGCGCGTGACGGAGCCCTGCGATTCGGTGTCGTAGTTGATCCCCGAGCCTTGCTGCTTGACCGGAGCCAAACCGAAGCCGGAGATTTCCACGTCCTCCTCGTAAGCCTTGTCGGAGGTTTCCTGATCGAAGAGATCGGGAAACTCCTCCTGGTGTTCGGAATAAGACCGACCCCACCATGCCTTGATGCCCGGCCAAAGAGCTTTTGGATGTGCACCAGTTGTAATGACGGCCATGTGTCAGCCTCCTTAAACGCCCGCAGTCTGATTGGCGAAGCGCGAGTTATTGAGCCTCACCAGCCATTTTGCGTTCATGTTTGTGTTCGCGGACGTACCGATGGTGTTATCCGCCTGTTGAAGCGGGCGGATGATTTTCACATCGAGCGTATTGGTCGTCGCGACCGTGGAGGCTGCCAATTGCCAGCCAGAAAATCCGGTCGTGGTCGAGCCAGAACCGGAGACGAGATTGGCGTTACGGCCAGCCCAAAGATCGGGAGCGCGCGCCTGCGAAGAAGCGTCGTCCTGAACTTCAAACAGCAGGTTCGGGTCGTCTGCGACCGCGATGTACTGCGCCGTTGACGCCGGATGGTAGATCGGAAGCCCTTGCGTAACGCTGACAATGTTCCCGGCAGGACCACCATCAATGATTCCGACCATGACGCCGGCAATCGGCGAACCAACACTTGCCAATTGAACGGCGGGTGTGCCGATCGTATCATTGCTGCCGCTGATGACATCGACGGGATCGCCGATGTAGAGCGCGGTCGCATAGGACGATGGCACGTAATAGACACTGACGGCACCTGTGTAGTAGCCGCCAGCAAACATCCGATAGGGAATAAGCCCTCGCGGAATATTAGCATTTGCCATGGGTTAACCCCCACGAATAGACGCGACGGGTAAAGACCCATCGGTCTGGCATTTTCAAAATCAGGTGGACGGAGATTTAAGAGCCGCTCTTGATGCTGATGCCTTGCTTCGGCACGTAGCGGCCATCTCCTTTTTGACTCTCAAATTCACCGCGCCTGATTGCCTCTTCCTTGGCGGCAACCAACTGCTCTTGCGCGGCCATATCTTCCTTGTACAAATCTTCCGGTAGCTCCATCAGAAAAGCCGTCAAAGGACCGCCGCCCTCGGCAGTGCCAACAACCTTGCTGACATTTTTCCCGTCTTTGTCTTGAACGTGCGTATAAGCTGCCTCCAGTGCACGTTCAATTCGACTACCCTCGTCATTGAACCAATGACGGTGGAATCCTTCGCGGCTCGCATAAGCAAGCTTCTGCTCCATGGCGCCGAACGGTTTGCGTGTCGGCCTGGGAGGAGAAATCGTTTCGGTCGATTCATGATATTTCGGCGGACGCCCGCGCCGTGGCTGCAATTCATCCATGGTCAATCATCCCATTCGTAATCTTTAAGATAATCTTCGCGCTTGTAGCCTGGAATCGTCTTGACGAACTTGTCGCAAGCCTTTTTGGCTTCCGCAGGTAAATCCTCGTAGGTGTGACCCTTTTTACGGGTCGCTACAGCGCCAGTTGGACTACCAACAGCAGCAGGTGCCGACCGCGATGGATTAATCCCGAACTTCTCGGGGAATTTCTCCATCGTAAGACGTTTGGTTTCGGCGAGCTTTTCCGCCGTGCTCATCCCCGGCTTATTGCGCTCCAGATCACCATAGGTATCGGTCGCATAAGCGTTCAATGAACGATCTTTATTGAACCAGCTTTCCCGTTCGATCCATGATTGAATGTCAGGATCAATCTTGACGCCATTCTGCGGCTTTGCTTCCGGCTTGACGTGGGATTTGTTCAAATCCTCGATTTCGGACAGCGTTGCCCGCACCATCGCCGGATCGGCATTAGCCGCTGCCTGTTCGGCCTTGGCCTGCAATTCAGCGAGCGCCTTTTTGTAAGCGCGCTCCTCGGACTTTGAGGTAAAGTCCAATAGCTCCTTGGAGGCTTCGCGCGTTTCCCGCAAAGTCCCTTCAAGTTCGGTCAGCCGTCGATGCAGCTTGTCATTGTCACGCTGCAATAATGGGAGCAGCCGTTCGCCGCGCTCAAGAAAATCTTCCGCGCTTCGCCAATGTTCGACATCCCCCTTGAACTCTTCCTTCGGCAACCAACCCAAGCGCCGGGCCTTAACCGCCGCTTCGTTTTCCTGCGGAGGAGCGTCTTGCTCAACCGCTTGAACATCGCTCATGTCTTGCTTCCTTTCTCAATGCCGCCAATGCACTTGTCATCCATGATCCGGTATTCAACGCCGTCCTTTCCAAGGATGATCTTGCCGGCGTATCTGTCGAAATAAACCCGATCACCTGCTACAGGTTTGTATCCTTGCCACGGACGTGATCGGTCGAAATTCCAGCTAAAGGCATCTTCACCGACTTCAATCAAAACGCCGGTCGATCCTGCAAGCTGCGCCCGTTCCTGCATTTGTTCGGGAATAGCAATTCCGCCTGTCGTTGCGCTCATCGCAATATCGGCGCGGACCAGCACTCGATCACCGATCGGGATACATCCTGACTCGTTCCTGCCGAAATATGGCGCGGGGAGATATTCAGCCTTTTTGATCGATAGCAGCTTCGGTTGCATTTTCCTGTTCCTTGTAAAATGTCTCTATCTGACTGAACGAGACGTTCTCCATTTCAATCAGCTCCAGAATGCGCGCTCGCGCTTCCGCGCTGTCTCTTGCAAACATCTCTGGACTGTTCAGCCAGCTTTCTTGGGCGAGAACGCCCAATGCCTTGGCGCGGTCTTTCAGGAATTGCCGGAAAAACTGTGTCGCAGGATGATTGCGCCACTCGCCGAATTGTTCCTTGGTCACTTCATAAACACTTGCTGAGACGGATTGGCCCCATACGCACACCAATCACCATAATCACCATGAATAATAACAACGCCCGACTCGAACGCGTAAATGATCGATGAGACGATTTGAGCAAAGCTCGCGCGCCTGACCATTTATTCAATCCGTCCAAGCGTGATATTCTTCGACGCCTTCACGTCCCAATTGCTCCACGTCCAGATTTCTCGCGTGTCCTGCTGAACACAGACCCATTGCAAGTCTGAATCCGGCCCGTAATCAATCATGAACTTTGCAATCGCTTCGCCCTTCGGCGTCTCAAGCCAAAGCAATTGCTCGATCTCATGGATAATCACTGCGCAACAGCAAGAGAGGCATGCGGGTTATTCGGATTGATCGTTGGTCCGCTGTTCGGCAACTGCGCCGGGCTCGGCATCGCTAGCGGATGAGGCGCTGCGGGAGGCGGAGGAGCACCTGGCGCAATACCACCTGCCTGCCCCTCTTGTGCCGGTGTATTTGCCGCCTCGAATTGCTTTTCCCAAATACTGATTTGCGTATTCAGCCATTGCAGGTGCTGGTCGCCCACGGCCTTGTCAGCCGTCGCCAATTGATTGATGGCTTGCGCGTAGTAGAGAACTTCCTGCGCTTTCTTGGCCGCGATATTGGCCCTCTCGGCCTCACCCTTGATTTCCAGTTCCATGCCCTTTGCGGCAATCACCGGATTAGGCGGCGGCTGATCCAGCAGCACGTCACTGATCTTATCGATCGAGGCCGCTTCAAAGATGCGCTTGCGAATATCGCCGCCCTTGCACCACGGATCATTGGCAAACTGCATCAGGAATTGCGCGCGGCCCAGCCGCTGCATATCCGAAACCATGGTCGGATCGGATACAGGCTCGACACCGGAGCCGAGAATGTAATCCTGCTTGGTAATTGTTTTCCAGGTATCGCCGACCTTATAGACCGACTTCTCATCTCCATAGATACGATTGAGCCGGTAGAGCTTGTTCAGTTCCGATTTGAGCGAACGATGCACCCGCTTGTAGATCGCGGTGAAAACCTTCAAGCCCTGTTCGATGATCGCAAGCGTGGTCGTCGCAGGTGTGTTCGGGGATGCCTGTTCACCCGTCAGGACATCCTTGATTGAAGCGACTTCCTTTCCAGCTTCGATCAATGTCCCCAGCAGATTAAATAGAACCCCCGACGGACCGGGGAAATTCAGCGGCACGATATTGTCGCGCACGGAAGCTCCGGTCGTATTCACAACCTTGTATTCGCCCATCTGAAACCGGATTGAGCCGGCATTCATCGACAGTCCCTTGCCGATAAACCCTCCCCCAGTGTTCTGGAGCGTTCCAGCGTCGATCAACTGGTTGAGCGTCGTATTGACCGCTTCATTGATCGGACGCAGCAATTGACCAAAACCAATTCCGTAAATTCCCCCGTCTGGATTGGGCAGAAAATCGTATTTCGTATAATAGTGGATCGGATCGATCTTGACGATCTTGTGCGTGTGGCTATTGAACTTTATTCCGTCCGCGTCATAGCGCGCGACAATCCGAACCACCTTTTGCGTCTGCTTGTGGACTGTGACGATGTAGGGTTCCGAATACCCGTCATCATCCAAATCCCAATAGCGATGTTGCTCAAGGAACTCATGCGGAGCATCGGGATCGCTGTTCTGGCCGTCCTTGCCTTCGGCAAAACCAAATTCAACGTCCGGCCGTTTCCAGACCTCGGACCGGAACATCTCCTCGATTTCGAGCGGATAGTATTTGATAATCTCTGTTAAACGCGGAGCGGTTTCCAGCGACTTCGCATTGTAATTGATAACGAGATTAAGCGCTGAAACCCTTAGCGAAACATTCCGCCCCTTGCTCGGATCGAAGAACGTCTTGCGGAAATCGCTGCCGACAATCGGAAGGATATGCAAGAGCTGGTCTGTCTCCGGCTCCCACTCGCTCATCTCGTCGAGCAATTGCCATGACATATGCTCGCCAATGCCGTCAGCGCGCAACTGCTTGGCACCTGGCGGTTCTTTCCACACAGGCATGGGACCGTTCGGCCCCGACTGCATCAACGGCTGACCATACTGACCGACGGCCTGCTCACCTTCATCCTCGCCAATCACAACGCCTTTAACGACGCTTCTATTGGCGACAATGGCCGGATAGGCTCGTGCCGCGAATTGGACACTCGCTGTCGTCATCAACGGGAAAATGACGTTTGCAGCCTTCGGCCAAGGGAATTGCTTTTCCTTGGCAACCTGCATCGCCATATCCATCGCCTGATTGGTCTTTGTCACCCAATCCGAGCGTGAATTATCGTCAATCTTGTATTCGTCGCAGACCCGCGTGCCGATTGTATTGAGCGTTTCAACGTCAAGATCATCGGCAATATTGACTGCCCGGATATAACCGATCAGCTTTTGATGCTGGGCAACGTCAGGTCTGTCAGACACAGCTTCGCTATCCGCCGGAACAACGGCGAGAGCGGATTGTGCGGCCATTTTTATTTATCGCTATGCGGATCAGGCGGCCATTGCTTTGGCCTCGAAGTACCGACCCCAGCAAGAAAGTAGGTGTTCTCAACGATGGCAGAAACAGAATCACGATTGCTCATTGCCAGCGCCACTGTCGATAAAACTGCCTTACGAGCCATCTCCTCGGTGAGAGGGACGACAAGGCGTAAATAGTCGGCACTCACCGCATTCTTTGCGCACTCAAGAATCGCCTTGGCCGCAGCATCGACATCAATTTCGCGAAGTATGACTGTCATCAATACCCCGTCACGTCCGAGCGCGTAGCATCCATGTACGACCGATCCTGTCCGAACAATTCATTGATGGTCGCCGGCCCTTCCGGGCTCTCGTAGCAAATCGCCATTAATCCAAACGAATCGCTCGCGTGGCTCGACCAATCATGTTCGGGCCCAAGCCCAACATTGCGTTGTTCATCCTTGCGCTCGTGATAATAACCAAGCGCATCGCGTCCCGCTTCCGTCGTCTTTTCATTGAAAAAACAGAACGGCATAATCCTGCGCACCGCTTCAATCCGCATCATGGCAGCGCCACGTCCCTGATTTGGAATCGGCGGCATGACCTCAAATCCGGCATCGCTCAAATGCTCGAAATACCGCTTGCCGGTGATATTGTTTTCGTTCACGCCATCGTGAGGCAGATAGCAGATCGCCTGTCCCCATTTACGCTGGCGCAGTTCATTCAGATAATAGGACAGCACTTGTCCCACGCCCTCGATGTAATCGAGGACACGGATTTCACGATCAATCCACTGCACAATCCAGATCGCCATTGCATCGGCTTTGGCTCCTGAACCGCCAATGTCGAAGAACGCCCGCACAGGAAGGATCGGATCGCGAGCGACAAATACAATGCGGCGCTCCTCCCTCGCCTCATTCAACAGCTTGGCAAAGTAAGCACCTTCAAAGGCTTTCGCGTAATCGCCTTCCCAAATATGCTCGTAGCGTTCGGGATAGCGCTTTAGATCGGTCAAACGCTCCTGGTTAAGGACTTCCGGGAACCACGGATTGTCCCGCCAATTCGCCTGTACGACAATCGCATCCTCAACTGGCGTAGCCCGCAAGAACTGATCCACGGCATCCTTTTTACGGCGCGGATTCCAGCTAAACCAAATCTCGGAATTGGCCTTGCGAATGGTAGGACGCAACAGCGTCAGCGAACGCTCGCTTAAGGTCTGTGCTTCCTCAACCCAACACCGGTCAAACCCTTCAAACGATTTGATCGACTCCGCGTTATGATCCTGCATGCCCTCGAAGATGATAAACCCATCTCCCGGCGCATTGATCCGGTCTTTCTGCACCTCGAACAGATGACCGACGCCTAGCGTCTGTATCTTGTCCTCGATCAGCAGTTTGGCCGATTGCTTGAGGCTCTTTAAGACCTCACGAACACAGACCGTCCTTAGCCCCGGCTGATCGATCTGGTCCCGAACCACCATTTCTGCAAAGAAATGCGATTTGCCGGAACCACGACCCCCATGAGCACCTTTGTAGCGCGAGGGATTGAGCAACGGTTTGAAAACGCGGGCCGTCTCAATCGTTAGACTTCCTCGGGTCAACAATGACGTGCCTGATTTCTGATATTGTCTTGACCGGGTTTTTCTCGTCACCCGCAATCGTGGTCGATGACAGGTCCGGCAGCACCTTGTTCAGCAGAATGCGCGCCGATTGCACCTGAGACGCATCCATTAACGGTTCTGGAGAAACCGCATTGGCCTGCAAACGGTTAATCAACTGACTGGCTTGAATGCGCTTCCTCACCTCATCGGGATGCCAGCGTTGTTTTCTAGCGGCCATGACTATTTCTTGAATGCCGCGCCATAAGCGGACGGCCCGAATGCGCGTTTCTTCGGCTTAGGTGCCTTGCGTGGTTTTAAGTTCAGTTTGCCAAGCGCAGAGGTCGCTAACGGCTCGTTGGAGGCGCTCATTTTTGCGACGTTCGACATGCCGCCCGGCAAACTGAGGGGCGTATTTCCGGGAATAATTGTAGCCATCAGGCGTTTTCCATATCATCAGGCCCGTGA
>Ga0134125_10003312_pt1 | contig 18700 bp, 20 predicted proteins | sample KB31751_FD_96464 | JGI IMG/M metagenome (GOLD analysis project Ga0134125, IMG submission 96464) | Terrestrial soil microbial communities with excess Nitrogen fertilizer from Kellogg Biological Station, Michigan, USA - KB3-175-1 | ecosystem: Environmental > Terrestrial > Soil > Unclassified ... | reverse complement strand
GCTTGACACCTGGGCGAGCCAATCCGCTTATGAGGAAGCCATGACCACCGGCCTCGTCGACCGATCCACCAAAACCCCGGCGCCGCGCAAAAAACCGTCGGCGGCCAAGGCGTGGCTCAAGGCGATCGAGTTGACCTCGCGCATCGAGGCCGCCCCGCGGCGGCTGTTTGCCGATATCGTGGAGGAGTGGGCGGCGCGGGAGGGTGACGTCCCGGCGCTCCTGTCGGAGGCCGAGACCTTCACGTACCGCGCGCTCGCCGGGCGTGCGAACCGTTTCGCGCGCTGGGCGTTGGCGGCGGGCATCAAGAAGGGCGACACGGTGTGCCTCATGATGCCGACGCGGCCGGATTACGTCGCGGCCTGGCTCGGCATCAGCCGCATCGGCGGCGTGGTCGCGCTGATCAACACCAGGTTGATCGGGCAATCGCTCGCGCATTGCGTCAACCTCGCCAAGGCCGATCATCTCATCCTTGCAGATGAGCTCACCGAGGCCTTCGAAGTGGCGCGACCGCTCCTTGCGCGCACCCCGACGGTCTGGACGGACGTTGCTCTCGGCGCGGTGCTTGCGCAGCTCGATGGCGGCCCGCTGTCGCCGGGCGAGCGGCAGGATGTCACCATCGATGACCGCGCGCTTCTGATCTACACCTCGGGCACGACCGGCCTGCCCAAGGCCGCCGGCATCAGCCATCGCCGCATCCTGAACTGGGGCGGCTGGTTCGCGGGCCTCACCGATGCCAGGCCGGACGATCGCCTGTACGACTGTTTGCCGGTCTACCACTCCGTCGGCGGCGTCGTCGCGCCCTGCAGCATGCTGTTTGCCGGCGCCTCGGTGGCGCTCGCGGAAAGGTTCTCTGCCACGCATTTCTGGAGCGATCTGGTTCGCTTCGACTGCACGCTGTTCCAGTATATCGGCGAACTCTGCCGCTATCTGTTGAAGGCGCCCGCTTCCGAATTCGAGACCCGGCACCGGCTGCGGCTGGCCTGTGGCAACGGCCTGCGCGGCGACATCTGGGAAGCATTCCAGGCGCGCTTTGCGATCCCGCAAATCCTCGAATTCTATGCGGCGACCGAAGGCAATTTCTCGCTTTACAATGTCGAGGGCAGGGTGGGCGCGATCGGCCGGATTCCGCCGCTGCTCGCTCATCGTTTTCCGGCGGCGATCGTGAAGGTCGAGCCGGAAAGCGGCGCTCCGTTGCGCGACGCCGAAGGCCTCTGCCTCGCCTGTGCCCGTGCAGAGGCGGGTGAAGCGATCGGCCGCATCGGCACCGCGGACGAGGGCGGCGGCCGCTTCGAGGGCTATACCGATAGAACCGAGACCGAGAAGAAGATTTTGCGGGATGTCTTCGCCAGGGGCGATGCATGGTTTCGGACCGGCGACCTGATGCGGCTCGACGAGCAGGGCTTTTTTCATTTCGTCGACCGCGTCGGCGACACTTTTCGCTGGAAGGGCGAAAATGTCGCAACCAGCGAAGTCAATGACGCGATCCGCGAGCATGAAGACGTGCTCGACGCCACGACCTACGGCGTCGAGGTGCCCGGCGCCGACGGCCGCGCCGGCATGGCCGCGATCGTTACGCGCGCGACCTTCGATTTCCAGACGTTCGTCGACCATCTCGCCAGGCGATTGCCGACTTACGCGCATCCGCTGTTCGTTCGAGTCAGCACGGAACTCGCCTGGACCGAAACCTTCAAGCAGAAGAAGCATCTGTTGATGGGCGAAGGCTTCGATCCCGGCGTCGTCGCCGAGCCGCTCTATTTCAGGGACCCGCGATCGGGCGCATATCTTCCACTCGATGCAGAGGTCTTTGCGCACATCGCAGGCGGCATCATCTGTTTCTAAAGTTTTACCAAAACTTTCCGCGATATTCGGATCTTTGGCGATCGAACTTGCAAGGTGTTTACCAACCAGGCCGAAAGGCTGGACACAAGGGCTCGGTTCATTGACACTTCCGCATTATGATGCGCGCCAACGATTTAACGAAAAGGCGAGGCAATCCATGTCGGTCAGGTTAAGGATCATTGCGGCGATGAAGCAGATCGCAGAGGAGCAGCAGGTGAAACTGCCGCCGCTCAACGACGAGCTCTCGCTCCACGAAACCGGCTTCGACTCGCTCGCCTTTGCGATCCTGGTCGCGCGGCTGGAAGACGATCTCGGTATCGATCCGTTTACCATCTCGGAGGACGCGGCGTTCCCGCTGACGGTCGGCGATTTCGTCCGGGCCTATGAAAATGTCCACGCCTGAGGTTTTTGCGCTTCGCGACTATCTCGGCCCCGAGCTGAAAGGGCGCACGATATCCGATGCCGGGCATGTCGTATCGCTGACCGACATTCTGTCGAAGACCTGCCTCTCGGGTCGCCTTGGCGAGCTGTCGGGACGCTCGGTGCTGCTCTCGGTCACCGGACAGCTCATCTCGGGCCTTGTGATGATCGAGATCGACGGCATCGTCCGGCGCTTGCTGCTGTGCCCGCCCGACGTCAACCCGGGCCATCTCGGCGCGCTGATCGAGGAAGCCGAGATCGACGCCGTGGTCACCGACCGCCCCGAGCAATGGGCGGATAAGGGCATCGCACTGGTCATCACCGCGGGCCTGCCGCTGACCGCAGCACCACCTGCGCAGACGGAGCGCGCGACCGAATGGCTGATGCTGACCTCAGGCACGTCAGGCGTGCCGAAGATCGTCGGCCATACGCTGGAAGGCCTGTGCGGCGCTATCGTTGCCGACGGCCCGGCGCGCGGCACCCAACCGGTCTGGGCGACCTTCTATGACATTCGCCGCTATGGCGGACTTCAGATCTTTTTGCGCGCCGTCATCGGCGGCGGTTCGATGGTATTGTCGGAATACGGCGAGCCGCTCGCCGACCATGTCGCGCGGCTGCATGCGCGCGGCGTCACCCACATTTCCGGCACCCCGTCGCATTGGCGCAAGCTCTTGATGAGCGGCTCGGCCGCGGGCTTCGCGCCGCGTTACGTCCGTCTCTCCGGCGAGATCGCCGATCAGGCCGTGCTCGACGGTCTGGCGCAGGCATTTCCGAACGCTTCGGTCGGCCATGCCTATGCCTCGACCGAGGCCGGCGTCGGCTTTGCCGTCAATGACGGCCGCGAAGGTTTTCCCGCAAGCCTGATCGGACCGAGCAATGGCGGCGTCGAAATAAAGATCGTCGACGGCTCCCTCCGCATCCGCTCCAGGCGCACCGCGCATGCCTATGTCGGCAAGCGCGCCGCGGCGCTCACCGACGGCGAAGGCTTTGTCGATACCGGCGACATGGTCGAGCTGCGCGGTGACCGCTACTACTTTGTCGGCCGCCGCGGCGGCATCATCAATATCGGCGGTCTCAAGGTTCATCCCGAGGAGATCGAGGCCGTCATCAACCGCCACGCCGACGTGCGGATGTCGCGCGCGAAATCACGCCGCAGCCCGATCACCGGCTCGGTCGTGGTCGCCGACGTCATCCTCACTGCGGCTGGCGCGGGTCGCGCCAAGGACATTCGCGACGAGATCTTGAGCCAGTGCCGCGCCTCGCTCGCCTCGCACAAGGTGCCGGCGGTGATCCGCTTTGTCGAAGCGCTGGATGTGACGCCGGCCGGAAAGCTCGCGCGCTCCGATGCGTAACGCCCTCATCACCGGCGCCAGCCGCGGCATCGGGCTTGCGATCGCGAAGCAACTGGCTGCGGCCGGCTTCAACGTGATCGCAGTGGCACGGCGCGAAAGCGAAGAGCTGCGCGCGGCGATCGGCGAGGCCAAGCAGGGCAATCTGCATTTCCGCAAGTGCGACCTCAGTGTCGTTGAAGAGCTGCCGGCCTTCGTGAAGGCCATGCGCGAGGAGTTCGGCGCGATCTATGGCCTCGTCAACAATGCCGGCATTGGCACCGAGGGTCTGCTGGCGACCATGCACAATTCCGATATCGAGGCGCTGGTGCGCCTTAACGTGCTGTCGCCGGTGATCCTCACCAAATACATGGTGCGCCACATGATGGCCGACGGCGAGGGCCGCATCGTGAACATTTCATCCATTATCGCTTCCACCGGCTATAACGGCCTGTCGGTGTATGCAGCGACGAAAGCGGCGGCGACCGGCTTCACGCGCTCTCTTGCAAGGGAGGTCGGAAAGGTCGGCATCACCGTGAATGCGATCGCGCCGGGCTTCATCGATACCGAGCTGACCCAGGGTCTCAAAGGCGAAGGCCGCGAACGCATCGCCAAGCGCAGCGCGCTGCGCCGGCTGCCGGAAGCGTATGACGTTGCGCGCATGGTGGAATATCTGTTCAGCGACGGCGGCCGCAACATCACCGGCAGCGTGCTGACCATCGACGCCGGCAATACCGCCTGACCGGCGGTCCCAGGCGCATGATCCGAAAAAATCGCTCTAATGGCCGCGGCTGAAGATCTCGTAGCCCGTCACGATGATCTCGAATGCGATCAGGAAGATCACGATCAATTCCAGCCGGAGCGAGCGCTTGGCGTCGATGATGTCGGCCAGCGTGGTCGCCGTGTCGGAGATGACCTCGAGCTTGCGGTTCAAGATCTCGACCCGGTCCGTGAGCTCATACTCGTCCTCGAGCCACGAATAGAGCCGCTCCAGATCGGGCCGGTCCCAGAGCACGTCGGGCTTCTCGTCGACCGCAACGCGGCCCGACACGCGATGCTGCACGAGCAGCGAGTTGCCGAGCAGCTTCAGCAGATCGCTCCGGCTCTTGGAAGTCTGGCCGGAGGTTGCAAGGTCGCGCGCAAACGGCTCGATGGTGTCGAAGACGCTGGCGACCTCGCGCTCGTGACGCCCGAGCACCACGCTTTTCGCCAGCGCGTCGGAGACGACCAGCAGCCGCTCCAGCGACATCTCGCGCACCGCGATCGGGCCGCCGACCGGGATCGGCCCCTCGGCTTCCTTGGCGACTTGCACCTTCGCCCATTCCTCCTCGCGCGTGGAGATTCTGCCGAATGAGCGGGGCAGCAACTGCTCGAGGAATTCAGCTTCCTGGTCGGCGGTCAGCCCGAGGAAGACCGCGACGCCGTAACGAAACACCACGGCCAGTCCGCCCGCGCCGACGCGCACGGCGAGCGGGGTGCTCGAGAGGATCTCGCCGTCGAAGCCGGCCGTGTTGATGCGGTCGCCGATCTGCACCGCATGCACAGCTATTTGCGTGGGAGCCTGGTCGCTCATGCCCTAGAGCTAGCAGAGGAGGGGCGCTTTTTCGAGGACAGGTGCGGCTGTCACATCCTGCGGCGTCCCGTCGCTGTCGCGGAATATCTCTGAAGGCATTCGGCTTTCAGCCTTCTTTGCGTTCGATAGCCGGTTTCGATACGCTTTCGTGAACCCAACTCTTCGGCCCGTACGTACTTTCGGCATCACAACCCCGGCGATCCCCGATGACCCAGCCAGGCGGCAGCGAAACGTTCTATGGTGGCATTCCGGTGTTCCGCGGCTTCGCCAAGCTGATGGAGCCCTCGCTGTATTCGCCGCTGCCGGACGACTGGACGGTCGGGGTCGCGGACATCGTGGAATCGACCAAGGCGATCGCAGCCAAGCGCTACAAGGCGGTCAACATGGCGGGCGCCGCCGTGATCGCCGCGGTAACCAATGCGCTGGAGGGACGCGAATTTCCGTTCGTGTTCGGCGGCGATGGGGCGAGCTTTGCGGTGGGGCCCGAAGATCTCGATCGAGCGCGCGAGGCGCTTTCGGCGACCTCGACCTGGGTCAGGGAAGATCTCGGCCTCGTCATGCGCGTCGCGCTGGTGCCGCTCCGCGCCATTCGCGCGCGGGGCCTCGACGTGCGTGTCGCCCGCTACGGGCCATCGGCGAACCTGTCCTATGCGATGTTTTCCGGCGGTGGGCTCAGCTGGGCGGAGGCTGCGATGAAGCGCGGCGAATTCGCAGTCCCTGCCGCGGCGTCCGGCGCGCAGCCCGATCTGTCGGGGTTGTCGTGCCGGTTCGAGGAAATCCCGGCCGCGCGCGGCCTCATTCTCTCCGTGCTGGTGGTGCCGACGGCCCAAGGCGATCCGCTCGTCTTCCGCAAGGTCATCGAGGATATCATCCGACTCGTCGAGCGCACGCCGGATGCAGGGCGGCCGGTGCCGCTGGGCGGGCCCCCGCTAAGATGGCCGCCGCAGGGTATCGATTTCGAAGCGCGCGCTGCGCGTGGCGGGCCGTTGTTCGTGCGCAAGAGCATGGTGCTGGCGCTGACGCTGTGGGCCTATGCGGTGATGCGCTTCGGCATCAGGGTCGGCAAGTTCGTGCCGAAAAACTATGTGCAGCAGGTCGTGGAAAATTCCGACTTCCGCAAGTATGACGATGGCTTGCGCATGATCCTCGATTGCACCGAGGAGCTCGCGAGCGCCCTGGCGCAGCGTCTTGCGGCCGCCGCCGCCAAGGGCGTGGTTCGTTACGGTCTGCACCGCCAGGAGGCGGCGATGATGACGTGCTTCACGCCGAGCGTGATGCGTTCGGACCACGTGCATTTCATCGACGGCGCGCGCGGCGGCTATGCCTCCGCGGCGACGGCCCTGAAAGCGACGGCGGCGTAGGCCCGTCAGTCGAGCTAGAAGGGCAGGCCTTTGAGGTCGATGACGCCGTCACGCGGCGCACGGCGGATGTCGAGCACGAACGGCGCCAACAGGTCGAAGCGGATGCGGCCGTCCGGCTGCTCGCAATAGACCTCGCCGGTGAACGGATGCCAGCCGCGCGCCCGGTAGAAGGCAAAATTGTGCGGCTCGCAGAACAGCATCGCAAAGCGCACCGCCTCATTGGCGCGCAGGGTCTCGATCGCCGCATCGAGGGCGAGGCTGGCAAGCCCCCGGCCACGGCGATCCTCTCGCGTCATGACGCCGCCGATGCCGCCGACATGGATGTCGTGGCCGTTCCAATCGATGGTGCGGAAATAGATGCCGACATGGCAGGCGAGCTCACCCTCCGGAACGTCGATCAGCACGCGCAGATCGGCATGGGCAAAGACGATGTGGCCCCACGGCAGGTGCTTGACCATCTCGGGCCCGAACACGGCAGCGTGCAGCGGCTCGGTCCTCTTCCAGGAGGCATTGCCGTTGAGGACGTCGATCTCGATGCTCACGGGTCCTGGTCCCCTGCTCCTTTAGAACTGGTTGGTCGAGAAAATGCGGTGTTTAAGACCGATGGAACCTTCTATAAGAGGTCCCGTTAAATCACGTCTCCCCCTCAGTTGCGGACAGAATCCCATGACCTTTACGCTTCCCCCCCTGCCTTACGACTATGACGCCCTCGGCCCCCACATGTCGAAGGAAACGCTGGAATTTCACCACGACAAGCACCACCAGGCCTACGTCACCAACGGCAACAACGCGATCAAGGGGACCGAATTCGAAGGCAAGTCCCTCGAAGAGATCGTGAAGGGCTCCTACAACAAGAACGCCGCAGTCTTCAACAATGCGGGCCAGCACTATAACCACATCCACTTCTGGAGCTGGATGAAGCCGAAGGGCGGCGGCAGCAAATTGCCGGGCCGGCTCGAGAAGAAGATCAACGAGGACCTCGGCGGGTTCGAGAAGTTCAAGACCGATTTCGCCGCGGCCGGCGCCAGCCAATTCGGCTCGGGTTGGTGCTGGCTCCAGGTCAGGAACGGCAAGCTCGAAGTCGCGAAAACCCCCAATGGTGAAAACCCGCTGGTGCACGGCGCGACGCCGATCCTCGGCTGCGACGTCTGGGAGCACTCCTACTACATCGACTATCGCAACCGCCGTCCGGATTACCTGAAGGCGTTCATCGATCATCTGATCAACTGGGAATACGTCGACGCGCAGTTCGGCAAGGCAGGTTGATCACGCGACGACTGTCATTGCAGGTTCGGTGCTCGCACGCCCCGGATGACACGCAAAAGCAGTGGGCGGCAGCGAGAGCTGCCGCCCCTTCTTGTTTGCGGCTGTGGGTGAGGCAATCGCGCGCAGGCCGTAGCAAACAGGTGCATGGGGGAGCGGCGCCGCTTCCGTTTGCGTCGCGTCAGCGCGCGACTAAGCAGGCTGGGTTGCCCACCAGACCTCAGATCTCAAGGCCTTGCTAGACGCCCTTGAAAGAGCCGGCGACGCCAGCTGATGAGTTACGGCGCCATGGCCGCAAGCCGGTCGGCTGGCAGCCATCGGCCGGCAAGCCCTGAGGCTATCCAGCGCCTTGGCAGATGTAATGTTATAATATAACATCATTGGATGGTTCCCCACACCCACCATGACCATCACGGGCATTCCGATCACCATGGGCATTCCCACGGCCATGGCCCGTCCGCGCCGCATCCGGCGCAGGTGGCCGCCTGGTCCATCCTGCGCATACCGGTGACCTCGAGGCTTGCCGCTGCGCTCATGGTCAGTGCCGCGCTCTGGGCCGTGGTGTGGCTGGCGATGAGGTGAGACCTTTGTCCGCGCAGCTCCAATTCCGCGACGTCACGCTCGGTTATGACCGCCACCCGGCGGTGCATCATCTTGCGGGCGATGTCGCTGCCGGCGCGCTGCTTGCCGTCGTCGGCCCGAACGGCGCCGGCAAGTCCACGCTGTTTCGCGGTCTCGTCGGCATCCTCAAGCCGCTATCGGGATCGATCTCGCTCGGCGGCCTTGACGCTCGTGACATCGCCTATCTTCCGCAGACCGCAGACATCGACCGCGGCTTTCCCATCACCGTCTTCGATTTCGTCGGCACCGGGCTCTGGCGCGCGACCGGCCTGTTCGGCGGCATCGGCAACGCCGAGCGCAAGAAGATCGCTGCCGCGCTCGCCGCCGTCGGCCTCACCGGCTTCGAGAACCGCGCTATCGGCACGCTCTCGGGCGGGCAGATGCAGCGGCTGTTGTTCGCGCGATTGATGCTGCAGGACGCACGGCTGATCCTGCTGGATGAGCCGTTCAATGCCATCGACAGCCGAACCTCGGCCGATCTGCTTCTGCTGGTCAAGCGCTGGCACGCCGAAGGACGAACGATCCTGGTAGCGCTGCATGATCTGGAAACGGTGCGCGCCCATTTTCCCGAAACCCTGTTGTTTGCGCGCGGGCCTGTGGCATGGGGACCGACCGAAGAGGTGCTGACACCGGACAATCTCCTGGTGGCGATGCGCATGTGCGAGGCTTTTGACGATTCCGCCGCCGCTTGCGTCGCCGACCCACAATCGCGGGCCGCCTGACCGTGCTCACTGCCGCGCTGATCACGCCATTCACGGATTTCGAGTTCATGCGCCGCGCGCTGGCGGCCGTCATTGCATTGTCGCTCGGTGGCGCGCCGATCGGCGTGTTCTTGATGCTGCGGCGGATGAGCCTCGTCGGCGATGCCATGGCGCATGCGATCCTGCCGGGGGCGGCGATCGGTTTCCTGCTCTATGGTCTCAACCTGCTCGCGATGATCCTGGGCGGTCTGACGGCCGGTTTCCTGGTCGCGATCCTCGCGGGCGTCGTCTCGCGCTCCACCGGACTGAAGGAGGATGCCTCGCTTGCGACCTTCTATCTCGCTTCGCTCGCGCTCGGCGTGACCATCGTCTCGGTCAAGGGCACCAATATCGACCTGCTGCACGTGTTGTTCGGTAACATCCTCGCGATGGACGACCAGACGTTGCTGACGGTTGCCTGCAACGCCACCATCACACTGATCGTGCTCGCGGTGATCTACCGGCCGCTGGTGATCGAGAGCGTCGATCCCTTGTTCCTGCGCACGGTGAGCCGCGCCGGTACGCCGACGCATCTGGCTTTCCTTGCGCTGGTCGTCATCAACCTCGTCAGCGGCTTTCAGGCGCTCGGCACCTTGCTGGCGGTCGGGCTGATGATCCTGCCCGCCGGCATCGCGAAATTCTGGTCGCGCGACATCTCGGGCATGATCTGTACCGCCGTGGTGAGCGCGATCATCTCGGGCTATGCCGGCCTCGTGCTGTCGTTCCAGACGCGCATTCCTTCCGGTCCGGCGATCATCCTGGTCGCAGCCTTGCTCTATATCGGCTCGGTGCTGTTCGGCAGCGTCGGGGGCGTGGTGCGGCAGCTCTTCCCCGGCCGCCATCTCGAAGCCTGACCATGCGCGGGCTGTGGCTTATCGTGTTTGTCGCTGCATTATCGGCAAACCCGGTGTGCGCGCAGGACCGCATCAACGTGGTGGCAAGTTTTTCGATCCTCGGCGACTTCGTCAAGAACGTCGGCGGCGACAGGGCAAATGTGACGACACTGGTCGGCCCCAATGGCGATGTCCACGTCTATACGCCGTCGCCATCGGATGCGAAGAAGAATGCCGACGCCAAAATCCTCGTCGTCAATGGCCTCGGCCTCGAAGGTTGGCTGCCGCGGCTGGTGCAAGCCGCCGGCAGCAAGGCCGCGATCGTCACGGCTTCGAATGGCATCGCGCCGCTCAAGGTCGGCTCCGAGGCAGATCCGCATGCCTGGCAATCCGTCCCGAATGCCAAAATCTACGTCGCCAACATCCGCGACGCGCTGGTCGCGGCCGATCCGCCCGATGCTGCGATGTTTCGCGCCAATGCAGCGCGCTATCTCGGCGAGCTTGACGCGCTCGATGCGGAGGTGCGCGCGGCGATCGCGAAAATCCCGCCCGAGCGACGCAAGGTGATCACGACGCACAAGGCCTTCGCCTATTTTGCCGCCGCCTATGGCATCGCCTTCCTCGCACCCGTCGGCGTCTCCACCGAGACCGAGCCCAGTGCCCGCGACATCGCGGCCCTGATCCAACGGATCAAGGCCGATAAAATCCCCGCGGTATTTCTGGAAAATCTGAGCGACGACCGGCTGGTGGGCCGGATCGCAGCCGAGACCGGGGCCAAGTCTGGCGGGACCCTCTATTCGGACAGTCTGACCGGCGAAAACGGGCCTGCCCCCACTTACATTGCCCTCGTCAGGCACAATATAAAGGCCCTGACCAGCGCGCTCGGCAATTAGAGGGGTGGGGGCCACCCCGCCCGCCGGCGGCGCCTGCCGACATTCCGTTCTGAGGTTGTAATGGCTGAAGCTTCCAAAATTCCCGTGACCGTGCTGACCGGCTATCTCGGTGCCGGCAAGACCACGCTGTTGAACCGCATCCTGTCCGAGAACCACGGCAAGAAATACGCCGTCATCGTCAACGAATTCGGTGAGATCGGCATCGACAACGACCTCATCATCGGAGCCGATGAGGAAGTGTTCGAGATGAACAACGGCTGCGTCTGCTGCACCGTGCGCGGCGACCTCGTGCGCATCATGGAAGGGCTGATGAAGCGCAAGGGCAGATTCGATGCCATCATCGTCGAGACTACGGGCCTTGCCGATCCGGCGCCGGTGGCGCAGACCTTCTTTGTCGACGAGGACGTGCAGAAGAATGCACGGCTCGACGCCGTGGTCACCGTCGCCGACGCCAAATGGCTGGCGGAGCGGCTGAAGGATGCGCCGGAGGCCAAGAACCAGATCGCGTTCGCCGACGTCATCGTGCTGAACAAGACCGATCTCGTCTCCAAGGGCGAACTCTCCGAGGTCGAGGCGCGCATCCGCGGCATCAATCCCTATGCCAGGCTGCACCGCACCGAGCGCTGCAAGGTCAAGCTGTCGGACGTGCTGGAGCGTGGAGCGTTCGATCTCGACCGCATCCTCGATCTCGAGCCCGATTTCCTGGAGGTGGACGACCATGACCACGATCATGATCACCATCATCATGGTCACGACCACGATCATCACCATGATCACGGCCACGGCCTGAAGCATTATCACGACGAGGACATGCAATCCCTGGCGCTCAAGACCGACAAGCCGCTCGACCCGACAAAGTTCATGCCATGGCTGCAGAACCTGGTCGCAACCGAGGGCCAGAAGATCCTTCGCTCGAAGGGCATTCTCGCCTTCACCAATGACGACGACCGCTACGTTTTCCAGGGCGTGCACATGATGCTGGAGGGCGATCACCAGCGCAAATGGAAGGACGGCGAGCCGCGCGAGAGTCGGCTTGTCTTCATCGGCCGCGAATTGCCGGAGCAGGCGATCCGCGACGGCTTTGAAAGCTGCATCACCACGTGATGAGCACGTTCGAGCCGGGCAGCGGGCAGGCCTCCATCGCATCCGTCACCGACCGCGTGCGCGCCGTTGCGATTGGCGCGCCGGTGTCGGCCGTGCATTTTCTCGGCGAGCGCGCCGGCTTTGTCGGCGCCGAGGAAAATATCTCGTTCGTGGATGCGGAAGGCGACATCTCGCGCGTCGCCGTGCATGGCGGCGGCATCCTCTGCGCGGTTTCGGACGGCAAGCGCATCGTCACCGGCGGCGATGATGGCAAGGTGATGGCGGTCGATGCCAACGGCGAAATCACCCAGCTTGCGCAGGATGCCAAGCGGCGCTGGATCGACAATGTGGCCCTTCATCCCGATGGCGCCTGTGCCTGGTCGGTGGGCAAGACCGCTTTCGTCCACAATGGCAGGAACGAGGAGAAATTCTTCGAGGTGTCGTCGACCGTCGGCGGGCTTGCCTTCGCGCCCAAGGGTCTGCGGCTTGCGATCGCGCATTATGGCGGCGCAACGCTGTGGTTTCCGAACATGGCGGCGAACGCCGAATTCCTCGAATGGGCGGGCTCGCATCTGGGCGTCACCTTCAGCCCTGACAACAAGTTTCTGGTCACCGCCATGCACGAGCCGGCGCTGCATGGCTGGCGGCTTGCGGACAATCGCCATATGCGGATGTCCGGCTATCCCGGCCGCGTCAAATCGTTGTCGTGGAGCGCGGGTGGCAAGTTCCTCGCGACCTCGGGCGCCGACGTGGTGATCATGTGGCCATTCGCGAGCAAGGACGGTCCGATGGGCAAGGAGCCGGCGATGCTGGCGCCGCTGCAGGCGCGGGTTGCGGTGGTCGCCTGCCATCCGAAGCAGGACATCCTCGCCTGCGGCTACAGCGACGGCACCGTGCTGATGGTGCGGCTCGAGGACGGCGCGGAGATCCTGGTGCGGCGTAATGGCACGCCGCCGGTCGTGGCACTCGGCTGGAACGCCAAGGGTACGCTGCTCGCATTTGCCGATGAAGAAGGTAACGCGGGCATCCTTCCGCTCTGAGCGCAAGTTCCGCAAGGAACCATTATGCCGAACCGGCCGTTCATATCGCGTTGGATGTCGCGAGTGAACATGATGTGGCCAGGCGATCCGAAACGCAGCGTGAAAAGTGACTTATGGCTTGCCGCCATTCTGTTTGCGGCCGGCCTTGTGACGATCGGCTCCTCGCTCGTCGAAATCCGTGCGCAAGGCCAGGCGGAGATGGCGCAGGCCACCGGCACGCCGGGTCAGCCGCTGCAGGCGACACCGGCCCCGAGCCCCACACCCGCTGCACCCGCTGAGTCCAAGCCCGGCGGCACACGCCCCACCACGCCCGCGCCGGAGCCGGCCCGGCCTGACGCGCAAGCGCAGAAGGAAGGTGCCAAGCCGGCACTGCCGCCTGCGCCGGCCGAGAAGATGGCGCCTCCGATCAAGGAGAAGAAATAACTTCCGGTCGTTCCGGGCCTGCGCCTTCGGCGTATCCCGGAATGACGAGCGGTGTGGGACGGAGCACCATGCCTTGCCGGCTTAGCGTCTCGTTCCTGACGCAGTGCCGCCGTACCATGGCGCCTCACGCCAGGAAGCGAGGCACCCCATGAAGATCGATGACGTCAGGCGAAGCGCCTATTCGATGCCGCTGAACAACCCGGCTTTCCCGCCGGGGCCCTATCGCTTCTACAACCGCGAATATTTCGTCATCACCTACAAGACGGATCCCGAGGCGCTCGCCGCCGTGGTGCCGGAGCCGCTGGAGGTCACCGAATCCGTCGTCAAGTACGAGTTCATTCGCATGCCCGATTCCACGGGCTTTGGCGATTACACCGAAACCGGGCAGGTGATCCCGGTGCGCTTCAAGGGCGAGGAGGGCGCCTATACCCACGCGATGTATCTGATGACGAGGGCCCGATCGCGGGCGGCCGCGAGCTTTGGGGCTTTCCGAAGAAGCTCGCGCGGCCGAAGATCGAGGTCGAGAGCGATGCGCTGGTCGGCACGCTGCATTACGGCTCGGTGCTCTGCGCGTCCGCCACCATGGGTTACAAGCACCGCTACGTCGACCACGACACCGTGCTGAAATCGATGAGGGCGCCGAATTTCATTCTCAAGATCATCCCGCATGTCGACGCCACCGCGCGCATCTGTGAATTGGTGCGTTTCCAGCTCGAGGACATCACGCTGAAGGAGGCCTGGACCGGACCTGCCGCGCTCGGCCTGTTTCCGCATGCGCTCTGCGATGTGGCGCGATTGCCGGTGCGCGAGGTGGTCTCAGCCTTGCACTTCAAGGCGGATTTGACGCTCGGCCTCGGGACCGTCGCGTTCGATTATATGACGAAATGACGCTGTCATTCCGGGGCGGCTCGAAGAGCCGAACCCGGAATCTCGAGATTCTCAGGTGCGCAGTTGCGCACCATAGTTCGATGCTGCGCATCGCCCCGGAATGACGGAGGTGAGAGCCCTGCCTCACCGCACCAGCACGTTCCTGAACTGCCAGGGATCGGACGTGTCGATATCCTCGGGAAACAAGCCGGGGCGGTCGGTGAGCGGCGTCCAGTCGGTGTAGAAACCTTGCACCGGGCCGAGATAGGGGCGCTGGATCGCGAGGCAGCGGCGAAAATCCATCTCGTCGGCCTCGACGATCCCGGCACTCGGATTCTCCAATGCCCACACCATGCCAGCGAGCACGGCCGAGGACACCTGCATGCCGGTGGCGTTCTGGTAGGGCGCGATCCGCCGCGTCTCCTCGATCGAGAGCTGCGAGCCATACCAATAGGCGTTCCTGGCGTGGCCATACACCAGCACGCCCAGTTCGTCGATGCCGTCCTCGATCTCGTTTTCGTCGAGAATATGCCAGGACGGCTGCATCTTGCCGGTCGCACCGAACATCTCGTGCAGCGATAGCACCGCGTCGTTGGCCGGATGATAGGCGTAGTGGCAGGTCGGCCGGTAGACCACTTTATCGCCGTCACACACGGTGAAATAATCGGCAATCGAGATCGACTCGTTGTGGGTGACGAGGAAGCCATATTGCGCGCCGGGCGTCGGGCACCAGGAGCGCACGCGCGTGTTGGCGCCGGGCTGCTGCAGATAGATCGCAGCGCCGCAGCCGTCCGGATGGGTGCGGCCATTGTCCGGCATCCATTTCTCATGCGTGCCCCAGCCGAGCTCGGCCGGCTGCATGCCCTCGGAGACAAAGCCTTCGACCGACCAGGTGTTGACGAACACGTTCATCGGCTTCGGCCTCTTGGAGCGCTGGGTGTCGCGCTCGGCGATATGGATGCCCTTGACGCCGAGCTTCATCGCGAGCTGGCCCCAGCCCTCGCGGCTTTTCGGCTGGTTGATGCTCATGCCAGCGTCGCGCGCGATGTCGGTCAACGCCTGCTTGACGAACCACGACACCATGCCGGGATTGGCGCCGCAGGTGGAAACCGCGGTGGTGCCGCCCGGGCTCTTGTGCTTGGCGGCCAGCAGCGTCTCGCGCAGGGCGTAGTTGGAGCGCTTCTCGGTGCCCATCTTCTTGTCGAAATAGAAACCGGCCCACGGCTCCACGACGGTGTCGATATAGAGCGCGCCGATCTCCCGGCACAGCGTCATGATATCGACCGAGGAGGTGTCGACCGAGAGGTTGACGCAAAAGCCCCGACCGCCGCCCGCGGTGAGCAGCGGAACCAGCAGCTCGCGATAATTGTCACGCGTCACGCCTTGCTTGATGAAGCGCACGCCGTGCTTGTTCGCAAGCTCGCCCTCCTCATGCGGATCGATGATGACAAAGCGCTTCCTGTCATACTCGAAATGGCGCTCGATCAGCGGCAGGGTGCCCTTGCCGATCGAGCCGAAGCCGACCATGACAATGGGGCCGGAAATTTTCGCGTGGATCTGCGAGGCGGGGCTCATCTTGTGGGTCTCTCCGGAAGAAGCGCTGAAGGGCAGGAGTAAGAATCAGGCGGTGCGCCGCTTGGCAGTGACTTCGATCTCGATCTTCATCTCGGGCTTCAGAAGGCCGGCGACGACGAGGAGGGTTGCGGCAGGACGGATTTTGCCGAGGACCTCACCACAGACGGCCAGGTGCGCGTCGGCATCCCTGACGTCGGTGATGTAGTAGGTTGCGCGGACGATGTCGGCCATGGCGAAACCGGCCTCTTGCAAGGCGGCTTCGATGGTCTTGAAGCAGTTGCGTGACTGGCTCGTGACATCTGCCGGCATGGCCATGGTGGCGTAGTCGTAGCCGGTGGTTCCCGCCACGAAGGCGAAATCGCCGTCGGCAACGGCGCGGCTGTAACCGGCGGACTTCTCCAAGGGCGAGCCGGTTGAAATCAGGCGGCGTGGCATGTCGGACCTCGGGTCGATGGGTGAGGCGGGGTTTAAGGGCTTTTGGGCCGCTCCTGCAAGCGGCCGGGGGTTGGGCTGGCTCAGCGAAGCTTTCGCGCCACATCGGGCGCCGAGGGTGGCGCGATCCAGCGGCGCACCAGGATGTCCCGCACGATCAGCACCGTCATCAGGATCACGATGATCGTGGTGACGAGCTTACGCAATGGCGGCCGCTCCGCAGGTCGCGCGATGGCTCGATGCTTCGGCATGGTGATCGCTGCCTTAAGCCACGGCGGCAGCCACGCGCAGCGACTTCCTTGCCCGCGTGGCCTTCGGCTTGGCCAGATGGGCACCGGTCGGCACGATCGTGCCCCAGGCGCCATCAAGCGCACCGCAGACGAATTCCAACCCCAATAGGCGCTCGCGTTCGAACGCGCCGGGAAGGTTGAGCCCGCCAGTCTTGTCCGCGGAGAAGCCGAACCGCGCGTAGTAGGGCGCATCGCCCAGAAGCAGCGCCGCGTGATGGCCACGCGTTCTCGCCGCCGCAAGCGCGTGGTCCATCAGCGCGGCCCCGACACCCAACTTGCGGTAGGCGCTGTTGACCGCGAGAGGGCCGAGCAGAAGCGCCGGGATACCCCCTGCGCTGACGTGCCACAACCGCACGGTCCCGACAAACCGGCCCCGCGCAACGGCCGAGAGGGCAAGGCCTTCGGCGGGCGCACGTCCGTCACGCAGGCGCTGGCAGCTGCGCATATGGCGGTCCTCGCCAAAGCAGGCATCGAGCAGCGCTTCACGCGCGACGACGTCGCAGGCCCGCTCCGCACGGATCGCGAACGGAGCGGCTTTCGGGGTGAGAGCAACAGGGGTCTTGCGCAGGGCGGTCATGGCACATCAATCCTCGCTGGCCACGGCGGATCGCGCCGTGGAGCGTCGTTCAGGTATCGCGACAGGTAGGGAGGAAGCCGGCGCGCCGGCTCCCGATTGGCCTACGCCTCAGAGAGGCGGGATCAGATGTGGTAGGTCTTGAGCGGCGGAATGCCGTTGAAGGCCACAGACGAGTAAGTCGACGTATAGGCCCCCGTCCCCTCGATCAGCACCTTGTCGCCGATCTCGAGCGTCACCGGAAGCGGATACGGCATCTTCTCGTACAATACGTCGGCGCTATCGCAGGTCGGCCCTGCGAGCACGCACGGCGTCATCTCGGCCCCGTCATGCGGGGTGCGGATGGCGTAGCGGATCGACTCGTCCATGGTCTCGGCGAGACCGCCGAACTTGCCGATATCGAGGTACACCCAGCGCACTTCGTCCTCGTCGCTCTTCCTGGAGATCAGGACGACTTCGGACTCGATGATGCCGGCATTGCCGACCATGCCGCGTCCCGGCTCGATGATGGTCTCCGGGATCTGGTTGCCGAAATGCTTGCGCAGCGCACGGAAGATCGACCGGCCGTACTGCACGACCGGCGGAATGTCCTTGAGGTACTTGGTCGGGAAGCCGCCGCCCATGTTGACCATGGTCAGGTTGATCCCGCGCTCGGCGCAGTCGCGGAACACTTGCGAGGCCATCGCCAGCGCGCGGTCCCACGCCTTCACCTTGCGCTGCTGCGAGCCGACATGGAAGGAGATGCCGCACGGCTCGAGCCGCAGGCGCTTGGCGAGGTCGAGCACCTCGACCGCCATCTCCGGGTCGCAGCCGAACTTGCGCGACAGCGGCCACTCGGCGCCGGCACAGTCATAGAGGATGCGGCAGAATACCTTCGCGCCGGGCGCGGCACGGGCGACTTTCTCGACCTCGGCGGCGCAGTCGACCGCGAACAGCCGAATGCCGAGCGCGAAGGCACGCGCGATGTCGCGCTCCTTCTTGATCGTGTTGCCATAGGAGATGCGATCCGGCGGCGCACCGGCAGCCAGCGCCATTTCGATCTCGGCCACGGTCGCCGTGTCGAAGCAGGAGCCCATCGTGGCGAGCAACGACAGCACTTCGGGCGCAGGGTTTGCCTTCACCGCGTAGAACACGCGGCTGTCAGGCAGCGCCCTGGCGAAGGTCTGATAGTTGTCGCGCACCACTTCGAGGTCGACCACGAGGCACGGCTCGGTGTCCAGGCCCTCGCCGCGGCGGTTGCGCAGAAATTCCCTGATGCGTTCGGTCATAGCACCCTCCGAACGGACCCAGCGACGGGCCCCGTTCAAAATGTTCCCGGACGTGAGCGCTTTGGCGATGCCGCACGATGGAGACGCGACAAGGCCTCGAACTCGATCCGAATTGTGCTGCCGTGGATTGGTTGGGAATTTTTCCCACCCGCTCACCTGGCAATGAAGGACAAGCCTTTTCAGTAGCCCGCGCCGGCGTTGGAATGCCGGTAGAGACCAAAAAAGCCCGATCCGTCGTTGCTTTAAGTCGCGTCCCCCGTTGAGAGCGGGGTGCGC
>Ga0134125_10003309_pt1 | contig 18711 bp, 13 predicted proteins | sample KB31751_FD_96464 | JGI IMG/M metagenome (GOLD analysis project Ga0134125, IMG submission 96464) | Terrestrial soil microbial communities with excess Nitrogen fertilizer from Kellogg Biological Station, Michigan, USA - KB3-175-1 | ecosystem: Environmental > Terrestrial > Soil > Unclassified ... | reverse complement strand
TGTCGTTGACGTTCATGCCACGCCCGTTCTTCATCTCCATAAAGATCGGATAGGACTCGGTGGGGATTGACATCGATCTCTGATGCTGCGGAGGATGATGCTGCCGTGGTTCCGGAATACACCAATGACGCCATTGCCCTCTCTCTCTTTCTAAGCGTTGGAAGAGAGACAAAGTTTCAGAAAGATGTCTGTATTTGTTCTTGTGAAAATGAATGAGGGAGGAGTTGAGAGAATACATAATATGATTTTTAGAAAGAGATTTCAAAAAACACACACAAAACAAAAACAAACATCTTTTTTTATCTCTCTTTCCACATCAATTCAACACCAACAGCACTTTCACCATGGACGATTGATCGGGACCGGCCAAATTCATCCAACGACGATTCGGTCCCGGGTGCATAAACTGATTCACCGCAGCGACTTCATTCGGTTCGAGACTGATCAACCCGGCATCACCCAACGATCCGATTTGTCCGATGTTGGGTTTACAATATCCAATCCATCGTTTCTTACTGTCGTTGTCTTTGGTGTACATATAATCGGATGCGTTAAGATGTGTACCCGCGCGTGTCACTTCAAATCCAAACTGCCAGAACTCGTCATCAGCAGTGGGGGATTCTTTGGGGTATTGGACCGCTGACGATTTGGACGATACCGATTGTCCAACGCGCGCGCGGTCAGACGGAGTGATGTTGGGGTCTTCTTTGTCGTCACCAGTATCTTCATCTTTAGCACTGATTATAATCGGAGTTCCTCCGCCCGATGATGACGAACTTGTGCCTCCTGCCGCGATGGGTCCTCTGACGTCCGCTCCACCAGCACCAACACTCGCGGGTTCGCTACCGGCTGTGGCCGTTCCCCCATCACCATACTTTCTTTCTGATGCCGGAGGAGGAGCCGGTGATTCGTAAGTATTGTCCACAATCTTACTTTCTCCTCCGTTGGGACCGGTGAGACGTCCTTTGAATTTAGCATTTGTGGGAATCGTTTCTCCACTCTCTTTTCCTTCAAAAATGTTCGCCGCCGGCACCACCTCTGTCGATGTCAAATGTGCATTGGAATCCGTGGCCAATTTCACAATCAATCCCGATGATTCCCGTCGATATTTCGCCAATACCAAATGAACTCGATCACGTTCATAAATGACTTTCTCATTTGAAAATAAAAACACCGGGAAACGACCACGTGCGACAAATGAAATCATAAACATCAATCGCGCGGCACGTTCGTCCGATTTCGGGATACTGTTGGAACTCGCAATACCGTTCAATCCCCAATCCTCCCATATTTTCAAACCGTTTTTATGTTTATGACGTTCATCAAATAATAAAAAATTCACTCCTGAAATGGTCAATGCTTCACCAACAAAATTCGGCCCATTGGTGGTTTCGGGATTGCGATACAGCATCACCAACTGATTCTGTGTGATGTCATACACGGGATCGTTTGTGGAACGTTTGACCACCGTGAGATTGGCCGCCACGGGGAAATTGTCCAAACTCTGACCCGAAACGATTTGTCCGACATCGTGATTGACAGCATTGGGCATCCCCGGACCGAAATTGTTTAATCCGACATATCCACCCGTTGAGGAATTCGGTGCAAAAGATGGGACATTGCTCAACATGGATGGATATGCCGCATTGGGTACATATCCACCACCGGCGGCTGATGCCATGGGATGGTGTGCTGCGTGGAATGAAAGGAGGAGACAGAAGGTCGATAGGTAACTCAAATTAAAGGTCAGTCAGTGGTGACTGATTAAATTGGAAAATATACAATTGACAACAAAGGAAGTTATATATGTTTTCAAAAAAAATTACAGAATGTTTTTTCGATACACCATCAAGTCTCTGAAATGTCCAAGCATTTGAATTTCTCATATACTTGACTCTTCTTATGAAAAATACGTATCGCTGTTTGAATCGTACAGCGGTGCGAGAGTATAATGTGTTTTGATGTTGACAGCATAACCCTCGATGATCGACACGATACCTTCTTGTTCAAAGATTTCAAAGAGTTGATCATGACAGGGTAATGTTCGACGAGGTTCATGGATCTCGAGGACCGAGTCTTCACTTTGAGGATCAACGTGTCGAGGGTTCATTAGTGTTGGTCGAATGGGTACTGGTTGATATGCTCGTTGTGGTCGTCCTTCTCTCCACCATTGTTTTATATCTTTGCGGAATTCTTTATATGTACAGGGAATCAATCCTGTAATGAAATGCAATATGACCGGCCATATCAAGATCCCAATGGTCCAATACATACGCGTTTGAACAATTTCCAGAAGCAACAGACTCGGTGTGTACCAATCGGTGGTGATCCGTGATGGAATGTCGTGGTTCTCAACAAAAATAAAACACATCGTTGCAGCGACATCTTCGAGTGAATACTGGTCATACATTCCCATCACCATACCAAAACACAATGTTGCCAATATTCCACCCGCGAGGCTGAATGAGATCGGAGACCACCATGTTCCTAATTCGAACGATTTGACATGCTGTGGTTTATGAATGGCTTCGCATGTAAAGGTTGATGCCAAAATGCCATACCCAAAAGCAGCAGCCAGACTAGCCCCCAATACACACCATGTACCAACTAACAATGAATACGAATGACCAGACAATTCTACAGCTCCAGGTCCGTTACATTCGTTAATCGTTTGTGGTAACGATTGGTTGAGATTGTGACCAGGTATCAATGTCCATAGCACATCATTGTCTCCTCCTCGCTCTCCAATCGCAGGAATATGAACAGCGGTTAATATCAATGCCGCCAACCACGCAATAAATGTCATGACCAACACTTGGATTCGCCATGCCATGATCAATCGCCATCGTTTGTTTTGACAGATACAACAACAGTATTGGCAACGACATCGACCTCCACAGGCATAACATCTGACAAATTCGATCATTGGTCGTTCGTATTTCCCTATGACAAAATGTTCATAAACAATATGGCATAATGTCGTACATCGATCATCATCGCCCATCTGTTGTGAAAAAAATAATCGGATATACGAGATTAGACAGTCAAGTTGTCGAGATGTTCAGACAACGGGATATTTCACAAAGTTGATTGTTTGGAAAAAAAAAGAAAAAAAAAGGTGTTAACTCGATGCTGCACTCCATCGATGCTGCAATGTCAGTTGAACATTCAACTGTTTTGTGATCAGAATGATATCTTTGACAACACTCGATTTGGCCGGTCCACCTTTGGTTGGTAACGCATGAGCCATGTTATAATGCTGCAATTGCAATAGATTTCGTATTTGAAGATCATTAATTCGTTTTCGTTCGATTTCATGGAAAAACATATGATCATACCACATATCCAATGTCATGTGTTTTTTGGCCTCCCCTACCACATAGGTATGGTAATAATCCTGAAGCAATCGACATCGATAATGCGGTGGTTTGGTTAAGTCATTCATATACAATCGAAGTTGATTCCAGGTTTCACTGTCCCCGCTGTAATTGGTACACTTATCCCCTTGATTTTCACACGCATAACACGGTTGGTTGTATGCATTGATACGTCCAAACAAGGGGTTGTTGGCGACTTTTTCATTCTCCTCTTTTGCTTGTTTTTGAGCCTCTTCAATCCATTTTTCATTCATGGCGGGAGGTCGTGGTGGTGGTGAATACAGATACGCATCCATGAGGAAATGTGTCCCTGGATCGAATTCTTCTTTTTTCTTCTTTTTGCCTTCGTCTCCGTCATCTTCGGCTTCGGATTCGGAATTGTTCATGACCGATCGCTGTGAACGCCGAAGACGTGGATTGTTAAATTCATTTGCTTCTGATGGTGGAGAGGATGCGGCCCTTCTCCAATCATTCCCACCTCCTCCACCACCACCCCCTCCTCTTCCTCCTTCATTATAATCCAGATCCGCTTCATCGTCCGCATCGTCGTACATTGGGATCGGATCGGCCTGTGCTGGTGGCGGTGGCTGGGGTTGTGCCGCCTGTGACTTTGGTTTAGAGAAATGACTTGGTGCTTTAAATAACGGTACACCTGTCATAGTCTGGGAAAATGGGAAATGATTAAAAAAAAGAATTGGTTGTTGGATGTGTCCTTTTTTCTCAATCATCAATATGCATAAATACAAAATCCAACATCTTATTAGTTGTCAATTATTCTTTTTTATTTTTTAATAATTCTTTTGTTGTTTGTGTTACAGGGTATACTGTCAAGTACCTGAGAAATCCGAACCGCCGAAAAGTTCAAACACTTGACGGTATTTTTGTTAATATATTTATTTTTTTAATTATTCCGAGAAAATCAATTCAATGTCTTCTATACCAAACGGTTCTGGCATTGCTCCTGGAGTCGTACCTATGGTGGATCATAAACATTCGATTGCTCCTCCTCCTCCTCCTCCGCAACAACCGCCATCAGCCCCTTCGTCATCATCATTCTCTTCATTACCAACCATCATCATCACCGATCAATCATTACCACGCATCATCTCGGAATACCTTACCACTCGAACCTTCGAATCATCCATTCCATCACATGCCGCATTGGAATCGTGGTTTGAGAAAAAGGGATATGATTATCAAACATACAGTCTATTTGACGAAGATACGCCATTGGCATGTGCGGTATGGAAACATCTCACATTCTTGCATTTCAAAGCGGAGAAAGTGATGTTCTCAAGTCTTGGGAAACTGCAGCCGTCGTTCTCGTTACAAAATGATATCCGTCGGACATTGATGCCAATGACATTCGGTCCTCGATTTGAATTGTATAAATCGATGGAGGATGTACGGAAAGCAGAAGTGATGGTGTTGCGTGAACTGGTCAGGAGTGGCACTGCTCCTTTTCCTGGAGATGGACCATCGCCTGGATCATCATTGTCACCATCAGAAAAGAAGTCATGGGACCGTGATCTCCTCAAATACGCCACAAACGCATTCTGGTGGATACGATTGTATTTCCGAGTGATTCAATTATACCCTTTTGAAAAATTCGATGATTATTTGGAAGAGAAGGATCCGTCAAAAAAAGAAATTCAATTACACGATTATCTCTGGAAAGGGGCATTTCAATCACCCACATCGACCGATTTCGAAACCCGATGTCGTGATTTGATTTTCCGTAATCAATGTCCCATGGGTGCGGAATCCAGATATTGTTTAAGTCATATGATCAATGCGAAACATTTTAGTGTCATTGATGTGGCGCAGCATGAATTATCTCCCGAGGATATGATGTATGTGGAACAACAAACACGGATACCACCGAGGGAAAAGAAGGTGATGATGGAAAAGGAGAGTACTGGTGGATCTGGTGGTGTTATTGCGGTGGCCGAGGCGGCAGCAGCAGCAGCAGGCAAGGACGTCAAATCATCCAAATCTCCCATCGACACATCCGTCCCGCTCGCATATCCAATGGATCACATCACCCGCGATTGTTGGATGAGACAAATGTTTTGTGGATTCTGGAACAACCCGACCATACCGAAATTCGATATGGAATATATGATATCCTGGGATGATTGGAAAGATCCCGTGAAATGTTTGAAAAAGCTTTCGGACATGAAAGTCGCAGGACTCAAACGTCCTCCCTTGATTATGCAGTTTGGTGACCAGTTTTTTGTTCATCATTGGAGAGTCAAAGGTGTGAATGGACAGAGAGAACCACGATTGTTATATTCCACTGTATTCAAACGATCATTAACCGCAGCATTGACTTTGTGGTTGAATATTATGATCTCTGAATACGATCGGAAAGTCGGGATTCATACCAAAATGCCCGCGTTGACATTCTGGGGAGAACCCCCGGACAAACCGAAGTATCATTTGGGTGGAGGTGTGATGTGATACACTTGACTCTGTGATATGACTTGTATCCGTTTGCTTTATTGTATTTCTTGTACAATTCAGTGTCGTATCTATCTTTTTCTGACTATTCATTTTCTCTCAGATGCACCCATCGCCTGTCGATATCAAAGGAGCCGTGGGAGAGGGAGACCCGCCACCGCTCAAAAAACTCAAAACAGAATCCGGTGCTGCAGTCGCCTCATCTATCGCACCATGCCCACTCCCTGGAGGAGAAGAGAAGCATCATATCCAACTCTCCAATGATCAAAAAGATGCCATCGAAGCTGTCCGTGCAGGTGGGCATGTATGTATCACAGGTATCGCCGGAACCGGAAAGAGTTATGTCACCGAATACATCCGACAGGATATCGAACAACGATTAAAAGCACATGTCTATCGCACAGGAGCCACCGGCGTTGCGGGAGCCAATGTCAAAGGACGAACGATTCATTCCATGTCCGGGATGGGTCGATGTGAACAGTCATTGGAAGAGTTGAAAGAACTGTTGAGAGGCGATCTGTACAAATCGAAGAAAGAATTCGAAGATCCCGAAGGTGCTTGCGGAATGATTAATGAACTCACTGAATCCCGAGGGAAATTCATGGGATATTCTCAACATATCGTGATCGACGAAGTGTTTTATCTCGGAACAGCAGCGTTTAAAATTTTTATTGAATTGTTACGATTTTCACGTCAAATCACTCATCAGGCATTCCCTCAGCTCATTTTGGTGGGAGATCCGTGTCAACTCCGCAAACCTCGACCCGACAAAGGATACGAAGACTGGCCGGAGCATAAAAAAGAATATTATCAATGGGATTCCGTGTTTATGTGCGACAGCGACGTATGGAAAGAATTGAATATCAAAATCGTATGTTTGAGTCAAAATTTTCGACAATCCGATGCGTTGGATGTGCAGAGAATGCAGCGTATGCAGATTGGCCAACCTTCCATTTCGGATTTGGATTATTATTATTCTCGCAATTCCACCTTGGGCGAATTCAAAAAAGAAATGGAAGCCGAACGGAAAAAAGATCCGTTGTTTGTTCCACCACAATATGTGGCTTCGCGATGGGACAAAGTGCATGAATACAATGCCGAAGAGTTTAAAAAACTCTCTGGAGAAACAACCATCTTGCGTTCCGAGGCGTATTACGTGCAAGTGGATGAGAAGGGACGTAAATGGATGTCCTGTATCTTTCAGCGAGGCGATTTCAATTTGGAATTATCAAAGTCAGAAGTCAGTTCGTCCATGGCCAGTTTGTATTCCAAATTCATGGGTGCTGGTGCAGCGGCCTTGGGAATGGCTCCGGCGACACCTGCGGGTACCGACACCTCATGGGATGTTCCATATTCATCCGAATTGGACAAACGCATTCGATCAACCGTGAACAGCGCATTTGCGGATATGTTTATTCAACCCGAACTGCCTGTCAAACCGGGTACGGTGGTAATGATCACTACGAATTTGAAAGATGAAGTGAGATCGTTTCCTCTGAATGTGGGAGGATCAGGCGCATCGGCAACAGCAACCGGAGCTGGCGCTGGAGCTGTGATATTGAATGGATCGGGAAGCTCGAATGGGTCAATACAAGGAAACAGTGTTGGAATGAGAACTCGATCAGCATCAGCCGGTGCGAGTGCAGGGGCATTGAATAGCGCCAATGGGATTGTATCGACGTCGGTGACACTGCCCGGGTCGGTGAAAGAATCCGAACCCATTCCCTTGGTCAAAGGCACCGCTGCTGTTATTGTCGACGCCAAGTCCGGAGCATTGGGAGAGTTTCCTTATAAAAAACACCCCTATGTTCCCATGACATCAGACAACATTCAGTTAAAATTGAAGCCATATCAAACACCCGGGTTGGGAAGACGACCGATCAGAATCAAACTCCGTGATCCGTCTGTGGAACATTATCTGTCTCCCAACACTCTGTGCATCGCATTGGATGACGATCAATTACCATACAAAGAGATTGAAATGAAAAGCAAACAATATCTAATGTTAATTTCCTACCCAATCATGCATGCATGGGCAGTGACCGTGGATCGGTTACAAGGATGTACCGTGGATCGATTAGCAGCGGACGTAGGCAGTTGTTGGAGACCAGGTGAAGTATATGTTGTTAAGTCGAGGGTGAGACAATTGAAAAACCTGAGAATGATCAATTACAATCCACGACGAATCAAAACCACGCCACGCATATTAAAGTTTTATCACGATTTGAAACCCGATGTCTATCCGTTTCCAAAAGACTTGGTTGAAGGAACCAAAATGGATGATTATACTGGAGAAGAGTATTATGTCTCGTCGGTGATCGAACAGTATTGTAACAAACGTGAACAATCGAATAGTTTTACGTTTGCTTTGTGATGTGATGTTTGGTATTCTCGGTACCTGACTTTCCTCTTTTACAGATGGAACAATTCTATTCGGCCCATTGGATGGGCATGATCGTGTTGATATGCAGTATGATAATATCGTCTCTGTTATCCGTAGCATTTATTGTGTTTATTTTCCGACGTCAGTTTGAAGAGATTGAACAAATCATTCGTTTTATCAATGCGAGCACGGATCAGATAGCAGCAGATGTCGTCGACGCCTCCGCGATGACACGTTCTGCAAAACGATTCTTTGATCTTCAAACCTCTACGGCTTCATCATCGTCCTCTCGTTCTCGTTGTGAGAATTGTGGTGATTGATGAAAAAAGTTTCATATGTTCGCCTTCTTCTCATCAGATAACATCAAAAATGAAACTCGCCACCATTATAGGATTAATGGCAACAGCCTTTCTTACAGGATATGGGATATCAGCCACCGAAACGATGACAGTGTCAGCAGTAACGATAAACACACAGTCTGCACACGGACCGATAATAACCGAGGAACACAGATTCCGTCTTACCACACTTGCGGTTCTGGTGGTTTCTACCATTATCGGACTGTTCGGTGCTCACTATCTGATTGCGGCCTGGTGCCGTAATGTTATGAGCATGAAATATTTGGCGTCTCTCGTGTCAGCATTCGCGTTGTGGGCATCGATAATTATTGGGATACTATCCCTTGGTAATCAATGGCCGTCGAAGGATGAAAGATCATTGGCTGGTACGTACCAGGGATTACGTGTGTCAATCTATCTGAGTATTATATCCATGGCATCACTAGTAATATCGACGTTTATTCACTACGAAGAACAACAAGAAGATAAGAACGCGTGATTGGCTTTTTTTTCATTGTCGTATTCTCATTGTTGTTTTGAAAATTGTGAATGAGAAAAACGTATGACATCGTCTATCACTCTCTTTTTATTTTTTTAGGTTAAAAACATGTCATTCCTCATCCGTCGAATGGTTCAACGTATCCCGCGTGGAACACGAGGCATTGCTACATCATCCACATCGTCATCACCACCACCACCAACCGAAATAAAGACGAGTTCATTGGAGAAATTCGGTACCGTGTCCGGTGCATTACTCGCAGGAACGGCAGCATCATATGTCGTTATTGACGAAAGTAAAGGATCTCCCGGCAAATACGATCTCGTGGTATCGGCAGCGTATGGTTCAATGGTGGGAGGTGTTCTCGGCCGGTGTATGCCATGGGCGCCCGTGGTTATCTTATCGACGACGGCAACGGGGTTTGTGATATGGAATATGTATCACCCGGACAGATTTTCTGAGTATTGACATAGGATTGTGACGTGCGTTGTCTGCTGACGATTCATTTGTTGTTTATCTGAATTTCGTATCTCAATAAAAAAAATTCATAATTGCTTTTGTTCGTTCGTTTTTTTGTCAGATGGCAGGCGCGACTGCATCCGTCGCCACCAAAACCACCGACGACAAACAGAAACAGCAACTCCCTGTATGTTATACATGCAAGAAAGCGGTTGCGGTGTTTCCATGTCCACGATGTCAATCACCTCGGTGTGACGGTTGCGCATATCCGTGTCAACCATGCGATCATTATGCAATGTCGAAACGGATTGATGAATTGGAGTTACAAATCAATGAGTTAATGAAATTATTAAGAAAAATTAAAGTGGTATGCACGCGATGTAACGGCGAAGGTTGTGAACAGAACAATTCTGGAGAAATGGATGACTGCTATGAATGCAAAGGCAGCCAGACACTTCCTTTGCTTGAGTGTATCCCCTTCCCTACGATGCTGATAAATAAAAACGAGAACGTTGCTTGAGAATTTGACACACACATTTTTATGATAGATGTCTCAATCATTCCCCATCGTCATCGCCGACGCACGATGTCGACCATCTTTCCCCGTCGCCGCGCACGATACCATCCCAAGTCTCAAAGCATATGCGTATCAATCTTCCAAAATCGACGAAAAGGAATGGACACTCCCCGTTCTCAATCCACGCGACCAACCGTTTGATTCACAAAGTCAATATACATGTGAATCCTGTGCATTTCAATATCCTTATGATGAGATGGTGATTTTCCCTTTTCCTCCACATGGAAATTTTCATATTATTTGCAAGAGACACTGTTTACTCAAATGTGTCAGAGAGGAGTGTCGTCAACCGACCGTGATACGACAACGACACGCAACCACGGGATTATGTTTGTGGTGTCAATTTGATAAAGATAAGATACCGTTAAGAAAGAGACCGGACATGCGAGAAAGCAAAAAAGATCGTACCGTGATTGTATCAATGGTGATGGCCAAACCGGATCCGACACCTGCTAAATCGTTACAGGCTTCTCATAAACTCACACACACTCCTCCGATCAAAAAGAAGAAAATGAGGAGAAAATATAATTCCAAAAAATAAATAAATTGAATTTATACCGTCAGGTATTCGAGTTGTCCGAGCAATTGAATTTTTCAAACACTTGATGGTGTGATTGAATTAATTAATTATTTTTTATTTATTTTTCAGGTCATGACCAAAGTCAACATTGTCGTTCGAAAACCAAAGAAGAAACCCGGTGATGCCGCTAAGAAACTAATCAATAAACTTCAAAGCACTCCCGAACATTCCGACAGTAAACAAGGATTGGACATTATGGATCAATACGCGGCGTTGGTAAAGAAAGTATTGGAACGCAAAACAGCAGGCGTGACGGATAACAATCCACTGATTTCATCGATGTTGGATATGACTCGATCGGGTGTGATGGGTGATACTCCGGAGGCATTGTTGAGTTGTCAGATCATTGGTGTGTTGGCGAAGGTGTTGTTATCGGAGAAAGAGAATAAACAGCAGGTTTTGGAAAAGATGTTGAGAGCGATGATGAACACTGCGGCGGGACAGTCTTAATTGTCTTTTTTTGTTCGTTTCCGTTTGTATTGAAATACACGGTTTCACTCTGAGTCTGTTTGTTATGTTGTAGTCCACATGAAATATCTCATTACGATACTGGCCTTGTGCGTGATCACTCCATCTCTTGGAGAAGAACAACAATCCCCCAAAGGCATGATCGATGTCGACACCTGGCTTCGCACACCGATGGGGAAATCATCATTAAAACAATGTGGATGTCATTATGATGGAACACATATTATTATTGATGAAATGGAAGAATATGAAAAAATGCTGGCTTGGGAAGGAACATTCGACGAAGCAATCTATATCGTGGACAAACGGATTGCATTGATCGAGGAGGCCAAGCGTCAAGCGAATGAATATTTTCAAGCGAATACGAAAGCGGCGGAGGATCTCAAGCAGTCCATGCTTCAAAATGAAATGCAGACCACTCAATTGAAGATCGATAAACTCTTGAAGGAACTTAAAGAAGCAGAATCGCGTGCTGGTCTCAATAACACTCTCCCTTCTGATCCGTGAAGGAAAAAACATCTCACATCTCAGCCAGGAGTCGCACCTGGAACCACTCGGATTGTTCGGGTCATCATGACACTTAGTGAGACGAAACGTTTCACAAAGGAAACAGACGAGCTGCTCTACTGTTGAGCTACTGAGATGTTGTTTGTTGTTTTGTTGTTTTGTTGTTTCTGTATTTGCAATTTTTTCATTTAAAAACCTCAACATTCAATCTCATCTTTTGAGTTATGGGATGGTGAAAGAGGAGAATACATTCGAAAAAAGAGAGAGAGAGATATGACAGAGAAAAAAAGACCAAACCAAAATCATACTACAGACGATACATCATCATAAGCAAAGATGAAACGGCAAGACAACTAAACAACAAAAACGGAGAGAGTACAAACTGTGAGAACGCGCTACTGAGACTTTTCGTCTGACAAACTGTTCCAATGAAACCTGCTGGACACTGACATGAAAACGTGGATGGTTGGGATGTTGAGTTTGACGTGATGATGTTGGGGATACACGTGCCTCCGTTGAGACAGGGGAATGAAGTACAGGGATTGAAATATGTCTGGCATTGTGATCCGGCGAAGTGAATCGAGCATTCACAGTGATAGGAGTTGACGAGATCGATACACGTGCCTCCACGGAGACAGGGATGACTAGCGCATTCATTGATGTCTGTTTGACACAAGATACCACTGTATCCCGGCAGGCATAGACAGGTGAACGAATCAACACCAATGATACACGTCCCGTTGTTTAAACACGGAAGGGATGAGCATGTATCGATTTGGGTTTGACAACTCATTCCACTGAATCCGGGAGGACAAATACATAGAAACGAATGCAATCCATCAATACATGTTCCTGAATGAGCACAAGGGTGAGATGCACATTCGTTAATATCGGTTTGACATTCGGATCCGCTATATCCCGTGGGACAGATGCACTGATAAGAATTGGGTTGATCAACACATGTGCCGTTATTCACACATGGTTGGCTGACGCACTCGTCAATATCGGTTTGACAAACGAGTCCACTGTATCCTGAAACACATTGACACATGTATTGATTGATTTGATGAATACATGTGCCTCCGTGTTGACAGGGGATACTGGAGCATTCATTCACATCGGTCTGACATTCCGCGCCACTGTATCCCGCCAGACAAGTACACTGGTACCCATCAATGAGATCTGTACAGGAACCACTGTGCTGGCAGGGCACACTGTCGCATTCATTGATGTCGGTTTGGCACTGCTGTCCGCTGAATCCCGGTGGACATTGACAGACAAACCCATTGATTTCATCAACACACGTTCCTCCATTCTCGCATGGTTGACTGACGCATTCATTGATGTCGGTTTGACACTCGATCCCGCTGTATCCAACCACACAAGTGCAATGAAATCCATTGATTAGATCGGTACAGGTTCCGCTGTTTTTACAGGGTTGTGATGCGCATTCGTTGATGTCGGTCTGACACACGGGTCCAGAATAACCGGCCATGCAAATACAGATAAAACCGTTCACGTGATCGACACATGTTCCGCCATTCACGCACGGTGTTGAGACACACTCGTTAATATCCGTCTGACACAAAAGTCCACTGTATCCATTCAGACAATGACATACGAATCCGTTGATCTCCTCTTCGCAATGTCCGTTGTTGAGACATGGGAACGACAAACAGTTATTGATGACCGTTTGACAAATGAGTCCACTAAATCCCGGCTGACAAATACAGTGAAATCCGTTGATCAAATCCGTACAGGTTCCATTGTTCATACACGGCTGACTCGCGCATTCGTTGATGTCGGTTTGACACTGGGCACCGCTGTGTCCAGCAAGACAAATACAGGTGAATCCGTTGACATGATCAACACATGTCCCGCTGTTCTCACATGGTTGTGAAGCACATTCATTGATGTCGGTTTGACATACGCTGCCAGTGTAACCGTCACGACAGATACATGTAAACTCATTCACACCATCTACACATGTACCGGTGTTTTGGCAGGGGCGCGACGCACATTCATCAATATCGGTTTGACATTGTGTTCCACTGTAGCCCGATGCGCATGTACAGTCAAATCCATTGATACGATCAGTACAGTTGCCGCCATTGGTGCATGGCTGAGAGGCACAGTTATCAATCTGAGTCTGACATTGCACACCACTGTAGCCTGCCACACAGAGACACGTGAACGAATTGATATTATCTGTACATGTTCCTCCGTTGACACATGGAGTGCTAGCACATTCATTAATATCTGTCTGACACAGAACCCCACTGTACCCTGCGACACAATGACAGATGAACCCATTTACAACTGGATCGCAATGTGCATTGTTTTGACATGGGAATGATACACAGTAATCAATAATTTGTTGACAGAGAGTCCCTGTGTAACCTGTACTGCAATTGCATCGATAAGCATTGATATCATCGACGCACATGGCGCCGTTTTGACATGGGGTTGATGCGCAGTCATCAATTTGGGTTTGACAGGTATTACCCGAATATCCAGCGGGACACAAACATGCCGTGGTGTTGGGTGAGGGATGAATACACAGTCCGTCATTGTCACATGTGATGTTGGTTCCGCTGCACGTACATACAAACCCGCCGTTGTTGTTGATACACATTTCGCCTTGTGTGATATTACATGGACCACTCGCGCATGCATCGAATGTCGAACATGAGGAGTCGACATAGCCCGTTCCCGTACAGTTACATGAGAATGAATTGATTCCGTCAATACACGTTCCATTGTTGTGACAAGGAAAACTCGCGCATTCATTAATATCGGTTTGGCAAAAGGTACCAGAGTATCCAACAACACACCCGCAGAAATAAGCACCGATGAGATCCGCACATGTCGCTCCGTTCAGACAAGGCTCACTGGCACACTCGTCGATGTTTGTTTGACAGTTTGTACCAGTTGTTCCCGAGCCACAAACACACGTATAGGAGTTGATGCCGTCAATACACACTGAAGGCTGGAAAAACTGAGCCGTCAGAAAATTGAAATCCCGGGCAATTCCATCCCATGGAACCAGACCACCGCACATAAAAAACCATGAATTGGCAACCGTGAGACCGAGTTGAAATGGCGGGAGTTGATACGTCACGGAATTGCTGCAGTTGACACCGGCCGGTAACATTCCAGGGATTTGTGTATTTTGTGGAGATCGTGCAATACTGACAGGGCACACCGGAAATGCCGGAGGAGTTGTCACCACAACCGTGTTGCCCATAGTATTTGCTGGAAACTGTCGTGTGACAATCGCCGCCGATGCCGGAGTAACAGGGAGTTGATAGACGTTTGTGGGACTGTCCCATTGACATTGGAGAATCAGAGGACCTCCCCCGGCAACTATCGTATGCGACACCGGTGTATCGTCATTTATACATGGTCGGCTGGCGCATTCATTGATATTGGTCTGACATTGAGTACCACTGTATCCCGGGACACAAGAACAGTTGTATCCGTTCACAACATCGATACATGTCGCTCCGTTGATACATGGCTGGCTAAGGCATTCGTTGATGTCGGTCTGACAAACAACTCCGCTATAACCCGGAACACATGAACACGTAAACGAATTGGTGCCATCCACACATGTACCTCCGTTCTGACAGGGAACGCTCGCACATTCGTTGATATCGGTTTGACATACGGTACCGCTGTATCCCACGGCACACGTGCAGTTGAATCCGTTGATCAAATCAGTACACCTCCCATTGTTTTGACATGGTGTGCTCATGCATTCGTTGATATCGGTTTGGCACTGTGTGCCACTATAACCAACAGGGCATGTGCAATTGAATCCGTTGACCAGGTCCGAACACGATCCTCCATTGGCACATGGTTGACTGGTACATTCGTTGATATCGCTTTGACATTGAGCGCCTGTATACCCAGTAGGACATACGCAATAGAACGCGTTGATGATATCGGCACATGTCCCGCCATTTATACAGGGATTGGATGCGCACTCGTTGATATTTGTCTGACATTGTGAACCGCTGAAACCCGGTCCGCATTGACATGTGAATCCATTGACTTGATCCACACACATTGATGGAATGAAGAAATTCGCAATCAGGAAATTAACATCATGCGGATTTCCATCATACGGTGTCAATCCACGACACATAAATTCAATGGTGTTGTAGCGAGTCAAACCCGGTGTAAACACAGGAAGCGTGTATGTGACACCGTTGGAAGTACAATTTACATTCGGACTGATTCCAGGAACTGGATTATGTGCCGGATCAAAAACGTTCAGAGTCGGACAAACCGGAACGTCAGTTGGAGTTTGAATCAGCACCGTGTTACCAGAGACCAATGCTGGGAAATAACGAATCAGAATGTTATTATCCGCAATAATCCCAAGAGAAGCCTGATAGATCGGTGGTCCATCCCATTCACATTGCTCGGCATCTGGACTTCCTCCCGGCGCGATGATAGTGTGGGATATTGGCATATCAGTGTTCATGCATGGGATACTGGCGCACTCATTGATATCCGTTTGACAAATCAGACCGGAATACCCGGGAACACACAGACAACTGAATGCGTTCAATGCGTCCACGCATGTACCGCCATTGACGCATGGTATCGATGCGCATTCGTTGATATCAGTCTGACATTGAATTCCTGAATATCCTGGCATACATGCGCATACAAATCCATTCACAATATCAGAACATGTACCTCCGTTTACACAGGGAGTGGATGAACACTCATTGACATCAGTCTGACAGAGCAAACCACTGTATCCCGGAACACAATTGCATGTAAAACTGTTGAGATGATCAACACACGTTCCGCCGTTCTGACAGGGAATGCTGGAGCATTCGTTAATATCCGTCTGGCATTGTAACCCCGAATATCCAGGTACACATGAACATGTAAATGAGTTAACGTGATCGGCACAGGTGCCTCCATTTGCACACGGTGTTGACGAACATTCATTGATGTCTGTTTGACATAATAAACCAATGTAGCCAGCCACACACGTACAAGTGAAGCTGTTGAGGTGATCGTAAGAATCCTGTGTATCCTCCACCGCCACCTCCGAGATTATTAGTGTTTCCGGTGCCTCCTGAACCACCACCGCCAGATCCTCCACTAAACGTTGCGAGGTTTTGGCCCCCTCCGCCAATTTGTATGGTATAATTCTGTCCCTGTGTAACATTGAATATAAATGCAGCATATGCTCCGGCTGCTCCGCTACCGAATTGACTGCCTTTCCCGGCAGCGCCGCCAGCACTCCATCCGAGAAACCCGATCGCACCTGTATAATTGGCCACCCACCAACCTGTGAATGGATATCGTAACGAAGCACTGTTGATGCATGAAGTATCATCCGAACCGATGCTCTGTGATGACACAACGGTTATTATGATCCCGACAACATATCCCCACCATAGTAACCATGATTTGTTGCGTTTCATCTGACAGAATGGTGAATCAGTAACGACAAACAAAAAAGAAAAAAAGGATTATTCTGTAACGTATCTTCTGTGTATCTTATATATTGATTTGGGTCTTGCAAATACCATATAATATTTTTCCATAATATTTTCTAAGTTTTGTCTTTCTGGCGTTCTTCTTTTTCTCATACACAGATGAGTGTTCGTGAAATCCCCGTCATCACTGACGAAAACGAATGGAATGAGTTGTGTCAAAGTGAGCATTTCCACGTGACCTTCATCGATGATGAAAAACTTCAAACCATCCGTAAAGTGTACGAAACCAATCTGCATGTGGTATCGGCCATGGCAGGGAAGATTCGTCATACCATCGGTGCCGGGATTGAAATTCGATTTTCAGGTTACAAAAGCGCTGACGATGAAACCACCTCGGCTATCAAAATGATTTACGGAGAAGTGGCCTATGATGCATACAAAAACGCGGAATTGTACAAACGAGTCTTCGCCACGCACAATTCATTAGGAGAAGCAACGGTACTCGATCCTTTTACATTAGAAAAGCAATTAGGGCGTAAACCCGACGGCACTCGGTTTATTTTTATCAAACCACGGATGAGTGGCGCGGCCGGCACGGGTGGTGGAACCGGAACGATTAATCTTTTCTCAGGGTTCACCGCACCTACCAAACGAAGAGAAGGCGCACCCATCCAATCCCCCTTTCCCAATCCGGTGTTTTGTTGGGAGTTTTTTGGAGCCATGTCGTCGTCGTGTGGTCAAAACAGTTTTACTCCGATTCAATCCATTCTCAGAGATGAAGTGTTGTTGAGACAAACCATCAAATACGCCGAAGATGCCGAAAGCCGTGCATCCAACCCAACAGTGTATACGGTCACCAATCCGGAGAAACCCGGTGCCCGTTCTGCGGAGATTGATATCTCATATGTGGGACAATCACGAGAAATGGAAGCGGCCAAACGATCGGAGAACATGAAAGAATTACAAGCCTCGTTTATGCAATTGGAACAACAATCCAATGCCCGTGAGGCGGCATTTCGTAAATCACAACAGGTCGGACATACAGACACCGGATCGTTTATGATTCAAAACAGTACCTGTGATCCGATAAGGGCGAAATATCTTACTCCATCATATCATACGTATAAAGATCCATTACCAGCAGGGAGGACCATCGCTCCAGGTCCACAGGCGACCAGTCCCCCCTATCTCATTGAATTGATGAGTAAAGTGGAAAAGTTTGTATATCAATTGGTGGGTATCTCGGCTGCCATCTATGGTGGATCTGATAGTCCCGTCGCGGTCAACCAATTGGTCATGAATACGTTGATTGCGGTGGTGAAAGAGACTCAGACATGGCTGTTACCGATCATTCTCAAACTGTTTCATACATCACCAATGGGACGTGAGATGATGGAACACGCTTGGAAAAACTATAGTTTAAGAAAACGGGTTCATGAATATATCGCGGAATTGAGAAGGTTAAGATTGGAAAAGAAGAGAGAACTCGTCTCTCCACCTCAAGAGAAAACAGAGACTGACAGTGAAAAGAAGAAACCACGTGTGACGGCCGATGGTGAAATTGCGGATACTCATGACGATGAATTCTCAGA
>Ga0134125_10003308_pt1 | contig 18712 bp, 12 predicted proteins | sample KB31751_FD_96464 | JGI IMG/M metagenome (GOLD analysis project Ga0134125, IMG submission 96464) | Terrestrial soil microbial communities with excess Nitrogen fertilizer from Kellogg Biological Station, Michigan, USA - KB3-175-1 | ecosystem: Environmental > Terrestrial > Soil > Unclassified ... | reverse complement strand
GCCGGTGCCGGTGCTGCCGGCGTGAACATATTTGCCCATGTCCGTGGCCAGTTCGGATTGGCCGAAGGCGCGCGGCTGTATGCGCGGGCCCTGCTGGAAGAAGGTTATCCCGTGGCGATCCACGACATCGACATCGACGTGCCTCATGGCATGGACGACCGCAGTCTCGACACGCATGTCGGTGGCGAAGCGGCGCATGAGGTCAATCTGGTTTTTGTCAATCCCGACTATCTGGAACAGGCGATGGCGAACATCGGGCGCGAACGCCTGGGCGGGCGATACACCATCGCCGGCTGGTTCTGGGAGCTGGAAAAATTTCCCGACGAATGGCTGCATGCCCTGCACCGCGTGGATGAAGTGATGGTATCGACCGGCTTTATTCGCCGCGCGGTGGCTGCGGTCACCGACAAGCCGGTGTGGAACGTCCCCGTGCCGGTCGGCCAACCGCCGGACAGCGGGCTGGCACGCGCCGATTTCGGGCTGGAGGAGGATGACTTCGTTTTCCTCTGCAGCTTTGACTTCAACTCCTATCTCGCGCGAAAAAACCCGGAGGCGGTGATCGAAGCGTTTCGGCGGGCCTTCGCTGACCGCCGGCCAAACGTCAAACTGTTGATCAAATCGAGCAACGGTCACCGCTACTTGGAAAATCTGCGGGTGTTGCTTAATGCGGTCGGCGCGGACGAACGAATTATTGTTCGCGACGAGATCATCGGCCGCGATGACCTTGGCGCGTTGCAGCGCTGTGCGGATGCCTATATCTCATTGCATCGTGCCGAGGGGTTCGGACTGGGATTGGCCGAGTGCATGCGCCTGGGCAAACCGGCGATTGCCACGGCTTGGTCGGGGAACATGGAGTTCATGACATCCGACAACAGTTGCCTGGTCGACTACCGGTTGGTGCCGGTGGGTGAGGGAGAGTACCCCCACCATGACGGTCAGCGATGGGCCGAACCCGACGTCGACCACGCCGCAAAACTGATGCGACGACTCGTGGATGATCCGGAATTTGCGAGGGGCATCGGTGTGCGGGCGGCACAGGACATTCGTACCAGGCTCTCGCCGCACGCGGTGGCGCGAGAAATCATCCGGCGGATCGAGTCGCGGCCGCCCCGGTCTGCCTCGCCTGCGCTGGTCATGGGGCATCCGGGTGGCATGAATCAACAGGAACAAACACCATGAATGGAATGATCGCTGCAGTTTGGAGTTACCGCCACTTCATTGTTTCCTCGATCAGGAACGATCTTCGTTCGCGCTTTGCTCGCAGCAAGCTGGGAGCGGTGTGGATGATCCTGCAGCCGCTGGCTCAGGTGTTGATCTACTCCCTGGTGCTGTCGCGCATCATGGTGGCCAAGCTGCCGGGCATCGAAAGTCCTTACGCTTATTCGATTTATCTGCTTGCAGGCATGCAGGCTTGGTCATTGTTCAGCGAGGTCGTGACACGTTCGCTGACCGTCTTCGTCGAGAATGGCAGCATGCTGAAGAAGATCGTGTTTCCTCGGGCGTGCCTGCCCATCGTCACGCTGGGTTCGGCGATGGTAAATAACGTCCTGCTGTTTGTCGTCATGATGATCGTATTCGCGTTGCTCGGGCACTTTCCGCTTTACGCGCTGTTGTGGATGCCCCTGTTGATGTTCGTGACAGCGGCATTCTCGCTGGGCCTGGGGCTGCTGATGGGTGTGCTGAACGTGTTCGTCCGTGACATCGGCCAGTTCATGATGGTGGTGCTGCAACTGTGGTTCTGGCTGACGCCGGTGGTTTACATGTCTTCCATCATTTCGGAGAAGCTGCACACCGCGATGCAGCTCAATCCCATGTACTGGATCGTCACTGCCTACCAAGACACCCTGGTTTATGGCCGTGCACCGGAGCTCGATGGTCTCCTGGGGGTCACGGTGGTGGCCCTGATCCTGCTTGCATGTTCGCTGCTGTTGTTCCGCAAGGCCGCGCCCGACATGGTGGACGTGCTATGAGCGCAGTCGTATTGCAAGTCAGGAATGTCGGCAAGTCCTTCCGGGAATACGGCAGTGAGTGGCGCCGGTTCGGCAGCTGGTTCGGCATGCGCTCGTCGCGCGTCAAGGATCATTGGGTGCTGCGGAACATCAGCTTTGCCGTCCACGCGGGAGAGGCGCTGGGCATCGTCGGCCAGAACGGCGCAGGCAAGAGCACGCTGCTCAAGATCATCACTGGGACGCTGGGTGCGACCGAGGGTGGTGTATGGGCGAGTGGTCGCGTGGCGGCGATCCTGGAACTCGGCATGGGGTTCGATCCGGATCTGACCGGCCGGCAGAACAGCGAACACGTCGCGGGCCTGATGGGCTTTTCGAGAACCGAGATACGCGCATTGTTGCCGCAGATCGAGGAGTTTGCCGAGGTAGGCGCCTATTTTGACGAGCCGGTTCGAACGTATTCGAGCGGCATGCAGATGCGCGTGGCTTTCAGCCTGGCGACCGCTTCGCGACCGGATGTCCTCATCGTTGACGAGGCGCTTGCCGTCGGCGACGCGTATTTCGTGCACAAGTGCTTCAAGCGGATTCGGGAGTTTCGCGACCAGGGAACGACTCTGCTGATCGTTTCCCATGACAAGTCCGCCGTGCAGGCCTTGTGCGATCGTGCGGTGATGATCGACAGGGGACGCATGGTCGCGGATGGGACGCCGCAGGAGGTGCTGGACTTCTACAACGCGCTGATCTCCGAGAAGGAGAACAGCACGGTGCGACAGACTCGTCAGGAGGACGGCATTGCTGTCACGGTATCAGGTACCGGTGAGGCGGTGATCGACGAGATATGGCTCGAGGACGCAACAGGCAATCGCGTCGAGTTCGTAGGAGTCGGCGATTCGGTTGAGCTGGTTATCCGGGTGCGCGTCGATTCGGCAATTGCACGACTGGTGATTGGCTATATGATCCGCGACCGTTTGGGGCAAGCCGTATTCGGAACCAATTCGTTCTATACGGACCAGGTCATCGAGGATGCGCAAGCGGGCGATGTATTCGAGTTTCGCGCCAGCTTCCCGGTGAACCTCGGCGTTGGCAGCTATTCGTTCTCCGTGGCGCTGTCGAGCACGGAGACGCATCTGGTGAACAATTATGAATGGCGCGATCTCGCGTTGGTGTTTACCGTCGCTAATACGCAACGCTCGACATTCGTGGGAATGTCGTGGGTACCCCCGCAGATCACCATTACCGCCTCCGGGAGCGATGGGTCGGCGAGGATGGCCCTTTCGGGCATCAATCAGAAGCTTGGCGTGCTGGAAAGCCATAACTGACTTGCTCTGGCGACCGCCCGGGCGCGGCGCCCTCAACGATCGAGGTTGAAAATCCATGAACCATCCGGAACCCTCCCATCCAGTCAGTCGCAGTGATGATTCCGTTGCTGCGCGGACACTCGCTGGACCGAGCCTCGAGGACTTGATGGGCCGCATTCGTCTTGAATTGACGGGCAGCGAGGAAGACGTTCTACAAACGGCCAAAATTGCTGGTGAGGCAGCAGCAGCACGTGCCGAAGCGACCGAACTGGCGGCTGAGGTACTGAGTCTCGATGAGGTCATCGATCGAATCCGTCGTGAGCTGAAACAGCGAAGTGGGGGGGCTTCCGGTTCTGTTGCGAATTCGACGACGTCGGCTCCCGCGGAAGGTCACCTGCCGCGTTGGCACCCGTCCGTGGCCCCGCTTCCGATCCAGCCGATGTACGTGCTGGCCGACATGTTGCGTCCTTCGGATGGTGAATTTGTCGACAATGCATTCCGAGTTTTGCTTCGGCGGCCAGCAAGCGCCGAAGAGAGGGCCCACTATCTTGCCGAGCTGCGCGGAGGCTTTGGCAAGGTCGAGGTGCTCGGTACCATCAGATTCTCGGACGAAGGCATGAGGCATGCTGTTCACGTCGACGGGTTGTTGATTCCTTACAAGCTGCATAAATGGCGACGTATTCCGGTACTGGGTTGGTTCCTTGCCATGGGCATCGCCGTGTTCCGCCTGCCGAGACTGTCTGCGTACCTCCAGGGGTTGGAAGCGGCGAGCGCGCAAGAAAGCCAGCAGGTCGGGCGAGCACTCAACGACATGGCCCAAGCGGTCGAGGCTCGCCAGGCGCGCATGGATGAGCAGCTCGATACCCTTGCCGGTCTGCAGCGGCGAGTTCAGGCGAAGCTGTCGGAACAGATATCGGCCTTGGCGAGCACCATCGATCGTTTGCACGAACAACTTGCAACGCAAGCGTCGGCATCAACGCGAGTTGAGTCCAGGTTGGACCAGCTCGAGCAGCTCGAAGCGACGATGACGGCTCGGCTCGAATCGATGCAGGCGTCGCTGTCGGCGCAGTCGGCAGAGCAGGTTGGCCAGCTCGAAGCGGTGATGGCGGCCCGGCTCGAATCCGTGCAGGCGTCGCTGACCCGACAGACCACAGAGCAGGTCGGTGAGCTCGAAGCGGTGATGGCAGGCCGGCTCGAGTCCGTGCATGCGTCGCTGTCCCGGCAGACCGCAGAGCAGGTCGGTGAGCTCGAAGCGGTGATGACGACTCGGCTCGAAACCGTGCAGGCGTCATTGTCCGGCCAGACCGCAGAGCAGGTCGGCCAGCTCGAAGCGACGATGGAGGCTCGGCTCGAATCCGTGCAGGTGTCGTTGTCCGGCCAGACCGCAGAGCAGATCGGTGAGCTCGAAGCGGCGGTGAAGGCTCGGCTCGAATCCGTGCAGGCGTCACTGTCCGGGAAGACCATAGAGCAGGTCGGTGAGCTTGAAGCAGCGATGAGGGGTCGGCTTGAATTCGTGCAGGCGTCATTGTCCGGGCAGACCGCAGAGCAGGTCGGCCAGCTCGAAGCGGTGACGACTGCTCGTATTGAGTCCTTGCAGGCGGACCAGGCCGGCATAACTGCACAATTGGAGAGTCGTCTCGACGCCGGATTGTCAGCGGTAGCAAAGATGACTGCAGACGGCACCGGAATCCGTCGCACGGTACACGATATCGAACGCCGACTGATGGCTTTGTTCGATCGACTGAGTCAACAGACAACTGATTCGTCGGCGGTGACGCCATCCGGCCCTGGCGAGGATCAGGCGAACTCCGGCCTTCTGTCCGCGCACTATGTATCGTTCGAGGACACGTTCAGGGGCACCCGCGACGACATCAAGCAGCGCGCCGGACACTATCTCGCGGCGTTCCGGGACGCCGGCATCGAGGCAGGCGATGGTCTGGTCCTGGATCTGGGTTGCGGCCGCGGCGAATGGCTGGAGGTATTGTCCGAGCATGGCTATGCCTGCCGCGGCGTGGATTTGAACAGCGTCATGGTCGGCGAGGCGCAAGCCATGGGCCTCGACGCCGTCGAGCTGGATGCCATTGCTCATTTGCGCAGCCTCGACAGCGAGTCGGTTGCTGCCGTCACCTCGATGCATCTGGTAGAGCACCTTCCCTATGAAGTCCTGATTCGGCTGGTGGATGAAGCGTTGCGAGTACTGCGGCCAGGCGGTGTGCTGATCCTGGAAACCCCCAATCCCGAAAACCTGACGGTCGGCTCGTACTGGTTCTATATGGATCCTACTCACCGCAATCCGATTCCGCCGCCGCTGCTGCAGTGGGTCGTGGAAGCCCGTGGCTTCGAAGGCGCTGCAATCGACAGGCTGACCCAGAATCGTGGGGTCTTCGATATCCAGCCGGTGGGCGAGGACGTTGCCGCCGCGAACCAGATCAACAAGATCGTCGGCCTGCTGACCGCCGCACCGGACTACGCCATCGTGGCGCGCAAGCCACGCTCCGAACTCGCTCACGGCCAAGGAGCGTGACTCGATGAAGACGCTTTACATTACCGGTGCCGGTGGCTTCGTTGGCCAACACATTGCGCAGGCCGTCGCCGGAGGGGGCTTTGGTGCCTGCACGCTGCATGCGATGCCTGATGGTCTGGACATCCGCGACAGCAAGGCGCTCCTCGCCTCGCTGGCAGCCGTGCAACCGGACTGGGTAATCCATCTCGCTGCCCGCAGCTTTGTCCCGGATTCCTTCGCCGATCCGCGCGAGACGCTGGATGTCAACTTGTTCGGTACGCTCAGCCTGTTGTGCGCACTGCGGGAGATGAATTTTTCCGGTCGCCTGCTGTACGTGAGCTCGGGCGACGTTTACGGCGCGGTGCCCGAATCGGCGTTGCCGGTGAGCGAATCGCGTTGGCCGGAACCGCGCAACCCCTATGCAGTGAGCAAGCTTTCCGCTGAAACACTGTGCCTGCAATGGCACCGTAGCGAGCAGTTGGACGTGATCGTGGCGCGACCTTTCAACCATATCGGCCCGGGCCAGAGCGAACGCTTTGTCGTGCCGGCACTCGCGCGCCAGGTGGCCCGGATTGCCGCCGGCCTGCAGGACCCCTCCCTGGTGGTGGGTGATATCGACGTGACCCGCGACTTCTCTGACGTGCGCGACGTGGTCAGGGCCTATGCTGCGATACTTGGTCGCGGGCAGGCTGGCCAGACATACAACGTGGGTTCGGGCCGGGAAGTTACAGTCCGGTCCATCCTGCAGACCCTGTGCGCGCAGGCGCAGGTGGAGCCGACCGTGGTATCGGACAGTGCGCGGCTGCGCCCCAGCGAGCAACGGCGCATGGTGGCGGATTGCGGGCGCCTGCGACAGGACACCGGCTGGGAGCCGGCCATCTCCCTCGAAACTTCGCTGCAACAGATACTTGACCAATTCAGGACGAGCCAAACACCATGAACAAAAGTGCACTCATCACGGGCATCACCGGACAGGACGGCGCCTATCTCGCCAAGCTGCTGCTCGAGAAGGGCTATCGGGTGTATGGGTTCGTGGCCAGGCGCGGTTCGGACATGCGCTGGCGGCTGCGCGAAGAAGGGGTCGAATCGGCCGTGAACTATGTCGAGGGCGACCTGATGGATCTGTCGTCGCTGGTGCGAGCGATGGAAACGTCGAAGGCGGACGAGGTCTACAACCTCGGTGCGCAAAGCTTCGTGGGCACATCGTGGCAGCAGCCGGTGCTGACCGCACAGGTCAGCGGCGTGGGCGCCATCAACGTGCTGGAGGCCGTGCGCATCGTCAATTCGGCGGCGCATTTTTACCAGGCCTCCACCAGCGAGATGTTCGGCCTGATCCAGGCCGAGATGCAGGATGAGACAACACCGTTCTACCCGCGCAGCCCCTACGGTGTGGCGAAATTGATGGCGCACTGGGCCACGGTGAACTACCGCGAGAGCTTCGGCCTGCATGCGTCGAGCGGCATCCTCTTCAACCACGAGTCGCCGCTGCGTGGCGTCGAGTTCGTGACCCGCAAGGTCACCCATGCGGCAGCCTCGATCAAGCTTGGCCTGCAGAAGGAGCTGCGCCTGGGCAACATCGACGCCCGGCGCGACTGGGGTTTTGCCGGCGACTACGTCGAGGCGATGTGGCTGATGCTGCAACAGTCCAAGGCCGACGACTACGTGGTGGCGACCGGGATCACCACCACCGTCCGCGACATGTGCAAGATCGCCTTCGACCATCTCGGCCTCAACTATGAGGATCACGTCGTGATCGACCAGAAATTCTTCCGCCCGGCGGAGGTGGACGTGCTGCTGGGCAACCCCGCGAAGGCCAAGGCGAAGCTGGGCTGGGCGCCGAAAACTTCGCTGGAGCAGTTGATCACGATGATGGTGGACGCGGACATGCGTCGCTTGCAGGCGCATGCGGCGTGAAAGTCGCGATCGTCACCGTGCGCTCCGCCTCCGGCGAAGCCGGTGGAGCGGAGCGTCTGTACGACGCGCTGGTGGAGGCCTTTTGCCAGGCCGGGCACCAGGCGCAGGAAGTGTCCGTCGTCGCCGATGAATCGACATTCGAGCAGATCAAACGCAATTATCTTGCCTGCTACGACCTCGACCTGTCAGCGTTTGACTTGGTAGTGTCGACCAAGGCACCGACCTGGATGGTGCGGCATCCGCGCCATGTCTGCTATCTGGTGCACACCATCCGCGTGTTTTACGACATGTTCGACAGTGTGTTTTCGGATGCCGGGCCGGAACACAAGGCGCAGCGCGATCTGATTCATCGGCTCGATACGCAGGCCTTGTCGCCGCCGCACTGCCGCGGGATATTCTCGATCGGCAACGAGGTCTCTGACCGGCTACGCCAATGGAACGGGCTCGATGCCGAGGTTCTGCATCCACCGTTATGGAGTGGCGACTTCCATGCAGGGGCTTTCGGCAACTATCTCCTGCTGCCCGGCCGATTGCACCCGTGGAAGCGGGTGGACTTGGTCATTCGCGCCATGCGCCATGTGCAAGCGCCGCTGCGACTGGTGATCACCGGCACCGGCGAAGCCGAGCAGGATTTGCGCGCCTTGGCGAACGGCGATCCACGCATCGAGTTCCGTGGCCGCGTTTCAGATGCCGAGCTGGTCGAGCTGTACGCCGGAGCGTACGCGATACCCTTCACGCCCATGCGCGAGGATTACGGCTACGTCACGCTGGAAGCATTCGCCAGCGCCAAACCGGTCATCACCTGCCGCGATTCGGGCGAGGCGGCGGCGATCGTGCGGGAAAGCATGGGGGGCTACGTCTGTCCACCGGATCCTAAGACCATCGGCGAGCACATCGATATGATCTGGCAGGACCGCGAGCGAGCCGAGGCGCTGGGCCAGGCGGGCCAAGCCTGGGTGTCGGGCTTGTCGTGGAGTATGATCGTCAACCATCTGATCAAAATGTCGATCGGTTGACAAGGGGATTTTGCGGGATGGATGTAGTGACAGGGAAACAGTTGCGCGTGACGGTCATCGACATGCAGCCGATCACGCCAGCGGTAGGGGGGGGGCGACAGCGGCTGCTCGGTCTGTACCATGCGTTGGGCAAGAATATCGCCTGCACTTATGTCGGCAGCTATGACTGGCCGGGCGAACCCCTTCGCGACCAGCAACTTACGCCGGGCTTGCGCGAGATCGTGGTACCGCTGTCGGCGGCTCATCATGAGGCGGCCGCAGCTCTCTCGCAGCGAATCGGGGGGCGCACTGTCATCGATAGTGCTTTCTCGGATCAAGTAAAACTGTCCCCCGAATATTTGCGCGCAGCTAGCGATCACATCGCTAATGCAGACGTTGTCGTATTCAGCCACCCGTGGGCTTTCTTGCCGCTTGCGCATGCGTTGCATCCCCGGCAACTTGTTGTTTATGAGTCTCATAATGTAGAAGCGCTGCTCCGCACCGAGTTGCTGGGTGATCTGGATGCAGCGAAAGCGGTCTTGGAGACGGTAATCCGCGGAGAGCAGGCGTTGCTCTTACGAGCCGATCTCGTATTAGCTTGTTCAGAAGAAGATATAGCCCTTTTCCAGCGAATTTTCGATACCGATCCCGCCAAGCTCCGGATAGTGCCAAATGGAGCCTTCGTCGAAAACTTTCCGGAGCCGGAAGACGTCCAGCGATTGGAGCTGCGGAAAAAGCAGGGGTTGCCGCTCGGGCAGCCGGTGGCGGTTTTTCTTGGCAGCTTGTATGAACCCAATAATAATGCCGCTCGATTCATCGCGCGACAATTGGCGCCGGCCTGCCCTGATGTTTTCTTCGTGATCGTTGGAGGTGTTGGCGCTGCATTGGCGGATGAGCCAGCCGTCGATAATTTGATGGTTACCGGTCGTGTCGAGGACGCGCATCGCGACGAGCTGCTGCTGGCGGCGGATATCGCGCTGAATCCAATGAATGCCGGTTCTGGTACCAACATCAAGATGTTCGATTACATGGCGGCAGGCCTTCCCGTACTGACCACGGAAATCGGTGCGCGTGGGATAGGTACGCGGACATCTGCGCCGGCCGGGATTTTCGTGGAACAATTGGGCTCCTTTGCTTCTCGCTGTATCGAGCTGCTCGGCGAGGGCGGTATCGATTCGACGATGCGCCAGGCGGTTCGGGATACTGTTCGTCGTCGATTCAGCTGGGAGCGCATATCCAAATCACTTGGCGCGTTGTTGAGCGAAACGTTTGCGCTGCATGGTAGACCGGTCACCCCGAAGCCACGAATTGCGATGATGACCACATGGAATATCACTTGTGGCATTGGCGAGCATTCCGTATATCTCACAGAGGCGCTGGCAGCGGCGGGCGCGAAGGTAATCGTGCTTGGCAACAGGCTTGATGGGCATCAACCACTGGGATTCGAGCGAGATCTCCGAAGCGCGGTGTCACGAGTGTGGCGATGGGATAATGTGACTTGGCGGGATAGTGGCATAGACCAAAGTCAACTCGATGCCGTGTTGAATCTATCTCGCCCGGATTTGTTCGTCATTCAACACCATACTGGCTACGTGCCATTCGCCGATATTGAACTGGCAGTCAAGCAAGCAAGCGGTAAAGGCATCCGTGTCGTTGTTGAAATGCACGACGGGCGCAATGTACCCATAGAGCAAAAAGAGCGCCTATGCGCTGCAGGAGCTTTGCTTATTGCTCACCATGCAGACGAGCTCAATGGCTTGTCGGCAGAGCTCAGGGCGCAGACCCGTGTCCACCCTCTACCGATTCTAGCCAGGAGGAGCGCACCGGATACATCGTCGTTGAATGAGATCGAGGTGCCCTCTATCGGCGGCTTCGGCTTTCTTCGTCCTTACAAGGGATTGCTGATGTCCATCAGAGTCTTGGCTCTGCTGCATCGCAAATATCCCACCCTGCGCTATCGCGGATGGCATGCGCTCTATCCTGGAGATAAATCCGAAGACTATCTTCGCCAGTGTCTCGCAGAGGCGGATCGGCTCGGTGTGCGAGAGTTGGTTGACATCGATACCCGATTTCTGCCCATCGATGAGATTCAGGCGCACCTGAGCACGGTCAGTGCCGTACTCATGCCTTATGACCCCTCGGAAGAGGGCGCAAGTGCGGCCACAAACCTTGCATTGGCTGCCTGTCGACCGATCGTGACTTCACCATCCTCGATCTTCCGCTCGGTATCAGGAGTGGTCTGCAGCGCGAGTCGTCATACGGTGGAGGCATATGCAGAACTGCTAGATCAAATACTCACTGAACCCGTCATGGCTGCAGAACTGTCCGATCGCGCATCCTCATGGGTCGAGGCTAATTCGTATACTCGCGCCGCACAACTATTTCTGAACATCTGAAGTAATGGAGCCGACCGTCGAATTCCCATCGCGCGGTCGCATGGTTATCGCGGTATGACATGCCTCCATTCGACCCGGACGGCAATCACGAGTTGCGTTGCTCTACGCGTGGAGTAGATATGAGGTGGACCGAATGGCTCGCTGGAGTAAGGAATCGCGGTGGCGTGTTTGCGCTGCTGCTGATCGTGGTTGCTGCCTACTACGTGAGGATGCTCCGGGGTTATTCCGCACCCTTTATGGTGCCTGACGAGTTCGGCTACTCGGTGATTGCCGCCTACCTGGCAGGGCACGACTGGTCCAATGTCGCGCAGGGCCTCCCTTGGTACAGCTATGGCTACTCGCTGTTGCTTGCGCCGCTCTACATGCTGGTCAAACCAACTGGCTGGTATCACGCCGCACAATTTCTGAACGTGTTGCTGGTGATTGTTGCGGGAATCCTGGCCAACGCGTTTCTGAGGAAGTTCGTCACAAACAGGGTGAATCGTTACATCGCGGTGGCGGCGGTGCTGTTGTACCCGTCGCTGGTGTTCTACGTGCACTTCAGCTGGTCGGAGTCGCTGATTGCCGTGCTGCCTTGGCTGGTGGCGATCCAGGTGGCCCGGATGGGGCGTGCCGATTCCGGCTATCTCGACGTGGTGCTGTATGGGGTACTGCTCGCCAGTTGCTACTACATCCATTCGCGGCTGGTCGTGCTCTGCATTGCCGGCTTGATGGTTGTCGGTTACCAGGTCCGGATGGATGGACGCAGGATGCGTGCGCTGGCATGCGTGGCCGTCTTTGCGTTGACCATGATTCTTGGCAACGTGCTCAAGAACTATTTCATCGAACACGTCTATCGCGGTGAACTCCATGGTGCGCAGGACTCGCTCGTCAAGATGGTGCTGGAACTTGGCAAGCGGTTTCACCAACCTTCGGCCCTGCTGACCATGCTGGCGGCGGCGGCCGGACAGTTCGCCTATCTTCTCATCGCCACCCTGGGCCTGTTGGTTCCCGGTGTCTGGGCTATGCTGACCCGGGCCAGGCAATGTCACGCTCAGGGGGAGGTGGGTACCTCCAGCGCGCTGATGTTCCTGCTGCTGGCACTGCTGGGCGGTTACGTGTTGATCGCGATTTCCATGGGCAGCGGTCCGGGTGCCCCACACCATGTGTTCTACGGCCGCTACAGCGATCCGTTGGTGTTGCCCGCGATGGCATTCGGTTTGGCCTGCTGCATGGAACGGCCTCGCGCAGTTTTCGGGTTCGCGGCGATTTCACTTGTACTGGCCGTGCTGGCCGTTCCCATGGCGATGCATTTGGTTGCGAAGCTGCCGCAGGCAACCTATTGGACCCTGCTCGCGGGATTGTTCACTTATCGCACGCCTTCATGGCAACTGGACACCGGCCACCTGCTGTGGGGTTTTGCCCTGGTCACCGTGGTACTAGCCCTGTCGTTCCGCTGGCGACCACGCCTCGCTGGTGTGCTGGTGTGCGGGGCCTTGCTTGCCGCAGGCGTGGACATTACCCGTGTCCATCAGTCCGGCGCGTCGAGCCACGCATTCCAATGGCGCTCACGACTCGATCAGCCGAGGCAGCCCTTCCGCGGGAAGATCACTCTCGATATCGACGATGGGGATCCTTTGTACCTGCGCACGCAGGCCAGGATGATCAATCCCGATGCCACACTCGTCATCTCCCGACCCGGCGATCCGGCGCGGCAGAGCCAGCAGTTCGAGGATCATCTGGCTATCCATCAGAGCAGCAGGGGCCTGGAGCATCTGTATTGCGATTTCGATGAGGCCGCGGGGGTGCTCGAGCCCGCCAAGTGCACGAAGATCGATGCCAAGGCGTTCAAGGCCAAAGTACATCTCGACTTGGGTGATCCGCGCAAGCAGCTGTCCTTCTCGCATGCCTTCATGCATGCCAAGGCCTACTACATCGTGTCGACCCTCCCGTACCTGCGGACGCTGTGGCCTTATCTGGGATCGCATCGCGTCACGCTGAGGTATGCCACCCAGTCTGGATTTCCGACCGTGGTAAACCTGAAGGCATTTGTGACAAGGCCTGACTCGGCGACCTGGCTCGGCGACCGGTCGGCGCAGTTGTTCGTGCCTGCAGGTGATGCCAGCGGTTTGATCAAGGTGCAAGCCACGGTGCGCGGCTATGACGGCAACCCGCTGCCGCCCGGACAATATTCATTCCACGTGGTGGCGTCGTACCCCGACGGCTATGACTGGTCGACACATGCCATCATGCCCATGTCGATTCACTGAACGCGCAAAGAAAGAATATGCCCAATTGCTTCAAAGCCTACGACATCCGCGGACGCGTGCCCGATGAGCTGAACGAGGATGTGGCCTACCGGATCGGCCGCGCGTTTGCGCAGATCCTGCAGCCGGCGGAGGCGGTGGTGGGGCGCGACGTGCGCCTGGACAGCCCAGCGCTGGCCTCGGCGGTGGCGCGCGGCTTGAATGACGGCGGCGCCGCGGTGATCGACATCGGTTTGTGCGGCACCGAGGAGGTGTATTTCCAGACCGCGCACCGTGGTGTCGGCGGCGGCATCATGGTCACCGCCAGCCACAATCCGATGGACTACAACGGCATGAAGCTGGTGCGCGAGGGCGCGCGCCCCATCAGCGGCGACACCGGCTTGCGCGACATCGAGGCGTTGGTGGAGGCGGGTGGCTTTCCCACGTCAGACAGCTCAGCTGCCTTGCGCGTGGGCGAGGACAAGTCGGCTTATGTCGAGCACTTGCTGGGCTACGTCGATCACGCGGCGTTGCGACCGCTGCGGATCGTCGTCAACGCCGGCAACGGCGGCGCCGGCCTGGTGATCGATCAGCTGGCGCCGCACCTGCCGTTCGAGTTCATTCGCATCCACCACGAACCCGACGGGCGCTTCCCGCACGGCATCCCGAACCCACTGCTGCCGGAAAACCGCGACGCCACGGCGGATGCAGTACGTACCCACCACGCGGACTTCGGTATCGCCTGGGACGGCGACTTCGACCGCTGCTTTTTCTTCGACGCCGACGGCCATTTCATCGAGGGCTATTACCTCGTCGGCCTGCTCGCAGCGCAACTGTTGGAGAAGCACCCCGGCGGCAGGATCGTGCACGACCCACGCCTGTGCTGGAACACCATCGACATGGTCAGGGCCGCGGGCGGCGTGCCGGTGATGAGCAAGACTGGCCATGCCTTCATCAAGGAGCGCATGCGCAAGGAAGACGCGGTGTACGGCGGCGAGATGAGTGCGCACCATTACTTCCGCGACTTTGCCTACTGCGACACTGGCATGGTGCCTTGGTTGCTGATCGCCGAACGCATCAGTGCGACCGGTGTTCCGCTGGCGCAGATGGTGGAGCAGCGCATTGCCGCCTACCCATGCAGCGGCGAGATCAATTTCAAGGTTGCTGATGCAGCAGCGGTCGTGCGAAGGCTGCATGACAATTACGCGGGCGACGCTCTCATGGAGGATCGCACGGACGGATTGAGCCTTGAGTTCGCTACGTGGCGGTTCAATGTGCGTTCGTCGAACACCGAGCCACTGCTCCGACTCAACGTCGAGACGCGGGCCGATGTCGCCCTGTTGGCTGCCAAGATAGCCGAGTTGCGCAAGTTGATCGGGGTTTGAAGAGTGTGGGGAAGCACCTGCTCTCTGCCCTGTAAACGCAACATTCGCCTCAGTACTCTATGAATTGCGGCTAGGAATGCTTGCTATCAACATGCGCCACGCAATCTGCGTATGCATTTTTGAGTGATATATATGGATTATTCGACTGTTCTGAGTCTGGGCGGATTTTGCCAGGTTACCCATCAGCTAAAGGCGGCAGGGATTGAGCATGGTCACTCTCCTTTTGACTGGTTAATTACTCCTTTGGAGTCTGTGGAGAAAGTGATTTCAGATGAGGGTGCGCAGTTCTGTACCAAGGTTTCGCAATATGACAACGGGTTCAATGATGGGCGCGATGTACTTTGCGAGCAGTACGATTTGATATACGCACACGAATTTCCCGTGGCCCCCGGCGGGAGCCCTGAGATTACTGATGAATATTGCATGCGTGCGCGATCAAAACTCTTGCACAAGACCAGGGTCTTTGTTGATGCGTGCGAGAAGCCTGGAAGAAAGTTATTCGTTCGTCTTGGTGGATCGACTTGTCGCAAGGCTGCATGGCCGTATTTAAAAGATGAAAGCCCTACCAGAATTTCAGTCCTTAATAGGATGCAGGAATTCTTGATGAGCAGGTTCGGGAGAGAATCCGATCTACTTTTTGTTTCTTATGATGGAGTTACAGAGATCATTGAAGATGAAAAGTTGCATCGTAATATCCTGCTTCGAAATCTGCCCGTCCCTGAACAGGAGACCTGGCAAGGTTCGCCTGAAGGTTGGGCGAGTCTTTTCAGAGACATCCATCTTCATCCTTTGGACTAAGGATGCTCTGGTTTACAGAGATTGAAACGAACGCCCATTCGGCTGCAATGGATTTCGCGAAATCACCGACGGAATCAGGGTGAACAACCCGGTTTCAGTTGCGTCCATCTCGCCAAGAAACTCTTCCAATGGTTGGCTTCTTCTTGGCACCGAAACTCAACGAGGCGGAACGGTGCTTCTTTGGGGTCTTTGGGCCCACCGCGATGATGCTTTGGACTGGGAATAGATCAGAATATCCCTGGTTCCCGGGCTTACAGGGCGGCCAGGTTGTATCCAAAAAAGCGGACATTTTTCGTCATTAGTGGACTTTCCGAAAAGCGCCTGAAGTAGAAGTCTTGAAAGCTCAACTTGCACAGGTAAAGTTTGTTGTCACCGATGGCGAAAGGCACCAAGGTGGGGGTTGTGCTCATGAATCTAAACAAGCCCTCCATCACGCCGAGCCAATGGTAATTCATGACGTCATCCAAAATGACGACGCCTTCGTTGTTGATCAGTTTATTGGCGAGAGTTAAGTCGTTAACCGTATGTTCGACGCTATGACCTCCGTCAATCGAGATCAATCGAAGTGATCCCGGGCCGATGCATTTTTCCAGATCGAGGCCGTAGTCAGTTGAGTCACCTATGACGATCTTTGTGTTCGCCCCTTGATGGGCGTCATACTTCTCCAGATTGGAACGAAATATTTCCAGTGAGCCCGAGCCAGACCAGTCGATGTTGAGGTGTTGATTGTGGAATACGTCGACGGCATATGATGTTTCAGTCGATGGAATCACCTGGTTGAGAAGTATGTAAAACTTCCCGTGATGAACGCCTATTTCAAGGCATCCGCCGCTTTTGTTTATGCTTGTTGAGGCCAGCAGATCTATCGTGGCAAATAGCTGCTCGGAGCACCATCCCTCAATCAGCCCAAATCCCTCCGACTGATATTTTCTCAATTTTTCATTTGAAATCATGAGTGCCCCACCCTTGGATCTGAAAAGTTGGAGTATGGTAGACACCGCAGCCTCTAACCAATTTCAGGCCTACCGTTAGGTAGGCCCCGTTGGGCACGTTCGCGAACTCCTCAGCGTTGGATGATCTTTTTTCTGAGCTCGCTCCCGGATTATGTCCGCATCGGTTTAAGCTGCATCCAGCCGGTAGTCCAATAGCAGCACAAGTCGTCTCGATAAGTGCGTTCCCCGACCTGCCGGACTTGTCGAGTCAGTTTGTCCATTGGGATTTTGGGGGGTAGCTCTTCTTTGAGCTGGGGATTTCATCTCAATGTGTCGCCGACGCCAGAGGCTTGCCGTCAGCCCCGCACACCTTGCCGGTGGCGGCGCTGGCGCAGTTGTTGAAAGGGCCCACGACCAGCGGCTTGGTGCCCCAGGTGTCGAACCAGGCGACATTTTCCTGGACCGGCAGGATCTGCGCGCTCTTGCCGAGCGTCTTGTCCATGGGCAGCTGGATGGTCACCGTCGCCTGGCCACCGGTGGCGATGTCGGGAAGGCTGGCACGGGCGAGGTCGTTATCGACGATCGTGCCATTGGCATCCGCGCTGTGTGCACCGAGAGTGACGGGGTTGGGACCGGTCGAATTGAGCACGACCGTGCCGTGATTGGCCAAGGTTACCGTGACGTCGATGGACTGGCCGTCGGCAGAGAGCGTCGGCGCGCCCTGCAAGGTCATCTGCACGTTGACCTGGTCGGCGGTCAGCGCATTTGCCGATGCTGCGGGTGCCGCCGCTGCCGTGCCGGTGGCGGCGGGCTGTTGGGGGGCGGCCTGGTCCTGGCCGGAGCTGCAGGCTGCCAGCATCAGCGCCATGCTGATGGCCAAGCCGGTCAGGGGGATGCGATATGCGCGCATGATGATGCCTCTTGTAGTGGTGTGGTGGGTAAGGTGAAACCGGATGGTGGGTACAGTGTTGACTCAGGCGCGACCGTAGACATCCTCCAGCCGTACGATGTCGTCTTCGCCCAGGTAGCTGCCGGACTGCACTTCGATCAATTCCAGCGGTACTTTGCCGAGATTGCGCAAGCGGTGGATGCTGCCCAGCGGCAGGTAGGTGCTCTGGTTTTCGCTCAGCAGGAAGACCTCGTCGTCGCGGGTCACTTCCGCGGTGCCAGACACCACGATCCAGTGCTCGGCGCGATGGTGGTGCTTCTGCAGGCTGAGCGCAGCGCCCGGCTTGACCATGATGCGCTTCACCTGGAACCGCTCGCCCATGTCGATGGAGTCGTAGCTTCCCCATGGGCGGTACACCTTGCGGTGGAACCGGTGCTCCGGACGGCCAGCGGACTTCAGCTGGTCGACCAGCTTCTTCACGTCTTGCGCATGGCTGCGGGCGGCGATGAGTACGGCGTCGGATGTGTCGACCACGACCAGGTCCTCCACGCCGAGCAGCGCCACCAGCCGGCGCGGCGAGCTGCGCACGTAGGAATTGCGGCTGTCCAGCGCCAGCACGTCGCCTTCAAGCCGGTTGCCGTCGGCGTCGCGCTCGGATGCCACCCACAGGGCCGCCCACGAGCCGATGTCGCTCCACTTGCAGCTGACCGGCACCACCGCGGCGCGCCGGGTCTTTTCCATGACGGCGTAATCGATCGAGTCTTCGGGGATGCTGGCGAACGCTTCCTTGTCGATGCGCACGAAATCGAGATCCGCATGGGCGCTTTCGAAGGCGGCGGCGACGCCCGCGTGCATCGCGGGCGCCTGTTGCGCGAGTTCTTCCAGCAGTCGGCTCGCCTTGAACAGGAACATGCCCGAATTCCAGTCGTAGCCACCCGATGCCAGGTAGGACTCGGCAGTGGCACGGTCGGGCTTCTCCACGAAGGCCTCGACTTGATACCCATCGCCGCCCAGTGCATTGCCGCGCCGGATATAGCCGAAGCCGGTTTCGGGGGCATCCGGGCGAATACCGAAAGTGACCAGCCAGCCTTCGGCAGCCAACGGCAGGGCTTTGCGCACGGCATCGCCGAAGCTGTCCGTGTCGCCGATCAGGTGATCGGCGGGAAGCACCAGCAAGGTAGCGTCGGGGTCCTTGCCCAGGGCCTGCAGCGCGGCGAGCGCGATGGCTGGTGCGGTATTGCGGGCGACCGGCTCCAGCAGGATCGAAGCATCGGAGATGCCAAGCGTCTGCAACTGCTCGGCGACGAGGAAGCGGTGGTCCTCGCTGCAGACCACGATGGGGCTGGCCGCGGCGGGCAGAGTCTGCGCGCGCGTCACGGTCTGCTGGAACAGTGTCGAGTCGCCCGCCAGCGGCAGGAATTGCTTGGGCAG
>Ga0134125_10003306_pt1 | contig 18716 bp, 16 predicted proteins | sample KB31751_FD_96464 | JGI IMG/M metagenome (GOLD analysis project Ga0134125, IMG submission 96464) | Terrestrial soil microbial communities with excess Nitrogen fertilizer from Kellogg Biological Station, Michigan, USA - KB3-175-1 | ecosystem: Environmental > Terrestrial > Soil > Unclassified ... | reverse complement strand
TCGGCAATACCGGCCGGCTGGGCGCTGGATTCCGCGGGGTGTCCGACCCAGGACGCAGCCGCCGCGATGAGCGGGACACTGTTGCCCATCGGGGGACCAGCGCGCGGGTTCGCCCTGATCCTGGGCCTTGAGATTTTGGCTGGCCTGCTGCCCAATGCGTTGACTGACGTCCTTGTGTCCTCCAAGGAAAGCGGTGCGAAACCGGAGGGAGTCGGACATTTCGTTCTGGCGATAGATCCGGCGCATCTGTCCGCGGGGCATTCGTTGCCGCAGCGCTTGGCGCGTATGGAACAGCGTCTTCTGGACTTACCGCGTCTTCCCGCGGCGGTCGGCCCGAGATTGCCCGGGCGTGGGCGGCAAGGACGAAAACAGGCTGCTCGGCAAAACGGAATCATCGTTCCAGAGGCCACTCTAAGGGCGCTTGCCGGTCTGGCGGATCGGTCAGGCTGCCCGCTGCCACCAGAAAAGCGGAGCGTACTCTAATGAAAAAATCGACTTTTGCTCGTTTGACCGGGTACCAGCGTCCCGATGGAACGTTCGGCGTCCGTAACAAGGTGCTGGTCATGGCGGCCGCTGACAACGTGAATCGGCTGGCGCAGGCGATTTCCGATGCGACTCCCGGCAGTGTGTTCATCCCTGCGACGTTTGGCCGCGGGCAGCTCGGGGAGGATCTCGAAGTAACCCTCCGTACTCAGAGCCACATTGCCGGCCACCCCAACGTGTCCGATACGCTGATCGTTTCTTTCGAATCAGCGTCGGCTGAGAGGATTGCAGAGAGGACCGAGCGCCTTGGGCGGAGGGCGAAATGCCTCTCGCTGCTTGACAGTCATGGGCACCATGCCGCACTTGCAAAGGGGGTGCGAATAGTGACTGAAATGCTGCATGCCGCAGCAAAGGGACGAAAGAGACCCATGCCGATCTCGGCATTGACCGTCGGCTTGGAATGCGGTGGATCGGATGCCACGTCCGGCCTGGTGTCGAATCCGGCGATCGGGCTGGTTACTGACGAGCTGGTTGAAGCCGGTGCGACCGCCGTGTTTTCTGAACCTATAGAACTTGTGGGATGTGAGCCAATTCTGGATAACCGAACCGATGCGGCCGTTGCGGCTCGAATACGCGGTGTGATCGCAAGGTACGAAGATATTGCGAACAAGGCCGGTGTGGACTTGGTCGGCATCAATCCAACCGCCGACAATATCGCAGGCGGATTGACAACGATTGAGGAAAAATCGATGGGGGCGCTTGCCAAAACCGGCACTGTGCGCATTGAAGGCGTGGTGGATTACGGAGAGCGCGTCGCTTGGGCAGGGTTATGGTTGATGGCCGCCCCCGCAGCCGCGATTGAGAACATCGTCGCCCTCAGTGCGGGCGGCTGCCAGGCGATTCTGTTCTCCAGTGGCAGTGGCAACCCGAGCGGAAGTGCTGTGTCGCCTACACTGAAGATATGCGCGAACCCGATCAGTTGCGAGACCATGAGGGAGCACGTTGACGTCGACCTGTCTGATGTCCTGGAGGGTGGCACGAGCATGGAAGGGGCGAAAGAGAGGATTATCGAAAGCCTTGTCGGGGTGCTGTCCGGGAATGAAACGACTGCCGATATTCTCGGATATACGGAAACACGCATCAGCAGGCTGGGGTTGTCGGTCTGAGAGGCGAAAATGGAACTCAGGCATATCCGTTATTTCCTCGCCGCTGCACGTTCGCAAAGCTTCACGGTTGCGGCGGATTATTTGCATCTCACGCAGCCCACTCTGTCGCATCAGATCAGGCAGCTGGAGGAAGAAATCGGCTGTAATTTGTTCGACCGCATCGGAAGGACCGTGCGCCTGACGCAAGCGGGCGAGCTGTTCTGCGAGTACGCAAAGCGGATACTTCAGGACGTGGATTCCGCGACTGACGCCATATGCGATTTAGGTAATCTCAAGCACGGAAAACTGACCATTGGCGTTTTTTCCTCATTTGGCGCATCCCTGCTTCCACCGGTCCTGGCTCGCTTTTCGGCGACTTATCCCGGGATAAAAGTCACGATATTGGAGCTTCCGACGGGTGAACTGGAAAAGAGGCTGCGTGAAGGGGAACTCAGTTTCGGAATCGCTTATGGGCCGCCCGCGGGGGATCAGGTGACGGCGATCGAGATGTTCAGGGAGCGGCTGGCGCTGATCGTGGGCTCTTCGCACCCGCTCCATGGCGAGCCGTCCGTGGACCTGAGCGAGTTGAGAAAATATGGCCTTATTATGCTTACGCACGAATATATTTCCAGGGGCCTTGTGGAGGCGGCATTTACCACGAACGGCCTGAAACCTCACATCGTAATGGAAATGAATTCGATCGAGGCTATTTTGCAGACCGTGTGCTGCAGTAATCTCGGTGCGATTCTCCCGGAACGTATGGTGCGTTCGATTGCAGGCTTGCGCGCAGTGCCGCTTACACCCCCCATTGTGCGCACGGTGTCCCTGTTCGCCCGGCAGGATGCCAGTTTCTCCGCTGCCGCGAGCGCGATGGCGGAGATGATCAAGGACAGCTTCTAGCGCGCTGTCACCTCGAAGTGTTCAGCCGTCACGGCGTAGTCAATCGTGCGGCGGGTTGGACGTCCGCTCATGGCTTTGGGCCGGCGAATCAGGAAGGCTGGGGATATGTGATGATGAAATCGCCCGTGACCGTTCTAGCCCTCGGCGGCACGATCGCCATGACGGCTGGTGAAGAAGGCGGAGTGGTGCCGACTCTGAGCGGAGAGAGCCTGGTGGCCGCGGTGCCGGGGCTGGAAGATGTCGCTGAGGTCGACGCATGGTCTTTCCGGCAGCTTCCAGGCGCTCATCTCCGATATGAGGATCTGGAGAAGCTGGCGGAGACCATCGGCGGCCTCGAAGCGAGTGGTCAGCGCGGAGTTGTCGTGACACAGGGAACCGACACGATAGAGGAAACAGCATTTGCTCTGGACCGGTTGCTCGAGCCGGGGATGCCTGTGGTCGTCACTGGCGCAATGCGCAACCCGACCGTTGCGGGGGCGGACGGGCCGGCCAATCTGCTGGCGGCGATTCGGGTCGCGGTCAGCGATGAGGCCCGTGGTAGCGGATGTCTGGTCGTTCTGCACGATGAGATCCATGCGGCACGCTTCGTGCGCAAGACCCACACGAGCCGCCTGGACGCCTTCAGGTCGCCGCTTTGTGGACGGATTGGCTGGGTGAGCGAGGGCCTGGTGCAGATGGGCTGTGCACTTCCGAGGGTTCCGGCCATCCCGATGACGGGGGTGGGATCGGGCAAACGCACGGCGCTGGTGACGATTGCCATGGGCGATGATGGCGACCCGATCAGGGCTCTGGAGTCCTTAAGGTACGACGGTCTGGTTGTGGAGGCGACCGGAGGTGGGCACGTCCCACCAGACGTGGCCGACGCGCTGGGGGAAGTTGCCCAAAGGATTCCGGTGGTACTTGCTTCTCGGGCGGGGGCTGGCCAGGTATTGGAGAAGACATATGGGTTTCCGGGCAGCGAGATTGATCTTCAACGGCGCGGCTTGATTCGGGCTGGCTGGCTCGATGGACTCAAGGCCAAAGTGCTGCTCACGTTGCTGTTGCGGCATGGCGTGGGAGGCTATGACGCCGTCTGCGAGGCGTTCCGGCCATGGGGTGGGGGTGGCGGGAAGGCGCCGTGAAGGGATTCCGGATCGCGCATTCGGCCGGTTCATTGGCGGCCGATCTTTCCCGCCCGTTACAGCAGAAAGACTGTCGCGAGGCCGAGGAACAGGAAAAAGCCCAGAGAGTCCGTGGCGAACGTCAGCAGCACCGACGATCCCACGGCCGGGTCCTTGCCGAACCGGTCCCGCAGCAGCGGGATCAGCACCCCCAGCGCCGCGCCAATCAGCATGTTGCCCACCATGGCGGCCATCATGACGCCGGCGACGGCGTAGGACCCCGAGATCAACCACGCAAACGTGGCGGCCACCAGGCTGCCGCAGGCGCCCACCATGAAGGTCACTTGAAGCTCCCGCCGGACCAGCGGCCAAAGGTTCGACCCGGTGACGCGGCCCGTGGCCATCGCGCGGATGATCATGGTCATGGTCTGGTTGCCGGAATTCCCGCCGATCCCCGCCACGATGGACATCAGGAACGCCAGGATGACGATGTGGCTCACCGTGTCCTCGAAGCGGGATGCAACGAACGATGCGGTGGAAGCCGTACACAGATTGATGAGCAGCCAGGGCGCCCGGTTGCGCAGCGCCGCCAGCGCCGGCGCGAATATGTCTTCTTCCTGCAGGCCGGCCCGCGACAGCTGTTGCTCCTGTGAATCTTCCCGCAGCACGTCAACCACCTCGTCGATGGTGACCCGGCCGATCAGCCGCCCCTGTTCGTCCACCACCGGCGCGGACACCAGATCGTAGCGCTCGAACGCGCCGGCGGCGTCGGTGTCCGAATCCGCGGGGTTGAGACTCAGCACGTCCGGTTCCATGGCGGTGCTGACCAGGGTGTCGGGTTCGCTCAGCAACAGCCGTGACAGTGACAGCGTGCCGCGCAACAGATCGTTGCGGTCCACCACGAAGATCTGGTCCGTGTGATCGGGCAGTTCGTGCAGGCGGCGCAGATAGCGAAGCACCACCTCCAGCGTCACGTCTTCGCGCACGCGCACCATGTCGAAGTCCATGATGGCGCCCACGGTGTCCTCCGGGTAGCCCATGGCGGCCACGAGCTGCGCGCGTTCGGCATCAGTCAGGCCCTTCTGCACTTCGGTCATGACTCCGGCGGGCAGATCGGGGGCCAGATCGGCGATCTCGTCCGCGTCCATGGTGCCGGTGGCGGCGATCAGGTCCTCATGATCCATGGACTCGATCAACGACTCCCGGACCCAGTCCTCCACCTCCAGCAGCACGTCGGCGTCGTACTCCTGGGCGACGAGCTGCCAGACCGCCTGCCGTTCGTGGACGGGCAGCGATTCCAGGATGAAGGCGATGTCGGCGGGATGCAGAGCGTTGATGATCTGGCGGATCTCGTCCTCGTGCTGGCGCAGCAGCATGCCTTCGAGGAGATTGGATCCGTCTTCGTCTTCCGTGCCGCGCTGGCGTTGTGCGAGCGCCTCCACGACCTCCTGGCGTTTCAGGATGGCCTGCAGCTCCTGCAAGGCAAGTTGGGCGTCCTCGGGGTCCAGGCGGCGCGGAACGATGACCGGGTGGGCCGGTTCCAGGCCGGGTTGCTCGTCAGCCATGAGGGCGGATCTCAGATCGGAGGCAGGGGCCGGCTGCGGCGGTTTTCGTCCGTCGCCACGTAGGTCAGGGTTGCTTCAGTGACCTTGACGACCTCGACGTCGAGCCGCTGGCGTTCCGCGAAGACTTCGACCGCCACCGTGATGGAGGTGCGGCCGGTGCGGATGATCTCCGCGTACACGCTGAGCAGATCGCCCACGAATACCGGCTGCTTGAAGGTGAAGGCATTGACCGCCACGGTCGCCACGCGCCCGCCGGCGCGCCGGGCGGCCGGGATGGAAGCCGCGATGTCCACCTGGGCCATGATCCAGCCGCCGAACACGTCGCCATGGACGTTCGCATCGGCGGGCATGGGCATGACGCGCAGTACGGCGTGCCGGTCCGATGAGGGCAGGGTGACGGGGGTAGAGTCGGGCATGACCACCTCGGGACGAAATGAGCGGGGGACTGGAGCCGCGCAATGCGCTGCGCCAAGGCGCGTATTTTACGGCAATCACCGAGCCGGGCCTGGCGGCTCCCGAAGAAAGCGATGCGAAAGGGACACCCAGTAGGCGGCACCCAGTGGAATCAACGCGTCGTTGAAATCGTAGCTGCTGTTGTGCAGCATGCAGGGACCCGGGCCGTGGCCCCCCGATCGATGGTCGCCCATGCCGTTTCCGATCCATATATAACAGCCGGGACGCTGTTGCAGCATGAAGGCGAAGTCCTCGGCGCCCATGGAGGGGCGTACCTGGGTGTTCACCCGATCGGCACCGACCAGGTCGCACAGGACCTGGGCGCAGAGTTCCGCCTCGGCGGGGTGGTTGATGGTCGCCGGGTATTCGCGCAGGAACGTGAAGGTCGGTTCGCAGCGCAGGGCCTGTGCGAGGTGTTGCGTCAGCTCGCGCATGCGCGCTTCGATCAAATCCAGTGCCTCGTCCGTCAGCGCGCGCACGGTGCCCCGCAGTGTGGCGCTGTCCGGTATCACGTTGTCGGCGGATCCTGCGCGCAGTTGTGTCACGCTGATGACCCCCGCCTCGAGCGGATCCTGGTCGCGTGTGAGGATGGTCTGGTAGCCCAGGATCAGCTGTGCGGCCGCCACCACCGGGTCCACGCCCAGATGCGGCATCGCGCCGTGAGCGCCCCGGCCCTTCAGGATGACTTCGAAGGTGCTGCTGGAGGCCATGATGGGGCCTGCGGTCAGACCGAATGAACCCACCGGTATGCCGGGCCAGTTGTGCATGCCGAACACCGCATCCATGGAGAAGTCTTCGAACAGGCCGTCCTGGATCATGCGGAGGGCGCCGGCGCCGCCTTCTTCGGCCGGCTGGAAGATCACGTACACCGTGCCGGGAAATTCGCGGGCCTGGGCCAGATAGCGGGCGGCGGCCAGCAGCATGGTGATGTGACCATCATGACCGCAGGCGTGCATCGCCCCCGGATTGCGGCTGGCATGCGCGAAGGTATTGGCCTCCGGCATGGGCAATGCGTCCATGTCCGCCCGCAGCCCGATGGACCGCCCCGGCTGCCGGCCGTCGATGCGACCGACCAAGCCGGTCTCTCCCAGACCGCGGCTCACGGCGATGCCCCAGGATTCGAGGAGGCGTGCAATGGTGTTCGCGGTGCGGGTTTCCTGGAAGGATAGCTCGGGCCAGGCATGGATGTCGCGCCGGATGCGGGCCATGTCCGGCAGCCATTCTTCCAGAGTGGTGATGAGGTGGGTCGTCATAGGTGTCTCGCGATGAGCGCATCCAGGGCTGGCGCGACGTGAGGATTGCCGGCGTAGACATAGCCGCCTTCGGGCCAGGGTTCGCGATGGTGGATATCTTCGCAGACGCCGCCTGCGGCGCGTACCAGTGCCGTTCCGGCTGCGACGTCCCAAGAGGCGAGCCCCATCTCCCAGTAGCCGTCGTAGCGCCCGCAGGCCGTCCAGGCCAGGTCCAGTGCCGCCGAGCCGAGGCGGCGGATGCCCCGGGTCTTGTGGAGCGCCTCCTGCAAGCCGGGCATGTACTGAGCCTCGAACGAAAAGTCGCGGTAGGGAAGGCCTGTGGCGATCACTGATTGGTCCAGGCTGGTGATGCCGGAGCAGTGGATGCGCCGGCCGTTGAGCCAGGCCCCCAGCCCGTGCAGTGACGAAAACAGCTCCTCGCGGTTGGGGTCGTAGACCACGCCGATGAGGGGGGTGTCCTGTGGAAGCGGAATCTGGCCGTCCGGGCGGCAGCCTTTGTGCCCGATGAGGGCGATGGACACCGCGTAATGCGGGATGCCGCTGAGGAAGTTGGTCGTACCATCCAGCGGGTCGATGAACCAGGTGGCCGCCGCGCCGCGTTCGCCGCCGGATTCTTCGGCAATGACGCCGATGCCGGGCGTCCGGGCCCTGAGGATGTCGAGGATGGCGCTTTCCGCGTCCCGATCAGCCTGCGACACCAGGTCGTTGCGGGTCTTGAAATCCACCACCAGGTCGTCGCGGTGCAGCGCGTGTGTTTGTAAAATGGCGGCAGCCGTGTGCGCGGCCGTGACGGCGGCATCCAGGGAGTCGGCTGACAACAGATGCGGTGTGGACATGGAGGAAGCCCTGTGCTGTGCTTCGCCGCGGAGCCGTCGTGGCCCGCAAGGCGGGTTGTTCTGATTGTACTTGACCGGATGGTGGTATCCCCGCATGTCGGGCAATTTTGAAGTCCTGAGTCCTGCCGCTTGGCACGAGGACGCGCGCGGGATTCCGCGTAGCGATCGCTATGGCGACGTGTATCACAGCGAGGCGGGCGCCCTTGCACAGGCGCAACACGTCTTTCTGGGAGGCAATCGCCTTCCCTCTCGGTGGCAGGGCCGTGGCACGTTCACGATCTGCGAGACCGGCTTCGGACTGGGGCAGAATTTTCTGGCTACGTGGCGCGCCTGGAGCGATGATCCCCGTCGCTGTGCGCGCCTGCATTACGTGGCCTTCGAAGCTCATCCTTTCCGGCTGGAGGACCTGCGGCGCACCTGGCGGAAACTGGCCCCGGGGGTCCAGCCCCTGGCTCGTGCGCTGGGCGAACGTTGGCCGTCGCTATTGCCAGGGCTGCATCGCATCGAACTGGCTGGGGGCGCTCTCACGCTGACCTTGGCTTTCGGGCGCATCGAGCGGATGGCGCGGCAGGTGCAGGCGTTCGTGGACGCCTTTTACCTGGACGGGTTCGCGCCGCGCGTGAACCCCGAGATGTGGACGCCACATGTGTTTGGGCAGATGCGCCGGCTGGCTGTGCCGGGAGCCACCGCGGCGACGTGGTGCGCGGCCGGACAGGTGCGGCGCGATTTGCGCGACGCGGGGTTTCTGGTGTCGCGCGCGCCCGGTTTCGCGGACAAGCGCGACATGACCGTTGCCGTCTTGCGGCCGGGGTTGGGACAGTCGCCGCCATCAGTGCAGCGCCGGATCGCTGTCATCGGCGGCGGCCTTGCCGGGGCCGGGATTGCGCAGGCGTTGGCGTTGCGGGGCGACGAAGTCGACATCTGGGATCCTGCGCCGGGCGGGGGTGCGGCACGGCAGCCCTCGGCCGGCGCCGCGCTGATCCCGGCGTTGAGCCCCGACGACGACACCCGGTCACGGCTTTCCCGTGCGGGCCTGGAGAGAGCCCGGGCCCGCTGGATGACGCTGGTCCCCGAGGTGCGCCCGCGCGCGTGCGGGGCGCTGGTCTGCGCGCGCACGCCGGACGAGGCGGATCTGCAGCGGCGCACCCTGGCGCGGCTGCGGTTTCCCGACACATGGGTCGGCCGTCTGGACGCGGCGGCAGCTCAAGAGCGGTCGGGTGTCCTCTTGCCGTGGGGCGGGCTGTGGTTTCCGGAAGCGTTGCAGGTTTCGCTGGCGGAACTGCTGGGCGCATTGCAGGCTGGCCCAGGGATCCAGCTGCGCGACCAGCGCATCGAGGGCCTGCGCCGCAAGGACTTGGAAGGCTGGGAACTGCTGGGCTCCGGTGGGCGCGTGCTGGGGGTCGCGGAGCAGGTCGTGCTGGCCAATGCGCGCGAAGCGGGGCCGCTGCTGGCGCGACTCGCTTCGCTGGCACCCTGGCCGGTGCTGTCGGGCGTGACTCCCCTTGCCGGGCAGCTCAGCCTGTATCCGGTACACGACGGCGATGCCGCCCAGGTGCCGCGCTGCATCCTGGCTGCGGACGGCTATTGCCTGCCACCGTGGCAGGGCTGGGGCGTGGCGGGCAGCACCTACCGATGCGCCGTGCAGGACAGCGTGGCGGATGCGCCCGGGCACGCCGAGATCCTGGGGCGGCTGGCTGGTTGGTTGCCCCCGGGGAGCGTTCCATGGCTGGGGAGAGGCGAGCCCAGCGGCTGGGCCGGCTGGCGGGCCGCTACCCGCGACCATTTGCCCATCGTGGGCCGGGTGCCGGGCGAGGACGGCTTGTGGTTGGCTTGCGCCTACGGGTCGCGTGGCCTGAGCTGGTCCGCGCTGATGGGTGACCTGATTGCCGCACAGGTTCACAGCGAGCCTTTGCCGCTCGAACGGGAGCTGATTCACAGAATCCGCATCCGGTGAATCCCCTTCTGACGGCGGATTTTATTTTATGGCGCAAATCCGTCAGAATAATGTCTTTTACAAGTCTTGAGCGGGCCCTATGCCCAGAGGATCACGCTGTGTCGCCCACCACTGAACTGGCGGACCCAATTTTTGAAACCGGCCCGGTCGACTCGTCGCCATCCTGCGTTGAATGGGCACTTCGACCGGATGGATGGCGCTTGCGGATCGAGGCCCATGCGCCAGGGGTGTACCGATTGCGATGCGGTCCGTCCAGTTGGCTGTCTCCGGCCAAACCTTCGGCTCGCGCGCAGCGTCATGCGGCCTTGCTGTTGGCTCGGGAGGAAGCGGTGGGCGAGTTCGAGCTTTCCTCGCCGCGGCCCGGCCACTGGCGCCTGACACAGGGGGAAACCTCCCTGCAGATCGGCGGCCCCGCTCCGGCGCTGCAACTGCTGCGCGGCGGCGAACCGGTGGCCACGGCCCATTTTCCGTTGCCCGAGGATGAGCGCTCCTGGCGGATGGATTGGCGGCTGGGCGAGGACGAAGGCCTGTATGGATTGGGCGAGACGCAGGGAGATCCGGATCGCCGGGGCGAATGCCTGGCTTCGGATCGTGCGGCGGACCGCACTCTGCCGCTGGCCTGGAGCCCGCACGGCTGGGGGGTGTACGTCAATACACTCGATCGGGTGGTCCACGATTTGCGGGATGATGGTCGGTACGACATACAGACGGCTGCTGTCGGGCTGGACGTCTTTCTGTTCGTGGGAGATCCCTCCGAGATTCTGAACCAGTACACGGCGCTCACCGGGCGTGCGGGTCAGCCGAGCCTGTGGCCGATGGGGGTGTGGCTGGATCAGGCTCCCGGCCAGTCTCTGGAAGACAGCGTCGCACAGATCCGTAGTCTGCGGGCACAAGGTATGGCGCTGGACGTGCTGGCGTTGTCGGACCCGGCGGTTGTCGGCTTTCAGGCCGACAAGCCGGTATTCGAATGGGCCGGTCGGGTTGCCGACTGGCGCGAGACGCTGGCCAAGGCCCGTGCGGTCAATGTGCATCTGGCTGGCTCGTGTCTGCCCGGTGTGCTGCAGGGCACGCCGCTGTTCGAAGAATGGGCGGATCGCGGCTGGCTGCTCGGCGACGCCGAGGGCGATGTCTGGGTGTGTCCCGGGAACGCCGCGTCGGGTGGCCGGCCGTTCGGGCTGCTGGATCTGACCCACAAGGACGCTCGCCGCCTCTGGACCGAACGCCATCTGCAGACGGTGGAAGAGGGGCTGGACGCGCCGATCTGCCAGGCCCGGCTCGATTTTCCGCCTCAAGTCGAGGCTCGCGGCGGTGAGTCGGGAGCCGTCCTGCGCAATGTCTATCCGCATCTGGCGCGCCAGGCGCTGTTTGACGCGGTAGCTGGCCCGCACACGCCCCAGGAGGGCGTGATGGTGAGCCGCGATCTGTTCCCGGGCGTTCAGCGCTATGCCTGGCAACAGGGGCCCGCCGTGGATAACAGCTGGGCGGGCTATGCCGCCTCGCTGCGCGCCGCGCTATCCGTGGGAAACAGTGGTGTGGCCGTGCAGACCCACCGCTTGGGCGATTCCACCCGGCCCGTGGATGGCATGACGCCAGAGCTGTATGTGCGGTGGCTGGCCATGGCCGTGTTTTCAGGCAATTTCAGTCTGCAGGGCCTGCCCGCGCTGATGCCGGACGCTTTCGATGCCCGGACCCGTGCCCTCGTGGTCCACTGGCTGCAGTGGCGCTATCGTCTGCTGCCCTATGTGGCGGGCATTGTGGATGACGCCGTGCGCACCGGCTTGCCCGTGCAGCGGTCCATGGCCCAGGCTTTCCCGGCGGACGAACAGGCTCACCTTTGGGATACTCAATATCTGCTGGGACCGGCGTTGCTGGTGGCCCCCGTCATGCAGCCGGGAGACACACTGGAAGTCTATCTGCCCAAGGGCGACGCCTGGTGGGACCTGAATACCGGCTGGCGCTACGAAGGCGGCACGCACTGGACGGTTCATGCCGGGCTCGACACATTGCCCGTGTTCGGGCGTGAAGGCCACATCCTGTGCCTGGGGCCGCTCGCCCAGCATACCGGCGAGATCAATTCCGCACGCATCCTGGAAGAGGTCTGGATGTTTGGCATGCCGGAACACAATCCGGTCGTCATGCGCAACAAGATCCGTGTCATGCAGATGCAGGGATCGAGCTATATCAAGGGTCTGGAGGGGCTGCGCATCCTGTCGTCGCAGGGACTGGAAGTCAAGCGCCGGGGCGCCGAGGTCAGGATCTCGAGGGCACGCTGAGTCGCGCCGGATCCAGCACCCGCTGGGCTGGAACCTGGATGCAGAGCGCCGGGTCGAAGGCGGGGTTCTCGTCCACGCCGTCGCGACAGTAGCCGCGCGGATTGCACAGTACACGGGTGCCGTAGACTGTGTAATCAAAGCTGTCGTGGGTATGGCCGTGGATCCACAGCTCGGCCCGGCCCAGCAGGCTGGTGCAGGCTGAGACGAAACCTGCGCTGACCAGCGATTCGGCGAATCGGGGATGCACGCTGCGCATGCTGGGTGCGTGATGGGTGATGACCACCGTCGGACCATCGAAGGGCTGGTCCAGTGCGGCGTCCAGCCAGGCATATTGTTCGCGAAACAGTTCGATCGAGTCCTGGGGCGTGTAGGTCGAGCCGTCGGCGTTGCGGATGACCTGGAAGTCGCGCATGAATTCAGCTGAGCGCTCCATGGCGAGATCCCGGCATTCGGCGCCGAACAACTCGAAGTCGGTCCATAGCGTCGTACCCAGGAACCGCACGCCACCGATTTCCAGCGATTGCTGATCCAGGAAGTGGACGCCGCAGGCCTTTGCGCATCGGGCGAGATCCTCGCGCACGGCCGGGATGCTGCCGCCGTAGAATTCATGGTTGCCCGCCACGTACAGTACGGGACGATCAAACTGGCTGGCCCACCGCATGGCCGCCTCCGCGCGGGCGATGTCGCCCGCCAGGATGGTGATGTCGGCCCGCACCTGCGGCAGGGGCATGCCTTGGACCCCCAGGTGCAGATCCGACAGGATGTGCAGTGTCAGTGGTTTTGGGTGATGGGTGGATGTCATGGTGCTTTTCCGGAAAGATGGCTGCAGCTTGACGTGAATTTTTGATGCTGTCAGAATAGCGGGCTTGCATTGGGTCGTTAGCTCAGTTGGTAGAGCACCGGACTTTTAATCCGTTGGTCGCGCGTTCGAGCCGCGCACGACCCACCATTTTGCCGCGCCAGTCCTCTGCGACTGGCGTTTTTGTGTTGGTTTCCTGCATTGTCTGCGGCGGCACCGGGTCCCGCCATCAGGGGTTACCAGCATCAGGACGGCGTGCCAGGCAGGCCGCTCGCCCCGTCGCGTTTCATATTCCCATCGGTAATATGCTATCGAATCAATCTATGAAACCGTCATGCTAAATTTACGTCTTGTTTCCGGCGGATCCGGGACTGCAAGTCTTCCACATGGTGATTGCGCATCTTGATCGACCTCGAGAATATCCATAAGACCTACCGATCCGGCGGCCGCGTCGTCTCCGCGCTGGCGGACGTCTCCCTGAACATCCGCGAGGGCGAGGTCTTCGGCATCATCGGTCGTTCGGGGGCTGGCAAGAGCACCCTGATCCGCCTGCTGAACCTGCTGGAGCGCCCGACGGAAGGCCACGTGCGGGTCGATGGCGCGGACATCACGACGTACTCCGATGGCCAGTTGCGGGAATACCGGCGCACCGTCGGCATGGTGTTCCAGCACTTCAACTTGCTGCGGTCGCGCACGGTCATGGAAAACGTGTGCTTTCCGCTGCGTCTGTCGGGCACCTCTCGCAAGGCGCGCGAAGCCCGTGCGCGCGAAATGCTGGATCTGGTGGGGCTGGCGGATCACGCTGACCAGTATCCCAGCCAGCTTTCGGGCGGCCAGCAACAGCGGGTCGGCATCGCCCGGGCGCTGGCCAGCGCCCCCCGCATTCTGCTCTGCGACGAGGCCACCTCGGCGCTGGACCCCGAGACCACCCAGTCCATTTTGCGGTTGCTGGGCGACATCAACCAGCGGCTGGGGCTCACCATTGTGCTCATCACGCACAGCATGGACGTCATTCGCGCCGTCTGTGACCGGGTCGCGGTGATCGAGCGCGGGCATATCGTGGAGACCGGCCAGGTGCTGGAGGTCTTTCTGCATCCCCAGCATGATGCGACCCGCGCATTGCTCTCCGAGAGCGGGCTGGATGGCGGCGAGGGGTGGCGTGTGCTGGCCGAGGGCGTCGCCGGTCGCTTGGTGAAACTCAGTTTTCGTGGCGAGACCACGGGCAGCCCGCTGCTCAGCCATCTGAGCCGGGATCTGCATCTGGACCTGAGCATCCTGCAGGGGTCGGTGGGGCGAATCAAGGAAACCCCGTATGGCCAGCTCATCGTGGCCGTCGGCGGATCGGCCAGCGACCTGACCGCGTTGGAGCCTGCGCTTGCCAAGGCAGGCGTTCATTGCGAGGTGTTGCGGCCATGATGGCGAACGTGGATTGGGCAATGATGCTGGGTGCCACCATCGACACCTTGTTGATGACCGGCTTTTCGCTGCTGTTTACGGTGATCATCGGTTTGCCGGTGGGCGTGCTGCTGTTTCTGACCAGTCCGGGCCAGGTGATTGCGAACCGCCCCGTCTATCAGAGCGTCGCTTTCGTCGTCAACGTGTTGCGTTCGGTGCCTTTCCTGATTTTGCTCATTGTCATGATCCCGCTGTCGCGGGTGATCGTGGGCACCGCCCTCGGGGTCCAGGGCTCCATCCCTCCGTTGGTGGCCAGCGCCGCGCCGTTCTTTGCCCGACTGGTGGAGAACGTTTTGCGAGAACTCGATCCGGGAGTGAGTGAAGCCTGCCGCGCCATGGGTGCGACCTCACGCCAGACGGTGCTGCTGGCGTTGCTGCCCGAGGCCACCACCGGCATCCTCGCCGCTACCGTGGTGACCGGCATTGCGCTGGTGGGGTATTCGGCCATGTCGGGTGTGATCGGCGGCGGCGGGCTCGGCGACCTGGCGGTGCGGTATGGCTACCAGCGTTACCAGGCGGACGTCATGGCGGTCACCGTCGTGATCCTGGTCGTCATGGTGCAGGTTTTTCAGGGAGTTGGCGACCGCTGGGTGGCCAAGCTCAACAGGCGGTAATCCACAGGAGATGTTCATGTTCAAGAGATTCGTGCCGGTCCTGGCACTGGCCATTCCGTTGGCGCTGGGCGCCACGGCGCATGCTGAAAAGCTGTCCATCGCGGCGACACCCGTGCCTCATGCCGAATTGCTGGAGTTCGTCAAACCGGATCTGGCCAAGGAAGGCGTGGAACTGGACATCAAGGTGTTTACCGATTACGTGCAGCCCAACCTGCAGGTCTCCGACAAGCATATCGACGCCAACTTCTTCCAGCACAAGCCCTACCTGGACTCGTTCAACAAGGAACATGGCACGCACCTGGTGTCCGTCGGCGCTGTGCACGTGGAGCCCTTTGGCGCCTACTCACAGAAGATCAAGGATATCAAGGACCTGAAGGACGGCGCGCAGGTGGCCATCCCCAACGACCCCTCCAATGGTGCCCGCGCACTGCTGCTGTTGCAGAAACAGGGGCTGATCAAGCTGAAGGATCCCACCAATATCCTGGCCACGGCGCGCGACGTGGTCGATAACCCCAAGCACCTGAAGTTCCGCGAGCTCGAGGCGGCAACGCTGCCCCGGGTGCTGCCGGATGTGGATCTGGCGCTGATCAACACCAACTATGCGCTGGAAGCAGGGCTGAACCCGATCAAGGATGCGCTCTTCATCGAAGACAAGCATTCCCCGTATGCCAATCTGGTGGTGACGCGCCAGGACAAGGTGAACGATCCCGGCATTCAAAAGCTGGTGAAGGCCCTGCAATCGGAAAAAGTGCGCGCCTTCATCGAGACCAAGTACAAGGGCGCCATCGTTCCGGCGTTCTGATCGGAGCCGTGCAGGCACTGCCTGCATGCCACTCGGGAATCACTCGGACGGGTTCGCGAACCATTCGCGGACCCGTTTCCATTAGTGGCGGGAGACGCGGAAGGTCCGCGTGGAAGTGACCTTGTCCGAGCCATCGGCCGTGATCTGGATCGCCACCTGGAACGGGCGAAAACCTTTGGGAAGGTCCGTCCAGTCGCCCTTGATGACGGTATAGCGTCCCATGTCCAGCGGTTGGCTGATCACGTCCTGGGAGCCGCGGTTGCCATTGGGGTAGGTGCCCATGGCCACCAGCTTGACGGTCCCTCGCAGATTCGGGGCCTCGGTCTGCCCTTGGGGGATGTCCTGGATCAGCAGGACCTGATAGTGCAGCCCGTCTTTGCTCAGCACCATGTCGCCGGCCCGGATGCCGGGCGTTCCCTTGCGGGGATCGGCCGGAATCGCCTCGATCAGGCTGGCGACGCTCGCCTGCATGTCGGCGGCATGCAGGCGTGCCTGTTTCATTCCCTGGCTGGCTGTTTTTTCGGTCTTCTGCGATTGGCCCAGGGCTTCGCGCAGCTTCTTGGCGTCGGCCGTCAGTCGCTGGTTCTCCATGTTGGAGGTGTTCAGGTCCGTGCGCAGCTGTTCGGACTGCTCGATCGTGAGCCGCTGCGGGCCGTAACTGCGCTGCAGGAACAGCACGCCGCCCGCGCCCAATACGATCCCGGTGATGAGCAACAACAGCCAACGGGGAATTCCCCGGCTGCGTCTGGTATAGCCATAGGGAGTGGGCTTAAAGGTCGGGTGTTTGGGACCAAAAGACATAACGGAGTTCCTGGACAGCATGCGGCACCGCGTGCCGCGGAAATTCTCAAGGATAAACGCTTTACCGACCCTGCTGCGGGGTCGTGAACAGATGGTTTCGATTTGTAATGCAGTTTAGCAGGAGGCGTCCGGTCGTTTCCGGAGCATCCTGTCCAGTTGCGTCAGGCGTTGCGGCGTGCCAATGTCGGCCCATTGTCCGCGGTGGTGTTCGCCCGTGACGACGCGCTCGGCCATGGCCGAGCGCAACAGCGGCGCCAGCGCCGCAGGCTGGTCGGGGTGGATGCCCGCGAACAGGCTGGGGTGATAGACGCCGATGCCGGCAAAGGTCAGGGCGGTGCCGGCCGGGCCGCGCGGCGCCACACGGCCATTGGCGTGCAGCGTGAAATCACCCTGCGGGTGGTGTTCCGGATTGTCCACCAGCACCAGATGCGCCAGCCGCCTTGTGGACATTTGAGTGGCCAGAATGAGGGCCCGCTCGGGATTCCAGTCGCACCAGATGTCGCCATTGACGACGAGGAAGGGCTCGCCGCCAAAGAACTCCAGCGCGTGGGCGATGCCGCCCGCCGTCTCCAAAGCTGGCGATTCGGCCGAGTACCGCAGCCGCGCGCCCAGGGACCGGCCGTCGCCCAGCGCGGTCACGATGCGTTCTCCCAGCCAGGCATGGTTGATCACGATGTCGCACAGGCCGGCACCCACCAGTTGGCGGATGTGCCAGACGATGAGAGGCTGGCCGCCTACCGGCAGCAGAGGCTTGGGGCAGACGTCCGTGAGCGGGCGCATGCGCTCGCCCCGGCCGGCCGCCAGGATCATGGCTCGCATCAGAACGAATAGCCGTCGGTGAAGGACACCTTTTCCACGGTATCCAGAAGGCGTACCAGTGGGTGAAAGACCTGGTAGCGCTCGGCCACCTGACGCACATAACGCTGCACGCGCGGCATATGGTCCAGGTAGTGGTGCTTGCCGTCGCGGTGCGAGAGGCGCGCGAAGACACCCAGGATGCGCAGGTTGCGCTGCAGGCTCATCCATTCGTATTGCCGATGGAATTCGGCGAAATCCGCAGGGACCGGCAGGCCGGCGGTGCGCGCATACTCCCAGTAGCGGATGGCCCAGTCGAGTTGCTGCGGCTCGTCCCACGAAGTCCGCGCGTCCATGACCAGCGACGCAATGTCGTAGGACAGCGGGCCATGGAGCGCGTCCTGGAAGTCGATCACGCCGGGCTCGAAATCCGGCCCCCCCGGACCCAGCATCAGGTTGGGCGAGTGGTAATCACGGTGCACCAGCACGCGCGGCTGCATCGCCGCCTGGCGCACCAGCAAGTCGAAAATCCGCGCGAGCTGCGCCTGAGTTCCGTCGTCCAGCGCGATCCCGTGGTGGACGTTCAGGTACCAGTGCGGAAAGACGGTGAGCTCGTCCTGCAAGCGCTGTTCGTCGTAGGGAGGCAGGTCGCTGGCCGGGCATTGCTGGATCCTGACCAGCGCCCGCAGGGCCCCGCGGTAGTGCTGCTGCAGATCGTCGCCTTCCAGGCCCGCCTGAAGCGCCTCGTAGAACGTCTGGGTGCCCAGGTCCGAGAGCACCAGGAATCCCTGCTCCAGGTCCATGGCGTGAACCGTCGGGGCGCGCAGCCCGCCCTCGCTCAGGCGCTGCGCCATTTTGACGAAAGGCGCGCAGTCCTCGTGCGGCGGGGGCGCGTCCATCACGATGTAGGAATGGTCCTCGCCGTGGATGCGGAAATAGCGGCGGAAGCTTGCGTCGCCCGAGACGGGTGCGAGCGTCGCGGGATCCAGGCCGGCCGGCGTGTGGAGTTTGTCCAGCCACCGGTGCAAGGCGGCAAGGCGGGCGTCGGGCGGGATATTCATCATGGAAAAGGCTTTCAGATGTAAACGAGCCCCGGGCAGCATGCGTGAGGCTTCTCTATAATACTGGGTCGCTGGTCGTCGCGGGTGTGCGGCTCGGGCGCTGTTCAAATCACGCTGTTCAAATCAATTTCGGGAGACCGGGTCTTCGTGCATCGGATCGGCCGCATCGTTGTGACAAGCTTGTGCCTCTCGGCGACGACGCTGGCTGCGGAGCCGCCGGTCGAGCTGAATGGCCTGCGCGTGGCCGACAGCCTGGAAGTGCACCCCGTCAAAAAGGACGACTCCCTGCCGTCGTTTCTGATCGGAGATGACATCACGCGTGATGCGGACGGGCGAATCACCCTGAGCGGCCACGCCCAGGTGCGCCGGCTGGATTCGGTCGTGAAAGGCGACCGGATCGAATACGACCAGAAGACCGGCGAGACCG
>Ga0134125_10003304_pt1 | contig 18716 bp, 15 predicted proteins | sample KB31751_FD_96464 | JGI IMG/M metagenome (GOLD analysis project Ga0134125, IMG submission 96464) | Terrestrial soil microbial communities with excess Nitrogen fertilizer from Kellogg Biological Station, Michigan, USA - KB3-175-1 | ecosystem: Environmental > Terrestrial > Soil > Unclassified ... | reverse complement strand
CGCCCTCGGGCGCGGGGTGCGCGGCTTCAAGGTCGGCGAGCGCGTCGCGTACGTGTACCCGGTATCCGGGGCGTACTGCGAGGTTCGCAACGTGCCGGTCGAGCGCCTGGTGAAGGTGCCGGCCGGCGTCACCGACCAGCAGGCCGCGGCGCTGATGCTCAAGGGCCTGACCGCGCACTTTCTCATCCGCCGCACCTACAAGGTGGCGCGCGGCGACATCATCCTGGTGCATGCCGCCGCGGGCGGCGTGGGACTGATCCTGTGTCAGTGGGCCAAGGCACTGGGAGCGAAGGTGATCGGGGTGGTGGGGAGCGAGGCCAAGGCGGAAGTCGCACGCCGCCACGGCTGCTGGAAGGTGCTGATCTCCGGCCGCGACGAGCTGGTGGCCTCCGTGAAGACGCTGACGCGCAACGAGGGCGTGCGGGTCGTCTACGATGCCGTCGGCAAGGACACATTCATGGAGTCGCTCGACTGCCTGAAGCGGCTCGGGATGATGGTGACCTTCGGCAACGCCTCCGGACCGCCGCCGCCCATCAACCCGCTCGAGCTCAGCAAGCGCGGCTCGCTGTTCCTCACCCGGCCGACACTCTTCAACTACATCGCCACGCGCGCCGAGCTCGAGAAGGCGGCGCGCGAGCTGTTTGCGGCCGTGAAGAGCAAGAAGGTGCGCGTGGTCGTCGGCCAGACCTACCCGCTCGCGCAAGCCGCCGAGGCGCACCGCGATCTCGAGGCCAGGCTCACCACCGGCTCGACGGTGCTGGTGCCGTAGCGGGCTCCGCGGCGCGCGCGAACGCTCAGGCGCTCGCCGCCGCCGGCCGTGCCCGCAGCGGCCGGGCGCTGCGGCTGATGCCGAGCGCACCACTGCGCACCACCTCGAGCAGCTGCGCGCTGCGCGCGAGCTCGGCGACGAAGCCGCTGACCTCGGCCTCGCTCGCCGTCAGCTCGACGATGAACCCGTCGACCGCCGGATCGAGCACGCGCCCACCGCTGCGGACCACGTGGCCGCGCACCGTATCGGTGTCGGCCGGGGCCACCCGCAGCTTCAGCAGCACCAGCTCGCGCTCGAGGTGTTCCCCGCGCGTCATGTCCAGCACGTTGACCACGTCCACCAGCTTGTTCAGCTGGTTGACGATCTGCTGGATGACCGGGTCGGAGCCGGTCGTGACCAGGGTCAGGCGCGAGACCGTGGGGTCGTCGGTGGGGGCGACCGAGAGGGACTCGATGTTGTAGCCGCGGGTGGAGAACAGGCCCGCCACCCGGGTCAGGGCGCCGGCTTCGTTCTGCAGCAGGATGGCGATGATGTGACGCATGGAACGGCGGGAAAGGCGCCGCCGGGAGTGCGGCAGGCCCGTCGAGAATACGGGATCAGGCCAAGTTTGCACCACACGGCCAAGCTGCTAGGCTCGATGATCCCCTCGGGTTTTCCTCGTCTTCGGGGCCACGCAGCGCGTCCAATGAGCGACACGGTCATCCAGCCACGCCCGGCCGGGCACCCCCTGGCCGGCCAGCGCATGTCCGGTGCCCGCATGATCATGCAGGTGCTCGCGGACGAGGGCGTGACCACCATCTTCGGCTACAGCGGCGGGGCCATCCTGCCGACCTTCGACGCCGTGTTCCTCTACAACCAGGAGGCGAGCCGCGCCGGTGCGGCACAGATCCCGCTCATCGTGCCGGCCAACGAGCAGGGGGCGGGTTTCATGGCCGCGGGCTACGCCCGGGCGAGCGGCCGGGTGGGGGTGTGCGTCGTGACCTCCGGCCCCGGGGCGACCAACACTGTTACACCAGTGCGCGACTGCATGGCTGATTCGGTACCGATTGTAGTCATTTCCGGCCAGGTCTCGACGGCGGCCATCGGCACCGACGCCTTCCAGGAGGCCCCGGTGCCGTCGCTCATGGGCTCGGTCGCGAAGCACATCTTCCTCGTCACCGACCCGACGCGCCTCGAGAGCACCATGCGCACCGCCTTCGAGATCGCCCGCACCGGGCGTCCCGGACCGGTGGTCGTGGACGTGCCCAAGGACGTGCAGAACTGGGAGGGGGTGTTCCGCGGCGAGGGCGTGCTCCCGATCCCGGGCTACCGCCGGCGCATGCAGGAGCTCGCCGGGGCGAGCATCGACGCCTCGTCCGCCGCGCGCTTCTTCGCCATGCTGTCCGAGGCGCACCGGCCGCTCATCTACGCCGGCGGCGGGGTGATCAACGGCAACGCCGCCGGGAGCCTCGCCGAGTTCGCGTCCAGCTTCGGCATCCCGGTGGTCACCACGCTCATGGGCATCGGCGCGCTCGACACCACGAGCCCGCTGTCGCTGCGCATGCTCGGCATGCACGGCGCGGCCTTCGCCAACTACGCGGTCGATGACTGCGACTTCCTGATCGCGGTGGGCGCGCGCTTCGATGACCGGGTGGCGGGCGTGCCGGACAAGTTCGCGCGCAACGCGCGCCGCATCGTGCACCTCGACGTGGACCGCGCCGAGGTCAACAAGGTCAAGCGCGTGCACTGGAGCCACGTCGGGCTGGTGGACGAGGCGCTGCGCACGCTCACCCGCCACGGCCGCGACAGCCGCTTCGGCGCCGACTTCGGCCCGTGGCGCGCGGAGGTCGCCGAGCTCAGGCGCGTCTACGCCATGAACTACGACCGCGCCAGCCCGCTCATCCAGCCGTACTACGTGATCGAGGAGATCAACCGCCGGGCGCGCGGCGAGGCCATCATCACCACCGGCGTCGGCCAGCACCAGATGTGGGCGGCGCAGTACTGTGATTTCCGGGGTCCGCGCCAGTGGCTCACCTCCGGCAGCATGGGCACCATGGGCTTCGGCCTGCCGGCCGCGCTCGGCGCGCAGTTCGCACAGCCGCAGCGCCTGGTGATCGACATCGACGGCGACTCCTCGATCCGCATGAACATCGGCGAGCTCGAGACCGCCACCACCTACGACCTGCCGGTGAAGGTCGTGGTGCTCAACAACTTCGGCGATGGCATGGTGAAGCAGTGGCAGAAGCTGTTCTTCAAGGGGCGGCTGTCGGCGAGCGACCGCTCGCTGCACAAGAAGGACTTCGTCAAGGCGGCGCAGGCCGACGGCTTCCGCTACGCGGTGCGTCTCGAGCACAAGGCCGACGTGCCGCGCGTCATCGAGGAATTCCTGGCCTTCCGCGGACCGGCGTTCCTCGAAGTCATGATCGACCCTGACGCGGGCGTCTACCCGATGGTCGGACCGGGCCAGAGCTACGAGGACATGATCACCGGCGACTTCATCCCCTCGCGCCACAAGGTCGACATCAAGACGCCCGGGCCCTCGGAGATGTTCTGACGTGGAGGAGGGGGCCCATCATCACGCGCCGCACGCCACCGGCACGCACTGGCTCGACATCAGCCTGGCGCTGTCGGCGTTCTTCGTGAGCCTGGTGTCGCTCGGCCTCGCCATTCACAACGGCCGGACCATGGAGCGGCTGGTCGCGGCCAACAGCTACCCGAACGTCGAATTCGAATACGGCAACGCCTACGACCTGCACGACGGCCGCGGCGAGCGGCCGGCGATCTACCTGTCCCTGCGCAACACCGGCATCGGGCCGGCGCGGGTGCACAGCGTCGAGCTGTCCTTCGCGGGCAAGCCGGTCACGAACCTGCGCTCGCTGCTGGAGCTGTGCTGCACGCGGGAGGCGGTCGAGACGCTGCCCAAGACCAGCTATCGGCTGTCCGGCGACGTGCGCGGCGCCATGGTGCCGGCCGGCCGGGACCTGAACCTGTTCGCGTGGCCGCGGCCCGAGGCCGATCCGCGCTGGGCGCGCCTCGAGGCCGCCTATCAGCAGATCGGCGCGCGCGTCTGCTACTGCTCGGTGTTCGACGAGTGCTATGTCCGCGACAGCGCGCAGCGCGAGCCGAAGCGCGTGCGCTCCTGTCCCGTCGCGCCCGCCCCCTACGCGGGCGACTGAGACCTGCCCCACCCGAAGGAGGGAACCCCGTGTCCGTCACGATCCGCGTCACCGTGCTCGCCTGCCTCGCACTCGCCGCCACGGGCGCCCGCGCCGCGACGCGCCAGGACCAGATCCTCATCATGGGCAACCCGCAGGGCTCGCAGACGGTGGCGGCGCAGGCCGCCGCGACCCGGGCCGAGTTCTCCTTCAACGACCGCGGCCGCGGCGATCACATCGTTGCCACCTGGAAGCTCGACGCGGCGGGCGTCCTGACCGAATACCAGGGCAGCGGCAACGACTACATGAAGGCGGCGGTGACCGAGACGTTCCGCCTCGCCGGCGGCCACGCCAGCTGGCACAACCGCGCGGAGCATGGCGACAAGGCGCTGAGCGGCGCGGCCTTCTACGTGCCGATGAACGGGCCGCCGGAGCTCTTCGGGGTGCTGGCGCGCGCGCTGCTCAAGGCGCCCGGCCATCGCCTGCCGCTGCTGCCCGCGGGCGAGGCGAGCCTCGAGACCGTGGGGCCGCCCGCGCCTGGCGGGGAGGCGGATCCCGGGCTGACCCTGTACGAGATCACCGGTCTCGACTTCGCGCCCACGCCGGTGTGGCTGACGCGCGATGGCGGCACCGTCATCGTCTCGGACTGGTACTCGGTGCTGCCGGCGACGCTCGCGCCGCACGTCCCGCAGCTGCTCGCGGCGCAGCAGCATGCGAGCGAGGCCTGGTCGGCGCGCGTGGCGCGCGAGCAGACGCGCGTGCCCGCGCACGACGTGCTGATCCGCGCCGCGCGCCTGTTCGACCCGCGCGACCTGTCGGTGACGCCCGGCACGAGCGTGCTGGTGCGCGGGGCGCGCATCGTGCGGGTCGCGCCCGACGCCGCGCTCGAGGCGAGCGCGGACGCCGAGGTCATCGATGCGCACGGCCGCCTGCTGATGCCGGGGCTGTGGGACAACCACCAGCACTTCGCCGACAACGCCGGCGCGCTCGACATCGCCACCGGCGTGACCAGCGCACGCGACATGGCCAACGACACCGACGAGTTCCTCGAGCGCGTGGCGCGCTTCGACGCCGGCACCGAGCTCGGGCCGCGCGTGTTCAAGGCCGGCATCATCGACGGCACCGGGCCGTTCGCCGGCCCCACCAAGATGCGCATCGACACCCCCGCGCAGGCGATCAAGGACGTCGACTGGTACGCCGACCACGGCTACGGGCAGATCAAGATCTACTCCTCGGTGCCGCCGCCGATCGTGCCGCTGATCGCCGCCGAGGCGCACGCGCGCGGCCTGCGCGTCAGCGGCCACGTGCCGGCCAACATGAGCGCGCGGCAGTTCGTCGACGCCGGCGCCGACGAGATACAGCACCTCAACTTCATCGTGCTCAACTTCCTGTTCGACACGGTGAAGGAGACGCGCAACATGAACCGCTTCACCGCGGTCGCCGAGCACGCGCGCGAGCTCGGTCCCGACCAGCCGCAGGTCCACGAGTTCATCGAGTACCTCGCGCGGCATCACACCGTGCTCGATCCCACCATGAACGTCTTTGAGGCCATGTTCTGCGGCGATCCGGCCGCGCTCACCCCCGGCCTGGAGCGGATCGCGCCGCGCCTGCCGGCGCAGGTGCGGCGCGGCCTGGTGTCGGGTGCGCTGACGGTGCCGAAGGGCCAGGAGGCGCAGTACCGCGAGGCCTTCCCGGCGATGCTGCGCCTGCTCAAGGCGCTGCACGAGGCCGGCGTCACCATCATCCCCGGCACCGACTCGATGCCGGGCTACAGCCTGCACCACGAGCTCGAACTGTACGTGCGGGCCGGCATCCCCGCGCCCGAAGTGCTGCGCATGGCCACCCTCACTTCCGCGCACGTGATCGGCGTCGACGGCGAGCGCGGCGTGATCGCCGCCGGCAAGCTCGCCGACATGATCCTCGTCGACGGCGACCCGAGCGTCAGCATCGCCGACATCAACAAGGTGGATCTCGTCATGAAGGGCGGCAGAGTCTACGACGCGGCGCGCGTCGAGCAGGCGCTCGGCATCAGCGCGCGCGGCGGCGGCTGACGGCGCCCCAAACCCGGAGCAAACATGAAATACCTGCACACCATGGTCCGCGTCACCGACATCGACGCCTCGCTGAAGTTCTACTGCGACGCGCTGGGACTCAGGGAACTGAAGCGCAACGACTATCCCAACGGCCGCTTCACGCTGGTGTTCCTGGCCGCGCCCGGCGACGAGTCGGCGCAGGTCGAGCTCACCTACAACTGGGATCGGCAGGAGTATCCGGGCGGGCGCAACTTCGGCCACCTCGCCTACCAGGTGGACGACATCTACGCCACCTGCCAGCGCCTCGCCGACCACGGCGTCACCATCCTGCGGCCGCCGCGCGACGGGCACATGGCGTTCGTGCGCTCGCCCGACAACATCTCGGTCGAGCTGCTGCAGAGGGGCGAGCGCCTGGCGCCGGCCGAGCCGTGGCAGTCGATGCCCAACACCGGCAGCTGGTAGAGGCGGCACGCGGCGCAGATGAAGTCGATCCCCAGCCTGATCATCGCGGCGGTATTCGCCTCGCTCACCTTCGCGGTGTGGGCGTACCTCAACCGCCCGACCAAGGAGCCGCCGTGGCCGGCGCGCATCCAGGGCTTCGCGTTTTCGCCGTTCCGCGCCAACGAGGACCCCACGCACTTCGAGATGCCCACCGACGCGGAGATCGATGCCGATCTCAGCCTGCTCGAGGGCAAGGTCAACGCGGTGCGCACCTACAGCGTCGCCAGCACGCTCGCCGACGTCCCCGAGCTCGCCGAGAAGCACGAGATGAACGTCGCGCTCGGCGCCTGGCTCGATTCGCACCGCGACAAGAACGAGGAGCAGCTGCGCACCGCCATCGATCTTGCCGCCGCCCACCAGAACGTGGTGCGCGTGCTGGTCGGCAACGAGGTGCTGCTGCGCGGCGACCTGCCGCTCGCGGAACTGGAGCAGATCCTGGACCGCGCCCGCGATGCCATCGAGCAGCCGGTCGGCACCGCCGAGACCTGGAACACCTGGCTCACCCACCCGGAGCTGGCGCGGCACGTCGACTTCATCGGCGTGCACCTGCTGCCCTACTGGGAGGGCGTGCCGGTGGACGAGGCGGTCGAGTACTCGTTTGCCCAGTACAAGCGCCTGCAGAAGACCTTTCCGCACAAGCCGATCGTGGTGGCCGAGATCGGCTGGCCGAGCCGCGGGCGTACGCACGAGTCGGCGGTTGCCTCGGAGTCGAACGAGGCGCTGTTCCTGCGGCGCTTCCTGGCGCGCGCCCACAAGGAGCAGCTCACCTACTACGTCATGGAGGCCTTCGACCAGCCGTGGAAGGCCTACATGGAGGGCGCCGTCGGCTCCTACTGGGGCGTGTACGACGTCAACCGCCGCCCCAAGTTCGAGTTCACCGGCTCGATCGTGCGCATCCCGGAGTGGCACATCCTGGCGGCGATCTCGGTGGCGGTGGCGCTCGCGGTGCTCGGCATCCTCTACCTCAACAGCGATGCGCTGCGCCACCAGGGGCGCAGCTTCCTCGCCATCGTGGTGTACGCCGCGGCCACCATCGCGGTGTGGGTGATCTACGACTTCACGCAGCAGTACATGACGGTCTCGGGCGTCATCGCCGGCGTGCTGCTGCTGCTCGGCATGCTGGGCGTGCTGCTGGTGCTGCTGGCCGAGGCGCACGAGTGGGCCGAGGCGCACTGGGTGCACTACCGGCGCCGCCTCGGCGCGCCGATGCTGAGCCCGAACGTGCGCCCGCCCAAGGTGTCGATCCACGTGCCGGCCTACAACGAGCCGCCGGCCATGCTGATCGAGACGCTCGATGCGCTGGCGCGCCTCGACTACCCGGAGTTCGAGGTGCTGGTGATCGACAACAACACGCGCGACGAGGCGGTGTGGCGCCCGGTGGAGGCGCACTGCGCGGCGCTCGGCGCGCGCTTCCGCTTCTTCCACGTCGCGCCGCTGGCGGGGTTCAAGGCCGGCGCGCTCAACTATGCGCTGGAGCGCACCGCCGCCGACGCGCAGATCGTCGCCGTCATCGACAGCGACTACGTGGTGGACACCGGCTGGCTGCGCGAGCTGACGCCGGCGTTCGAGGACCAGCACATCGCCATCGTGCAGGCGCCGCAGGATTATCGCGACGCCGGCGAGAGCGCCTTCAAGGCCATGTGCTACGCCGAATACCGCGGCTTCTTCCACATCGGCATGATCACGCGCAACGAGCGCAACGCCATCATCCAGCACGGCACCATGACCATGGTGCGCCGGCTGCAGCTGCTGGAGTGCCGCTGGGCGGAGTGGTGCATCACCGAGGACGCCGAGCTCGGGCTGCGCATCTTCGAGCGCGGCTTCGATGCCAGCTACGTGCCGGCGAGCTACGGGCGCGGGCTGATGCCCGACACCTTCATCGACTTCAAGAAGCAGCGCTTCCGCTGGGCCTACGGCGCCATGCAGATCCTCAAGGCGCACGCCCGCGCGCTGTTCCTCGAGGGCGGACCGCTGTCGGCCGGGCAGCGCTACCACTTCGTGGCCGGCTGGCTGCCGTGGGTCGCCGACGGCGTCAACCTGCTGTTCAACCTCGCCGCGCTCGGCTGGTCGGCGGCCATGGTGTGGGCGCCGGGACGGGTGGATGCGCCGCTGGTCATGTACTCGGTGCTGCCGCTGTCGCTGTTCACGTTCAAGATTGCCAAGCTGTTCCACCTGTACCGCGTGCGCGTTGGCGCCAACTTGCGCCAGACGGGGGCGGCGGCGGTCGCGGGGCTGGCGCTGACCCACACCATCGGTACGGCGGTGGTGAAGGGGCTGGTCACGCGCAGCGAGCCGTTCTTCCGCACCCCCAAGCGCCGCGACACCTCCGGCCTGCTGCACGCGCTGGCCGCGGCGCGCGAGGAGACCCTCATGATGGCGGGCCTCATGGTCTCGGCCTGGGCGGTGTCGCACACCGCGCTGCCGCAGAACGCCGGCCCCGACCACCTGGCGTGGATCGTGGTGCTGCTGGTGCAGTCGGTGCCGTACGCCTCCTCGCTGGTGGTGTCGCTCATCAGCGCGTTCCGCCTGCCGGCGCGGCTGCTCGGCACCAGCTACCGCCCGGTCGCGGCACCGCGCCGCGCGGAAGCCGACCTGCGCGGGTGAGCTGACATGCGCGAGGGGAGGCTGCGGGCGATCACCATCATGATCGCGGCGGTGGCCGTGTTCTCCTTCATGGACGCGCTGCTGAAGTTCCTGTCGGCGCACTACCCGCCGCTGCAGGTGGCCATGCTGCGCGGCGCCACCTCGCTGCCGTTCACGCTGCTGCCGGTGCTCATCGCCGGTCGTTACGCGGACCTGAGGCCGCGGCGCTGGCGCATGCACGTGTTGCGCGGCATGTTGTCGGTGGTGGTGATCGGCAGCTTCATCTACGCGGTGCGCGCGCTGTCGCTCGCCAACGCCTACTCGGTCTTCCTGTCCGCGCCGCTCATCGTGGCGGCGCTCTCGGTCCCGCTGCTCAAGGAGCGGCTGAGCTGGCGCAACTGGCTCGCCATCCTGCTCGGGCTCCTCGGCGTCGTCATCATGCTGCGCCCGAGTGCCTCGAGCATGGCCAGCCTCGGCGCCCTGGCGGCGCTGGTGGGGGCGATAGCCTATGCCCTGAGCGGCATCGCGGTGCGGGTCCTGACCCGCACCGACACCACCGTGAGCGTGGTGTTCTGGACCGTGGGGCTCATGACGCTGTTCACCGGCATCATCTCGGCCCCGGACTGGGTGCCGATCGAGCACCAGCACTGGCGCCACCTGGCCGCGCTCGGGGTGCTGGCGGCCATCGGGCAGTACCTGCTCACCGAGGCGTTCCGTTCCGCGCCGCCCTCGGTGGTGTCGCCGTTCGAGTACACGGCGCTGCTGTGGGGCATCGGCATCGACCGGCTGATCTGGCACGTGCTGCCTGCGCCGCGCGTGCTGCTGGGCGGCGGCGTCGTGATCGCCAGCGGCCTGTACCTCATCTGGCACGAGCGCGCCCAACACCGCGCCGCCGCCCCCGCCTGACAGTCATGGAAGTGCGCGACGGAGCTTGGCAGAATGGCGCGCTCCAACGCTGACACCGGATCGCTCGCCAACAAGAGGAAGAGCCGCCATGAGCAACGCAGAGGTCCTGGGACGATTCGTCTGGCACGAGCTGCTGACGACCGACACGGCCGCCGCCGCCGCGTTCTATCCGAAGGTCGTGCCCTGGCGCACGCAGCCTTCGAACATGCCCGGCTACACCATCTGGATGTCCGCACAGGCGCAGGTCGGCGGACTGATGGCGCTGCCGTCCGAGGCCGGCGACAGCCCGCCGCACTGGCTGGTCTACATCGGCACGCCGAACGTCGATGCCACGTGCAGCCAGGCGCAGGGGCTCGGCGCGCGCGTGGTCAAGCCGCCGGGCGACATCCCCAACGTCGGCCGCTTCGCGGTCCTCGCCGACCCGCAGGGCGCGACCTTCGCGGTGTTCACCCCGGGCGGCAACCAGGCCCCGCCCACCCCGCAGCAGGGCGGGTTCTCGTGGCACGAGCTCGCCACGACCGATGTCGCCGCCGCGGTGCGCTTTTACGGCACGCTGTTCGGCTGGAGCAAGGGGCGCGGCCACGACATGGGCGCCCTCGGCGTCTATCAGATCTTCGAGCACGGCGGCCAGCAGGTCGGCGGCATGTGCAACGTGCAGGGACCCTCCACCGCACCCTCCTGGCTGAGCTACGTGCACGTCGCCGACTCCGCCAAGGCGGTCGCCGCGGCCAAGGGCGCGGGCGGGCGGCTGCTGCACGGTCCCATGGAGGTTCCCGGCGGCAGCTGGATCGCGCTCATGATGGATCCGCAGGGCGGGGCGTTCGCCGTGCAGGAGGCGCCGCGCACCGGCCAGAAGCCGGCCGCGGCCAAGCCTGCGGCGACGTCCAAGGCAACCGCGGCTGCAAAGCCCGCACGGGCCGCCAGGCCCGCCGCGAAGAAGAAGGCCGCCAAGCCGAAGAAGGCTGCGAAGAAGAAACCCGCCAAGCGGAAGGCGGCGAAGAAGAAGGTGGCCCGCAAGAAGGTCGCGCGGAAGAAGGCGCGTCCCGCCAGGCGCAAGACCGCACGCCGTGCGCCGAAGAAGCGCGCCCGCCGCGCGCGCCGGCGCTGATGCCGTGACCGGTCCGGCGCGCCGTCGCGGCGCGCCGGACCGGCGTCCCTTCAGACTCTGACCAGAGGCCGCCCGAAGTTGCCGCCCTGCATGGCGAGCAGCAGGTGCGCGGGCGCGTTGGCGAGCCCGTCGACCACGTGTTCCTTGGAGGCGATGCGCCCGGCGCCGTGCCAGGCGATGGCTTCGCGCAGGAACTCGCCCCGGCGGTGCTCGTAGTCGTGCAGGCGCAGGCGCAGCACCTCGACGCCGTTCGCGCCGGGGTGGTAACCGCCGCGTGACAGCAGTGCCTGGGCCTCGTGCGGCGCGATGCTGTTCTGCACGAGGCGCGCGCCGGCGGCGAGGTGACCGCCGCTGACCACCGCCTCGGGCAGCTCGCCGCCGGTGTTGTCGAAGAAGATGTCGATGCCGCGCGGCGCCAGCTGCTTCAGGCGCGCGTGCAGGTTGTCGGCACCGTGGTTGATGCAGGCGCTGAAGCGCGCGTGGCGCATCACCCAGTCACACTTCTCGCGCGTGCCGGCGATGCCAATGGCGCGCGCACCCTTGAGCATCGCAACCTGGCCGGCCATGGCGCCGGCGGCGTTGGCCGCGGCCGATACCAGCACCACGTCCCCGCGCCGCAGCCGCCCGAGATGCAGCAGTCCGAAGTAGGCGGCCATGCCGGGCGCACCCAACACGCCAAGCGCGGTGGACACCGGGGTCTGCCCGGGGTGCAGCAGGCGCGCGTGCCGGCCGTCGGACACGCACAGCTGCTGCAGGCCGCAGTCGAGCTCCACCAGACTGCCGACCTCGAACACGTCGTGGCGCGACTCGATCACCTGCGCGACACCGCGCGCTGGTACCACGTCACCGGCGCGCGGCAGCTCCGGCGAGGTGCCATTCGCGGCGCAGCGGAACGGGTCGAGCGCCAGCCACAGGGCGCGCGCGAGAAACGAGCCGTTGGTCAGGAGCGGGCGCGGCGCCGCGACCAGCTCCAGGTCGGCCGGGCTCGCAGGCGGCCGCTTGATGCGGATCTGCAGGTTTTCCATGAGGTTTACTTCGCCTGCTCCTCGGCGCCGGCACGCTGCGCGGCGGCCTCGCGGGCGGCGTTGTCGAGCTGCTGGCGGACGCGTTCCTCGGTGGCGTGCGCCTGCGCGGCCTGCTGCGCCTCGCTGGCCCCGCCCGCGGCGGCGGCCGCGCCGGTCCCGGCGACGCCGCAACCCGACAGCGCCAGGAACAGGCCGATGAGCGCGCACGTGCGTCCCATGGACAGCAAATTTACGCGCCCCGGCCGCCGGCGCAAGAGACGCAGCGATCGTGGCATATTGTTACGTATGGCCAGGCCAACCCCGAACCCCCGCCGCCCCGCCGAAGCGCAGCCCGCGCGCGTGCGCCGCGGTTACTTCGAGTGCCGCTACGGACAGCTGCACGTCCACAACTCCATGCCGCCCGGCGGCGGCTTCGAGGAGGGCACGCCGCTTTTGTGCCTGCACGACATGACCGGCTCGGGCCGGGTGTTCGCGCGCTGCATGGCGCTCGCCGGGCAGGAACGCTCGGTGTATGCACCCGACCTGCCGGGGTTTGGCGAGTCCGACCCGCCGGCGGCGCGGCCGAGCATCGCGGACTACGGCGCCGCACTCGGTGACTTTCTCGACAGCATGCGGCTGCGCCAGATCGACGTGCTGGCTCAGCGTGCCGGCGCAGCGCTCGCCGTCGAGCTCGCCGCGACGCGGCCGGCGCAGATCGGACGCGTCGTCATGGTGTCGGTGCCGCTGCTCAGCGAGGCCGAATGGCAGGGGCGCGCCGTGCCGCCGCCCGCCGCCGAGCTCCCCGGCCGCCCCGTCGAGTGGCAGCGCTGGGGCGCGGACGCCGCCGCGCAGTACCCGCTGCGCGAGCGCCTCGCGCGCCTCACCCAGCGGCTCCTGGTGCTGCGGCCGCGCGATGACCTGTGGGATGCGACCGGGCGGGTTCGGGACGTGCAGCCGGCGGCGCGCGTGACCGACCTGGAAATGAGCGGGGCGGAGCTGCTCAGCTCGAGCCCGGAGCGGCTGGTCGGGGCGCTGCGCGAGTTCCTGCACCGCTAAGGCACTGTTTTCGCGATTGTTCTCACAGATTTGTCGCGCCATGCGCGGCTTTGCAGCGTGCCGCGCGCTACACTTTTGTGTGTAAAACCACTGCGAGCTGAGCCGTAGCCGATGAGCCTGCGCCCCATGCCACCGGAGCTCCCGCCGTCGCGGGTAGAGTCCGATCTCGACACGACCGCCGAACTGCCGGTGCTCGATGCCGCGACCGGCGCCCCGGCGCACATACCCGAGGAGCCGCACGGCTCGACCGGCACCTGGATCATGCCGTCCCCCGCACGCAACCTCGGCGTGCATGCCCCCGACGGCGGCACCGATCTGCTGACGCTGAGCGCCAGGCTGCACGACGCCGAGGAGCTGCTGGCGGGTAAGGCCGCGCGCCTGACTCAGCTCGAGCGCGCGCGCGATGAGGCGCTGCGCGCGCGCGCCGCGGCCGACGAGCGCATCGCGACGCTGGCCGCGCAGCTCAGCGAGCACCAGGCGCGCAACACCGCACTCGCCGCCCAGCTCGCCGAACAGCAGACCCGCGCCGTGTCGCTCAGCGCCCAGCTGGCCGAGGAGCAGGCGCGCGCCGCGCAGCAGGCGACGCAGCTCACCGAGTCGAGCCGCGCGCGCACGGCGGCCGAGCAGCGCAGTGCCCACCTCACCGAGGAGCTCAGTCAGGCCCGCGCGCTGGCGAGCGCCGCCAGCGCGCGTGAGTCGCAGCTGCAGGGGCGGCTCGACGAGCATCAGCGCGTCAGTCGCGAGCAGCTGGCACAGGAGCTGCGCCAGCGCGAGGCACTGGATACGCAGGGTCGCGCCCGCGCCGCCAACATCACCGACGAGCTGCAGCGCGAACGGGCGCGCACCGCGAACTACCTCGAGTCACTGCACAGCGTCGAGGCGCGCCGGCTGATGGCGCAGGAACTGGTCGCCGACCTGCAGCAGGAGGCGCAGGCGCGCGAGGCGCAGCTGGCGCGGGTCGAGAGCGAGCTCCACGGCCGCGACCGCGAGGCCAGCGAGCGCAGCGCCGAGCTGGCGCAGCGCGCGGCGCGCATCACGCGCCTCGAGCAGCAGCTGGCGGCCTTCGCCGAGCAGCTGGCGCAGCGCGACATGCAGCTGCGCGATGCACGCCAGGAGGCGCAGGGCCTGCAGACCGGCTTTGCGCGCCTGCAGACCGAGCTGACTGCGGCCAACGAGCGCAGCCGCGCGCTGGAGGCGGCCTCGGAGCAGCACGCCGCCACCGACGCCCGCGCGCAGGGCGAGCTGCAGCGCCGGCAGGCCGAGCACGGCGCGCTCGTCAGTGCGCTGGAGGCGGCGCGGGCCGCCGCGGCCGCCCAGACCGAGCACGCCACCGCACAGGAAGCCGCGCTCGCCAGCGGGCGCGAGCGCATCGGCCAGCTCGAGGCGGCGCTCGAGCACCAGCGTGCCGAGGGCACCGCGCTCGCCACGGCAGTGGCCGCTGCGCGCGTGGCCGCGGCTGCCCAGACCGAGCAGGCCGCCGCCCAGGAAGCGGCGCTGGCGGGCGGGCGCGAGCGCGTCGGCCAGCTCGAGGCGGCGCTCGCCGCCGAGCAGGCGCGGGCCGCACAGCTCGAGGCCGAACTGGGGCGGGTGCGCGACGAGATGGAGGACTGGGGCAGCGCCTTGAAGAGCGCGCAGCAGGAGCGCGACGGGCACCTGGCGGCGATCGCCACCGCCGAATCGCGCGCGCGCGAGATGGAGCAGCGCGTCGGCCTCAGTACCGAGGAGGTGCGCGTGCTGCAGATGGGGTCGGAGGCCGTCACCACGCGCGTGCGCGAGCTCGAGTCCGACCTGCGCGTCGCCGAGGAGGCGGTGCACCGGCTGGAGTCGGAGGCGCGCACGCGCAACGCCCGCCTCGAGGAGCTGGAAAGGGCCAATCAGCACTGGCGCGCGATCGAGGAGGCACGCCAGGAGGCGCGCCACGGCTCGACCGACACCGCCGCCGCCAACCAGATGTTGCGCGAGGCGGCAGGCCCCGGAGGGGAGGCGGCGGAGGCGCAACCGGAGCCGGCCCCGGCCCCCGACGGCACGGTACGGCTGCTGATCGTGCCGGGCGTGGATGGGCGCGAGGTCGTGCACGTGCTCGGGCGCAAGACCAGCATCGGCCGCACGCCCGACAACGACGTGCAGATCGACGCCAAGTTCGTCAGCCGTCACCACGCGGTGATCCTCGCCGGCCCGGCGCAGACCATCATCGAGGATCTCAACAGCACCAACGGCGTGCAGGTCAACGGGCGGCGCATCAGCCGCCATGCGCTCAAGGACGGCGACCAGGTCGCCATCGGGCGCACCCAGTACCGCTTCGCGGTGCGCAAGTCGGCCGAGAAGCGCTGACAGCAGCGGCCACCGCCGCTAAGCTCTGACGCTCGCGCGCACTGCGCAGCGGGAGTGCCGGTGGCCAGTCCCTACATCGAACGGATCCTCAAGGCGCGCGTCTACGACGTCGCCATCGAGTCGCCGCTGGAGGTGGCGCCGCGGCTGTCGCGGCGGCTCGGCAACCAGGTGCTGCTCAAGCGCGAGGACCTGCAGCCGGTGTTCTCGTTCAAGCTGCGCGGCGCCTACAACCGCATCGCGCACCTGTCCGACAACAGTGCGCGCCGCGGCGTGGTGTGTGCCTCGGCCGGCAACCACGCGCAGGGTGTGGCACTGGCGGCGCAGCGCCGCGGCATCGCCGCGCTCATCGTCATGCCGCAGACCACCCCGCACATCAAGGTGCAGGCGGTGATCGACCTGGGCGCCGAGGTGGTGCTGCACGGCGACGACTACGACAGCGCCTTCGAGCACGCGCTGGCCCTGGTGCGCGAGCGCAACCTGATCCTGGTGCATCCCTTCGACGATCCCGACGTCATCGCCGGCCAGGGCACGGTCGCCGTGGAGATCGCGCGCCAGAGCGGCGGGGCGCTGGACGCGGTGTTCGTGCCGGTGGGCGGCGGCGGCCTGCTGGCCGGCATCGCCGTGTACATCAAGTACCTCTACCCCGGGGTGCGCGTCATCGGCGTCGAGCCCGAGGACGCCGCCGGCATGCACGACTCGCTCAAGGCCGGGCGGCGCGTGACGCTCGAGCGCGTCGGCATCTTCGCCGACGGCGTGGCGGTGCGCCGCGTCGGCGAGGAGACCTTCGCGCTGTGCCGCGGCCACGTCGACGAGATCGTGCTCACCAGCACCGACGAGATCTGCGCCGCCATCCAGGACGTGTTCGAGGACACGCGCTCGATCGTCGAGCCGGCCGGGGCGCTGGCGGTGGCGGGCCTGAAGAAGTACGTGGCGCGCGAGGGCTGGCAGGGCAAGCGCCTGGTGGCCGTCAACTCCGGCGCCAACATGAACTTCGACCGCCTGCGCCACGTCGCCGAGCGCGCCGACCTCGGCGGGGAGCGCGAGGCGCTGCTGGCGGTGGTGATCCCGGAGAAGCCGGGCAGCTTCCTGCGCTTCTGCGAGACGCTCGGCAAACGCAGCGTCACCGAGTTCAACTACCGCTACGCCGGCAGCGAGGGCGCGCAGGTGTTCGCCGGCTTTGCGCTCAGCCAGGGGCGCGCCGAGAAGGACGCGGTGGTGGCGGCGCTGCGCGGCGCCGGCTTCACCGTCACCGACATGACGGGCGATGAGCTCGCCAAGCTGCACGTGCGCTACATGATCGGCGGCCACGCACGCGGCCTGGAGCACGAGCTGCTGTACCGCTTCGAGTTCCCCGAGCGCCCGGGGGCGCTGCTGCGCTTCCTGCAGTCGATCGGCACGCGCTGGAACATCAGCCTGTTCCACTACCGCAATCACGGCTCCGACTACGGGCGCGTGCTCGCCGGGATCCAGGTGCCGCCGGGCGAGCGCGCGGAATTCCTGCAGCACCTGAAGGAGCTGCACTACGCCTACGTCGAGGAGACCACCAACCCGGCCTACCGGATGTTTCTCGGCGCCTGAGAGGCGCGTCCTTAGGCGGCGGGCGGGCCCGCGCTGCGGCTCTCGATGAGCCACTCGCGCCAGATGGCGAGCAGCACCGCGAGGATCACCGGGCCTACGAACAGGCCGACCAGCCCGAAGGCCGCGAGTCCGCCCAGCACGCCGAACAGCACCACCAGGAACGGGATGCGCGCCTGCTGGCTGATGAGGAACGGGCGCGCGATGTGGTCGGTCCATCCCATGATGAGGCTGCACCAGATGGTCAGGCCGATGGCGGCCACCGTGCTGCCGGTGAGGAACAGCCATATGACGACGCCGGCGGCGACCGCCGGCGCGGCGAACGGGATCAGGCCGCACACCGTGGTGAGCGCGGCGAGGAACACCGGCGAGCCGGCGCCCGCGACCCAGTAACCGAGGCCCACCAGCACGCCCTGCACCACGGCCGCCAGCACCAGCCCGTAGACCACCGCCTTGACGGTCTGCGCAATCGCGCGCACGTAGTTGTGCACGCGCGGGCCGAGCAGCTGCTCGAGGGCCCAGGCGAGCTGGCCGGTGAAACGCTCCCCGTCGCGGTACACGAAGAACAGGCTCAGCACCGCCAGCAGCAGCTTCACCACGTTGTGGGCGATGTTGCCGATCACGTGCGCGATCTGATCGAAGGACTGGTTGGTGACCTTGCTGACCTCGGCGCCGAGCGCGTGCGGGTCCTGGGCGGCGCGCGCCACCAGGTCACGCAGCGGCTCGCCGATCCACGGCAGCCTGGCGACCGCCGGCGGCAGCTCCAGGCCGCCGGCCAAGAGCGCCTGGGTTTCGTGCCAGGCATGGATCAGCTCGACGCGCAGCACCGCGGCCACCCAGGCAAGAGGCGCCACCACCGCGATGCTCACCGCGCTGGTCATGATGAGCGCGGCCGGCAGGGAGCGGCCACCGCAGGCGCGCAGCAGCCACTGGTACGCCGGCCAGGTGACGAAGGCGAGGATCGCCGCCCACACCAGCGGCACGATGAACGGCGCCAGCACGCGGAAACCGAGCAGCACGATGCCGGCGAGCAGCACCATGGCGAGCAGCCGGCGCAGCCACGGCGCGGAGACGAAGTCTTCCATCAGCTGAGACCGGCCGCGTCGGACACGAACATGGTGAGCGCGAGCAGTATGCCGGTGGCGAGCGTCAGCTGGCGCCGCAGGTTGAGGTAGGCCGGCGGCAGCTCCGCGCCCAGGCCGCGGTGCTCGTACAGCCAGAAGCCGCCCCAGCCGACCACCAGCAGGGCGAGTCCCCTCTGGCCGCCGAGCAGCAGGGCGACGGCGGCGAGAACCGCCGGCACCAGCGCCGCAGCCTGGCGGGCCACATCCCACGGCAGGCGCCCGGCGAGCGCCAGCCCGGTGTGCACTGCACCAGTGGCCGCCAGCGTGACCGCCCCCCAGGCGAGAGCCACGTGCTGCGCCAGCTCGCGCGCGCCGTAGTCGGACAGCAGCCCGACCCCGGCCAGGCACGCCACCAGCGGCGCGCTGCCCAGGTAGCCGGCCCACTCGGTGAGGTTGTTGACGCGCGCCGCGGGCGCACGCTCGTCGGCGATCCCCATGGCTCCGATCATGCCATGTGCCCGGTGGCGCCGTGGCCCTTGACGTCCGGCTGCGCGCGCAGGCAGGCTTCGCGCGGCGTGAGGTGACCGTCCCGACGCGTGCGGCCTAAGGCTGTGACCGCGCCCGGCGGGATGGTTAAACGGGAAGACCGGTG
>Ga0134125_10003303_pt1 | contig 18717 bp, 17 predicted proteins | sample KB31751_FD_96464 | JGI IMG/M metagenome (GOLD analysis project Ga0134125, IMG submission 96464) | Terrestrial soil microbial communities with excess Nitrogen fertilizer from Kellogg Biological Station, Michigan, USA - KB3-175-1 | ecosystem: Environmental > Terrestrial > Soil > Unclassified ... | reverse complement strand
TTGTTCAGGACGCGCACGAATCCGCCCTGATCCTCGCTGACGGTGGCCGTTTCCAGCCGGCGGCCCCGAAACGCGACGGCCGAGCTCCAGGTGCGTTCGACTCGGATCTCGGTGTAATCGGCGCGGGATTTTTTGACGGCGGCGGCGAGACGATCTTTCAACGCAGATCCTTCAATTTGTCTCGGTAATCGGGACGGACGACGATCTCGCCGTTGACGATGACTTCGAGGTCCCAGGGCAGAATGATGAAGTTTTCGTTTGCGAGCGCGTAAAAGTCGGGCTTGAAGGAGCCGGTCTTGAACGACACCGCGGTCTTCAGCGCCGCCGGCTTCAGCTCACGCACCGCGGCCATCGCGAGCTTCATCGTGTCGCCCGACTCGCACGTCTCGTCCACGAGTAATACCCGCTTGCCGGCCACGAGACGCGGCGGGCCGGCGATCACGGCGGGCGCCGCGCCGGGGGCATTGCGCGTAATGGCGATCGACGCGAAGTCGCGCTGCAGGATGCTGGCCACCACCGCTCCGGGAATGACGCCGGCCTTCGCGATGCCGATCACCACCTCGGGGTCGTATTCGCGGAACACTTTCAGCGCGAGCACCCGGCACAGCTCGCCGAACAGCGTCCAATCGACCTGCAGCACGCCGCGCGGGGCTTTGTGCGCCGGTCGAACGCCGGGGACGCGCGGTGTACCTGGACGGAGAGCCATGGTTCGGGATTCTACATTGCCAACGTCTGCAGCCGCAAGCTAACTTCGCCGCATGAGTTTCTGGCGCCGCTTGTTCGGCGGAGGCTCCTCTGATCTCAAGCCGCAGCGCCTCGATTATCTCAACGAGGCGTTAGCCCTGGAGCGTCAGGGGGATTATGAGTCGGCGCTCACATCATACCGGCTCGCGCTGCGCGATCATCCCAACGACGCGCGCATTCTCCAGAACATGGCTATCGCGTTCACCAAGACGCGCCGCTTCGACGAGGCGATCCGCCATTACCGGCGCGCGCTCGAGCTCGACAACTCGCTCGCCGGCGCGCACTACGGGCTCGCGTTTCTGCTACTGCAGCGCGGCGATCCGGACGGCGCGGCGCAGCACCTGAAGACGTTCCTCGCCCACCCGCCGCGGGGCCCCGACGCGCAGAAGTGGGTCGAGCACGCCAATCAGGCGCTGCAGGACCTGCGCGCGGGGGGAGCCGTATCGCCCCCCTCCTGAGTCGCGCGTCCGTCGTCCTCGCGGTCGCCACGCTGCTCGCCTGCAAAATCAATCCCGATGATCAGGTCGTTGCGATCGAAGTGACGCTCCCGGATTCGGCGCGGGTTGAAGTCACCGATTCGTTCTTCCCGAGCGCGCGCGGGCTGAACGGCAGCGGGGATTCCGTGGCCGCGACGTTTGTCTGGAGCTCGCTCGACACCGCCATCATCGCCGTCCTGGACAGCACGACCGGCGTGTCGCTCGGCACGAAGGTCGGGACCGGGCGGTTGCAGGCACGGGTGGACGAGCTGCGCTCGAGCCCGCAGCCGATCCAGGTCCTGGCCCGGCTCGACTCGTTGCTCCCGAACGGCCCCGTGAACGACACCGTGACCGCCCCGGACTCGATCTCGGCGGCGCTCAGCGTCAAGGCGTATGCCACCGGCGGCGAAGCCACCAGCCGCCGGGTCGTGTATGCCGCCACGACCTTTCCGGCAGGCTCGGCCACGATCACATTTCTGCCCAAGGACAGCGTGCTCACCAGCTCGGTCGGCGTCGCCAGCGTGCAGATCAAATTCGCCAGCGGAACCCTGCCCGACTCGGTCGTGGTACTAGCCACCATGCGCCGGTTGGACGGCACCGAGATCCTCTACAGCCCAGTCAGATTCGTCGTGGAGTTTCAGCCATGAACCGAGGCACGCTCAACCAGCTGTTCTTCACGACCATCGACCGGCATGCCGGTCTGCAGGCGGCCTTCCGATCCAAGGTGGCCGGAACCTGGGTCGGCATCACGCACCGCGAGACGCTGGAGCGGGTCCAGGCGATCAGCCTCGGCTTGCGTGAGCTGGGGATTCAGCCTGGCGACAAGGTCGCCATCGTTTCGGAGAACCGGCCGGAGTGGGCGCTCGCCGACTATGCCTGCCTGACCGCCCGCGCCACTGATGTTCCGATTTACCCGACCCTGACCGCGAAACAGACCGAATACATCCTGCGCGACTCCGAGTCCGCGGCCGTGTTCTGCTCGACGGCCGCGCAGGTGGACAAAATCCTCGAGAGCAAGGGATCGCTGCCGGGCTTGAAGCACATCATCGCCTTCGACGGCGACGCGGCGCGGCGTCCCGGCGTCACGGCGCTCTCGGCCGTCGAGACCAAGGGACGCGCCGTGGCGGCGAAGCATCCCAACTGGAAACAGGAAGCGCTGTCCGCCCAGCCGGACGATCTCGCGACGCTGATTTACACGTCGGGCACCACGGGCGATCCCAAAGGCGTGATGCTGACGCATCACAACATCTGGTCCAACGTGCAGGCCGTGCTGCAGATGATTCCGATCGGCAGCGGCGACGAGTGCCTCTCGATGCTGCCGCTCTCGCACAGCTACGAGCGCATGGTCGATTACACGCTGTTCCAGGCCGGCGTCATCATCAACTACGCAGAGTCGTTCGACACGGTCGCCGCGAATCTCGGCGAAGTGAAGCCGACCGTCGTGCTGTCGGTGCCGCGGCTCTACGAGAAGGTCTACGCGCGCGTGCTGGAAAACGCGCTCTCGGGCAGCGCGATCAAGCGCAAGATCTTTTTCTGGGCCAAGCGCGCCGGCGAGCAGTGGGCGACGCTCGCGATCGCGGGGCTGCCGGTCCCGCGCGGGCTCGCCTTCAAGAAAAAAATCGCGGACCGCCTGGTGTTCTCGAAACTGCAGGCGCGCACCGGCGGCCGCATTCGGTTCTTCGTTTCGGGCGCGGCACCGTTGTCGGCCGACATCGCGAAGTTCTTCTACAGCGCGGGACTGCCGGTGATCGAGGGCTACGGGCTGACGGAGTCCTCACCCGTGCTCACGTTGAATCCGCTCGATCGCATCAAGTTGGGCACGGTGGGGCGCGCGATTCCGGGCGTCGAGCTGAAGATCGCCTCCGACGGCGAGATTCTGGCCCGCGGTCCCAACATCATGCAGGGATACTACAAGCTCCCCGAGGCCACAAAGGAAATGCTCGACGCCGACGGCTGGCTGCATACCGGCGACATCGGCGAGCTCGATTCCGACGGCTATCTCAAGATCACCGACCGCAAGAAAGAGCTGCTGAAGACCGCCGGCGGAAAATACATCGCGCCCCAGCCGATCGAGGGCATGATCAAGCGCAACAAGTTCGTCGCGAACGCCGTGCTGTACGGCGACCGCCGCAAGTACCCGATCGTGCTGGTCGTGCCGAACTTCGACAACCTCGAGCGCTGGGCCAAAGAGCGGAACCTGAGTTACCACTCGAAAGCCGAGCTGATTCAGCTGGCCGATGTCCAGGCGAAGGTGGAGCGCGAAGTGATGAGCATGCTGAAGGAGCTGGCCAAGTTCGAGACGCCGAAGAAAGTGCTGCTGCTCGAAAACGATTTCACGATCGAGTCAGGCGAGCTCACGCCGACGCTCAAGGTCAAGCGCCGCGTGGTGGAGAAGCGCTACAAGGATCAGATCGATGCAACGTACGCCGCGGGCGACGCGGTGGCTGCGGCGATAGAAGGCTAGCGCTTCTCGCCTACCCAGAGGCCGCCTTCGGCCGCCAGCTTGTGGAGCCCGATCGGCAGCTCGGGCTCTTCGTTTTCCACCACAAAACGCCTGCCCCGCAACAACACGCGATGCGCTTCCACGAGCCAGGGCGATGTAGCAAGATCGCAGCCGACCACGACGCCGCGTGCCATCGCCGAGCGCATCGGGATCTTCTCGTTCGCGTAGAGCAGTGAGAGCACCGGCTGCTCTTCCATTTCGCTGGGCGGGTTGACCCCGACGAAGTGAATCCCCGGCATCAGCTGCCCGAGCTGCGCCGCGTGACGGACCGCTGAGCCGACGAGCACGACGTAGCCGCCCGGCCCTGAGAGCTCGAGCAGCGCCTGCAGCTTCGAGGCATCAGCCGAGGGGAGCGGCGAGGGCGGCACGTACGTGTCCTTGAGCACCCGCTCCCTGCTGCGGCGGAAGTTCACGATGCCGCGCGCGATCGGGTATTCCTTGTGGCAGACGGGGCAGCCGACGAGCCCGGAGCGCACCATGCGATCGCGCACCTCGCCGGTCGAGAGGACGAGGATCTCCTCCCGATGAGTCTCCGGACAGCGCAGCATTTCGGTGAGTTCGATATGCATGGCTAACGGGTATCGGCTACCGGGTATCGGGTTTGAATTCGACCCACGTGAGCTTTCCCGCCTCCACCTTTACCTGCCGAAATACGCGCTTGCCGTCGATTTCGACGCCGAGCACATAGGTACCCGGCGGCACGTCGGAAATCGCGAAGTGCTCCTGATACACCGGATCCGAGTGATTGCGGGGGCCGTACGTCTCGATGAACGAGAACGGCGTTTCCTGCGGCTGGGGCTTCACCAGCCCGTAGATGCGGGCCTGTTGAACCGGCTTCCCGGCGGAGTCCCACACCTGCCCGGCAATCATCCCGGTCCCGGGGATGGGCTCGATCCAGAGCTCGGGATTCGTGTTGTACGGCGGATAGCGGACTTCGGGATCGACGATCAATCGCGTCGAATCGAACGGCGACGCGTGGACCTCGAGATGCATGTGGTCGTTGGTCGCGCGGCCGGTGTTGCCGACGAGCGCGATGACGTCACCAGCCTTGACGCGATCCCCGACCTGCTTCAGGAGCTTCGAGTTGTGGTAGTAGACCGAAAACAAGAACAGTCGTCGGCCATCTGTCGTCAGTTGTCGGTCGTGCTTGATGGCGACGGTGAGCGCACCGCGCTCGGCCGGTCCCGAGTGCACGAGCACCCCGTCGCCGATCGCGTGCACCGGCGTGCCGTCGGCGTTGTTGAATTCGACGCCCTGGTGCGGCTGGAAGTTACCGCCCATCGTCGAGCCGAAGCGATAGGTCTGGTCGATGTACGGTTGATCGGTCAACGCGATTGGGCGGGCAAACCAGGTATGACGGGGAGCGCGAGGCGCTTTTGCAGCACGAGTCCATGGGGGGATACTCGGCGCTCCGAGGACGGAATCCACCCACAGGCGGAGCCGTCCGGCCGGGGCATGCCAGCTACGGCCTCCATCGCTTGACGCTTCCACGCCCTTCACGTGGGAGATCATGATCTCGGAGTCGGCCTCAATCGTTTTGACGTACTGATTCTTGATCAGCCCGAGAACGGAGTCCCGCGCCGTCGTCGCACCGATTGAATCCGTAATCACACGCCATGTTTGTCCGTCATCCCACGTGACCTTGATGCCGTCTGCGGTCGCGATGTAAGTCGTGTCGCCCCGTGTGACGATGCCCTTCGGCGTGACGTACTGCCATTCGGGGCCCAACTGTGCGAATTCCCAGTTCCGCCATGTCTTGCCGCCATCGGTCGACAGTCCCCAGCCGTTGCCGACCGTGCCGTACCAGATCTGCCCACGCGGTCCGAATCCGAACGCGTGCACAAAATCCCACGAAATCGCGTGTGCCGCGGTATCGCTCGACGAGCGGATCCGCTCCCAGGTCCCCGCTCCGTTTCGGAGCACGAAGATTCCCTGGCCATAGGTGCCGACCCAGATCGCGCTGTCGGGCGCGCGCGCGATTGCCAGCACGTGCACACCCCACCCGGACGAATCGGGAAGAGGTGGAATCGCGGCACTCTGGAGCAGCGCGAGGAACAGTAGCACGATCAGCCTCGGGGCGTATAGACAGCGGGAAGCAGCCGGATTTCCGTGACGGCGAGATGCTCGGGCTGCGTCACCGCATAGACCACCGCCGCCGCTACGTCCTCGGATTTCATCATGTCCTTGCGCTTGGTGAAGCCGGGCTTCGAATCGGGATCGACGGCATTCCAGATGTCGGTGTCGACCGGTCCCGGCGAGATGAGCGTCGTGCGGACGCCGCTCTTCGCGGTCTCCTGGCGAATCACTTCGTGCATGCCGCGGAGCCCAAACTTCGACGCCGCGTACGCGGTCGATCCGGAGAAGCCGATGTAATCGGAAATCGAGCCGATCGTCACGAGGTGTCCACTGCCCCGCTCGACCATCCTGGGAATGATGCGCCGGGCAAACAGAAACGGCGCCGTCAAATTGGCCGCGAGCGTGCCGGTGAAGTCCTCGAGCGTCGTCTCGCCGAGCGGCTTGATGAAGAAGATGCCGGCGTTGTTGACCAGGACATCCGGGACGGCGAGCTCCTTGTCGACCTGATCCAGAGCGCGCTCGACGTCAGCGGGTTTCGTGACGTCGCACTGGATGTCGGTGCGGCGCTCGGCGCGCGCGTCTTTCAAGCTGCGCGCGAGCCGCACGACATGCATCCCCCGGGCCCGCAGCGCGATCGCCACCGCGAGACCGATCCCGCGCGAGGCGCCCGTCACGAGCGCGATTTTCACAGCGCGAAAGTGCCGCCGTGTACCAGCCTGAGAAACTCGTCGCGCGTCTTGCCGTCGTCCCGGAACGCGCCGCGCAGCGAGCTGGTGACCGTCTTGGAGTTCTGCTTCTCGACGCCGCGCATCATCATACAGAGGTGAAACGCCTCGACGACCACGCCGACGCCCAACGGTTTCAGCACGGAGCACAGCGCCTCGGCCACCTGGTCGGTGAGCCGCTCCTGGACCTGGAGGCGCCGCGCGAACACCTCGACGACCCGCGGGATCTTGGACAGCCCGACGATGCGCCCGTTCGGCAGATACGCCACGTGGGCCCGCCCGAAGAACGGCAGCATGTGGTGCTCGCACATCGAGTAGATCTCGATGTCGCGCACGCAGATCATGCTCTCGTGTTTCTCCTCGAACAGCGCGTCGCCGATGACTTCGTCGACCTTCATGCCGTAGCCGCGCGTGAGCCACTTCAGCGAGGCCTCGACGCGCGCCGGCGTCTGGCGCAGTCCCTCCCGCGCGGGGTCCTCGCCCAGCTGCTCGAGCATCTCGTGCACGAGCCCCTGGAACGGCGGGCGCTCGACGGCCGGCTCCGTGTGCAACTTCATTTTGTCTCGTGCCATGGTAAGATTGGACCCCCGTGCGATTCCTAAAGCTACTTGCGTCGGCATTGCAGGCGGGAGGCTCCGCCCTCTCGGCCATCTGGACCTTTCCGAGCATCCTGCTGTCCGCATTCCTCGTGGCCTGGGGCGCGGAAGCCGCGCAGTTCCTCATTTCCCAAGGGCTCGCGCTCGCCATCCTCGCGTGGCTCCAAACGCTTCCCGAATTCGCGGTCGAAGCGGTGATCGCATGGGAAGCGGGACGCGACCCGGAGCGCGCGCACCTCGCGATCGCGAATCTCACGGGCGCCATCCGGCTGCTGCTGGGCCTGGGCTGGCCGATGATCTACTTCGTTTTTGCCTTTGCCGGGCGTCACCCTGGCCGCCAGCGGCTGCCGCGCATCCAGCTCGAGCCGGAGCATGCCGTCGAAGTCATGGGACTGGTACCGCCACTCCTCTACTTCCTGATCGTGCTATGGCGGCAGCGCATCGGCGCGATCGACGCCGGCGTGCTCATCGCTCTCTACGTCGCGTATCTGTGGGTGCTGATGCGCAATCCACCCCGCGAGGCGGAGTCCGTGGCGGACGCTCCCGCCGTGTCGCGCTGGGCGTATCGCCAGCCGGGGTGGCGTCAGAAGGCGGCCATCGGTGGCCTCTTCGCCGTGGGAGGCGCGCTGCTCTACGTCACCGCGCACCCCTTCCTGAGTTCGATGATCGCGCTCGCCGCGACGCTGGGGATCAGCCAGTTCTTCCTGGTGCAATGGGTCGCGCCGTTTCTGTCCGAGTTCCCCGAGTTCGTCTCGACGTTCGGCTGGGCGCGCCGGGTGACGCATGCGCCGATGGCGTTGATGAACATCGTCTCGAGCAACATCAACCAGTGGACCATCCTCGCCGCGATGATCCCGCTGGTGTTCGGATTCTCGCACATGCAGCACTACGGGGTCTGGGCGGACTTCACGTTCGACATCGCCCAGCGCAACGAGCTGGCGTTGACGCTGCTGCAGACGATGCTCGGGGTGCTGTTGCTCGCGAACATGGAGTTCGACTGGCTGGACGCGACGGCGCTCTTCGTGCTGTGGGCGGTACAGTTCACGCTGCCGCAGCTGCGCGCCGAAATCATGGTGGCCTATGGAGTCTGGGTGGTCGTGCTCGTGATCGGGTTTGTGGTGAAGGGCCAGCCGCTGCGGGCGCCGGCGTTGTTCTGGGAGACGGTCCGGAAAAAACGATCGGCCGGGACCGCATAACACGGACCGGCCGACCGATCTACAACAGGAACGGAGAGGGTTATTGAAGCCCGAAAGTAATGACGGGTCCCTCACCTCGGATTCTATCTTCCCCAACTCGGGGGCATGACATGGGCCGCGGTATCCGGGTCCACAATCGAGCTTGTTGGCTCAATAGTTTGATCTCCCCGCCCCTGCGTACTACAATACTTTCCGTCCCTTAAAGGTCAATCACCTTGAATCTCACCCTGTTGGGCGCTGTCCTCTTGCTGCTGGCGTGGTTCCTGCTGGTATTCGTGTCGCACGTTCCCAGTGGCACGATTCATCTGCTGTATGCCGCCGCGATCGTCCTGTTCGCGCGGCGTATTCTGGTCGGCGCGCCCCGCTTCGTTTCCTAGATTTCCCAATTCGAGAACACCACCCCGCGCGCGACGTGCTGCTCGGGATAGCCTTCGTACGTCATCCGGAGATCGGTCCAGCGCACGCGGTAGCCGCGCGCAATCAGGCGATGAAACGCGTCGTCGTAGCGGCTCTGGCAGCGCACGGCGATGCGGCGAATCCCGGCCTTCGCGGCGGCCGCTTCCACGGCGGCGATCGCGGCATCGAACGCCACATCGTCGCGCGCGGCGAGCTTCAGCACGCGGACCTCGTCCCGCGTGCGGCTGTCGGCGAGTGGGGCCGAGTGCCACAGGGCCAGCGCGTCGAGGCCGTCGTCGCCCTCCACCAGCGAGGTGTCGCCCAGTCCCAGCTCGGCGGTGAGCAGGATCTCGCGCGAAAAATCGATGCCGGGCGCGATCTCGTCGACCAGCCGGCGGGCCGCCGCCATCGCCGCTTCTTTCTCATCGCCGGACCGGCGCGACAGCACGAGCGGCGTGGGCTGGCCGCGGGTGGTGATCTCGTTGGTCAACGTGATGGTGAGGAATCCCGGCATGAACCCCAGCCGCGCATAGAAGCCGATGTTCTCGGGCGTGCGGGGCATCGTCTCGAGACCGAGCGTAGTGACGCCGCGGTCGATGAGCCAGTCGGCAGCCGTGCGGACGATCGTCTTGCCCACGCCGGTGCCCTGGCGGTCGGGCCGGACGGCGAGCGGACCCATCCATCCTTCCACGCCGCCCTGATGGGCCACGTTGAACGCGGCAACGTCGCCATGCTCGTCGCGCCACACCATCGCGCCCTCGCCGGCGTCGAGCAACGCGTAGCGCCACACGAGCGGATTGAGCTGGGGCACGCGCACGCCGATCAGGCCGTCGCGGCGGTAGCGGTCGGTGAACGACTCCGCAAAAACGCGGTTCAGCCCCTCGATGTCGCGCTCGGTGGCGCGTTCGGGTCCGATGACCCGCGTATCAGGCAGCCACGCTCGCATCGGGCGGTCCCAGGGTAGCCGTGTCGTCGCGCACCACGCTTGTACCCGTGGTGGCGTCGTAGGTCACGCGGATCACGCGGTCCAAACCGTCTCGCACCTGTTCGATGTGCGTGATGAGAATGACCTGCGGGAAGCGGTCTCCGAGGCGGCGCAGCAGCCCGAGGACGTGCTGGCGGCGCGACTCGTCGAGCGAGCCGAAGATTTCGTCGAGCACGAGCAGCGAGAGCGGCTGCCCCGCGCGCTCGGCGATCATCTGGGAAATGGCGAGCCGCAGCACCAGGTTGGCGATGTCCTCTTCTCCCCCCGAGATCACCGGCTTCGGCACGCCCTCGTCGAGCACCACGACCTGGTAGTTCTCGTCCAGGTCGACTTCATCGTAGCGCGCATCCGTCAGATCGGATAGGAACGCCGAGGCCAGCGTGCTGATCTCGGGCCGCATCGCGGCGTTCAGCTCGGCGCGCAGATCGGAGAAGGCGCGGTCCAGCTCGTGGTGCAGGCGGAGCTCGACCTTCCGCGCGGAGATCGTGCGCTCGCGCGCGGCGCGCTCGGCCAGCCGCCGCTCGGCCTCACGAACCGCGGTTTCCGCCGCGACCAGCTCGCCCCGGCTCTCGGCGACCGCCAGCTCCGCCGCCCGCAGTCCGTGCGCCGCGCGATCGTGGCGCTCGCGCGCCGCCTGGAACTTGGGCTCCGAGAATCCCTGGTCCTTCACCGCCGCGGCGAGCTGCTTCACGTGCTCCTCGCGCGCCGACAGCGCTTTCTCGGCAATCTCCGCTTCACTCACGAGCGCCTCGGCGCGATCGGCCCGCGCCTTGAGCAGCGCCGCCTGGAGCGCCACGGGCTCGAGCCGCGCGAGCTCCGCGCGCACGTCGTTGTGCCGGTCGGCATCGTAACCGCCCGCGCGCGCGGCGACGCGGCGCTCCATTTCCTCGGTGCGTTTCGCGAGACCGGCGCGCTCCTTTTGCAGGCGAGCCCGCTCGCGGACCTGCTCGCGCAGCGTCCCGTCCTTTTCACTCGCCACCCGGGCCTCTTCGCGCACGGCGTCGCGCGCCGCTTCGGCCTCCGCGAGCGCCTTGGGCGGCTCCGTCAGCTGCTCGATGCGCTGCTTGAAGTACTTGCCGTCTTCGACGATCGCTTCCAGCTGGCGGTCGAGGACGCCCAGCACCGCATCGTGCTCGGCGCCGAGCGGCCGCCGGCAGGTCGGGCATTCTCCTTCCGGCCCGAGCTTCAGAATCTTGTCGCGGTGGTCCTTCACCTCGTCGTGCTGCTTGAGCAGCTCGGCGCGCTTCGTAATCGCGTACTCTTTCTCGCGGATCCACGTCGCCTGCTGCTCGCGAGCGGCCTTGTCGACGTTGGCAAGCTTCTCTTTCAACTCGTGCGCCTGCGTCGTCACGCGCTCGAGCTCGGCCTCGGCGTCGGCCAGCTCACCGATGCGGCGATCGAGCACGTTCAGATTGCGCGTCAACTCGGTGATCTTGGCCTGGTCTTCGCGCCGCGCGGCGTCTTCGCGATGCAGGCGCTCCAGCTCGAGCAGCTCGGCCTTGAGCTTCGTGATCGGCGCGACGTCCGCATCGAGCTTGCGCAACTCTTCGCGGGCCGCCAGCGCCTCGGCGAGCTCCTTGTCGAGTCGCTGAAATTCCTGCCGCGCGACGACGACGCCCTGCTCGGCGACACGCAGATCGCCGTGCAGCGACAGCGTCCGGTCGCGCCGCTCCACCCATTGCTGCCAGCGCGGCTCTTCCTCGGCGAGCGTCTGCTGCGCTTTCTGCCGTTCCGTGGTCGCGGCCGCCGCCGCTTTGCGCGCGCCGGTCAGGCGATCCGTGGCGCCGTTGCGCTCCTTTTCGAGCTCGGATTGCGCGGGGAGACCGGTCTCCAATCCGTCGACTTCATGACCGATGGCGTTGCGGCGCTCGCGGACGCGCTCCTGTGCCACGGTGAGCTGCTCGTGCCGCAGCACGCGCGACAGAAATGCCGCGCGCTCCGGACGCGACGCGTCCGCCAGCACCGCGAGGTCTTTCTGACCCGTGAAGTAGGTGTTGAAGAACTCATCGTGCGTCATCCCGAGCACGCGCTGGAGCCGCGCCGTGACTTCCTTGATCGAATTCGCGACCACGATGCCGTTCTCGTGCAGCGTCGCTTCGTTCAGCTTGCGCTCGACGACGTAGGTGCGGTTGCCGAGCGAGAACTCGAGCTCGACGCGCATCGGCGCGCGCGCCTTGGCGCGCAGATTGCGGATCGACTCCTTGTCGCCGCGCGCCGCGGGATTGCCGTAAATCGCCCAGGCGATGGCCTCGAGCAGCGACGTCTTGCCGGAGCCGTTCGGCCCGATGATGCCGGTGATCCCGTCGCCGAAGACGATCTCGGTGTCGGCGTGCTGGCGGAAGTTGACGAGACGCAGCCGCTGCAGCTTCATGCGGGAGTGCCGGCGGACTCGTCGCGCGCCGCTGCTTCGAGGTAATCGACGCCGAGTGTGACGAACGTCTCCCGGTTCAGCTCGGCATCGAGCGGACGGCGGCCGAGGAACTCGCGCACCGTTTCCGTCAGCGTCTGGCGCCGCACACCGGGCCCCAGCGTCGCGGCGCCCGCGCGTTGCCCCTGCGGTCGCCGCAAGTCGAGCTGGAAGTTCAGCGCGCGCGCCTTATAGGCGCGGATCGCGGCGTGATCCAGATCGCGCGTCGTCGCGCGATCGACGTCCCAGGCCACCAGCCGCACGATCTGATCGTCGATCTTGACCGCGTTCACGCGCTCGGCGATGGCCGCGTCGAGCTCTTTCGCGTTCAGCCCGGCGCCCTGGATGAACGGCAGGTCGAGGTGCCGGCGCGCCGGCTCGATCGGGCGGAAGGTCACGCGCGCGCCCGGCAGCTCGACGAGCAGATATCCTTTTCCCGCCCTGCGCTTCTTGCCCTTCGCGGCATCCGCATCGTCCTGGATCTGGCCCCACGGATTCGGCGGCAGGTATTCGAGGCTGCCCGAATACCAGGCGTTCGTCGCCACCGACTGCGCGGTGTGGTAATGGCCGAGGGCGATGTAGTCCCACTTCTCGGGCGCGAGCAGGTCGCGCGTCAGCTGCGCGCCGCCGTATTCCATCGTTCCGCGCTCTTCGCCGAGACCGCCATACACGCCGTGCGTCACGAGCACGTTGAGGATCGGGCCGCCGGGCTCCGGGCGCAGCGCCGGACGATCGGCTTTCGCAAGCGCCTGCTGCGGCACCGCGAGCACGGCGCAGTCGAGCCTGGGCAGCACGATGCGGCGCGCTTCTTCGACCGCGATCTCGACGCCGAGCGCTTCGTACAGCCGCAGGATCGATCCCGTTTCGGTCGACCGCGGCGTGTCGTGCTCGCCCGCGATGACGACGATCGGAGAATTCGGCAGTCCGGTGCGCACCCGATGCAGCTGCCGGAAGCAGTACAGAATCGCGGCGTTCGTCGGCCGAACCGAGTGAAACAGATCGCCGGCGATGACGATCAGGTCGGGCTTCTGCTCGAGGATATCGTCCACCGCGCGCCGAAACGCTTCGGCGACGTCGACCTCGCGCTGGTTCGCCCCTTTCGACGTCTGCCGGTCGAACTGGCGAAACCCGAGATGCAGATCGGCGAGATGGGCGAGCTTCATTGCAGGCGAATGGTGGTGTGGGTGACGAGCCTGGACAGCAGCGTGTCCCGACCCACGCCGGGGGCGTCGGTCACGAGGAGACGCGTATCGGTCAGCTCCTGCGACACCATCACACCACGCGGCAGGGAAAACCGGTATTGGCCGATGACCGTCCCGGATGAGCGGGCCGGCAGCGGCCCCAGGCTGGTGTTCACGCTCAGCTCACGAGTGGGGAGTGGTCCCTGGATTCCCACTTCCGCGACCTTGTCGTTCGCCGATTCACGAATCGCGCCGAGCGTCGCGTCCAGCTGCAGCTCCGCGAGGCTGTCGCTACCGGTGCCGAAGTCTTCCAGCGCCGCCCGCCTCGCCATGGTCCACCGGTCTCCCGCTTCGACCGGCTGTTGCGAAAATGACGGAGCGGTCGCGGCGGCGATCGCATGCAGCCGGAACACCAGGTCCGGCGTGAGCCTCGCCGACACGTCGCGCTCGGTACGGAGCAACTGACCCTGGCCATCCAGAAACGCCGAGATCGCCTGCCCCCGCATGGACGACAGGTCGGGCGCGACATCGTTGGATTGGAGCTGCGCGGAATCGACCCGCAGCGCGAGCTCACGGGTGGCAATCCGGGGATCGGTGAAGCGTCCGAACTGCGTGTAGTAGATCGTCCAAACCTGAGTGGAGCGCCTCGATCCCGCGACGATCCCCGCGTCTTCACGGGCATACCGCATCGTCATCACATAGTGATGCACCGCATCGCGCCGCGGGCGATAGCGGAGCACGGCTTTGTCGCTACACGCCAGGACCCCCGCCGCCAGGACGATCCAAGAGTGGCGAAACATTAGTAGGGCTCGTCCGAGATCGGGTTCAGCGGCGGCACGGCGTGATGCTCGCGCTCGCCGTGCCGTTCAGGCTCGACGCGCGCGCCGAGCACCTTGCGGAAATAGGCGAAGGCGTCGTCCGGGCGTTTCTGCCGAGCCGCGGCGAGCGCGCGCCGCACATCCTCCTGCTCGCGCTCGGCGATCAGGTCCTTCACTTGATTCGGCCGAACGCGGCGATCGAGCCGCACGAGCTGCCGCACCACGGCTTCGTCGAACGGCACATCGGCCGCCGGCGGAAACCGCTCGACGCCGTCGCGGCCGCGCAGCACCGGCGGCTTGGGGAAGCGCACGAAGATCGGCTGCGTGAAGTGCGGATGCCGCACCATCAGCTCGCCGATCGGCAGCGTGGCGAGCTTGCTCTTGGTCGCCGGGGTCAGGATCTGATAGCCGGGGGTTGCCAGCTCGTCCATGTCCATTCGGCCAAAGAGCTGGGTGCCGGCGTTGCCGACGACGCGCCGGTGCACCTGCGAGCGGAACTGCTCGGCGCCGAACAGCACCAGGCCGAGGTAGCGGCCCCGCTCCGAGATGTCGAGCAACATTTTCTTGACGTAGGTATCCGGCCCATCGCCCGGCGCGTACTTGTTCAGCTCGTCGACGAACACCACGACCGCATCGACGCCGAGCTCCCGGCGCTCGAGCTGCTCGCGCAGCTTCGAGACGACCCGCGCAAACACGAGATCCTGACCGAGCGGATCGACGTTGGCGATATCGATCACGTAGACCGCGCGGTCTTCGAAGCTCTTCCAGGGCAGGTCGCTGGACGGCCCGTCGTCGGTCACGAGCCCCTTGCAGCGCGTCGAGATGTTGAGGAGCCGGTTCCGCACCTTGCGCATGGTGGCGATGTGATGCGTGCGCCACGTGTCGCTGCGACCACCCGCCGTGATTTCCAGTCCATCGAAGATCGAACGGAAGAATCCATCCAGGTCGGCGAACGTCTGCACCCGATGCGTACCGCCGAATCCATCGTCGAACGTTCTGCCGAGCACGCGGTCGCGGAGAAAATCGATGAACGCGTCGGCCTTCGCGTCGATGTCGTCGCGATTCAGCAGCACCTCGGCGAAATCGACGACTTCCTGCAGGCCCCAGGTCAGCGGCTCGACGTCGCCGACCAGATCGGGATGCGTCCGCAGCGTGTTGAGGTTCACGCCGTCGGCCTTCAGCGGGGCGAACAGCCGGACATTGCGGAACGGCTCTGCGGGCACGCCGAGGCGTTGGTAGCGGCGGCGGTCCTCGTCACTCAAGTCGCCCGGCTGATCGAGGAAGCAGAGGTCGGGCCCCTTGACGTTGAAGCACAGCGCGGCGATGCGCCCCTTATGGCCGGGGAAATGCGCGAAGATCGACGCGAGCAGGAATTCCACCGCGCTGGTCTTCGTCGCGAGTCCCGAGACACCGGAAATGTTGAGATGCGCCGCTTCCGGGCCGAGCAGGAAATCGGCGTCGAGATACACCGGCGCGTCGCGACCCGCCGAGGTGTAGAGGCCGACGGGAATCGCCGTCGGCGTCGCGGAGTAGAGGAAGGCATCCATGCGCAGCGCCTGGGCGACATCGGCATCATCAGCCACGAACACCTGGCCGAGCGGCACGGGCTGGAGCGGCTCTTCGGGCGTCTGCCGCAGCACCGCGGCGGTCCAGTACCGGATCTGCTGGCGCGCCGTCGGCGCGTCGGCCGCGCGCGCCGGATCGCCCTCGGCGCCCACGACGTCGTGCAACGGCGTCGCGAGATCGGAGTACGCAAATCCCTCCGTCACCACGCCGTACACCACCCGTCCCTCTTCCCCCGTCCCCCCTCCCTCGACTTTGACGATGGCCCCGATCCCAATGCTGGTCTCGATCGCGGTCCAGAAATGGAATTGATGCGGTGTGGCGGGCTTGAGCTCGGTCGCAACGACACGCCCGATCGGGACGGCGTTCACGACGCGAGGCTCGGCAAGCGCGAGGCGCGCTGCAATACATCACGGGGGGCTAGGGCTTTCAGGTATTCCTCCACCTGATGTAAAGGATACAACAGCCGGTCCCAGCGTGTGGCCGGGGTGGCGAGCGGCGCGCGCTCGGACCACAGCCAGCCGGACAGCTCCGACGCCCGCGCGATCGTGTCGGGATGCGCCCGGGCTTCGATCCGCAGCAGTCCGTAGAGCAAGTCGTTTCCTTCCCACGGCCACAATCGCAGGTACCAGGAGTAGGTCTCGGTGCGGGTATGACCGCCGCGCACCGCGAACACGCTCGTGCGATGCCCGGCCGGCAAGGTCAACGCGCGCTCGAGGCCCCGTCCTTCCAGGAATTGCGCGCCATGGCTCTTGATGACTCCCAGCGCGCGGGGATGGCGCGCGACCGCGGGCGATCGGGAAAGCAGGCCGTCGAGCACGAGCCACGCCTCCGCGCCGAGGCGTTCGAGCGTCGACTCGGCGAGCTCGCGCTCCACGTGGGCGCGCGCGCGGCGCACGATCGTCTCGACCTGCTCCAGATAGCGCGCGGGCTGGCCGACGAATTCGCCGTCGACGGGCTCGATATCGCCGGCGCTGTGCTCGAGCAGCTGCCGAAGATCCGGCTTCATGCGATCGAGCGCGGCCACGGCGAAGCTCCGCTGCCGTACCCCAACGGCTTGCAATCCGCCGCGGCCTTCGCGCCGCCGCACCGCGGCGGCGATATAGGCCTCGACCACCGGGATCACGCCGTCGTACGCGCGAACGCTCCAGCGCTCGAAGCCGTTGAGGAACGAGACCGCGGGCGGAACGCGTGACTCGGCCGAAATCTCGTGAGCGCGCAGCTCGGCGTCTTCCACGAGCTCGGCACGCTCGGCCGCTTCCGGCTCTTCGCCTTTCGATCCACTGCCCGGCACCGCGCCGGCCTGGATGAGGGGCTTCCACCAATTCATGCGATGTCTCGCGTTTTCATCCCGACCAGCAGCCCATCGCGAACCGGCAGGATGGTCGCGACGAGCCGAGGGTCGCCGGCCGCGAGCGTGTTGAAGGCGCGCACACCGAGCGCGTTCCCGGACTGATCGCTTTCATCGATGGCGGCGCCATGGAAGAAGGCGTTGTCGCACAGCAGCAGTCCGCCGACGCGCAGCAGGCGCATCCCCCAGTCGAAATACGTGGGTAAGGGTTCTTTGTCCGCGTCGATGAACACGGCGTCGAATCCAGGCTTCAGCGTGGGCAGGATTTCGAGCGCTCCCCCTTCGATCAGCTGCACGCGGTCGTGCAGGCCGGCTTCCGTGAAGCCGTCGCGCGCGATGCGCGCGTGGCGCGGATCTTTCTCGAGGGTGATGAGCGTCCCGTCGGGCGGCAGCGCGCGTCCCAGCCAGACGCCGCTATAGCCGCCGAGCGATCCAATCTCGAGGACGCGCTTGGCCTTGATGATGAGAAGCAGCAGGTACAGCAGTTTGCCTTCTTCGGGCGAGACGTTGATCGGCGGCAGCTTGTGCTCGCCGTGGCGAGCGCGGATCTTCCGGAGAACGGGGTCTTCAGCGGCGAACAGCTCGGAGACGTAGCGCTCGAGCCGTTCGTCCACTACGCCGTGGCCTCGACGTTCGGGAAGGGCGGGACCTCGAGCAGCCAGAGCCCGGCGATCCGGGACTGCTTGTCCACCTCGACCAGCATATGGTCGGCCACGCGCACCACGGTGGCGGCTCGCTGCCGTCCCACGCGGATGTGAAAGACGGATTCCTTGTCGTTCTTGTCGACGGTGAGCGCGGTGTCGACCTCGACGGCCGAAACGCCGGGCTGCGAGCGCCGGTCGGGGAACGTGACCTGGCCTTCTTTGGAGGTCGCCGGCGGCGCGAGCGAGGCAACGGTGCGTACGTCCTCGGGCCACGTCACGACATCGACGCCGCGCATCGCGCCGCCGGCGACGTCGATGACGACGAAGGAGCCGTCCCCGCCCTCGAGATCCACCGTGCCGTCCATCCCGTCCCCTTTCGGGACGCCTTTGCAGGCGACTGTCAGGATGTCCGTCTCAGGATCCCAGCGGTACGACACTTTCGGGAGTTTTCCGTTCAGCGGCTCGATGCGTGCTTCAAAGTGCATGCGGGTATGTGCCTTCCAGTGATCGCAGGCCCCGAGTAATATAGCGGCACGATGGAACGACGCGAGTTTCTTACGGTGACCGGGCTGGCATTAGTGTCGAGTCGGACGGAAAGCGTCTACCGTCCTACCGTCCTACCGTCCTACCGTCAGTCACCCACGCTCGGTCCCGAAGTCTTCGCGAAACGTATCGAGCGTCTCCAGGCCGAGCTCAAGACCCGCAAGCTCGAGATGTTCGTCGCCGAGCCGAGCACCAACTTCCAGTACTTCACGGGCTACAATCCGGGACGCAGCGAGCGCCTCATTCTCCTGATGGTCCCGCTGAGCGGCGCGCCGGTGCTGATTTGTCCGTCCTTCGAGATCGAGCGCATGAAGCGCAACGCCGCGGTCAGCGACGTGCGCGGCTGGGAAGAGCACCAGAATCCCTGGAAGCTCGTGAAGAAGGCCGGGCAGGAGATGAAACCGGCGCACCGCAACGGCTCCGTCGCCGTCGAGCAGTCGACCTCCTACCAGAGTTTTCTGAATCTCGAGGACCAGCTGGGCGGCTGGAAGTTCAACAGCGCCGCGCCGGTCA
>Ga0134125_10003302_pt1 | contig 18720 bp, 11 predicted proteins | sample KB31751_FD_96464 | JGI IMG/M metagenome (GOLD analysis project Ga0134125, IMG submission 96464) | Terrestrial soil microbial communities with excess Nitrogen fertilizer from Kellogg Biological Station, Michigan, USA - KB3-175-1 | ecosystem: Environmental > Terrestrial > Soil > Unclassified ... | reverse complement strand
GCCGATGGCTTCGTTGCTGCCGTCACATCCGGCATTTCCGTAAACGCCAAGTTCGATTTCAGCGCCACATGGGCGCCCGAAACAGGAATTCACATCGATGGCGGCGCACAGCTTGATCTCGATCTTCCGCTGCATTTATCTCTCGGACCCATCACCGTTCCGACCGTCTATGTTGTCGGCGGGCTTGGCACGAACGGCCTAACCATCGAGCTATCCGCCGCGCTTGGACTTACGCTTGGGCCGATTCAGGCTTCCGTCGATCGCATCGGCGTGAAAGGGCTGCTTGCCTTTCCGGGTAGTGGCGGAAATCTCGGCCCGGCAAATCTATCGCTCGGCTTTAAGCCGCCGAACGGCCTTGGCCTGGCAATTGATGCGGGCGTCGCCGCGGGTGGCGGTTACATATCGTTCGACCCGGATAAGGGGCAATACGCTGGTGTCCTCGACGTCTCGATTGCCGAAATCGTTCAGGTGAAAGTAATCGGCGTGATCGATACCGTCATGCCCGACGGTTCGGTAGGATTCTCTTTCCTGCTCATCATTACGTTCGATTTTCCGCCGATTCAATTAGGCTTCGGCTTTACGCTGAACGGTGTTGGCGGACTCGGCGGCGTGAACCGCACCATGTCCGTCGATGCGCTTCACTCGGGTTTCCGCGCTCATACGCTCAACACCATTCTGTTCCCGCCCGATCCCGTAGGCAACGCGCCGCAAATCATCAGCAGCATCCGCACCATCTTTCCTGTTGCGCAAAACCGCTACGTCTTCGGCCCGATGTTTGAGCTGGGCTGGGGAACTCCTACGCTGATTACGCTGGCCATTGGCGTTATCCTCGAAGTCCCCGATCCGGTCCGCATTGTGATGCTCGGCCTGATCGATGCCGGCCTGCCCTCTGCTGATGCGCCGCTCATCGAACTGCATATCGATGTTCTGGGAACGCTCGACTTCGGCACAAAGACATTCGAACTCGACGGCTCTCTATACGATTCGCGTGTATTGATCTATTCGCTCGCCGGCGATCTATTGTTCCGGCTCTGCTGGGGCGACAATCCGGTCTTCATCTTTTCTCTCGGCGGCTTCAATCCGCATTTCAATACCAGCGGCTTAAACCTGCCGCCCATGAATCGCCTCTCCGTCAGCATTGGCGATGGCGACAATCCGCGTATAAGCGCGAACAGCTATTTCGCGATCACATCCAACACACTCCAGTTCGGAGCGAATGTCGAAGCCTATGCCTCCGCCGGTGGATTTGCCGTCCATGGATATCTAGGCTTTGATGTTCTGATTATTTTTTCGCCATTCTCGTTCGAGTTCGATTTCTCGGCCGGTTTCGATGTTTCCTACGAAGGCCATACGCTTGCCGGGCTCAATGTGAACGGGCTGTTTTCCGGCCCGCGGCCCTGGCATCTCCATGGCGATGCCACCATCGACATACTCTTCTTCTCGGTTAGCGCATCGGTCGATCTCACGTGGGGCGACGCGACACCCGTCACGCTCCCTGCTAAACCTGTCTTGCCCGATCTGGTGCAGGCGTTAGGCGCCCCAAGTAACTGGAGCGCTGCTTTGCCGGACGGAGCCGCGCAGGCCGTATCGCTTTCGGCGCCGAAGCCGAACGACACTACGTTGCGGGTTCATCCGCTCGGCACCCTGAGCGTAAAAGAAAACGTGGTGCCTCTCGATCTCGCAATCGCGAAATATGGGAATGCCACGCCATCCGACGGCAACAATTTTTCCATCAGCGATGTTCAAATCAATTCGCAGGAAGAAACGAAGCAGCCGGTTCAGGACTACTTTGCTCCGGGCCAGTTCTTAACGCTCAGCGATGCCGACAAGCTCAGTCTGCCGAGCTTTGAGCGCTACGATGCGGGTGTTGAAATCGGCTCGCCCACCATTTTGGCCGGAGCCGATTCGCCTCGCACGGTCGTCTACGAAGAATTTCAAATAGGCTCCGTATCCGGCTTCTCCACGTTCACGCGCTTCTATGCAATGAAGTCCGATGTCTGCGCGGCACTTACCCGCCAAGGCGCCGGATTCATGTCGGCCTTAAAGAACACAGGTACCGCGAAGTACAAGCAAGCTCCCGCTTCCAAAGCGATCGTTGTTGTCGATCCCGTGTATGTCGTCGCGGGAGTGGATGACCTTGCTATCCGCGCCGATATCGGTTCTGCTTCGGGCGCAACGTACTTTGCCACGCGGGCCGCGCTTGCCGCGCATCTCGCGTCTCATCCCGAGGATGCCTCCAACCTGCAAATTGTTCCTCTGCACGAGGTGATGTCATGAGCGATGCGCCTCTGGCCCGTTACCACTTCCTTTCCTGGTCGCGCCGCGGCGTCGCTACCAGCATCAATCAACTGGACCAGGCGACACTCCCCAGCCGCGCCAGTTTGAGCGTGCAGCTTTCCATTTCAGCGCAGCAGGGAAGCACAACAAACATCACTCCAATCCCGCCGAAATCGGTTGAGTTATTCGGTCCCGGCGATGTCGTTGGCATCGATCCGCGCCACATTATTCGCACCGAGCCTCGCAATCTCACCGTGAATTTCGAGCCGAATTATTTGTGCGGCATCGAGTTCGATTCGCCCGACCTTCCGTGGCTCTTTACGCCCGCTAAACCGAACGGCGACAAGCTCCGGCCGTGGGTTTCGCTAATCGTGTTGAAGCCTGACGAATTCACGCTGGTTACAACGCCGCCAAATCCGCTGCCCGCAATACAAGTAACGAAAAAAGATCCGCTGCCCGATCTGGCCGATTCCTGGAACTGGGCGCATACGCAGATCAGCGGGGACACTCCGCTCGCCAATTCCATGGCTAGCGCTCCCGGCAACGTAATTTCACGCCTCCTCTGTCCGCGCCGCCTCGATCCGGAAACACCATACACTGCGTTTCTTGTGCCGGCTTTCGAAATCGGCCGCCAAGCCGGACTCGGAAAAGATGTTTCGGGCCTGACCCTTGCCGATCCCGCGTGGACGAATGCGACCGCGTTCCCGCTCACGCTACCTTACTACTACACGTTCCAGTTCCATACCAGCGATGCGGGCGATTTCGAGTCGTTGGTACGTGCGCTCACGCCGCGTGTTTTGGAGGCCGGTGTCGGCTCGCGCCCCATGGATGTGGCGCATCCGCAAACGGGAATTCCTTCCGCCGGACCTCCTCTCGGTCTGGAAGGCGCGCTACGCAGTGTCCTGACAGAACCGACGGATTGGAAAGATCCCGACAAGACCGCATTCCAAAGCGCCGTCCAAACATTTATCAATCATCCATCGATGCTCGTGGATGATCCGGCGAATCCTGTTCCGGACGATCCGGTGATCGCGCCACCGATCTACGGCCGCTGGCACGCTGCCGTCCAAAGCGTCGATCGAACGCAACCCGGCTGGGTGAACGAGTTGAATCTCGATCCGCGAAACCGCTCCGCTGGCGGTATGGGCACGCAAGTAGTGCAAAGCCAGCTAACCCCGCTTATGGCTTCCGCCTGGCAGCAAGTGGATGGTGTCATCGCGGCCAATCAAAAAATCCGTCAGGCGCAACTAGCCCGCGCGGCTTTGACGCAGGTTTACGCACAGCACTTTCAAATCGCGCAGGCGGATACGATGCTGACCTTAACGGCTCCGTTGCATGCCAAGTTGCTGGCAAGCCCCGTCACGATTCGCGCTACCGTTCGAGCCAGCCGCGTTCCCGAACGAATGCTGTCGCCTTCCTTCCGCCGCGTGACAAGACCGAGGCGGCGGCTCGCGCTCCCATCTAAAACTCCAGCCGTGCAGCGACCGTCGCTGCTCTCTCGCGTCAACTCCGGCGAGATCGCCGTTGTGCCGCCTGTGAAGCCGCCCGACGGCATGGTCTCTATCGATCAGACTTCCGATCAGCTTGCTACCCCTGCCGATCAAAGCCTGACCAGGAATTGGCTCTGGTATTTGATTCTTCTGATCGCAATCGTGTTGATTGTGGCCACCATTGCCGGCGCGGTAGGTGGTGGTGGGGGCGCGTTTGCCGTACTGATTATTGGCGTGGTGGCCGGCATTGGCCTTTGGCAGAAAGCGCAAGCCGCATTGGCGGCTGTAGCGCTTTCGAAGGATCTTCACGTTTCCGGCTTCACTCCGCAAGCCGTAGCCGCTGTTCCTCCGCAGCCCGCATTTCAAATCGTCAGCGCGGGAACAACTCCTTCCACCGGCGCATCAGGAACCGCTGACAGCGCTGCGGCTGCCGCATTTCGTACGGCCACAGCGGATTACTTCACCTATCTGCAAGCACTGCCCGCCGATCCTCCGCTGGCCGCGCCGCTGAATCTTGCTGCGCTGAAAACAACTCTGCTGATGCGGCTCGATCCGAAGACAACAGTCGCCCGCCGTATCAACTCGCTCGTCAAGCTCAACTCGAATCTGATTTGGAAATCGCCCGATCCTGTCGACACCATCATGGCCGCGCCCGAATTTACGCAGCCGATGTATCAACCCTTGCGTGACCTTTCTGAAGAGTATGTGCTGCCCGGCGTGGATCTCATTCCGCCGAACACGCTTGGCCTCGTGCTCACAAATCACGCGTTCATTGAAGCCTACATGGTGGGCCTGAATCATGAGATGGCCCGCCAGCTCCTTTGGAACGATTATCCAACCGATCAGCGCGGCAGCTATTTTCGACAGTTCTGGGACGTGAGCGCGTACGTCCCCCAGAAAGGCGATCCCACCGATCCCGCAGCCCTCGCGGAACTCATTAAAGACATCCCGCCGATTCACACGTGGCCGTTACCTGTTTCGCTTGGTAACCATCCCAATCGCACGGACATCGCGCTCAACAATGTCGTGCTGCTGGTCCGCGGCGAGCTATTCAAACGCTATCCCAATGCAATTGTTTATGCCGCTAAGGCAAAGCGCGTCGGCAGCGGTCTCGATATTGACGAGACCGATGAACGGTATCCCATTTTCCGCGGTCAGCTTTCCGCTGACATCACATTTCTTGGCTTCAATCTCGGTCTCGACGATGCGCGCGGTGGAACCACGGCTTCACCCGATGGATTCTTCTTCGTGTTTCAGGAACAGCCCTCCGAACCTCGATTTGGCCTGGAGCCGACTGAGCGCGCCAACCCAACACAACATTGGGCCGACCTCGCTTGGACCAATTTCGGTGGTGGTGGCGGCGCGGGCGGTGGAGGTGGCGGAATTTTCCAACTTCCGAACCTCGGCAAGAATACCCGCGCGCTCACCATAAAGAACAGCCCGTGGCGCTTAGCGTCACAAGTGTTTTCGCTCGTAATTTCCGGAACCTCTATTCCTGACATGCTTTCGCCGCATCTGCATCCTGCGCGTCTCGCCATCGTTAATGACACGGATAACCCGAATGACCTCGCCAATAACTGGGGCGTGAACAGCGCACAAACAGCATATATTCTGCTCCGCCTTCCGTTTCGCGTCCTCGTTCATGCAGATTTGATGCTGCCACCCAAATGACACCGCCTACCCATATCGACACTTCGCATCCAGGCGCCAACGTTGTTATTTCGAGTGGGCTCGATGCCCGAACGCCGCTGCTTCTGCTGCCTGTCAATATCGAAACACGATTCATGTCGAGCGGCCAGGCCGACGAGCTTTGGGTCCGAATCTATCCGGATCAGATTTCCATCAACTCGCACGAGCCGGAATTAACCACTCAGGAAATCACGGATGGAAAGAATTATTGGGATGCAGTCTGGCGCGCCGGCCTGCCTCCACCCGATATAGAAGCGATAAAGGCGCCTTGGCGCGGGTTGGCCTCACTGTACGGCCCGAACCGTGCTGCCTGGATCGCCTTACAAATGACGCCGCAAAACGCGGCCGCGCAACCCGCTGCGCCCACGCCGGATAGTCAAACGCTGGCGCCGCAGCCGCAATATTCAACCCCGCCCACGCGCGATAGCTCCTGGCAGAAGCCCGCCCTCGCTGCGTGTCTGCCTCAGGCGTGGACGGTTGTGCTGGTTTCCGGTGCGACTACTTCCATCTTCCGAGGTATCGCTATCAAGAAAGATCTTGCTGTCGGCCTAACTCCCGGTGCCGGTTCTTTTCCTCCAGGTTCTCCGGTTGATGCCGGAATGCAATGGCTGATCGATTTCGATCAGGCGCTCGCGGCCGGTATGGCCCTCAAGATCCCAATTACTGCTGCGCAGCGATCGTCCGGCTTCGATCGCCTGTTCGTCTACGGCATTCGATCATCCGACGACGCCGGAGCTGATCTGAAAGACCTGGTCGACGCGCATCACTATACCGATGGCTTCGCATTTGTCCCGCAAGGCTCGCCAACAAACAATACTGCCGATGCAAGCTCCGCGTTTTCAAGTAAAGATCCAAATTTCGAAATCAGCTTTCGAGTGGAGCGGCAGGCCCCTCTGAATACGAACGCGGCCGCGGATGCTGTGGCCTTTGCGTCGATGTTGGGACTCGATCCTTCCTGCCTGGCTCATGTCCGCTATGGGGATGGCATCAACGAGCAAGGCGGCGCGGATGCCGTGACGGCTCTCTGGCCGGCAACTCTCGGCTATTTCCTTTCCCAGATGATGGCGAGCGTTTTCACACCGGCGCAAATTGAAAATGCCCGGCAATACGCAATCGCCAACGCAATTCCGCGTGGCCTAATCCCGGCATTCCGCACCGGCGTTACGCCATACGGTGTTGCTGTGGTGACATCGCTCTCGCGGTATCAAACCGTTCGCGGCGCTCCTTCCATTGAAGGGCCGCTCGTCGACTTCATTCGCCGCCTGTGGCCTACTTGGCTAACGAGCGCAGACAATGCGCCGCACATGCAGCGTACGGGCGATCCCGATCAGCAACTGGTTGGGCTTCTCGGCATGGACGCGAGTTCCATGGCGTTCCGTGGCCGCACCATACTTGGCGACGATTTCCTCTGGAATTATCTGACGTTTCTCAATGTGAAGACCGCTGTCCGGCAGAATTGGTGGGCCTCCCATCTCGCCGCTGGACGTGAGGCGCTGAATTCATTCGGCTATAACTCTTGGGATCCGCGATTGATTCATCTCGGCATGGCGCCGGGAAGTTTTCCCATCACGTTTCCCACTGTCCAAACCGCCCCGCTTTCCGAAACGGAGCGACTCGTCGCCGATGCCGACCTCGGCGGTGGAAACAAGGTCAACTACATTGAATGGCTCCGCCAGGCTTCGATTGACGATATTCGCGCGGAGAACTATCCTGGTCCGCAGCCCACTTCGCTGCTCTACAAAATTCTGCGCCAGTCAGTGCTGCTCGACTATGTGTCGCTTGCGGTCAATAGCGAACTGAACGCCGGGCGGCTCATCGCTTCGCAAATCCGCGAGGCCGAAATTGTCGGCATCGCGCCCGCATCGCCGCCCGCTCAGCCAACTTTCAGCTCATGGGAAGTGCTGGTTCGCCCCTCTATTCCGAATCCTGCGCTCACGTGGGCCGAATATTTGGTGAGTATCGATCCGCCGCCCGAATCTCCCTATGCGCAATTAGCCAATTTGCGCGCAAGCCTCAACCGCCTCGCGAAGCTCCCCACCGCTGAACTCGACCGCCTGCTGACAGAATTCCTTGACGCCTGCAGCCATCGCCTCGATGTATGGGCATCCGCTATCCCGAACGCGATTTTGAAGCGAACGCGCAGCAGCCAAAATACCGGCATTCATCTGGGCGCTTTCGGCTGGGCGGAAGATATTCGTCCGTCCGCGCAGCGCGCTGTCATTCAAGGCGCCGAACTCGCTGGCGTTCAGATGATGGATCGTCTGCGCGCGCAGCGCCTCAATAATGCCGCTGCACTACCCGTTCCCCTTCAGCCAATGACCGACAACGGCGGCTATATCTACGCGCCATCATTCGAACAAGCTCGCGTTGCCGCTATTTTGCGCAACGGCTACATGACGCATAAAGGGACCGCCGATGAAGGACTGCTATCCCTCGATATTTCGTCGGAGCGTGTGCGCAAGGCGCTTTATCTGCTTGACGGCGTGCGCCAGGGGCAGGGACTCAACGCCCTTCTCGGATATCTCTTTGAAGCTGCTCTGCACGATGCCAATCTAGATAAATATACGCAGCCATTCCGTGATCGCTTCCCCGTGGTCGCTAATAAGCTAACTCCTTCGAGCGATCCAAGCGAATCCGTGGCAGCTTCAAATGTTGTCGATGGCCTTGCTCTGCGAAACGCTTTCGATCAGGGTGTTTTTGTCGCCGGCGGAAATTGGGGAACAGGGCTGCCTGCGCCCGGAGCAGACCAAACTGCCGTGTTTGGAATCATGCAGGTCATCGACGACTATGCCGATGCGCTGGGTGACGTCTCGATTGCTGAAGCAGTGTTCCAAATTGTGCGGGGAAACTTCGGGCGCGCCGGTGGGCTATTGAATGCCATTTCCAAAGGCGAGCGTCCGCCCGACCCCGATGTCGTCACCACTCCGCGCGGCGGCATTGACCTGTCGCACCGCGCTGCCTTGTTATTTGCAGGTAACCCGCCTACTTCCGCCGCCTGGAATGCAGTATCAAAACATGCCCGCGCTGAAGCGGAACCGTGGCTAGACGCCTGGCTCGCACAAATGCTGCCCGATCCTTCGCAGGTGATTTGCACGGTCAAATTTGATGTAGGCGGTGCTACGCAAATGAAGACCGTATCGCTGCTCGACCTGAGCGCCGGCCCGCTCGATTGCCTTGCCATGTCCGACAGCGCCAATGTTCCGCAACAATCGGAGTTAGAGAGCCGCATCATATTGGCGGCTGCTCCGCCCGCGGGCGCAGGGCCCGCGACGATCGACTATACGGCGCCTGACGGCAAAATCGCATTCCCCGATTTCTTCTTTCTGGCGAAATCGCTGCGCGCCTTAGTAGGCGCAGCCCGCGCTCTTACGCCGCAAGACTTCACCGTGCCTGAAAAGAAAGCGGATGACTTGGGCGGCGCCGTCAATCTCTCGGATCTTCGAACGCGCGCAACCAATGCCGCGGCCCGGCTCAATACAGCCATCAGCTTGCTGCAGACTGCCATTGCGGCGGGTACGCCCTCAGCCCTGCGCTCCGCACTACTTGCGGCCAGCTATTTCGGTGCGGAAGGCTCCATACCCTCGCCCAACAATGACGCAGGTCTTGCCGATCAGGCGGCCGGTGTTCTCGAAATTTTGTCTGGGCGTTTCACTCAGGCATCGTCTATTGTCATTGCGACTGCCGAACAGGCCGATCTGCTATCGGTGTTTGGGTTCGTCTTCAACGACTTCGTTGTGCTGCCGCTCATCACGCCCCCCGATGCCGCTTCCATCCAAGGCGCGTTTGCGCAATCGTCGGCATTGGTGTCCGCCGACCCGGCTGCTCCGTCGCGCTGGCTCAACCAATTGACTCACGTTCGTCCCGCGATTTCGCGACTCGATGCCGCGCTGTCGCTCTCGCAAATACTCACAGGCAGCATCACAACTCCTGCGCCTCTGTTGGGACAACTCCCGCTCCACCCCGGCGACCGCTGGCTGGGTCTGCCTATCGATCCCGCGAATCCGCCGGCAAAAGGCCGCGTTGCGTTCGCCTGTCTTGCGCAAGGCGATCCCACCACACAAACGCCTTATGCCGGGTTGTTGATTGACGAGTGGCCGGAGCGCATTCCAAGCACCGAGCAACGTGCCGCCGTGGCGTTTCACTATGAGGAACCGAAAGCCCGCGCGCCGCAATCGCTGCTGTTGGCGGTATGCCCCGACAATCGCGCCACGTGGGATGACGATCTCATCCTGGGCACGCTCCAGGAAACCCTCGAACTCGCGAAAATACGCACTGTGGATCTCGATAGCGTTTTGCGTGTCGGGCAAATTCTTCCTGCTCTGTACTTCGCTCTGAATCTGCAGGGCGCGACTGTTTCGACGAATTTTATTTCCGCCAAGGAGATTTCTCTTGCCCCTAACGTCATTCGTTGAGCAGATCGTACGAATCCCCTCGCTGACAAGCTGGACACGGCTGGAACCGAGGCCGCGTGAAGGCTCCATGCAGCGAAGCTTGCAGGCGCAAATTCGCGATCCGCTCTGGATGCTTGCGCGGCAATGGCAGGTTGGCGAATTTCTCGGCGATGATGCTGGCTCACCCGTTCGCTCCACGCTCGGCGTGGAACTGCGCTCCGTTACAACCTACCGGCCTGGAACGAACGATGCCGCAACGGTTCCTATCGATCCCGCTCTGCCCGTCGAAGTCCATGTCGAACGTGAAGCCGTCGCATTGCAGTTACGCGGCTCTGTCCAGCAAGGACTCTACTTTGAAAAGCTCGTGCGTCACGGTGGCGTAGCGTCCCCAGAGGCGGTAATCGTCGCATTCCGCCAAGCGTTTCCCGTTGCATCGATCTCGCCTGATCCCGCTTCCGCGCCTCCCGACGCGTTGCGCTTTCGCTCCATTGCGGCAGGCCGCGTTACCGATGGCGAGGCATTATATGCGTCCGCGAAAGTTGCTGCAGGCGGTGGCGTTCCGTCAACGCCTCTGCCTCCCGAGGCATCCAATCCGGGGATGGCCGCTGTGCTGAGCGCATTCATCGCGTTTCGCAACGGCCTTTTCAGCCAGCCCGCCACTGATACCGCATGGCAACCGGCTCATCTTGATTATCAATTCGCGCTGGGGTCGCCCGACCCGGACGAGCCCATCGTTCTCAATGCTCCCGAATTTTCCGGCGGACATCTCGATTGGTATTCGTTCTCGCTGCAAGAGGGTGGCGGTAATGCACCGCCAGCCAGCCCCGCGCAAATTACCAACACAACTTTCGACTTTTTACCGAATCATGTTGTCTTTCGCGGCATGCCCGATTCGCGCTGGTGGAATTTCGAGGATGCCGTCACCGATTTTGGACAGCTCGATGTCGAGCACGTCGATCTGGCCAAGCTTCTTGTCATGGAATTTGCGTTGGTCTATGGCAACGACTGGTTCTGGGTCGCTGTCCCTATTTCCACCGCGGGGACGCAGGCCGCCCTTTCTCGCGTAACCACGCTCGTCGTCACCGATACATTTGGCGTTCGCACCCTGATCCGCCCTTCCGAGCAGACGCAGGTCAATCGCGGCGAAACGCCGTGGTCCATGTTCAAGCTGTCCGGGCAAGGGAAGCGCTCCGATTACATCCTGACGGCGCCCACGTTGGGACTCACGGATGATGGAGACCCGCTCGAAGAAGTTCTATTCCTGCGCGACGACATAGCCGCCATGGCCTGGGCCGTGGAACACGAGTTGCCGTCCGAATTGGATACCGGCACAGACGCGTACGCTCTTTACCAGCAGCGGATTAAAGCCAATCCGCCCGCTCCGCCGCCCGCCGCAACGCCGGACGGCCCCGCGATTTACTACACGCTCGAAACCACGCCGCCTGATAACTGGATTCCGATGGTTCCCGTGCAAACGCCGCAGCGCGAATTGTACTTACGGCGCGGTACGATGGAAATCCCTGATTCGAGCGGCGGCGGATTTACTTATCTCAAAGCCCGCGGCGCAATTCTCGAGCCGCAGCATCCGTTCTTTGTTACGGACCGCGCTGTTCCGCGATCCGGTGTTCAGGTGGACCGCTACTTCCGGTATACACGCTCTTATGACGGAAGCATCTTTCTCTGGCTTGCGCGGCGTTCCGGTCAAGGCCGCGGCCCCGGTTGGTCCGGCCTGCGCTTCGATACCGTGAACGACATGAAACCGTCGTCTTAACCCTAGCGCCACGTTGCGGGTTTAAAAATCCGCTACAGTGAAAAGCGGAAGAGAAAATATAAATATGAGCGAAGCAACGTCAACAGCGCCGGCTCCTGGTACTTATGCGGCGAAAAGTTATGCAGCCCGGAGTCTTACCTCGGGCTTAGCCGCCGCGGCTATTCGCCGCCGTAATCCTCTGCCCACGGATGTGCAGATTGAAATTCTCTTTTGCGGCGTGTGCCATTCCGATCTTCATCAGGCAAGAGATGAATGGCACGCAGTTGCGCCGACCGTCTATCCTTGTGTGCCGGGCCACGAAATTGTGGGCCGCGTAGTGAAGACGGGAATCGCAGTCAAAAAATTCAAAGAAGGCGATATGGCGGCGGTTGGCTGCATGGTCGGCTCATGCGGTGTTTGCTCCAATTGCCGTGAAGGATTAGAGCAATACTGCGATCAGTTCCCCATCCTCACCTACAACAGCCCGGATAACGTCTTGGGCGGGGTGACCTATGGCGGCTACTCGAACAGCATCGTGGTGGATGAGGCATTCACGCTTCGCGTACCGAATCAACTCGATCCCGCCTCCACAGCGCCGGTTTTATGCGCAGGCATCACCACCTACTCTCCCATGCGCCAGTGGAACGCCGGTAAAGGCAAGAAAGTGGGGGTAGTTGGGCTCGGCGGCTTGGGACACATGGCCGTGAAATTTGGCCACGCCTTCGGCGCTCACGTCGTGTTATTCACTACATCGCCAAACAAAACCGAGGACGCGCTGCGGCTCGGGGCCGGCGAAGTTGTTCTCTCGAAAAACGAAGCGGAAATGCGAAAGCACGCCGGTAGCTTCGATTTCATTCTCGATACCGTCTCCGCCGATCATGACGTCACGGCATATTTGAATCTTCTGAAACGCGACGGCACTCTTACGCTGGTGGGCGCTCCGTCGGAGCCCATCGCTATTCCTGCATTCGGCCTGATCATGGGACGCCACCGCGTTGCCGGTTCCGCGATCGGCGGCATTAAGGAAACCCAGGAGATGCTCGATTTTTGCGCGGCCAATGGCATTACCGCCGATATCGAGTTAATCCGCATCCAGCAGATCAACGAAGCCTACGAGCGCCTTTTAAAGAATGATGTAAAGTACCGCTTCGTTATCGACATGGCATCGTTGCAATAGCTGCGTTCCTAATGTCTGCAACTCCGCAATGCAGCTTCTTCCGCACCGTCCGCGTGATAGGAGCTGCGCACTAACGGTCCGGCTTCCACATGGGCAAACCCCATCTCCAGACCGGCGCGCTTAAATTCGTCGAACTCCGCTTGCGGCACGTACCGCATAATCGGCAAATGTTTCGGTGACGGCCGCAAGTATTGCCCGATTGTCAGAATGTCGACATGATGCGCTTGAAGATCGCGCATTACCTGCAGTACTTCTTCTTTCGTTTCGCCGAGTCCCAGCATGACGCCCGATTTCGTCGGAATGTGCGGCCGCAACTGCTTCGCGTAGCGCAGCATGTCGAGCGATCGCTCATAACACGCGCCGAGCCGCACCTGCCGGTACAGCCTCGGAACGGTTTCCGTGTTGTGGTTCAACACATCCGGATGCGCGTTCATTACAATCTCCATAGCCGCGTGCGAACCTTGGAAATCCGGCACCAGCACTTCCACCTTGCAATCCGGAATCCGTTCCCGGATCGCAAGAATAGTCATGGCGAAAAGCTCCGCGCCGCCGTCTTTCCGATCGTCACGGTTGACGCTGGTAATCACCGCATATCGCAGGCCCAACACTTCGCAGGCTTCCGCAACCCGTTGCGGCTCGTCGTACTCCACAGAAAGCGGCGCGCCCTTCTGTACAGCACAAAATCCGCAACGGCGTGTGCAAACGTTGCCCAAAATCATGAACGTAGCGGTCCGGCGGTTCCAGCATTCGCCTACGTTAGGACACGCTGCGCTTTCGCAAACAGTGTGCAGCTTTAAACGCTCCACCAAGCCCTTCAGCTCGCGATAGTTCGAACCGACAGGCGCCGGCGCGCGCAGCCATTTGGGCCGTTCCACCGGCTCCGAAATTGTAACTAGCACCTGTTTTTAGAATACAGGAGCTCAGCAGCGGGGAAGGGCACGGCCCTGCGGCGGCGCCCCACGCCCATCTTAACTCAACGTCGATGTGCAAAACGCGCAGCGGCGCGCGGCGATCGGTACCTCACTTAGACACTCGGGGCATTTCTTTGTCGTCGGATCGGGAGGAGGCGCATCCCCCCGTTTAATGCGCGCCAACAAAGCATTCACCGGCAGCACCACAAAAAAGTAAACCGCGGCCGCAATCAATAAGAACGAAACGATTGCGTTGATAAAGTCCCCAATCAGGAACTTGCTTCCGTTCACCGAAAAGAAAATGTTGGAAAAATCGGGTTTGCCGACCAAGGCCGCAATAATCGGGGTGATCAAATCCTTTACTAATGCCGTCACCACCGCGCCAAATGCCGCGCCCATCACAACTGCTACGGCAAGGTCGAGCACATTGCCGCGTAAGATGAATTGTTTAAATCCCTTCATGTGTGTTTTTTGCCTCTGTTCGATAGTTGGTATGGAAAATGCCTATAGCGTCGTTATTTGAATGCGTAAGTAGCTCCGACAGTAAATTGGAATGAATTCTTCTTAAACCCGGGAGGCGGGTCGTTCAGAAAATTATCAAGCGCACCCAGTGTCAATCCGAAACGATGATATACCGGAAAGGTTAATCCGGCGCTAGCAAAAGCAGAGTACGCGCTTGTATCGTTCCACGATGGAGTAATGCCGGCTTGCTCATTTAGTAATATCCCGTGCGCGAATGTTCGCACGTATGTTTCACCAAAAATGGAGCCGATCAGGTGCTGGTTCAAACTGGAGATTTCGAATCGCCGGTCAATATAATTGATGCTCGCCTTGAAATCAAGCTCTTGGTTGGGATCCTTGAAGACGACGAAACCAAGTCCACCGCCATAAGTCTGCTGGAGTGTGAGGCCCTGCGAAAAACTATGGTCGAACGCGGCTCCGGCGAATGTAAATAGCCTCGGAGATAAGAACCAGTCTTGCTCGCCATCCAAATGAAAGAGTGATGTCTTCACCGATGGAGAGCCGGGCGATGTCAGCTTTCCATATGCCTCGTTAAAATTGAAAATCGTGCGCCTGCGGAGATCGAGCCAGGTCTCACCCGGAACAGCCCGAACTAAATTGACTGCCGCGGTAAAAGTTTGATTCGTCTGTGTGGCTTCCGTCAGGGAAACGCCAGCGGTCGCGCCGCCTTTCCAGCCTTGGGTGAAACTGCGGCGATTGAACGCTTGCTGGAACGATGTTTCATCCACGAGGCTGGCAAGATCGGCGACCGGGACCGCCGTTTGCGGCTCTCCTTTAGGGTTCACCAATTGCAATTGCTGGTTGCTCGCGGCTACGGTGCCTTGTGGGACGGTCGCGGCGTCCCCCTTGTGGCGCAATTTCATGTTTTTTTGAACAGCCGCAAATTCGCGGGATGAATGAAGCTCTCGTACGTTTTTCCATTCCACCGTTATTTCTCCCGCCATATCGCTCTTGAATATCACAGATTCACTCGTGGCGCTCTCAAGTTGCCCCACTAATTTTTCTCCGTCATTCAAGATGAGCACGTCTGGTCCTGCCTTTGCACTTTCGGCTTGCCCATAAACGTTAGGCACTATTAAAAAAGTAAAGAATAAAAGGGAAGTTGCTAATTTTCTAGCCCTCATGTGACTCCTCCTCATTTCGGAGGACAGATGCCCACCCCAAAAAGTCACATTGGCGGCGCCCGTTTTCTGGTCGATGTGACTTTCCGCCGGTATATGTGTCTTTTTGTATCGGGGATTGGCTTGCCCGATGATGCTCGTAAAATCGAAAGAATGGCTAACCCGCCCAATGGAGGCGACAGCGATCCGGATGAGGAGCTTTGGCGCGCGGCGCTCACGGCTCGGGAGGGAGATCTCCGCGCATTCGAAAAACTAGTACAGGAACATCAAAGGCGTATCGTCGCTGATTGCAGGCATATGACTCGCGATGAGAGCTGCGCGGAGGATCTTGCCCAGGAAGTCTTCGTAAAGGCGTTCTTCGGGTTGCGCGGCTTTGAAGGCCGTTCCTCGTTTCGGCATTGGCTCCAACGCATCAAGGTCCACCATTGCTTGAATCATATAAAAAAAGAGGCATCCAGGAAGCAGGTGTCGATCGACGATGAGGCCGCGGGAGTTTCGAAGTCACTTCAGGTTGCTCCGGAAGTTCAGAAGCACGTCGAGACAAGGGACGATCGCGAACGGATCGCACAGATCTTGGACTCATTACCCGCCACGTTGCGAATTCCTTTGATCATGCGCGATATGGATGAGCTTTCTTACGAAGAAATTGCAACAAGCTTAGGGTTGGGCCTCTCTGCCGTAAAGATGAGAATTAAACGGGCGCGAGAGGCATTCCGGCAGCAGTACGAAGGCCACATTGAATATGCCGACGGTCATGGTACGCGAGCATGAGTGAAGACCCACAAAATTCGGCTGGTATGCCGGATGAAGATCAGGATACCGGAACCCCGATTGCCGCGCTGCGGGAACTCCAGCAGGATACATCGCCTCTTTTCTTGCACCGGGTTCGCAGGCGCATTTATCGCCGCAAGACAACATCGGATCTGTTGTCCGCTTCCTGGGAATTTCCTAAGATCGTTTTCGTTGAGTTGGCAAGCATGTTAATCCACCTGTTCAGTGGGTACAGTACGCGAAAGGAAGATTAGTCGATGCAAGAAAAGCTTTTGCAGGCTTTCGGCCATCTTATGGATTCGGTGATAATCGCTGCGCCGAAGGTGCTCGTCGGAATCGTGCTGGTTATCCTTGGCTTTGCCGTCGCCAAAGCGATAGAAGTTATTTTGCGGTTCGCGCTTACGAGAATCCGTTTCGACAAATTGATGGAAAAAGCCGGTATCGACCGCGCGCTCCAACGAATCGGATTGCGGCAGCAATTGAATACGTTCATCCCGCGCCTGGTTTACTTCCTCGTTCTTTTCATGCTGGCCAAAACGGCAGCCGATGCTCTGGGGCTTATCGCTATCTCGAATGCGATTGGCGCATTTTTTTCTTATTTCCCCAACATTGTTGCAGCCCTTCTGCTGGTTATTCTTGGCACTTCCCTGGGACAATTCGCCGGAGACATGGTGCGTGATTCAGCGCAAAGCTCCGGTATCGACTTTGCGCCGTCACTCGGGAAGCTCGTGACTGGTCTGATTATTTTCGTAGTTTCCATGATGGCCATCGGGCAGCTTAAGATCGACACGGGAATTGTCCGCATCGTCACCAGCTTTGTTCTAGGCGGAGCTGCCTTGGCGTTCGGAGTTTCCTTCGGCATGGGTACCCGCGATCTCATCCGCCACATCACGGCGGGCTTTTATACCCGCAAATTTCTACGTATCGGCCAGCAGCTAGAAATATTAGGCCAGCGGGGCGAATTAACGGAAATTAACGCAACACACGCCATTCTTCGTTCGGACGATCACGACATCAGCGTCGCCAACGCGGCTTTCCTCGAAAGTGTCGCCCGCAGTTGGCCCGCGGAAGAATAGTCAGAGCGCCGGATTCTGATCGCGCCGCAATCGTTCGATCCGGTTTTCCACAATTCGTTGCCCATCAAATGTTGGCAGCTTTAAAAATGCCGCCGTCGCTTGTTCCCACGCCTCGCGCGGAGCCAGTCCAATCAACTCGCTTTCCGCGATTTTCACGCCGCGTTCCTGTGCCAGCTTTGAGACAGCTTCAAAAACAGTTGCCAGTCCCGTTTGCTCATGATCGGTGAGATTCATTGAAATTTGAACCAAGCCTCGCGACTCCAGCGCCAAACCGAGGGCCTTAACCGCCGGCAATCCGCCGCTACTAGCGCGAACTTTTCGCGCAATCTCTTTGGCAATACTGACATCGTTGGTACGCAAATTGATGTTGAACGCGATCAGGAATTTTCGCGCGCCCGCAATCACCGCCCCGGCGGTCGGATGCAAGCCAGGACCTCCGATATCAGGCCGTTTTGCTTCTTCCGTTTCACACGCGGTGAGCAACCCTTCGAATTCACCACGTCGTACATCTTCGAGCTTTTTTCTTTCAGCCCGCCGGGCGGCTGCTTCATAAAAATACACGGGAACCCGGAGTTCGCCCCAAATGCGCTCGCCCACGCGATGTGCCATTTCTACGCATTCGTCGAGACTTGTTCCCTCCAGTGGTACGAACGGAAGGACATCTAGAGCCCCCACTCGCGGATGGACGCCACGATGTTCTCGCAGATCTATGATCGCGCTCGCAGTTGACGCGGCGCGAAATGCTGCTTCTTCCACTCCGTCCGCGAGACCTGCAAATGTAATCACGCTTCGATTATGATCGGCATCGCTCGTTTGGTGCAGCACCAACACACCGGTAACCGAAGCAATAGCCTTTACTATCGCGTCGATCTTTGCCAGATCGCGGCCTTCGGAAAAATTGGGAACGCACTCCACCATGGAAGCACAGACTAGTGGCCTGGCGAGGTTAGATTGTTACGATCGCGATCGTAGTCACGGCATTCTGGGGTCAGGGCTGTATCTTGCATCGGCGTCTCGCGCCACCTTTCAGACCGATGATAAGCTCTTTGCGACACGTCACTAGCTTAGCTGCTTTTGGTTGGGCAATAGAAGTATCTATCATTTCCTTGCGGTCATAGCTCTGTAATGAAAATCTGTCAGTGTTGGACTATTCGCAGATTCAGGCGCGGGGGTGGATGAGGTCGACACCGCTTTGGAGCAGGAGTGTCTCTTAGCAAGCCTGACCCGGAGTACACGTTTGAATTGTTAAATCTGCTTGCCATTCGGCAACGAGCGCGAAGCAGGCGACGGTGGATAGCGCCAATTTTGCTCCATGCCAAGGCGGAAATGACACTTCCATGCCCTAGTCCTGAGATTTCCACTCTCCCCGTGTCAATGCAGGTTCCCTGCTACACAATCTCCTCAGTCGCCGCGTCCCAGTAGACGGTACGGCGCTGATGATAGCTTTCCACTGCCATTCGGCAGGCGATCGATACGCGGAATCCAACATCGAATGGGCAGTTCGTCTCTTTCGCCGAGCGGATGCAATCGAGGAAGTTGCGCATG
>Ga0134125_10003301_pt1 | contig 18722 bp, 7 predicted proteins | sample KB31751_FD_96464 | JGI IMG/M metagenome (GOLD analysis project Ga0134125, IMG submission 96464) | Terrestrial soil microbial communities with excess Nitrogen fertilizer from Kellogg Biological Station, Michigan, USA - KB3-175-1 | ecosystem: Environmental > Terrestrial > Soil > Unclassified ... | reverse complement strand
GGTGTAATCGCTTACTAGCTTGGCACGCGGCAAACTTACAGATCGAAAGTGGAACACGGTGAAGCTTGCGGCAACCCGACCGGTCGACTGCGACGTACACCTGGCCGTTCCCAATACGCGCGTCCTGCTGCCGTATCTCGATGATTATTGGCGCGAGCATATCCTTCGCCGTGGCATCGACGGCGATAACCTCGAACTCAGCGCCTATCCGCCGAATGCGCCCCTGAACTGCCGGCCGGATTGGCGCCCCGTAAAGGGCCTGCCGGGCTCGCAGTTCGAGCAGCTACGCGATCACGTGCTGGAGCCGTTTCGGCCCCGCTTCGTCATCTGCAACGCGCTGCACGGTTCGCAGATCATGTTCAGCGAAGACCTGTCCGCCGCGCTCTGCCGAGCGATCAACAACTGGATCGCGGCTGAGTGGCTGGATCGGGATTCGAGACTGCGGGCATCCATCGTCGTGCCGGTGCACAGCCCGGAGCTGGCGGTCGCGGAGATCGAGCGGTGCGCCGCCGACCGGCGCTTCGTGCAGGTGCTGATGCTCGCGATGACGGAATTGCCGCTGGGCCGGCGACAGCACTGGCCGATCTATCAAGTCGCTGAGCACCACGACCTGCCGATCGGCATCCATGCCGGCAGCAGCTTCCGCCATCCGCCAAGCGCGCTCGGCTGGTCGTCATATTATATCGAGGACTATGTCTCGCAGGCGCCGGGGTTTTCCGGCGTGCTGAACAGCCTGGTGACCGAGGGCGTGTTCAACAAGTTTCCGCGCCTCAAGGTCGTGCTGCTCGAGTCGGGTGTGACCTGGCTGCCGGCGCATTTCTGGCGGATCAACAAAACCTGGCGCGGCGTGCGGGCGGAAACCCCGTGGCTGGATCGCCCGCCAGCGGAAGTCATCCGCAGGCATGTGCGCCTGACCGTGCAGCCATTCGACGATCCACCGGAACAGGCCCAGGTGCAGACCATTATAGAGGAAATCGGTGCCGATGAGATGCTGCTGTTTTCGACCGATTACCCACACTGGCACTTCGAGGGAATCGACGCCGTTCCTGCCGGTCTGCCTGACAGGGTTTTGAGCAAGCTGCTGGTAGATAACGCGCTCGCAACCTATCCGCGCCTGAACCAACCCGCCGCCGAGACGGAGACGCCGACATGAACATGACGGTCCTGGATCGCAAGCCCAGTACTATCAGTCAAAGCTATCTGGGCTTCATCGATTGCGACGTGCATCCGTTCTTCAAGTCGCCCGACGAGTTCGACGCATTCCTGCCGCAGCGCTGGCGCGAGCACCGTCGTGCGATCGGCGGGCGAACGCGGCAGGGTCTGGCCAGGGCGTCTAATTATCCGCGCATCTCGCCGGGCAACGGCCAGCGCATGGACGCCTGGCCACCGGATGGTTCGCATCCCGGTTCCGACCTGCCGTTCATGCAGCAGCAACTGCTCGACCTGTTCAACGTGTCTTACGGGTTGTTGGCGCCGCTGGTCGGCGGCGCGGGGGGTGAACGGAATATCGAGTTCGGTGCGGCAATGGCGACCGCCGTGAATGAATGGCAGCTCGCACGCTGGTGCGACCCCGATCCACGCCTGAAGGCCGCGGTGCAGATAAACATCGAACATCAGTCGGCAGCGATCGCCGAAATCGAGAAACGCGCCGGGGATCGGCGGTTCGCTCAGGTCCAGATCCCGCCACGCGGGCTGGAGCCGCTGGGGCGCCGTCGCTATTGGCCGATCCTGGAAGCCTGCGCGGCGAATGGGTTTCCGGTCTCGCTGCACCTCGGCGGCAGCAGCGGCCATCCGTCCACCGGCGGCGGCTGGCCGTCCTTCTACCACGAGGAACATCCGTCCTATGTGCAGTCGATGCAGACCCTGGTGGTCAGCCTTGTCTGTGAGGGCGTGTTCGAGCACATCCCCAACCTGAAGATCGCGCTGGTGGAAGGCGGGTTCGCCTGGCTGCCGGCGCTGTGCTGGCGGCTCGATAAAGCGTGGAAGCGCTTGCACGCGGAAGTGCCGTTCCTGCGCCAAAAACCGTCGGAGTATGTGCGACAGAATATCTGGGTCACCACACAGCCGATCGAGGAGCCGGAACGTCCGCACGATATGCTGTCAACGCTGGAGTGGATCGGCGTGGACCGGGTGATGTTCTCCACCGATTATCCGCACTGGGATCAGGACGATCCACGCTTTGCCTTCAAGGTCGCGCTGCCGGAGCCGTGGAAGCGCAAGATCTATCACGACAATGCGCGCGCCCTGTACGGTCTTACCTGAGCATGAGCCGCCATGTCGTCGCCACGGTGGATGAGATCGCGCCCGGTACCTGCAAGATCATCACCGTGAAGGGCAGGGAAATCGGCATCTTCCATGTCAATGACGAGTTCTTTGCGTTGATCAACCGGTGCCCGCATCAAGGTGCGCAGCTTTGTCGTGGCGCGCTGCTCAGCCGGCTGGAATCGCCGACGCCTGGAGAATACCGACTGACGCGCCAAGGGGAGATGCTGCGTTGTCCCTGGCATTGCTGGGAATTCGATATCCGCACCGGCCAGTCCTGGTGCGATCCCGACAGCGTGCAGGCGCGCACCTATGCCGTGGAAGTGGAGCCTGGTGCCGAGCTGGCGAAAGGACCATTCGAGGCTGAGACCGTTCCGGTGGCCGTGGAACAGAATTATATCGTGATCACCGTTTGACCGAAACAGAGAGGGGAGCGTGATCAGGAGCGACCGCGCCGATTCGCCATCAAGGACCCACCGCCGATCGCGCAGGTCCGGCGGAGCGGCGGTGAAGTTGGAGGATGTGGCACGTCATGCCGGTGTCTCGACCGCGTCCGTATCGCGCGCTTTGAACACCCCCGATCTGGTGTCGCAGGCGCTGCGCGATCGCATTGCCCAAGCGGCGCAGGATCTGAAATGGGTACCAAACGGTGTCGCCAAGGCGCTTGCTTCGCTGCGTACCCGTACCGTTGGCGTTATCATCCCGACCCTCAGTCATCAGAACTTCGCCATACTGATCGAGGCGCTGCAGCAGGACCTGGCCACTGCGCAATATACCCTGATCCTGTGCTGCATGGATGTGACGGAGGAGATGCGCCTTCAGCAGGCGCGCAAGCTCGTCGAGCGCGGTGTGGAATATCTCGTACTGGTCGGCGAGGCGCACCCTGATGCGCTGTTCGAGCTCCTGCGATCGCAGAACGTCCCATACGTCATCACCTACACGCGTGGTCAGGATCAGAGACACACCTGCATCGGTTTCGATAACTACGCGGCATCCGCCAGGCTGACCGAGCATCTGCTGGAACTCGGTCATCGCAACTTCGGCATGATCGCGCATGATAGAGAGGAAAACGATCGCATCCAGCTTCGCATCGCAGCCGTCCAGGATGCGTTGGCGCGATCGGGCCTCGCGATTCGGCCGCAGCATTTCGTGCGGGTGAACAGCCGTCATATCGCCAGCGGTCGGGAGGGAATGCGGCGGATCCTTGCGGACGACACGTTGCGCCCGACGGCTCTGGTATGCACGAATGACTATATAGCCACGGGCGCCATGATTGAGGCCAAAGAGCTTGGGCTGGCGATCCCGCGAGACCTCAGCATTGTTGGCTTCGACGACACGGATATGTCGGCGCATCTTGATCCGCCGTTGACGACAGCCCGCGTGCCCAGCCGCCGCATGGGCGAAGAGATTGCGAAGTACATCATTGGCCACCTGGAAGACGGCAGGACGGCACGTCCGCCATCGCTTGAGGCGGAGTTGATCATACGGAGCAGCAGCAGCGCACCGCCTGGGGGGCAGCGGGTTGCATGAGGGGTTTCCGTGGCCCTGGCGGCCTGATTGCGTGCGACGCGGTTGACGTCTTTGACGCTTGCGCGTTTGGGCTGAGTGTGTCGTGTGGAGATGGTTGCGGGGACATGCAACCACCTTAATTTGCTACTGACTGGCTGATGATCTCCAACCTTGCCAAGGTTGGGGTCTAGAGCGTGATCGTCGCAGGCAGATTCGCCGGAGACGTGAATCACGCGATCAAACAAAGACATAGAGCCTGTTCGGTGCTTCCATCTGCACCGAACAGGCTCTATGGTTTGAATCCAGAGATGGTCCCGGAAAATCGGACAGTTTGGTAAGTGGATTTTCCTGCCCTGATACGGCCTGATGGCTGCTGAGAGGAGCGAGGGACATGATGAGACGAAGACTCATCAACCCTACAACACGACCTTGCCGGAGGCGTTAATGCCAGCGTTTGACCGCTATCTGCAAACGATCCGCCCGTTGTTGATGGCGGCACCATTGCAGCCGGGCACCAAGCCCCAGCCAGTCGGGACCGTTGTCTGGGTGAACGCAGATGGCGCACCGTACGGCGCCAGCGGTCTGCAGAAACTCCTCGAACGCCATACGAAAGACCGCTTCGGTCATGTCATCAACGCGCATCTGTTCCGTGACTGCGTGGCGAGCACAATGGCGAATGAAGCCCACAGCACATTCGCTACGCTGCCTATCTGCTCGGCCATAAGTCGCTGCAGGTGACGGAGCAGCCCTACATTGCCGCCAATCAGCAAGGCCCCGTCACGGCCCATGCGACACTGTTGAAGGAACTCCGTTCGAGGGGTCGAGCACCGGACGGAGGTGAGCCAGCCGAGGCAGCCAGTAGAAAGTAGTCCACTTTCGAGCAGATGGAAATGTCGGCAGATATCGGCTGAGAGCGGGGCAACCAGCGACATGAAATGCGGCGTGAGCTGGCCTATTGCAACACCCGTCGATTTCACCATCGATCGGAAACGGAGGCGAACACTGCCTGGACGAAGAGCGATGGCACGCGTCGCCGCGCTTCTTCCGTCCAATGGTAGAGACGTGCCTGGCGTGCAATCACCCACGCAAATGACAGCGACTCATAAGCCGTACTCTCAAACTCATCGGGCGTGAAAACATGAATATCGAGCGGATGCAGCACGCCGAACAGCAGACGCCGCATCGCCAGCCGTCGCTCGCCGGGCCTTTGCGCACTGTCTTTGATGACGAAGAGGTCGAGGTCGCTGCCGACGCCCGCACTCCCCACGGCATAGGACCCAAAAATCCCGATCGCCAGCGTGCGGTCGCGCTCTTTGATCCGCAAGGCGATGCGCGCGACGTCGTTCTCGCTCAGCACGATCAGTCGATCTCGTAAGCGATCAGAAGCAGGATATCGTGGATCTGCTCCTGGTCGAACCTTGTCTGGCCATCGACTTTGGCCTGGAGCGGCACCGGGACCGCTGACTGCGGAATGGTGAGGCTGAAGGAGGTCGGAGCCGCGGGCGTCGCTTGAGCAATGGCACCGCTGGAGAGCGCGGCGACCGGCCCGCCGCCCGCCGCCGTTCCGGCGATGGGCGTGAGCTTGATCGACGCCGGGCCTACGCTGCCGTCCGATGGCCCGAAGGTGCCGTCGATCTCCAGGCCGCTGCCGAGTGCGGCGGCGAGCGCCGGGCTCATGGGGGTCTTCAATGCCATGATCACCGCCACGCTTTTGATCCGCGGCGTTCCGAGATTCGAGAAGGGGAAGATCGCGTCTGTCAAAGGCAGAATGAGCGTCTCCTGGACCGCCGTGCTCTCGACCGGGCGGAAGAACCGGTAGAAGGCGGTGCCGAAGACGCTCCGGCTACTGACCAGCACGGATCGCGCCTTGTCGGGCTTCAGCGCGGTCCGCACCGCCTCCGCATCGCCGCCAGGGCGCGCGGTGTAGCGGATGTGCAGGACGACATCGGTGATCGAGGAAAGATCGAAGTCGTTGTCGCGTGGATCGAGTGTCAGGCTCCAGGTGCTCACCGCCCCCTGTCCTTCGAAAGGAAGCCACCGCTCGTCGCGCAGGTTGACATCGAAGAGGCCGGCATCGTCGCGGCCGGTACTGGTGGCGATGACAGGCATGGCGGCCGCGGGTGGCGAGGCGCTGATCGCGGGATCGCTGCCCGGGCCCGAGTTGGCCCAGCGCCAGGGCGTATAATTGGCAGAGGGCGCCAGGGTGCGTATCACGGCCGATCCCATGGCCAGGGTCGCGTTCACGCCCGTGAAAGGACCGGTAACACAAGGGATGGTGAGCGCCACCGAGCGCAGGCGACGGAAATACTGTCCCGGGTGATCCCGGTCGAAGAGGCTCTCGTCGAGGGTGATGCTGCAGCTTCCGGTCTCGAGGAGCTGGAGCAGCGCGTCCGGCTGCGTCAGCACCAGCGATACGTGCTTGGTCAGTTCGAGTTCGCGCAAGTTGCTGGCGAGGTACTGGGCCTCCATGCGGCGCAGGTCGAACAGCAGGCTCTCGCCGGCCGTCAGCCCCTTGTACTGGCTGTCCCAATAGGCGAACTGGAGGAATTGGTCGCCCGGGCGGCCAAGCTCGTATTGGTAGGCCGACTGGGCTTGCTGCGCGAGGCTGAAGGCGAGCTGATAGGCCTGGGCATGCACGGTGGTGAGCTGCGTGACCATCCAGGCATAGAGTTGCGCATCGGTGTATTTCCCGGTGAGGAAATTGCTCACCGCCTGGGCGTTGGCGATATGGGCGTTCTGGATCGCGAACTCGCTGTTGGCGATCGCCAGGCGGTCCGTCGCTGCCGTGATCTGGCTTGCGATCTGGGTCAGCTCGGCCTGCGCAAGATTGGCTTGCAGCGTCCATTCGTCCTGGCGCCGCTGATAGCCGCCTTGCGTCGCCGCCATCCCCGCCGACTGGCCGAGGACCTCTGCCAGCCCACGCAGCGCCTTGGCCCAGGCCTCCGACGAACTGCCGGCACTGCTCCCGCCCAGGCTAGCCGTCACATTGGGAGTACCGAACGCGCCGGCGACACCCGCGTTCACCGTGGGCATGAGATGCACGGTTCCCGCGGTCATATCCAGAATCACCGAGGCGCCGGTGCTGACGGCGGCGCTGACCTGCAGCGCCAGCGCCGCGGTCTCCCAGGCGTTCATGTAGGGCCGGCCGGAATAGAAGTCGTAGCGGATCTGGGCGAGCTGCTGCTGGTTCCTGAGGGCGGTGACCTGATCCTGCGCCTCGGTGACCTGCTGCGTCTTCACATCGAGCATACGCGTCTGGATGCCGAGCTCCTGCCGCGCGCGGAGCGCCGCCAGCGTTTCGGCATCCTGCTTCTCGAGCGCCGAAAGGATCAGGCTGCCGTAGCTGCGCACGTCGTTCGCGAGCTCGATGGCCTTTTGCAGATAAGTCGAGAAACGGTAGATCGGCGCGCTGGAGACGGGCTCCACCCCACCACCGCCCAATGCCTCGCCCGCGACGAGCTGCATCGGGTTGAGCGGCGGGGCGTAAAGCGGCAGGGGTTGCGCCTCTCCTTGCAGGTTCAGGCAATGGCGGATGTTGTAAAGCCGCTGCGCCACCTTGTCCCAATAGCCGAGCAGTTGGGTGTTGGGCGGGATGCAGAACAAGAGCGTGCTGCCGGTACCGGGCAGTGCGGGCAGGGGCGACGGCTGCGCTGATCCCTGGATGACCGCATCGGGCGGTTCGGGAGCGACCACGACGTTCTCGACATTGACGAGGATGTTGGAGAAAAGATCGAGGCCGTGCAGCGAGGCATAGGTCGCGACAGCGCCCTGCTGGGCGGCGGGCAGCCGCACCATGTCGGGCTTCGGCCCGAGGATCATCTCGGCGAGGATGTAGAGCTGCTCGGCCTGCGCCACCGTTTCGGAGGTGTGTTGGGCATAGAGCGAATCGCCCCAGGCGATGAGGGTGTCGAGGAACCGCATCACCGTCGCTCTGCCGTAGGAGGAAATGCGCGTCTCCGCAACTTTATGCGGGTCGAAGGGATCGGCCATCCAGGCGAGGATCGCGTTCTGCGTCGTGGGATCGGCAATGCCTTGCTGGGTGTTGGCCGCGAGCGCCGTCAGCAGAGCCTGCACCGCCTGGTTCGCCCAATCGGCGGCGTTCATGGCGTTGAGAGGTGCCATTTCCCAGAAGCGTTGCGGAGCCGACCCGCCGGTGCTGTCGGTCGGGTCGAAGACGTATTTGAGCCAGGTGGTCGCGTCCTGATACTTCTGGTTCTGCAGGAGAAGCGACGCCACATACATAGGCAGGTGGTAGAAGACCTCCCAGTTGTAGAGGGAATAGGCGCCAGTCGAGCCGGGTGAAAAGTCGAGCGCCGTCTCGCCGGGGTCGGGTGCATTCGCTGTGCCGGGATAGGGCGCGGCCACCGGTGGCTGGGGAGCATAAAGGGACTGGAAGCTGAAAGCGGTCGGCGCGCCACGCACTCCTTGCGGATTGAGCTGCAGGTTGCGCGACATCAGCCGCGGAACCCCGCCGATCTCCAACTCCCGCAGGAAGGTTCGCGCATAGGGATGGTAGAAGGTCTCGAACGCATAGCGCGTGGTCCATTGCGGGACATAGGTCAGGTCTTCGAGTTCCTGCGGTGAGCTCGACACCGTGTAGTAGTGCGGCTGGACCAGATAGGACCGCTCCCGGTCGGAAACGAAGAACGGATCCATGCTGTCGAAGACTGTCTCCTGCTGCGGGACGGTAAGGCGCGGGTTGACGATGGTGCCTAGCAGCACCTCGTTGACCACCTGTCCGCCGCTGCCGGTCTGGCTCAGCACATCGAGCGGGACCGTTCCCGGATTGGCGGAGGTGTAGTCTCCGTAGACGATATCTTGCCCCGAGTAGCCATAGCCGGTGGGCGTGGTCAACGAGCCCGAAAGGTTCTGCTTGGCGATGAGCGCGAAGCTCGGCTCCTGTGCGAGATCGACCTCGGCCGCCGACGGCAGCAGCCCCTGGGCTTTTCCGACCACCGCCATTGGCGCTTCCGGCATCGAGAGGGTAGCGGTCGCCACCCGGATCGAGGGGGAGGTCTTGCTGACGTTCCAATAGGCATCGATCTGGAGGTCGAAAGTCGGCGTCTGGAAGACACGGAAGACAAAGGCTTCCGGCGGCAGCTCGCCAGCCACGCTGCCCGGCAGTGTCTTGATAAAATACACCTTTTCGGCGGTGGTGCGCTTGGGTTGCCACTGGCCGGCACTGAATTCGCTAAACGCGAATGCGACCGCCCAGTATTTCTGCGCGGTCGGGGCGGTGCCGCCGCCCGCGGTCGGCGCCGTCTGGTCACGCGGTCGCTCGCTCTGCTCCTTGAAAGTGGGCCAGACGAGGTAGAGCCGGCGGTCCCAGATCACGGGCATCAGATGGCCGGCGGGAATATCGAGGTCGAGCGGGTTCCAGGCGCTCCACCTGCCGCTGCCGGTCAGATGGCTTGTCCGGCTGCGGTAAAACCAGTTCGATGGCGTCCCGCGCGTGCGGGCGAAGACATGCAGCACCTTCGATCCGTCGGGTTTTGTTTCATTGTAGTGGGCCGCCACCACCAGACGGGAGACCTCGAGGAGTTTGCGCAGATAGGTCCCAAAAGCCGTCTCGACCGCATCGGCGTCGCAGTTGGTCTGCCGCAAATCGTTGCTGAGGTCACGGAAGAAGGGGGATGCATCGGGTCGCAGTTCCGGGAGCAGGTAATTCTCGGGATAGAGAAATACCTGCCTGTTCGCCTGCCACAGCCGGTATTGCTGCCGCCATGACCATTCGCTCCAGCGTGCGTCGGTCGTGTCGACCGTGGCGCCGATGCCGATGTTCAGGAAACATTGCTGGACGAATTGCTGGATGGCGAGCGACGGCTGCAACAGCCGGGTGGTCTCGCCGCAGGGGCACATCTCGGGATCGATGAGGTAATAGTCGAAGATGTCGCCGTCGGTGAGGAAGCTCGCGGCGGGTGAGGTCGCGGGCCCCGGTCCCAGGAGATAGGCGACCAAAGCGTCGCGCCGCGTTTGGCGCAGCGCGTCCTCCACCGGCTGCACCGCGGCGAACCAGGAGGATTGCGGATATTGCGCCTGGAGAACGCCCATCGCCGCATCCGCGCTGTCGGCGCCGGGCGCCGCGGCGGCGAGCAGCAGCAGCGTAGCCCCGCCGATCTTGTAGCGGGCGATGATATCGAGCGCGTCGGCGATGCGCGCTAGCGTGGCGATGTCGGTGAGGCTGCCCGTCTGATGAGCGGGATCCAGCGAGGGCGCGGTGGCCCCAAGCTGCACCGCGATCGCGGTGACATCTGCGATCCCCCCGTTGAGCGCGCGGGCGAGCGACGGCGCGTCCGGCGACGTCCCGCCGATCGCAGTCGCAAGATCGGCGGGCAGGCCGCCGGGCACGAGCCATGCGCCCAGTACGTCGAAGAGTTTCGAGCTGCGCCCGGTCTGACGCTGCTCCAAGGCCAGCGCCCGCAGCAGCGCCTCGAAGGCGTCATAGGGGCTTGCCGTGACCGGTGCCAACGGCAGGGCGCTCGGATCGAGCCATCGGAAGGTGGCGGCGTTCCGCACCAGAAAGGCAAAGGCCTGGGGTGTGGTCGCCAGCGCCGCGAATAGCGCTCCGGCCTTCGCCACCCGCGTGGCGGCGGTGACCAGCGCCGGGAATTGGCTGGGGTCGACCGTGGCCTGCGCCAGCAGGTTGGCGATGGTTGCCGCATCCAGCGGCAGGACACCGCTTTTGCCGAGAACCGGGATCACGACATCGGCGGTCACGCCCGCCGCCGTCGCCAGCGCTGCCACGACAATCGTTTCGACCGTCGCGTCGAGATTGGCGGTCGCGGCACCGCCGCCGGTCCAGGCTGCGTTTCCGGCCGATCCGTTCAGGGTGAAGCCGGTGGGACCGGTGACCGTGATGGCCGAGATGCCGTTGGCCGCCGTGGTTCCCTCGACTCCGGTGATAAGGACACGCTGCCCGGTCTGAAGTCCGTGGGGCTTCGCCGTCACGATGGCGATGGGGGTCCCGTTGACGACCGAGGTCAGCGCGATCTGATTCGTCACCACAGCCTTTGCGATCGCATCGCGGATGGCCTGCAGCACCGTGGCCGCTTGCGTCTCGGTAAAGGCCAGCGTGCTCTCCGCCGCAGACCCGCCGCGCAGGAGGTAGTCGAGACCCTGCACCGCGATCCCGGTCGCCTTGAGCACGGAGAGGCGGCGTAGGAATTCCTGCGTATCTGCCGGCGCGCCGCCGAACGGCATAGCACCCGTCAGCGCGATCCAGAGGATGAGATCGGATGGCGTCAGCGACAGCGCGGCAGCGAGGCGCGCATAGCGCAACAGGGTCGTGAGGGTGCCGAGCGTCAGCGCATTCGCGGCATTGCTGGCGGCCAGAATGGCAGCGATATCGGTGGCGCTGAGCCCCAGCGCGGCCGTTATGCCATTCAGCGGCTGCAACTGCGCAGCGGTGGGGGTCGCCGCGGCGTCATAGATGATTTTGGCCCCGGAGAGCCCGGACGGATCGGCGAAGAGGTTTCCCCAGGCCGTCAGCATGGTCGGGCTGGCGAAGACCTCGCTGTAGGTCGAGGGCACGCGGGTGTCCTCGTCGCCGAGATGCGAGACCACGTCGCGCGTTCCGATCAGCGCCCAGAAGGCGAGTACTTCCGGGAACGTTAGGTGCAACGCCCGCTGCACCTCCACGGCTTCGGCCAGGAGGACGAGGAACTTGTCGTCGAGCGCCCCGCCCGCCGCCTGATCCAGCGCCCAGTCGAGCTCCCACATCGTGAGCCCCGTTGCCCGCCAGAGGCGCAGGAAGCGGTTGGCTCGGTCGAGTACCTCGCCGGTGAGCCCGGTGAAGGTCATGGCGTCGGTGTCGGAGCTTAGAACCTGCTCGCCGGCCACGGTCGCCGTTCCCAGTTGCAGGGTGACGGTGGACCGGGTGACCCAGACCACCTCCAGCAACTGAGAGAGCTCTGGCAGCGTCAGGCCGCCGCGGTTCAGCAGCACCGGAACCTTGCTCAGCGCCGCGACCCAATCGGCGGGATTGGGGGAATAAGGCAGCCGCGTCTTCGGATCGATCACCGAGGCCGGCGCCTGGGCCAGCCCCCAGCGCGTCCAGGGGTCGGTCGTATTCGCCTGGCCGACGATAGCCTGCATCGACGGGTTGAGGCCGAGCGCGGCCCCGGCGATCACCGCCGCCGCGGTGGCGGGGAAGAGCCGCAGCAGCCTGGCGCGCGTGGTCCCGAGCGCCGCCACGTAGGCCGCGACCCGCGCGAAGTTCACATCGAAAGGCAGAGCGAGCGGGAACACCGCGGACCCCGTCGCGGCATAGGCAGCGGCGGCCACTTGCGGCTGTGTCCGCTGCGGCAGGGCGCGCAGGCTTGCCGTGGTGCCGATCGTTTGGACAACGGTGGGACGCGCGATGGCGGCGGGAGCGATCGCCGCTTCCAGGATCTCGTTGACCAGATCGATATAGGGGATGACGACCGATGTATTGTCGCAGTCGAGCGCCACGTATTGGATGTCCGGCCGGCGCAGCAGCAGAACGTCGCGCGCCGTCGCCACTGTCGACATCGGCGGCGTCGCACCCGGCAGCGGCGTGGCGGCGAACCAGCCGAGGAACTGCAGCAGATCGACGAGGTAGGCGGCCGGGCTGTAGATCGACTGGCAGTCCCTGCATTGGAAATAGTCGAGCGAGCCGAACAGCGCCTGGATGTCCGGAAGATTGGCGAGGGTGCCAGGATCGGGTCGTGCCAGGGCCATGCTGGCCGGCGTCACGCCGTTGAAGGAGAGGTTGTAGCGCCCGAGCGCCGCCAGTGCGGTGCCGTAGACCATCTGCGAGCGGGCATAGGCCATGGCTGCCATGCCCTTGCTGCCCAGCGCCGTCGTCATCTGGACGAGGAAAGGTGCGCGACCCTTGAAATAGATGCTTTGCGCCGAGGTGTAGCCCGCCGCATGAAGCGCCTCGATGCTCGCGTAATGAGGCGAGACGCGGTGCAGACGCTGCGCCGTCTTCAGCTCCGCCACGAGGGCCGGCGACGGCTTCAGGTTGTTGGTGGCGATGAAGCGGTCGATGTTGCCTCGGCGGATGTTGAGCTTGGGGTTTGCGGTCAGGAAGGTGACGAGATCATTCTTGGTCTTGAAGGAGGACGTTGCCGCCTTGGAGAGCCCCCCGGCGAAGGCCGTCGTCGGAAAGCGCCTGGCGAAGCGATAGGCCAAGGATTTGGCGAAGCGCGCGATACGGTCGGCCGCCGTGTCGTTCGGCAGGACCTGCGGGATCGTGGCGGCATTGGGATCGAGCGCCTTGATGCGCGCCTCCCAATCCGCCTGATCCAGGAGCGCGAGGTCCTGAAGGCGCGCGAGGCTTCCCCGTTGCAGGCGCTGCAGCGTGTCCTTCACCAAGAGGAGATTGCCGGTCAGAAGCTCGCCTGCGCTCAACACCGTATTGAGTTGCGCGAGATCCGCCTTCGGCAAGGTCTTGTCCGCACGCAGCGCCTTCCATGTCGGCCCCAGGCGGCCGCCGGCATTGGCGTACGCCTGCACAAAGGCCGTCTGGAGAGGCTGTTTTACGGCGCCCGCGGCGAGGAGGGCGTTGAGCGGGGTCTTGCCGCGGATATATCGGGTGCCACCGACCTGCACCGCCCGCAGCGCCGCCAGGGTTGCGAGCTCACTCTCCTGCGTCGCGCCATAGGAGGCGGGCAGGACGTTCGATGCGACCGCCGTGCCCAGGTTTTTGGCGAGCGTTGCCTGCGGCTGGGCCAGGATGCCGCTCAGCACCTGTGCGGTGAAGGTGGCGTCGATGCCGGCGTCGGGCAGATCGTCCAGGGCGGCGTCGAGATTTGCCGGAAGGCCGCTGGCGAAGAGGCCGAACAGCGTCTCGTCGCTGAGCTTGGTCTTGAGCGCGAGCACATGGGCGATGAAGAGATAGGCTGCCTCGTTGAAGGAGACGCCCGTCGCGCGGGCGAGGAACGTCACCTCCCGCTTGTCCTTGTTCTCCTGAAGATCCTGCATCGGCGCACCGCCAAGCCCGGCGTTCACGGTCGCGCTGAGCCGGGTGAAGTGCGACGGCGTGGGGACGATGCCGTCCGCGGCCGTCGTCAGGTTGATCTCCGCTATGGCGGGCGCGGCGAAGACGGTTGCCGAGGTCGCGATGAGCTTGCCCGCGGCGTCCATCGCCCGCACAACGAGGTTGAGCGGGACTGCCCGCTGATAGGAGATCGAATATCGCCCCGACGCATCAGTCGTGCTTTTGCCGACTGTCGTCTCGGCCCGTAATTGCAGCGCGACCAGCGTGAGCGCCGCTCCGGCTATCGGCGCCGCGTCGCCGTCCACGAGCTGCCCCTCGACCGTTCCCCGCGGGAGGACGACGATGGCCGACGCATCGCCTGTCGCGGTTGACATCCTGCTCTCGAGGATCGCGAGGGTCGGGGCGTCGATCGATGCCGTCGCCGGAAGCCCGTTCTGCGTCTGGAACGCGTGGAGGGCCGCCAGCGTCGAGGCGCCGAATTCCTGCCCGTCCAGTTCGGACCGTTCGATGGTCTGTCCGGTCGATGCCAGAACTGTTTGCAGTTGTGCAACGGGATCGCCTTTGGCGCCCAATCCCAGCCCAATGTTCATGGCTTGCCCCCGCGCGTGGTTCCCCTCGGAACGGTACTCTGAACTGTTGCAACAAATTGTCAGAGCAACACGTCTTCAGCTCAGCGACGCTATTGGTTCGTCGCGGGACGAAATACTGCGGCAGATGGTTGCCCTATATTTGCCCCGCACGCCACCGGCCGCCACCGGGAGCGCACCGGCTCCCTGTTTAGTACGAAAGGTGGATCTCGTCGAGTTGGATATCCAGCATGTCCCCCTCCTCCATTTCCCAAAGAGCCCAATCGTTGGGAACGTTGATATTCGTCGGCGGCTGATAGGTGCGGAAGATGAGAGTGGTGCCTTCTCCGAAGAATCCGTCGTAAGCACTCTTTCCGGGCGGAGCCATCACTGCGCGGACGGCCGTATCGCCGTAGCGACCGAGCGTGGACATCAGTTGCCTGGACTGCATGATCGATTGCAGACCGCCCTTGTTGAGCTGGTGCGCGAAGGGACCATAGGTCGCTGGCGGTCCGCCGCTCTCGGCCTCCACCACGGCTGCGTCTGTGGCGATGGCGGGACCGCCGCTTTCCGATTCCTCTTCGATCACCTTCGCGGTCCCGGCAACGGCGGTCGTTCCGACACCGGTCATTACGGCGCCGGTGGCGAGGGTTGCGGATTCGGTAATCGTGAACCCCGCCGCGAGCGCGCCCCCAAACTCCATGAGAAATCCGATGCCCGTAAAGGCGGCGGCGACGAGGGTCACCGCCAGCAGAATGTCCCCCACGATTTCGGGCAGCCAATCCCAACCACCGCCGCTGCTCGAGCTTGAACCCGAGCCAGACCCCGATGCGCCGCTGCCCGTGGCGCCGGGCGAACCGCTGGGTGAGCCGGTGGCCGATCCGTTGGCCGAGCCGCCGGCATTGCCGCCCGGCGGGCCGCCGGTCCTTGTGCCCCCGGGCGTCCCTCCGCCATTGCCGGCGGGCCGCTTATCCGCAGGACCCGATTGTTTCGGCTTCGCGGGAGAAGGATGTGGCGACGTGTCGTACGGCCCCGCCGGAATGATCCCGCCGGGATCGAGATTGATGTCTATGGGCGTGTCGCCGAAACCGGTGGGGTGATCCGCGTCGGGATCATAGACCTTGGGCGTCAGATTGCCGCCCTGCCACTGGCCGCCCTTGGGCGTGTTGACATAGTGGCGCGCGTGATTGGGGTCCGAATAAGTATAGCCATGCGCATTCGCATAGGCCTTCAGATCGTCCAGCGTCGCCGTTGGTGGCAATTCCCCCGCTTCGCCCACGCTTGTCGGGTCGCGGCCGTTCCGGTCGCGGAAAATCATCGGATTGCCGTGACAGAACGCATAGGGATTAGGCCCGGGGCGAAGCCCTGCCGGATCGCAACTCATCCATCGCCCGAGCCAGGAGGCATAGTAACGGGCGCCGTGATACGCAAAGCCGCTTTCCTCGTCCCGCTCCATGCCGGTGTAGCGATATCGCTTCAAGCTCACCTCGGCGCCGCTGCGCCCGGCCTGGAAGGTGGTGTTGCCGTAGGGGCTATATTCCTCATAGGAAATAAGCCCCCCCGTCTCGTCCAGTTCGAGGCTCGCCGAACCGAGACGATTGGCGAATTGGTAGCGTTGCGCGGGCGCCGGGGACGAGACGGTGGTGCCCCCGACGACGGTCTGCGTCTCGATCAGGGCAATGCGCTGGCTGTCGTCCATGACGTGGAGCGTTTGGCGCTCCAAGCTGACGGCACCGTCCGAGGCGAATTCCCGATAGACCTCATATCCGCCGAGATAGCGGCGCTCGTTCTTCCGGCTCCCGTTCTGGCGCTCGGTGATTTTCCGTAGGCGCCGGCCGGCCGCGTCATAGACGTAATAGGTCGTTTCGGCGGAGCCTTCGTTCACGACCTGCCGCGCCGTCGCGCCGACCTCGTCCTTAAAGGTCCATTTCATCAAGGAGAGATGCGGCATCTGCACGATGTTGCCCTGCGCATCGTAGCGATAGACCTCGGCCGGCGGATTGGCGCCGCTCTGCAAGGCAGTCCGGCTCAGCCTGTTGCTCTTCTGACTGGAGTCGAGAAGGCTCGTCTCATCATAGGTACACGCCCTGGTCCAATTGCCGGCGCCATTGCCTGCCGTATGCACCAGCGACAGGAGATTGCCGACCGGGTCGTAGCCGTAGTGCTCCGCATAATTGCGTAATTGCTGGAGGTCGTTCGGCGCGGCGGCGCCGGAGAAAGGATAGTCGCGGTAATTTCCGTCCGCCGGCGCGAAGGCTAAAGCCGATTGGCCGACATGCTCCCGCCCCGTGGCATCCGTCAGCCGGTAGAGCGGATCATACCTGTAGTCGCAGACGGGATCGACCTGCTGACCGTTGAAGACGGTGAGGAGAGCTGTGTCCGCGATGCGCGTGACATTGCCCATGGGATCGTAGTTGTGCCTCAGATCCTGGACGACTGCGGCGTCTTTGAATATCTGCGTCGCCGTTCCGTTCTGGCCGGCGGCGCGGGTCGTCTTGAGGCCGCTGAGCCGGAAGGTCTTTTCGTCATAGGCATATTCGGTCGTCGCCCGATTGCCATAGGCGGCGAGGGTGCGCTGGCCCTTGGCGTTGTAATCGATCCTGGTGACGAAGGCCGTGATAGTGGATGCGCCGCGCAGAGCGACCTCGACCTTTTGCAAGAGGCCCGCCTCGTCATAGCCCGGGCGGTAGAGGCTGCTGTCGGGCGAGGTGACGGCAATGGGGCGATTCAGCGCGTCGAAGGCCGCCGTGACCGTGAAAGTCTCGCTGTCCGGCGCAGGGTTCTGCGACCAGTCCGGCGTGGTCCTATAGTCGCTGGCGAATTGGCGCGTCCCGCGGAGCGCATTGCCCTTGAAGTCGTATAGATCGGTGGTGACGGTGCCGGCGCCGTCGAAACGCTTGAAGACGCTGGCTTTGAGATTGGCTTGCTGCTGCTGAGCCGCCGTCAGCCCGGTCTCGGCGCTGTCGCCATAGATCGTGCGTTCATAAACGACGGGCTGCGCAAAGAGGGTCGCGTTGGGTTCCGCCGAATCGCCACCCTGGACGAACGAGCGGAGCGGCCGCCGCAAGGCATCGTATTCGATGCGAACGGCATAATTGCGGCTGTCCCAGCCGCGGATTGGCTTGCCCAGGGCATCGCCGAGCATCCAGCGTTCGCCGGCCTCCATGCTCGCCTGATGGATGCGCGCGCCGGAGAGATCATAGTCGTAGCGCATGATCGTACGGCCGAGCGCGTCGATGACCGCGCGGGCATTGCCTTCGATGTCGAGCGCCACGCGCGTCTGGTATTGCTGGGCGTTGCCGTTCTGATCCGCACCGTTGTCCGCAAAGATCAGGAAGGTGCGGCCAAGCGTGTCACGATGGGCCACGGTCGGCGTACCGGCGTGGCCGGCGGCCTTGGCTGCCGCGTCCTGCTCATCCGGCCCCAGCTCGCCATCCTTGCGCTGGACGTACCACGTCGGCAGATAGTCGGCATCGGAGAGCCTCTGGAAAAACGCGCCCACATCGGGATCGGTCTTGGGATCGAGGGTCGCGGTATCGTTGACGTCGTAAATCGTCCGCCGCCAGGGATCGAACACGATCTTTTCGTAGGTATGGTTCGGATGAAGGGTCGCGACCACGCGCTTCAGCGGGTCATAGAGAAGCGTGTTGCTCACGCCCCATGTCTCGATGCCGAAGTGCGGCGCCGCGCTGAAGAAGGGCTCGTATTCCCGGATCGGCTTGCCCTTGTTGTTGTAGATTTTTTCGCCCGTACCGACCCAACGGGGATCGGCGACAGGGGAATTGGGATCTCCGGGATCGAGCGGACCGGGGGCCGCCTGGACCTTCGTCTGCGCTATCCGGCCAAAACCGTCCGAATAGACGAAATGCAGTTGGATCGCGGTCTCGGCCCCCGATTGAAGATCGCTGACATGGGTTTCGCGGGCGATCGATGCCGCGCAAGGCGGGACGCGCGTGAGGTCGTAGACGATGCGGGTGGTGGCCGAACCGAGATTCGCGACGGCGAGCGGGCTGGGGTTGGTCGCGGCGAAGAAGGCCGCAATGTCCCCCGGGGCGAGATCGACGGTGAAAGTGTCGAAGGAATCCCCTTCGACCGGACCTTCCGCTTTTCCCCGGAGCGCGGTGCCGACCAGCATGCCGAGCGCGTCGAACCGCGCGTCCGAGCGATTGCCGTTGGGATCGGTAATCCGTTGCGGCTGCAACACGCGGTAGTCATAGGTCGCCGATACCGCATTGCCGACGGCGTCGAGCGTCGAGGCAGGAAGGAGGTCATGCCCGTCATAGGCCACCGCCGTATTATTGCCGAAGGGGTCCTGGTAGCGATGCGGCAGGAAGAAATGCGCCTCGCCGAAGGCCCTTTCGGACGGCGGCGGATCGCCTTGGGTCGCTGAATAGAATATCTGACCAGACGGGACCCAGAGC
>Ga0134125_10003300_pt1 | contig 18725 bp, 23 predicted proteins | sample KB31751_FD_96464 | JGI IMG/M metagenome (GOLD analysis project Ga0134125, IMG submission 96464) | Terrestrial soil microbial communities with excess Nitrogen fertilizer from Kellogg Biological Station, Michigan, USA - KB3-175-1 | ecosystem: Environmental > Terrestrial > Soil > Unclassified ... | reverse complement strand
CGGTCGCGCCCTCGCGCCTCGATGTGGTTTCAGGCGTGAAAGCGGCAGGAGCGACGGATCAGCTCGTCCCTGCGGGCGGCTGACGGGCGCGGTCAATACGGGACAAGCCGCGGGAGCCTGACACTAAGACACAGGAGGCTGTCATGAGGATTCTCACGGCTGCGAGCGTCATTGGCTCCCTCATGCTAATCGGCGCCGTGCCGTTCGCCGCCGGTCAGTCGGTTCTCGCCCCCGGCTCGGGCGCGCCTTTCAGGTTGGCCGCCGGCGGCGATTCGACAGCCGACCAGGACACCTATGTTCGCGAGGCGCAGGACAAGATGAAGGAATGGCAACACAAGCTGCATGACCTCCGCGAGACGGCGGAGGCAAAGGGAAAAGGCGCGGGCGACGCGGCCGGGAGCGATCTGAACACGGCGTGGGCTCAGTGCCAGGCCGCATCGCGCAAGTTGCAGACTGCCGGCGCCGAAGGCTGGGAGAGCGCCAAAGCCGATTTCGAGACGGCGTCCCACAGCCTGGCGGAGGCTTGGTACAAAGTTCATCCCGAGGATAAATGACGGGGGCCGGATCTCCGCGATCGTCCTGGGGAGCGAGACGTCAAGGTGCTCACTCATTCGAAGATCCCGGTATCGCGCCAATTCGAGCCGGGACCGCATCATCGATACCATTCGCCAAGCCTTGGTCGTGCTCGATGGGAAACTGCGCGTCATCGCCGCCAACCGTGTTTGCTATCGCGCCTTCGCTGTGATGCCGCAGGAGACGATCGGCCAGCGCTTGGTTGAGATCGGCGACCACCGGCTGGATGTGCCGGCGCTCCGCGGCTTCCTCGATCTGTCCCAAGCCGAGGACGCCGCCCTAGAGGACTATGAGATCGAGATCGAATTACCAGCGCTCGGCAGACGCGTGTTGCTGCTGAGTGCCGAGAAGACCCGCGGAGAACCTGAGACTGCCCGGGAGGTCGTGGTGATGATCGATGACGTCACCGAGCACAAGCATGCGGCGACGACGTTGAAGAGCGCCAAGTGGCACGCAGAGCGCGCCAATCTCAGCAAATCACGCTTCCTTGCCGCCGCTAGTCATGACCTGCGACAGCCGCTGCAGACTCTCGGCCTGCTGCGCGGAATCTTGGCGAAGAAGATCAAGGAAAATAAGATCGAAGAGGCCCTCATGCTGGTCGCCAGACTCGAAGAGACGGCCGACGCGCTGTTGGGCATGTTGGACACAGGCATCGAGGCCTTCCCTGCCGCCTACCTAATATAACCGCCTCACGTTTGGTCCGCGTCTCTGGACAACCGCAGAAAATCGTGGATGATTGTGGACGGGCCGGGACCAAATGAGTGTGGATTCCTGCGGATTTTATAACCCCGCAACGCCTTCGTAATCAGTAGGTCCGCGGTTCGAACCCGCGCGTCGGCACCAGCTAAATCAATGACTTACGGCTAAACGGCGCGCTCGATGATCGCGCCGTTTTTCGTCGGGGCCACGTTTGGGGCCACGCCGAAATGCGCTGTATGGCGGCGGCGCCGATGTTGGGGTTTCGTTGGGGTCGCAGTACGGCGCTCGCTGGCGCGGAGGGCGGCGTTTGGCGACGGCGACAGCGGCGACGCTCGACTACCGTCCTGGCGGACAAATTTGTCGACCCTCGTTCGATGTTGAGCGCCGCCGCTCAGTCGCGGTGAGACGCCGCTAATCGGCGCGATTGTTCCAAGTGAAACTATGTAGATCGGTGGCGCCGCCCAATGGAACGCAATAAATCAAGGCAGGGATATTCCTGACCTATATTGCGGGTCGCCTTACGATGCCGAGTTAAGAGCATCGGAGGACCCAATGACTACTTTCACCGAAGAAGAACTCGCCGTTCTTCATACGCTCATTGAAGGCACTATCGAGGTCGAGCGCGACGACAAGCGCGATACCTCATCGCTCCAGGCGATGTTCGAGGCGACTACCACCGGCACGCTCATGCGCGAGCAAGCCGCTTGGCTGCTCGAAAATCTCGATGACCTGACCGACGACTGCTTCGACCCCGAGGAAGATGGCGCTGCGCTTCGCCTCATCCGCAAGCTGGAGGCGATGCTGCAATGAGCCGCAGCAACAAGCGCCGCCGACTCGAAGGCGGCAAGCTTGAGATCGTCCGCCGGCTCAAGCGCTCAGGCGGCGGCTACGCCGTCCAGCTCCCACCGCACATGGCCGTTCGACTTGGCAGCGAGGTCGAGATCACGGTCGATCAGAAAAATCGCTGCATCATCATTCGGAAATCGAGGAGGACGATATGACTGCTGAGACAGTAGCGCTGCGCGACATCTGCAAAGAGCTGAAGCTCGATCCGCGCGAGGCGCGCTTGAAGCTGCGTGCGACCGGCAAGCGCGCGAAGGGTCGTTGGGAGTGGCCGAAGGCCCAGGTCGCCGAGATCAAGAAGGTGCTCACGGCGGACGCCCCGGCGAAGAAAGCCACAGGGAAGGGGAAGGCGAAGAAGCCGGCGAAGACTGCTGACGCGGCGAAGAGCTGATCCGTACATCCTGATCCACGAGAAGAAGCTCTCGACGTTGCAGACGCTGCTGCCGCTGCTGGAGGCGGTGGTACAGAGCGCCAAGCCGCTCCTGATCATTGCCGAGGAAGTCGAGGGCGAGGCTCTGGCAACGCTGGTCGTCAACAAACTCCGTGGCGGACTTAAGATCGCGGCGGTGAAGGCGCCAGGCTTCGGCGACCGCCGCAAGGCGATGCTCGAGGACATCGCTATCCTGACCGGCGGGCAGATGATCAGCGAAGACCTTGGCATCAAGCTCGAGAACGTGACATTGACCATGCTGGGCCGCGCCAAGCGTGTGCGTGTCGAAAAGGAGAACACCACAATTGTCGACGGCGCCGGTAAGAAGAACGACATCCAGGGTCGCGTTGCGCAAATCAGGGCGCAGATCGAGGAGACGACCTCCGACTATGACCGCGAGAAGCTGCAGGAGCGGCTGGCGAAGCTCGCCGGTGGCGTCGCGGTGATCCGCGTTGGCGGCGCGACTGAGGTCGAAGTGAAGGAGCGGAAGGACCGTGTCGAGGATGCGATGCACGCGACCCGCGCGGCGGTCGAGGAGGGGATCGTCGCCGGCGGTGGCGTGGCACTTCTCTACGCGACCAAAGCGCTCTCCAAGCTTAAGGCAGATAATGACGATCAGCGAGTGGGCATCGACATCGTCCGGCGCGCCCTCCAGACGCCAATCCGGCAGATCGCCGAGAACTCCGGCGTCGACGGCTCGATCGTCGTCGGCAAGCTCTTGGAGAACAGCGACACTAACCGCGGCTTCGACGCGCAGTCGGGTGCGTATGTCGACATGCTGAAGAGCGGCATCATCGACCCGACCAAGGTGGTTCGGTTGGCGTTACAGGACGCGAGCTCGGTCGCGGGACTACTGGTGACGACCGAGGCCATGGTGGCTGAGAAGCCGGAAAAGAAGCCGGCACCTGCCATGCCGCCCGGCGGGGGCATGGGTGACATGGACTTCTGAGCGACAGGAAGCTGAGAGGAGCCGCCGCTGCCGAACTGCGGCGGTTCCTCTCGCTCCCGAAAACTCGCATCAACACCGCTCCGGCATCGATACGAGGTCATCGCAAACCGGCTGCCGTACATCAAGGCCACATCGTGACGTAGAACCCGTCAGGCCCTTCATAGCCATGCGTTTGAGCGTCGCGGGCCGTCACGAGTCGTCGGAAACGCTTGCTGAGAATCTCCGCCACCTCGTGCCATGTACTGGCCGAGCCGATAGCAACGTCGTTCACATAGAGCGTCTTACGCCTCATGGCGGTCTACGCCCCTTATCGGAAATATGCTCTCCTAGCCTGCTGCCGCTGCTCACCTAGCCGACCATTGACCGAGATCATCGGTTGGTGACGGGCAGTCCTCTATTTGATGCAAATCAAATACACATTTGCCGATCCTTAACAACGCCAATGTATGATTTTTGTCGATGGAAGACGCTCATCCGGCTGATACACACTCTAGCATTGCGACGGGAGTCCACGATTCCCGCCTTCGTCGCTTATACGAGTATTGGTCTGCGAAGAAAGGGGAGCGCCGTTTTCCGGCGCGCGCTGACATCGATCCGCTCGACTTCGGCTATGTGCTTGGGCACGTCATGCTTCTCGACGTGCTGCGCGACCCCTTGCGGTTCAGGTATCCCCGCTCGGATCTCTGATAATCGGCTCGAACCGAAAGCCGAATGCTGATGTGTCTGCTATTTCTTCCAGAGCGAGCAATACGCCGTTGAGCATCTCCTGACCGACCGTGCCGTAGGAGCCGCTCGTCGAAAACAACACGGCTATTGGGATTGATGCACGACCAACGCGCGCCGCCATCAACGGCCCTCCTGAACCATAAATTGAAAAGCGCCCTCACGGCCGATCTGGCCACGAGAGCGCTCTTGCTCCTTGCATCACCTCGGGCTTCCGCCCGGAGACGCTATATATGATTAATCGTTGACTTCTTCTTTTCCAGAGTCAAGCCCATTCACGCTTCTGATGGAGCTGCTCTTAGCCCGGCGCGAGAACTGGGTCGTTCCCGCGAGTCCTTCTTAGACCGACTTTGTCAGCGCGCCATCGATTATCAGGTTCGTACCAGATATGCGGCTCGCGACTGGGCTTGAGAGGAACACGACCCCGTAAGCGACTTCTTCGGGGGTGCCCATGCGGCCCGTCGGGTTAAGTTCTAGCGCCGCCTTATAGAGCACGGGATTGCTGAATTCGATCTTTTGCCACACCCCGCCCTCGAAATATGTATTGCCGGGGGACACTGCATTGACGCGGATACCCTTGGGAGCAAGCTGGCTCGCCAAGCCTTTGGCATAGTGAATGAGAGCCGCCTTGATGGCCCCGTACGAGCCGGCAGCGAAATCTATCTCGAACCCAGAGACGCTGGAGATGATGGCAATGGATGGTGCGCGGGACTTTTCGAGCCAGGGCAGCGCCGCGTTCACTGCATTCACTGTATGCATCATGTCAGTCCGGAACGATTGCTCCCAAGTCTCCGGGGAATTCCCGACGGCGATAGCGCTGACGTTGCATACTAGGGTGTCAATGCCGTCCAACTCAGCGGCGGCGCTCATGATCCATCGAGCGAGCGCCGCCGCGTCGGTGACGTCGAACGCTTTGCCCCATGCGGGCACACCTTTCTCGGCCATAGCGCGCACCGCCGCTGCGACCTCTTCAGCATTGCGCGCGCATAGCGCGACACTGGCGCCTTCCTTGGCGAACATTTCTGCGATTGCTCGACCGATGCCTTTGCTGCCGCCGGTGATCACCACCTTCTTTCCCTTCAATCCGAGATCCATGGCTTCCTCCATCGTCAGCGAGCCTGGACGCGCCGCCCCAGCGCAAAGGCTCGGTGCTATCATGATCTTCCTTATCAGCGTCCGCCAGCGGTGACTGCGAGGCGAGTGCCATTCCACTGCGATTGCCGCGTTCGGGCGGCGCAGGTGCTCGCGGTCACCCACTTCTGCAAATCGAACACACATCCTCCAGCGGCCGGCCAAAGAGATCCGTTCTCGCATCAATAGGCTACCTGGTGATCCGAGCGCGATGTCCCGCCTTGCGAAGAACAAGCTCGCAACGATCCGCCGCCAGTCTGTGGGCGAGTTCACACACGGGTTTCCGCCGCTGTGTCGCGCCACAATGTGCTCCGCGCTAAATCAGCAAACTGGGGCGCGAGACAGCGAGGTCGGCTCCTGGCACCGAGCTGCCCAACAGCGCGGGTAGAGCTGAGTCCGCTCTGCGCGGGTGATGCTGACATCGACACGCTCGGCGATGACAGAAACCTCGTGGAGTTCGATGCGAATTGCATCCGACCAGATGTCCGTTTCTTCGAGATCGGACATTCTCAAGGGCGATGCAGCTTCCCGTCAGCTTGGCGTCCCTGAGCTGATGCTGGCCAGGTTGGATCTCCGGCGCTTCGCGAGTTGCAGCATAGTGACTGTCAGCTCTGCGCGGATTCAGCGGGGATTCTGACCAACAAGGGGAATCGATGTCAGCTTTCAGAACAAAGCGGTCTTATTACGGAGGCGCAGGAATCCCCGGAGGTCCGAATCGTGCCAGGAGCCGACCTCGCTGTCTCGCGCCCCAGTTTGCTGATTTAGCGCGGAGCACATTGTGGCGCGACACAGCGGCGGAAACCCTTGTGTGAACTCGCCCACAGACTGGCGGCGGATCGTTGCGAGCTTGTTCTTCGAGGCCGTCGACCACAGAAAACCCAGGAAGGGCGCACAGTTCTATCACATTCCGAGATATTCGGCGACGACAAGCGGGTTAGCCAGCTGCTTCGATTCCACGTTGGCGATGATGCGCCCTCGCTGAATGATCAGCACCCGGCTGGCCAGCGCCGAAATGAAATGCAGGTCTTGCTCGACCAGCAGGATGGTCAGTCCTAGGGCCGTTTGTAGGCGCCGCAGGACGTCAATGATGTCTCGAACGATTGATGGCTGGATGCCTTCCGTCGGCTCATCTAGCAGAAGGATGCGCGGTTGGCCGATAAGGCACCGGGCAAGCGCCAGGATTTGCTGCTGACCACCGGACAGCGCCGCACCCGGCCGGTCCAAGATCGGCTGTAGTGCCGGGAAGTAGGCGAGCATCGTTTGGAGCTCATCTTTTCCTCCTCGCGCCACTTCGCCCAGCCGCAGGTTTTCGAGCACGGTCAGCTGCGGAAAAATCTGGCGCCCCTGCGGCACGTAGCCTATTCCTAGCCTTGCTCTTCGCGCCATGCCGATCCGCGTGATGTTCCGGCCGCTAAGGTGAATGGAGCCGCCGGTCGCCGGCACTTCACCGATCAGCGTCTTCAGCAACGTAGTTTTGCCCATGCCGTTGTGGCCGAGCACGCCGATGACTTCGCCGGCACCCAATGTGAAGGTGATGCCGTGTAGGATTGGAATCCGGCCGTAGCCGCTCCGCAGCTCGTTGACTTCAAGCATCGCCTCGGCCGAGATATATTTCCCTCACCCTCGGGTCCTTCTGCACATTCGCCATCGTATCCTCCATCAAGATGGAGCCTTGATGGAATACCGTCACCATTCCCGCGATGTCGCGGATGAACTGCATGTCGTGTTCCACGACGATCAGACTCGCTCTCTGGTTCAGTTCGCGAATCAGGGTGGCAGCCCGTTTGACCTCTTCCTGGCTCATGCCGGCCGTGGGCTCGTCGAGAAGAATCAGTCGGGGCTGGAGTGCCATCACCATGCCGAACTCCACCCATTGGCGCTGGCCGTGAGCCAGCAGACCCACGGGGACATGTGCGATCGACCCGAGAGCCAGGCGTTCCAAGACTTCATCGACGACGTGCTCTACGCTGCGCGATTGAACGCGCGATGCCGCGGCAAGCCACAGGCTTTCGTAAACCGACACCCCGTCGAACACGCTCGGCACCTGGTTCTTAATGCCAATTCCGAGCCGGCTGATCTCGTGTCGCTCCTTCTGCGCGATTTCTACGCCTTCGAAGAGAATGTGGCCGCTGTTCGGTCTCAGCTGCCCCGTAAGCATTTTGAAGAATGTGCTCTTGCCAGCACCGTTCGGCCCGATGAGGCAGCGCATTTCTCCGCGCTTGAGACGGAGGTTCACGCCGGCAAGTGCTCTGACGCCGCCGAAGCGGCGTTCAAGATCGCGGACGTCGAGGAGGAACTCGTCGTTCATGAATGCTAATCTGCCCGCCGCAGGCGCGACTGTATTCGATGAACGCCGCTCCAGGCGGCCGGCAGGACCCCCTCACGGAACAGCACGACGGCGAGCATGAGGATGACGCCGAGCACGAGGGTTACCTGCCCGACGGCGGCGGTGCCCAGCGCGGCGGTCAGATACTGAATAACGGCGCAGCCGACGATCGGACCGGCCAGGATGGTGCGGCCGCCGACGATGACCCAGATCAGGATCTGCGCGCTTTGACCGAGGCTGAACATTTCCGGCGACACGAAATTGCCCCAGATGCCGTAGAGAGCCCCTGCGAAGCCGGCGATCATCCCGGCGACGACGAACGCCCAAAGCTTGTAGATACGGCTGTCGTAACCCAAAAGCTCGGCGCGCCGCTCATTCTCCCGGATCGCGACCAGCACGCGTCCCCAACGGTGGCGCAGAGCGAGCGCCAGACCGACGTAGATCGCCAGTAGACAAATTCCAGAAAGAAAATAAACGCCGGTCAAACCGAGCGTGCCGTCCGCGGTGAACGGTACATTGAGCGGCGGCACCGTTGGTATTCCGTTCTGTCCACCGAGGCGCACGCTGCCGATCACGTACTCATCGCTCGAAGTCGCCCGCATCGTCTTTTCGAGAATGAGCGTCACGACGAGTGTGATGACGCTGACATAGATTTCGCCGATGCGGCCGTAGATCATGAAGTATCCGACGATTGCCGCGAGGAGTCCGGGAAGGATGATGGCACCGAGAAGGGGCAAGGCGGTGTGATCGGAGTTGAGCGCGGCGACGGCATAGGTGTAGCCGCCGAGGCCGAAGAAAGCCGTCTGACCGAAGCTCAGAATGCCGCTGAATCCCCAAAGGAATCCTTCGCTGACGCCGAGCATGGACAGGACAGCGATAACCGACAGCTGAAGCAGTGCGTATTCCGACACGAAGGCGGGAAGAGCCAAGAAGCTGGCAAAACTCGCCGCGACCCCCGCCCACCAGCTCCAATGCGGGATCCACCCAAAGCCCCTGGACGGCGCGCGCAGCATCAAACGCCCCGATGGAAGCGGCCGGTAATGCCGAGAGGTAGAAAGCGCAGAAGCGCGATGGCAACCACCAGCACGCAGATGTCCCCGACCACTGAATTGACGAGATAATCGACAGTACCGGAGATCCCGCCAAAAATCGTCGAAGCGGAAAGCGTCCCGAGCAGCGCCATCTGCCCGCCGACGATGACGGTGATGAACATCTTGGCGATGAAAAATCCGCCCATCGTCGGAGAAACTCCGGAAAGCGGCGCGATTACGGCGCCGGCGAGACCGGTCAAGGCAGAGCCAAATCCAAAAGTCAGCATATAGACGGCTTCGGGCGGAACGCCCAAGGCTGCTGCCATGACCGGGTTCTGCATCGTACCGCGCGCGACAAGGCCTGCCGTCGTATATCGCAGCAGGACATAAGTGACGATGAGAGCCAATACAGCGAAGGCGATAAGGAAGAGTGTATAGGTCGGAACGCCGTAGCCGCCGACCGTCATCGTGCCGAACGGCGCAGGAATGCTCTCCGTCGTCGGGCCCATGATGATCGTCGTCCCGCCAACGATGAAGATGCTGAGCCCCCAGGTCGCTAGCAGGGTGTCGATGATCCTACCATATAGGAAGCGGATAAGTATGCGCTCGATCAGCATGCCGAATGCGCCGACAGCCAGGGCGGCGAGCGCGAACGATGGCCATAATGCCATGCCGTGCTTAACGGCAAGGTTGCAACAATAAGCGCCGAGCATCATGAACTCGCCCTGCGCCAGATTGATCACGCGCATCATGCCGAAAATCACGGCGAGCCCCAGGCTGATGAGAATAAGGAACGCGATCGCGTACACGGCCTGATAGGCGACAATGATCGCTTGTTCCATGCTGTCGGCTCGCTGGCGGTCTCGACCGGCTGGACGTTCGCCAGCCCGCGCGTCCGCGAAGCCGGACTGAACGCCGCCCAGGAGGCGGGGTTAGAGCTTGATCTCGAACTGCTTGTTGGTGTTCGGCTCTTTGATCAGGTTGCAGACGCTTTGGGTGTCTATTGGCTGAAGCTGCGAGAAAGACTCCAGAACGGTAAAGCTTTGCTCTCTATTGCCGACTGCCAAATGAAGATCACGGACAACATGATGAGTTTGCGGATCGAGCTTCACCATGCCGCTCGGCGCATGCACGAAGGTTCCCGAGTCCAGCGCCTTGATGACTTTTTCGTGCTCGACGGAGTTCGCCTTCTTGACCCCCTCGGCCCACAGCTTTACGCCGACATACCCGTACTCCGCGTATTCCGGCACATAGCTGTACTTCCCGGGATACTTCTTGTTCATGCCATCGAGGAACGCCTTGTTCTCCGGCGTGGCGATTGCAGGGAGATAAGACGCGCAGACCAGGATCCCCTCGTTCTCGTCGGGGCTGAGCTGAGTGTTCTCGAGGCCGAGGCCGTAGGTTCCGCTGGCAATTGGAATCGTCTTCTTGACGCCGCTGGCTGCATACTGCCGATAAAATGACATATGCGCCGCGCCGACGAGCGCCGAAAATACGAAGTTCGGCGACTTCTGCTGGATACGTGCGATCAACGGGCTGAAATTGTTGACGTCCAGCGGGAAGAATTCTACTGCCACGTCTTGGGCGCCCTGGTCCCGAAGGAATTTCTGCACCCACTTCGCCGTGATCGTTCCGTAGTTGTAGTCGGCAGCAATGATGTAGCACTTTTTGCCGAATTTTTTCACTGCCGCGGGAATCATCACCTGAAGCTGCTGTCCCGGCGTGATCCCGGTGTTATAGAAGAGCCGATCGCAGACGCCGCCTTCGTAGAGCGAATTATAGAAGTAGAGTCCACGATACCTGTGGACGATTGGCCGCATCACCTCACGCGAAGAACTGGTGACTCCGGCATGCAGGACGTCGACTTTGTCCTGCAGCAATGCCTGGGCCGCGTATTGCGCATTCAGCTGGTTGTTCGACTGCGAATCGTAGAAGAGAAGTTCTACAGGGCGGCCGAGGAGACCGCCTGCCGCATTGATCTCGTCTACGGCCAGCGCAATGGCGTCAATCTGGCCCAGGCAGTAGATGTTGAGCCCGCCGGTCTTGTCGAGGATGTTGCCGAGCTTGATAGGCTTCGCCGCCGCAAGGCCGGCCGATTCTAGGATCGCCGCGGAACTGACGTAGGCCAATGCTCCGGTGGCAGTGCGAATGAACTGCCTTCGCGTGAATGACATGATGAACCCTCCCTGTTATCCACCTTTAAGGGGCGTGGTTATCGCAATTCGCGCGGTGACGATCGGCTCCAACGCTAACACACGGTTCTAGCGCGCACAAACACGCGGCCTCAGCGCCCTTGCCAAATTCCGGTTCCTTCTAGAGCCTGGGACGCGCGGATAAGAGTGGCTTCTTCGAAGTGCCGGCCAACGAGCATCAGGCCGATGGGCAGGCCGTTGACCTTACCGCACGGAATGGTGACCGCCGGGTGACCACTGACGTCGAAGGGGCAGGTGTTGTGCTGCATGTTGAGCGCCCGATCGACATAGATCTCGCGCGGTGCGTCGGCAGGCGGGATCTCGGTCGCCGGGAAGGGGATGGTTGGCATTGCCAACACGTCGTAGCGCCCCAGGGCTTCATCATAAGCGGCCCGCAGGAGCACGCGCAGATTCTGAGCCTTGGCATGGTACCGATTGTGATAGTTTCGATGCATATATTCCCCAAGCAACAACACAAGCTTCACTGTCTCCGAGACGTCATCGGGACGTGATCGCCAGCCGCGCGCAAAAGCCTCCTGCAATGAGGTCGTATAGTAACCAGACCAGTTGTTACCCATTGCGTAGCCCTTAATCATCTGTTCGGCGGCCCCCTCAAGAATCACGCCGGTCCAGATGTGCGGTCCCTCGTAATGCATCGGTATGGAAACTTCGCTGATTTCGGCACCGAGCTTCTCCAGGGCGCCGATCGCTTCGCGGACCTTCCCGCTGGTCTGCGGATCGCTCACCGGGTGCTCAAAGCCCTCTTTCAGCAGCCCGATCCTCAAGCCCCTTACGGGCGTCTTGAGAGAGCCCATGTAGTCGCCTGTCTTGGCAACAATGGTGCGCGGATCATATGCGTCCTGGCCGGCAATAGCTGTGAGCAGCCGCGCGATATTCTCGGTACTGGAGCACATCGGCCCGCAGTGGTCGACAGAGTACGAGATCGCCATGCCACCGGTCATTGGCACGAGGCCCCAGGTGGGCTTAAGCCCGTAAACACCGCACCAAGCGGACGGGGTTCGGATCGAGCCGCCCTGGTCGCCGCCGATCGCCATCTCCACTTCTCCAGAGGCCACCAAGGCAGCACTGCCGCCTGAGGAGCCGCCGGCCGAGTGCTTCGGATTATGAGGATTGCGGATGAAGCCCGTGGCGCAAGTGTGGCTGCCTGCCGAAAAGCAGAGATCTTCACACGCTGATTTTCCCGCGACCACGCCGCCCGCGTCGAGCACGCGCGTAACGATCGTCGCGTCGACGTCGGGCACATAGCCCTCTAGAACACGCGAACCGTTCATCATTGGCACGCCGGCGACGCAAAAGCAGTCCTTTATAGCGACCCGCTTCCCGGCAAGGATGCCGGTGTTGGCCCCTTTTATGTCGGTTTTCCAATACCAAGCATTATACGGGTTTTCTCGCGGCGGGGGCCGATACCCCGGCGAGCGAGAATATTTGACGGGCAGTTTCGGTTCAACGAGCTCATCCAAGCGTGCATAGGATGCGATCGAGCCGGCCATCAGTCCTTGAAAGGACGCTGCATCATCGGTCGTCAACGTCATCCCGAAGCTTCGCGCCATCTGGAGAATCTCATCGGCGGTTGGTAAGCGGGGTCCGGTGGTCATCTCTTCTCCCCTCTGGCGGCTGCGAAGAGCCTGTCGCGACAGTTCCGACGCAAGTTGCTTGGCTCCGTTGAAACTACGATTGCAAATGCGCCGGCAGCTGTCCAATCTCCTCTCCGACAATGACGGTCGGAGTTGTCGCGAGGAGTGGCTGTGCGATCGTGAAGAACCGCCTGACCGCCTCGGAATTGTTGTGGCGTTCCATTGCCGATCGATCTGCATATCGCTCGTAAGTGCAAAAAACAGCTTTGTCCGTCACGTCCCTCGAGACGTAATAGCTCAGCGTCCCTGGTTCATTTGCCTGGGCATAGGACATCACCTCGCGCAGCGCCGCCTCAACTGCGGCAGCGCCGTCCGGCGTACAACGAATTATGGCGGTCAACGCGATCATGTATTTATCTCCCGCGGTCGCCGTGTCGGCCGCCCGAAAATGAGGATTCGACTGCCGCGTTGCTGACCAGCCTTGACCACGACACCCGCAGGCTTTTCTGACCCGCAAGTACGGTGATCTTCGCAGAGCAGTCGTGCCGTTGGCGAATTGCCGACGGAGAGGGACCGAGGCGATCGGCCCCCAAAAACCGACCGACCGTCTCGCGCCCGATCACATCTTCTTCCAGTCACCGGTGCGCTCGAAAGCGGCGGCGGCGCGGTAGATCGTCGCCTCGTCGTAATGCTTGCCGATGATCATCAGCCCGACTGGCAAGCCGTCGCTCAAGCCGCAGGGGACGCTCATGGCAGGATGGCCGGTGGCGTCGAACGGCGCGGTGTTGCCGATCATCTCGAAGGCGCGCTGGATGTGGAGCTCGCGCGGCGCGTCCGCGGGCGGCAACGGCGTCGCCTTGAGCGGCAGGGTCGGCATGATCATGAGATCGACCTGGCCCAGCGCCGCGTCATAGGCAGCGCGCAGCTTGCGGCTCAGATTCTGCGCCTTGGCGTAATAGTGGCCGCGATAATGCCGGATGAAGTAGTGGCCGAGCAGCATCGAGATCTTGAGCGTGTCGGAGAGCTCGTCGGCGCGGTGCTTCCAGCCGGAATGGGCGTCGAGCAGGCTCGTCGTGTAGAGGCCGCGCCAGTTGGTGCCCATGCCGTTGCCGCGCATCATCAGCTCGGTCGCGCCCTCGAGCGCGATCGGGCTCCAAATCGCGCCGCCCAGTGCGTGCATCGGCACCGAGATCTCGGAGACGGCGGCGCCGAGATCGCGGAACACGGCCGCCGCCTGCTTCACCTTGGCGTCGACGTCGCGCTCGGAATTGGGCAGGTTGAAGCCTTCCTTGACGATGCCGATGCGCAGCCCCTTGGCGCCGCCATCGAGCGATTTGGTGTAGGCCTCGGTCCTGACGTTGTACTGGCGCGGGTCGAGCCCGTCCTCGCCGGCGAGCACCTCGAGCAACAGCGCGTTGTCGGCGACGTCGCGCGTCATCGGCCCGGTATGGTCGAGCGTGATCTCGATCGGCATGACGCCGGTGTAGGGCACCAGGCCATGAGTCGCCTTCATGCCGTAGACGCCGCAATAGGCGGCCGGGATGCGGATCGAGCCGCCTTGATCGCCGCCGATCGCCATGTCGACCTCGCCCGCCGCCAGCAGCGCGCCGCTCCCCGAGGAGGAGCCGCCAGCGGAGTAGCCCATCTTCCAGGGATTGTGCACGGGACCGAGCGCGCCGGTATGGCTGCCGCCGGAGAAGCAGAAATACTCGCAATGCGCCTTGCCGACGATCGTGCCGCCGGCGTCGAGGATTCGGGTGACGATGGTGGCGTCCATGTCCGGGGTGTAGCCTTCGAGCGTCGAGGCGCCGTTCATCATCGGCACGCCGGCGAGGCAGACATTGTCCTTGAGCACGACGCGCTTGCCGGCGAGCTTGCCCTGCGGCGCGCCCTTCACCTCAGTCTTGACGTACCAGGCGTTGTACTTGTTCTCCTCACCTTCGGGCTTGTAGCCGGGCGTGCGCGGATATTTCACCGGCGGCAGGTAGTCCGGCATCGCCTCGAGCGCGTCATAGGCGAGGAAGTTGGGCTGCATGATCGCGAGATAGGAGGCGATGTCGGCATCCGACATGGTCATGCCGAGCTCCTCGGCGGCGGCGCGCAACTGGTCGGGTGTGGGGCGTTTGACGGTCATAGGGATTTCCTCCTCTGCGGTGTCGTTATCGTTACTCCGACGAAGGCCGAAATCGGGCCGCGCCTTGTAGAAGGCCGCCATGACTTTTTTTCCGATCTTCTCAAGCCTCTGTCGAACGGTCAAATAGCTCGGAGGCGGGCCGGTCCGCCGACTAGCTGGCCGACCTGCTGTCCCTCGGCGCTGGGGAGCGGTACGAACCCTTGAACCGGAGCGCTCACTGCCCTGCAGGACCTGCCGATGTAGGCGCCGCACACATCACAAGTTGCGCAACTCTCGCGCGGTAGTGAGGCTCGATATCACGCCTGGTTCAGACCGCTCGGCAGAGTGATCCAGATGATAATCTGCTTGCCCGGCGAATTCGGGTTTTGTGTCCTTTGGTGGTCGTATCCTCGAACAGGTTGAAGCCGCCGGCCGGCACGTGCCGCTCGTTTCCGTCGCTCGTTTGGTAGTCGACGGATCCGTCGAGCCTCACCGTAAGCACGCGGTCCGGCACGGTATGCCAATCGACCTGTTGCGCGCCCGCTGGAATGCCCGTGAAGCGGATGCGTGTCGCCGGATAGTGTGTCGGCACTTCGAACGCCCTGGCCTTCGGGTGAACCTGCCGGGAGCTCGTCGGAATTTCGACTTCATCGAAGTGCGACTCACCATCCGCTGTGGAGTGAATCCGCAAGCACTTCATCGTGGCCCCCCCATGTCCGGGCCGAACGTTAGCATAGGAAGGATCAGGTCCGCTCTGGGTTATGAGCGGCGGTCTCGACGAAATCCGCCAGAGGTAAGCTTAGCGGCAAAGAGCAGACCTGTTTTGATTTCGAAGCGTAGGACCGGTCAGTGCCAACAACAGACCTAAGCATCTCGTCACCATAAGTTCGATCGCCGAGCCTCTCGATGAGCACGCCGGACCGATGCGAACTCCAATGCGAGGCTCTATCTCACTGAATCGTTCGCTGCCTGAGATGGCCGCGCAGCCGAGGGTGAGCGCGCGCTCCATCGCGCGAGTAAGGTGTTCAAGGCCCTGAGCTTAGCCGGCTTGCTCAGATAGTCGTTCATGCCGGCGGAGAGGACGCGTCGCCGTAACCCTCGATGGCATGGGCTGTAAGCGCCACAATTGGCACGGCGTTGGCAGGAGGGTCGAGCGCACGGATCGCCTTAGTCGCTGCGACACCGTCCATTTTTGGCATTTGCGCATCCATCAGCACAAGGTCGTAGCGCCGCGTCTGCACCGCAGCAACGGCTTCCTGCCCGTCGCAAGCAATATCGGCATGATGGCGTCCTCGCGATGGACGACAATGCCGAGCAGACTCACCTTGAAATGTGCCTCGGTCAGCACCGTAGTGACGTCGCCGGTTTGATCGACGGTGTTGCTGTAGGTGCCTATATCGCCATAGATCGCGTGCTTGACGCGATAGCGCAGCACCTGCGCGGCCGCGGCCGCGGCACGGGGCAGCGCTATCAGCAGCCCGAGAAAGACGAGGAGGAACCGAGCCGTCCAGTTCCTATGTCAGGAGCAGCAGACGCGAGGCCGATGCCACCGTCGGCACCATCAGGCGGCCTGCCAGCGTGCTAAGGCCGAGCGGCTTCAGCAGCATCTTGCTCGCCATGCGGTGCGGGAAGTGGCGGGCCGCAAGCGGCCTGAGCTGCGCGCGGAACGTTGCGTAGTCATCTGCGTGGAACTCGGCGTCCGGGTTGCGCGCGAGATAGACATGCTTGAAGGCGTAGAACGCGTCCTCGGCGTCAACCTCGCCGATCCGCGCCCAAAGCGTGCGCGCCACCGCCACCCGGCTCGGCTGCTCGCGCTCGCGATAACGCAGGAAGAAGCGGTAGAAATGCTTGTAGTGGCGCACCTCGTCGGTGCTGATCGCGGCGGCGATCTCGCTCAGCACCGGCTCCGGGCTCATCTCCGCCAGCGCGCGGTAGAACCCCGCCGTTCCGGTCTCGACCACGCAACGCGCGGCCATCTCCAGCGCCCGGGTCTCCGCGAGCTGGTCGACCGAGCAGAAGCGCATGAACTCGGCGAGGAAGTTGCGATAGGCGCCGTCCCAACCGAAATCTGGCCAAGCGGTCTCGACATAGCGCCTCAGCGCGCGGCCATGCTGCAGCTCCTCGCTTTCCCAGGAGCGCTCCAACCATTCGACGACGTCGGAGTCGTCGCGGAAGAAATCGGACAGATTGCGCGTATAGACATCCGAAGTGATCTCGACGAATGATGCCGAGGCGACGATGTAGAGCAGTAGCGCGTTGTCCTTCACTCGCTCGCGCTCGAGCGCGTCAAAGCGTAAGGCGTCGATCGACCACGATGCGTCGCCGGGATATCCCGCCTCGTCTTCCGTCACGCCGTCGCCTCTCCTGACCGTCGACAGCTTCCTGCGCACCCCCGGCCCGCTTGTCAGTTGGGTGCTCGCCCTGACCAATGCAACACGCCGGAGTAGCCGCCGGGCCTAGCGGCGGCGCCATCATCGAAATCGTGAAAGCTGACATTCTGCGGCTGCGGCCGGGCCCAGGCGCTCGCCTGGTCCAGCATCGCGGCGAGATCGCCGGCGAATCGATGGGCCACGCCGGGCCAGCGCACCGAGAGGTAGCTGCCATCGCGGGGGGTGAAGCCGATGCCGAACCTCTCCGGCGTGTCGCGGGCGAGGCTTAGTGGCCCTGTGATGAAATCCTGCCGGCGCGCAAGCATGCCGCACACCTCATCTCCTCAGTAGAGGCTGTCGACGTGGTCACCGATGTGCTGCCATCGTCGCCGCGCAGCGCTCTGACGAGCTGCTGGCCGCCGGTGATATCAGGATCAGATGGCGTGGAAGCGCATCCTCGCGGCGATGGGGGCGGCGCAGCGAGTTTGGGACGGTGTTTCTCGGAGCGTCCATTCCGGTTTGTGCCCGACCGTCTTTCCCGCGCGCAGCCTTTGCCGGACCGCAGCTCACGCTCGTTAGAGGACGGACCATTCCTTCAGGAATGCCCGAAGATAGCTAGCTGCCGCTGAGGGCGATTGAGAATCAGACTCCCTCCGCCAAGGCGACGCGTACCTCCCGCTCCACGCGCCGGCTGCCAGCAATGAGCTAGATCCGAACCAAACCAGGACACGAAAAATTCTTGATTGGCGCGACCGCGCAATCGCACGTTTCGGGTTGAGTCGGACGGAATTTCTTAGTGTTGGAGTTTCATCGGGAGGAACTCGATGGAAGTCTATTTGACGACACCTCGGCTTCCAGCTCGGAAGCCGCTGCCGTCATTGCTCGCGGCGGCACTAAGCGCTGCGGTCATCGCCACGCTGCTCAGCGCCAATCTGATAGGCCCGGAGCCACGCTTGGCGAGCCACTTCATCCCGTCGGCAAAGTCGGTCGCATCCGCGCAGGCCGTGGCAACCGGGCCGTCTCCTCAGGCAAGCCAAAGCCAAGCCGCATCGAAGCCCGACCAGCGAAAGGCGCTGGTTCTCTTTCCTCCATGGCTCGGCGGTCACTCTCTCGGCATTTTGAAGGGCTTCGGCCCGCACTAATCAGAACTGAAGGGATTGCTATGTTAAACCTGAGGGAACAGGCGCTGGCCAATCAGGCGAAGCGTGATGGATATGTAGCCGAATACCGCAAAATGGCCGCCAGCTGCCGAAGGATGGCGGCCGCGTCGCGCTGGCCGGGGCCGCTATTGCTACGAGCAGAGTACTACGATAACGCAGCCGCCGAGCTTGAGCGAGGAGAGATGTCCGAACGCAGTTAGCTTCGAATGCCTGGCATGGAACTAGAGACAAAAGAGCTTTATCGCAGCAGCAGCGAGGATCGGTGGCATCTCGCGCGAGATCCCACTTCTGAGCGCGTTTTCGTGCTGCACGAGCCCAACCTCGCCTCGGGCGGTCGAACATCGCACATCGAAATCGGCCCCTTTTTGACGGCAGGCCATGGACCTGAACATCAGGAGCTATTGCGACTGATCGGAACGCTGGTGGAGGGATCGGCTAGACAGAAAAAGCCCCGCCGGTGAGGGCGGGGCGAGCATGTGACTGTCCCAGCATTGATTCCGACGCAGGTTTCAGACGGCCGAGACACCGTAGTAGTCGCGGATCTGTTTGCTCCATTGCGGGTCCGCCATGTCCGGCGGATTGTTCGCGTCG
>Ga0134125_10003297_pt1 | contig 18730 bp, 16 predicted proteins | sample KB31751_FD_96464 | JGI IMG/M metagenome (GOLD analysis project Ga0134125, IMG submission 96464) | Terrestrial soil microbial communities with excess Nitrogen fertilizer from Kellogg Biological Station, Michigan, USA - KB3-175-1 | ecosystem: Environmental > Terrestrial > Soil > Unclassified ... | reverse complement strand
GTCCTGCGGACGCAAAGAAGGTGTTTCAGGACAAGATCGCCAAAGACGCAAATGACGTCGACAGCATGCAGGCCCTTGCCGATCTCTATACCCGCGACAAGGATTACGATGGCGCTGCGAAATTGCTTGCGCGTGCGGTGACGGCCGCGCCTGCCAACCCGTCGCCGAGGCTGCAATTGGTGGTGCTCTACGAAGCGCAGAAGAAATGGCCGGATGCGATAAGGGAAGCGCGTGCGCTGCTGGCGCAATTCTCCGGAAATGCCGACGTCCGGGACACGCTCGGCCGCGTTTATTTCGAGTCGGGTGACATACGCAACAGTGTCGCGGCTTACGGCGATGCCGTGAGGGCCTTTCCGAACTCATCGGCTCTCCAGGCCAATTACGCGCGAGTCCTGGTGCAAGCGAAGGATGTCCCCGGCGCGATCGCAGCATTGACGAAAGCAGTCGCAATCGAACCGCGAAACGATCGCCTCAAAGCGGCGCTCGTGGCGGTCACCTATGACGGCAAAGGACCCGACGCGGCGCTCGCAACCGCCAAGTCCTTCGCGAAGGACGGTCCGGTGGGCGATATGCTGGCCGCAGACGTATTGGAAAAGAACGGCAAGAATGCCGAGGCTATTGCGGTTTTGGAGAAAGCACAGGCTTCAAACCCGTCAGTACAAACCTTGTTGACCCTTGCGAGTTTCCATGAGCGCAACAAGGACGCAAAACGCGCCATCTCGCTGTTGGAAAACTGGGTCAAGGATCATCCCGGCGATACGCAAGCCAGGATGCAATTGGCCGAAACCTATGGGCGGGCGCACAATTACAGCGCCGAACAGGCGCAATTCGAGAAGGTTCTGTCGGAACGCCCGAACGATCCTGTCGTCATGAACAATCTCGCCTGGCTGTATGCGCGCAGCAACGATCCGAGGGCGCGCAAGATGGCCGAGAAAGCCTACCAACTGGCGCCTGGCACTCCGGGTATCGCCGACACGTTGGGTTGGATCATGACCACGCAGGGCGACGTGCCGACCGGCATGAAGTATTTGCAGGCGGCGCTGACGGCAATGCCGCAAAATCCGGATGTGCAATATCACGTGGCCTTCGCGCTGAGCAAATCCAACAAGCCCGCCGATGCGCGCGCCATGCTGCAGAAGGCGCTTGCGTCCAGCGGCGATTTCGAAAGCAGGCCCGAAGCAACGCAGCTCTTGAACCGGGTGAGCGCGGCCAAATAGGCACGGGGATTTGACGTTGGCCTCGGCCCCCCCTCGGATCGTGCTCGCGATGGCGCTGGCAGGAGTCGCCTTTGCGCCTGCTCCTGCCGACAGCCGCGCCGAGCTTCGCCAAATGTCTTCTCCGCGCGTCCTCAAAGTGGGTCCCGGCGAAGACTACGCGAAGCCCAGCGACGCCGCGGCCAGCGTACGTTCAGGCGATACGGTCGAGATCGCGCCGGGGGTTTATTCCGACTGCGCCGTCTGGCGGCCGGACCGGCTGACCATCGAGGGGCAGGGCGTCACGATTGCGAACAAGACCTGCTCGGATAAGGGGCTGTTCGTGGTGTCGGGCAACAACGTCGTCATTCGGGGGATCACATTCAGGGGGGCGGCTGTCCGAGATCACAACGGAGCCGGCATCCGAGCGGAAGGGGCAAACCTCACCGTCGAGAACAGCAAATTCATCGAAAACGAAACCGGCATTCTGTCGAATTCGGTCGCCGGCAGCACCATCATCGTCCGCGACAGCACGTTCCAAGGCAACGGCGCGTGCAGCGGTCTATGCGCTCATGGGATCTATGCCGGAAGAATTGCGTTGTTGCGCGTGGAACACAGCCGATTTATCGACCAGCATCATGGCCATCACATCAAGTCTCGCGCCGCGCGCACGGAAATCGTCGACAATGACATCCAGGACGGGCCGACCGGCAATTCCAGCTATCTGATCGATGTTCCCAATGGCGGGACGGTCGTTGTTTCGGGCAATCGGCTCGAGAAAGGGCCGCATTCCGAAAATCGGAGCGCCGCGATTGTCATCGGGGAGGAAGCAAAGAAAAAGGGCTCGAACCCGTCCGAGGGAATCCACATCGAGAACAACAGCTTCATCAGCGATCTTCCGGGCGAGACGGTTTTCGTGCGGAACTTTTCAACGGCTAAGGTCGAGCTCATCGCCAACAGATTGCAAGGCAAGGTCAACGCTTTGCAGGTGGCGAGCAGGCGATGAATCCGCGGCAGGCCTAGCGACGATAAAAAGGCGGTCCTCGCGGCACGCGTTCCGTCGATTATTAAAAATTTAGTGGTTGGCGCTGTCCCTGTGCTTGCGAGAATATGCGCGCGGGTGGGCACCAAACCACGCGTCGGCCTGTGCGGAACGACGCGAACGCTGGCGTGGCTCCCCTATGATCCAAAAAGACGATTTCGCTGCGCTGACGGGAATTCGAGGCGTGGCGGCGTGGTGGATCGTGTTGTTCCATTTCAATGAATATCTTTCGCCGCTGATGAATGTCCAAGCAGGCCGAATTATCGACCGCGGCTATCTCGCGGTGGATTTGTTCTTTGAACTGAGCGGATTCATTATAGCTCTTAATTACGCAGAATGGTTCAGGGCGCCCCGGCTGAGTCAGGCCGCGAAATTTCTGGGCATCCGGTTGGCGAGAATCTATCCATTGCATGCCTTTATGCTGTTGCTCTTCCTGTTGAACCCGCTCGTGATCGTGCTGTTTTCCCACCGGTCGGAAATATCACACAACTACGACATCGGATATTTCATCCTCAGTGTTTTCCTCGTCCAGAATTGGGGGCTCACCTCGTCTCTTGCATGGAATGTTCCAGCTTGGTCCATTAGTACGGAGTGGGCTGCATATCTTACGTTTCCGCTGATGACCTGGATTTGCCTGCGGATCATCCGGACGCGCGCGCATGCCTTCGTATTAATGAGTTTGTTGGTTTGCGTGCTGGCAAGCGCCTTCGCGATCATGGACTTGTCTCTTGGCGGGGGGATTCCTCAAACCGGGCTCTTGCGCTGTTTGGTGGAGTTTTGGATGGGCATGTGCCTGTACTTCTTCTGGCGCCAAAAGCCGGTAGGCCCTGCTTATGCAAATGTTTCTGTGCTTCTTGCGGCAATTCTGCTCGCCGCCTACGTCGCTTTCCGCATCCCTGATTTCGTTCTCGTGCCCTCGGCTTTTCTCCTTCTTATTTTTGGCCTGACCCAGAAGCAGTGTCTCTTGTCGCGTGTGATGGCGTCGACGCCGCTGAAATTCCTTGGCGCCGTCTCGTATTCCACATATCTCGTTCATTACTTCGTCAAAGACTGGGTCAAATTCACTCTTGTCCGAGGCAACATTCCTGCCGAGGTGCCGGTTCTGGCCTATCTGGCGATAACGGCATCGGCATCGCTGTTTCTCTACTATTATGTTGAGGTGTCCGGGCGCTCTACGGTTCGCCAATGGATCATGAGTTGGGCATCTCCTGGCAATTCATCGCGAATGAGGGAACCTGAGATCGATTCTGCACTTGCAGCGCAAACGAGTGACGCAACAACTGATCTTGCAGCGGGCGAATTTTTCACTTTGGAGCCAATCCAGGGCTCGCCAGCCACAGATTGAAAAAGGGGTTATCCCGTGGGGGGAATAACCCTTTAGTAACGCTATGGCGATGGCGAGAATATATGTGCATAATCCGAGCCTTAATCGGGCTGTGCTGAACGGAAATAAGATCGGGCTGATAAGCCGTTGAAAGCGGCGGAGAGACGGTCTGAGCGCGTTTCACCAATAGTTCAGGGACCCCCTGTATGTTGGGTTTACGCTGGGCGCAAAAAGATTTGAGAGAGGGGTAGGTCCATGCTGGACGATTTTGCGATTTTATCGACTACCTTGTGCATTCTTTTTATCCTTTTTCGTGCTGCGGTTCTTGACCGCTCTCTGCCCTGGTTCGAACTTAAGGAGCCGTCGTCTCGCAGCAATGGAGCGTCTCCCGGCGCGCAGCCGAACGAGCGCAACTTCCGCAACCTCTGAAGGGTAGCCCAGTGCTTCGTGGTCTCTTCGTAGTCGCTGCATATCTGATTATGTTCGGCCTCGGTATCGGAGTGCCGTTCATCCTGACCCTCGGTTATGAGTGGGTTGACATGTTCCGCCCGGAGAACATCCTTCTGGGAGCTTTTACGGCAATTCCGTTCTCGTTCTTGATCGGCAGTGCTGCGATCGGGTTTTATTTTTTGTCGGATCGGCGTGATCCTCCTCGCATAGGCGCCATGATCGTCATCACCGTCCTCTTTGCGGGCTGGGTGACCCTGACGACGACCTGGGCCATGGTGCCGGGTGCGGCTTGGGCGAAATGGGATTGGGCCTTCAAGAGCGTGCTTTTTTCGGCGTTCATTCCCTTCGTGATCCGTTCGCGCAACCAGATCGAGGCCTTCCTGCAGGTCTTCATATTCTCGTTGGCAGCGGACACGATTCCGGCCGGCGCCAAAACTATTGTTTCGGGCGGCGGCCAGTATGGCCCCACCTTGGGCCTGATGCATCGGAACTTCTGGTTGGGCGAAGGCGCAACCTTGGCGACTGCTGCACTGATGGCGATTCCGATCATCTTCTTCCTGATAAAACACCAGCGGATTTTTCCGCGGAATATCTGGACGAAGATTGGATATCTGGGCTTGGTCCCGCTCAGTTTGGCGACGGCGATTGGGACCCACGAGCGTACCGCGCTGGCAGGGATGCTGGTTCTCGCCGGTGCGGTCTGGCTTCACAGCAAACGGAAAATCCTGGTTGCCGGACTGTGTATCGCCACCGGTTTGGTGATCATACAGATTGCTCCCCAGTCGTGGATGGATCGGATGGCAACCATCACGCATCCATCCGAGGACGATTCTGCTGTAGTGCGCCTGCAGGTCTGGGCCTGGACATTGGATTTTGTCCGCAGCCATCCTCAGGGCGGGGGATTCGAAGTCTACCGTATCAATCAGATCACGTTGCCCGGCGAAGACCCTGACAGTCCAAAGACCCAGGATGCCCGGGCCTTTCACAGTGCCTATTTCGAGGTTCTAGGCGAACATGGCTGGATTGGGCTCGGCCTTTTTCTTAGCCTGCTCTTGCTCAGTCTTCGTTCGCTGCGCCAGGTCGCGCGGCTTTCCCGGAATCTCCCGCATCTTGCTTGGTGCAGGGATCTTTCGTTTGCCTTGCAGAACTCATTGGCGGTTCTGGCGGCATGTGGCGTGTTCATCGGAATAGCCTTCCAACCGCTCTTTTATTATATGTTTCCATTATCGTTCATTCTGCGAGAATATGTTCGCCGCGTACAATCGACGCCTGCGGTGGCCGCGGTCGAACAGCCGGAAGGCTTTGCTTTGGCGCGTTAGTGCCGGCGAGAAAGATCCTATTGCAGTGCGTAATTGGACGGGCTGATCCATGTCGCCGGACGCGTGCCCGCGTGCGGAAAGCAAACCATCGCGGCGCCGTCGGCCGCTGCTCTGGGCAGCGGATCGGTTACCGAAATGGAAGTTCCCGAGGGCGCATCGGTAACGGTCGAAATGAAGATAGCTTGCGCGGCTCCGGGCTTAAGCGGAAGCGCCATCTGAAGTTTTTCGCCCTTCGTGCAACCCCTCGCTGAAGCAACAGCCAGCATTGTTGCACCCGCGGCGTGCGGGCCTTTCAGCGTCGTCTGCCCTCCGGACGGAATGGGATTGGCATCTGAGCTCGCAACCTGAACAAGGTTGCCGTTCGCGTCCAGCCATCTCACATCGGGCACAAATCCGTTCCGTCTGGGAAGGGTCGCGCCGAGTGGGGCAAGCTGGAATTGACGAGCCGGTGGGCCGCCGGGCTGAACCCACATGCCGTCATCAGCTACAAAGAGGGGCCACGGCCAGACGGCGTCCGAGACCGGGCCCTGTTTGGTCCCCGAGACAAAACCGCTGGGGTCTCTGCCGCTTAGGGGATAGCCGGGTCCGGCCAGCGGTTCTGCCCAGGTTGAAGCTCCAGGAAGATCCGGCCAAGCCATCGTCGGCCCAGTGGGATTGTTAAGGGGCGGGACCGGAACCTCAGGTTCATATTGAGGAGACCCCCAGTAAATGTGCTGCCAGGTCGGCTGAATCCAGAAAACACTCGAAATATTCGGCGTGTTGGTGATAATCAAAGTGTCTTCGACATATCCTTCATCGAAGTCCTGTTGCTTCGTCAGATCAAGGACCGCGCCGCTCTTGATCTTTTTCCACCAATAGTTCGGATCGTTGCGATTCCAAAACTGAGAATTAAGCAGCGGCTTATCCCAGGAATCGGCCGCTCTTTTGATCATTACCGGCTGCACTCTGGACACCTTGAAACCCAGATTGCCTGGAACAGGAAAAACTGCCGAGCCCGGAACCGGCTTGCCATTGGCCGGATTTATGTACGGAGAGGCGGTAGGAGCGGCAGTAAATTCCTGGACTGTGTCGTCATCTCGATACACCCTCACCGTATAGGTCTGCCGAGTGGAAAGCGTAATCTTCGGCCCGATAGCTGCGTGGGGGCTGAGTTGGAAAAAGATGATCGAGCCGGCTCCCGCATCTGCCTCGACGTAAGTTCTGCCATTGATCTCGGTGGAACTTTCGCGCCCATCCGGATTGGAAAGCCACTTTCCAAGCCGGATGAATCCCGGGTCGTTCCCGATATCAAAAATCGGTGGTGTTCGTGTACTGAACCCGCCATTGGCATTCGCTCTGGCGACCACCTGAAAGGCCAATCCGCTGCCCCCGGTATTGTTGACGATGAGACTTCGCGCCACACGATATTGCTGCGAGCGGGTAATGTTCATCACCGCAGACTCGCTTTTCACTCCCGGAGAGCCCGGATAGGTCACATGAGCAAGGACCGAGTCCAACACGATGACTTTGTCGCTATCGGTTTTCAGCTCATGGGCCCCTCCGGTGTCGCGCGAAAGGGAACGGATGAAGGCGAACGTCTTCAAAGCATGGACGTAGATATTATGATGATCGGAATTGGCTCCGTGGCCCCAATTATCGGTATCGTAGACCCAAATCTCCCCTGTCCTACGATTTAGCCACTCGGCCTCTGCCGACGATGCAATGCCATTGTCGCGGCTGTTGCGGTTTCTGACATTGATGATGTTCAGCCTGCCGCCTTGGCGAAACAGAATTTGGCCGTGGTTCCCATTGTCCGGCAGTTGAAACCGCGGGTTCGTCATGAGTTGTGCGTCAGTCGGCCCAAATCTCAGATTTTTGACCGTCCAAAGCCTGTCGGCGCGAGTGGGACAGTAAAAATCGGCGGTGGATATTCCCGTAAGCGGATAGCCGGACGCATCGACCTGCCCCCTCCATTCAATATCCGCGCACCCGCCCCGTAGAGAGCCCCCCAACTCGCCCGCCGGCAGATCGGCGATCACTGGCGCCACATCGGCCAGCGCATCGTCCAGGCTGTTCCAATTGGAATAGCGCGCGCCTTTGGACAGCGCCGTCCCGCCATTGTCCGCAACCGTCAGCGGAAATCCGCTTCCGGAGAGTTTGACGACAGGCCAAGCGGGATCGGGAGGGGTCGCAAACACCAAATCCGTCGGTGAGACAGCCTTCGGTGCTGTTGTCGGAGGAGCTGCCGTCTGCCGGGCTTGCCGGGCGCGGCGGTTGACGCCCAATCCCGGTGCTCGGTTATTGGCCCTTGCCGCAACCAGCGTGTTCTGCGCGGATACCGGCATGGCCCCAGGGACCGCCATCCCAAGCGTCACGAGGACGACTAGAAACACGATCCAACTCCTGAACATCGCCAACTCCCATTGAGGTGCAGTGGATCAGATATAAACGCTATCACTCAGAAATTGGTAGACCGGCTTGCGCGAGCAGATCAGCGGTTTCCCACCTGCGCCGAGTGGGGCATCGGACAGCGCGGCTCGTTAAAATTCTCCATCTGGCGAATTGACCGAAACATCTTAATTTCTTCGACCAATACTGCAAAGTTGGGCTATTCCAGAGGAATCGCTGTTCATGAGGGGCCGTGCCGGCATTTTGAAAATGGCTCGTCGCATCTTTGCGCAATGAAAAAAGCGATGCGGGCCCGGAGCAGCATCGTGGGCTCTGACGTGGTGTTCGGCCTCGAAGAGGCTCAGCGGTTTGCAAAGGCCGAGGCGCTCTGGACCGAATTGGAAGGGTCCAGGGGCGGTCCGTTCTTTACCAGCGCAACATGGATGATGACGTGGTTGCGACTGCTTCCGGCAGGCATGACACGACACATTCTCATTGCGCGGCGGGCGGGCAAGCCGGTCGCCGCAGCGATCCTGGTTCCGCGCCGGACGACAAGGCGCGGCTTGTTCAGCGTGAGCGAACTTCATTTCAACAGCACGGGCGACCCTGAATATGATTGTGCATTGATCGAACATAATGGCTTCGCCGGCCATTGCGATGCGCCGGAATTGTGGCTTGGGCTTTCAAAATGGTTCTGCGAGGGCGGGATGCAGGCCGAAGAGCTGTTCATTCCCGGCGTTGAGAAGCCCGTCACGGAAATGCTGGCTTCTCCGAATCTATTGCAGACAGTTCGAAATGTTGCGGCTTTTCGCGCGCCCTTGCGGCAACTGGCAGAAGAGGGCGGTTTTGAAGCAAGCCTCAGCCGGAACGCCAGGCAGCAATTGAACCGTGCCAAAAGAGACTACCGCTCATCGGGCGAGCTGCAACTTGACGAAGCACGAACCATCGAGAGCGCGATCGCCTATTTCGACGAGCTGAAGCGACTCCACATCCGCTCGTGGACTCGGCGTTCCAAGCCGCACGCTTTCCGCTACGCTTTTTTCGACGAATTTCATCGCGCCCTGATCGCCATCGGCGTTCCGCAGCGCGCGGTCCAATTGCTGAGAATATCGGCGGGTAGCCGCACGCTCGGCTACCTGTACAATTTTCGCTATGGCAACAAGATTTATGCCTATCAGAGCGGGTTCGAGGATTCGGATCCCGATTTCCGGCCCGGATATGTTTCGCACGCCATGGCAATTGAATCGGCAATGGCGGAAGGAGCCGAGGAATATGACTTCTTGGCCGGCGGAAACCAGCTCAAGCGGACATTTGGCCGAGAGAATTACACCATGAGTTGGTGCACGCTTCGGCAAGCCAAGCTCAAGTTCCGCGCCGAAGCCGCCGTGCGGTACGTGGCGGGCAGGATCACCGACGGGATGCGCCGTTAACTATTCGGACAAGCAAATCTCGCCCTGGCATTTTTCCACGTGACAAGAAATTCATGACATCCTAAGATTACAAAATCGTCACAATGCCATGGAATGTCAGGTGGTAGCTGCTCTCCCAGGAGTATCGTCGGGTAAGGCGCTCGTTCGTAAAGCGCTCTTCTCCATGGCACGGATTGATCGCATCCACATCATTGGTTGTGCGCGTTCGGGTACGACCATGTTGCATTTGGCGATGGGCTGTTTCTCCGATGTGATGCTCTCCGGAACTGAAACGCCTGTCGGTTATCCATGGGCGTTGGAGCGCGCCGGAATTGCCTTTCGGATGGCTTGGCGGCCAGGCCGCAAATGTTACATCACGAAGCGCAATCCCGGTTGGTTCAAGCCGGAACAGCAAGACGAGTTTTTGGCCCAAACGCGCCTCGAGAACGTAGGATTGATTCATCTGGTTCGCGACCCTCGCGATGTCATGCTTTCTCGCCATGCAGGATCGAAATCCTGCATTTCCGGTGAGCCTTTCGTCAGTGCGGAGCGCTGGTACAACAGCATTAAAGGTGCAGATCGCATATTCGCTTCTTTAGCGGATTACTCCCGTAAGCTCACTCTGCGATATGAGGATCTTGTGACGGCGCCAGAACGCGCCGAACAGATGATTGCCGCCGCGTTCGGTCTGTGTCGACATCCAGACGCGCTGCCCATCAACCATGTCAAAGACAATTTCGAGCGTTTGCGGATCCGCTATAGTCCGAGTGCAATTATGGCCCTCAACGGACTAAGAAATATGGACTCAAATTCGATCGGTCGTTGGCGCAATTCCTCGAAAGCGGAGTCGACCGAAGCCCTGGAGCCTCATATTCGCTCGAGGCTGGAAGCCTTTTGCGCCGAAAATGGCTATCAGCAAATTGGCGTCGCTTCTACTCTGAACTGACCGTGCTAAATAGGTGGCCGCGCCGAAGCGAAAATCTTGCCGGCGGGGACATGGGTGGCGATCTCCATCACCTGCTGCTGATCCCGTGCAGACAAGCTGTTTCGCCACCGGTTTGCGGCCGACAGCGGGTTGCGGTTCGTACTGTAGAAGTCCTCCGTCTCCGGCCCGGTCGTGCTCTGGCGTATGAAATGTGCCGTCTGACTATTCCAGTCCAAACCGCTGAAGGAAAAAAGCTCCCTCGCGGTTTCTTCGGGACTTGAGCACGCATCTTCGTAACGCAGCACCTTGACCCTGTCGCCTTCCAGGTCCGAGAGATCGTTAAGCGCCTTCTGATTCAGTATTGCCCAATGCCAAGCGCATTGCTCGAGAGGAGAGAGTTTCGCAAATTCATCGGCGGTCAGCCCGAGGTTGCGCCCTTCCTCCGTTTTCAGGACGGCACGGAATGCGGCGGTGCGTTCGAATTTGCCGCTTTGCATGCCTTTCATCGTGGAGGCGACCTGTCCACAAGGGTGGCGCAGAATGAAAATGATCCGGCTCTTCGGCAATGCTTCTGCGAAAAGGCGCGCGCGGCCACGCGAACTGACGGATTTGAAGACGATGAGTGGGCGCGCGTTCGAGCTCCGGCCGATCATGTCGGGAATCGGGATGCGCCTCGCCCATTGAATGCCGCGCAATATCGTGTTCGCGGCATGCAGGGAATACACCATGCCGTCGTGCGCGCGCCGTGTCAGCGCGCCGTAATAGGATTTCGGGAATAGCGGCAGCGATCCTGCGGATTTCAACGTGCGGACATTCATCAGTCGGCTCAAATAGCGGCGCGCTTCCTCTCGATGCGCCTCGACCTCCTCGCGCGCGCAGAAAAAGGGAAGCTGCTCGTTGCGCAACACGGTGTCGGGTTCGTGCCGATAGAGCACCCGGGGATGGCTGTCGAAAATCTTGGCCAGCCAGGTGGTGCCCGAACGGGGCGCACCAAGCAGAAACAGGAGATTTTCCCCGTCCGGCAGCATCCAAGGCTCGGTGACGGGAGCACCCGCGTTGCTGAGAGCGTTCATCGCTAATCCGTTGTGGGGCCCACGGACAAATCCGATGATATCTCCGCCTTCAACAGTTCCAGTTCTTCGCGAAGGGCCGAAGCCATGTCCGACCCGAGCGTAAACGGCGGATTGTGGGTGGGGCCATTTGGATGTGCGGTAGTGGGCGCTTCGATCCGCATGCGATGTTGTCCGGCAGATTCCAGGGCGGCCAAGGCTTCCGTAATATCTATCAGTGTTCGCCGCATTTTCTCCATCAGCCGGGATTGCTCATCCATGGCTTCGGACAGAGTCCGCAAATCCATGGCGATATCGCGGCGCCGCTCGGCATAGATGGCGATAGTCGCAATGATTACGAGGATGCCGATAACAAGGGCGCCAAGCAGCAAAGTGACCGCTCCGGGCACCGTGCTGAAAGCATTGGAGAAGTATTGAACCAAGCCGGAAAAGCCATTCCCCCAAAAGCTCGCGATTGAACCGAAGATTGCATGCAGGCCGCTACCCATCGCGTCTCCGATCCTCGACTCAAGAGCGAAAAATACCACGATCGGCGCCTATGGCCATGGTGGCGGGGCTCGCTTGTTTGACGTGGGAATATGCCGGGGACCCGGAAGAGGGTCAACTTTTGCCGCGCGCCTAGGTTAAAGAGAGGCAACGTGAAGCTATTGTGGGGTTTGGAGGAAGCGGCAGGTTTCCCCGTCCAAAACCGCCGCGGTTAACCGACCGCTATAGTAGGCGCCGGTGTCGATTCCGACTCGATTTTTCCTTTTCACAGGGGCGGTGACCGGCGTGTGGCCGTGGACGACGACTTTGCCGAAATTTGCGGTCGAGTTCAGGAACTCCTCGCGAATCCATAACAGGTCGTCAGCCCTCTGGTCCTGCAGCGGAATATCGGGACGCACCCCGGCATGGGCGAAAAAATAGTCGCCCAGTTCGCAGCTCAAAGGGAGCGCCTGAAGGAACTCCCTATGCGCGGAAGGAAGCGCGTCGGCAAACCGGTCCCGGACCTCGCGGAAAGCACTATCGGCATCCTGCAGCGGTGGGCGGACACCATAGCTCAGCAACGTTTCGACCGCGCCGAATTCGCGCCATGTTCGATAGGTGTTGGGCTCCCTCAGGAAGTCCAACAGCGCCTGATCGTGATTGCCTTTCAGGAAATGGGTCGTGAATTCGTGCCGCAGCTCGATCAGCCGGGCGATGACGTCCTTTGAATCCGGTCCCCGGTCGACATAATCGCCGATGAAAACCAAGATCGTGCGTTTTGAGCAGTCTGCCGACTCGCGCCTTATGATGCGGATCATGCGGTGGAGCAGGTCGCTTCGCCCGTGAATATCGCCAATAGCGTAAACGCGGCAATCAGCCGGAACCGCAGGGCCCGCGCTTTTTCGCCGCCAGGGCAAAAATGTACTCGCTGCAACCACTTCACGCATCCGAACAGGCTGTAGCTGATGATGTTAATCGTTATCGGGACTCTTTGCGAATGCTGTCAATCCCAGAGGAGGATAGCCGGCCGCCCCGGCGCCTTGGGGGAGTGTCGTCTTGCACATAACGGAACTTTTAGAAGTATCGGGTATCAAACGGCCACTCACTCCGGCGACCTTGTGACGGATTGCTCTTGGCCGATTCTTTAACTATTTTTGAATATCCTCTTTTGGCCGCTGATCGAACGATGCCACAGGATCGTCATAGAATTTGTGTCTCTTAGGGCTTGAGCACCAATGGCTTCGAAGATTGCAATTGCGCCAGCCAAGATCACCGGCCGTCTGCGGGTTGAAGCATTTTTGAAGCTCAAAGCGCTCAAGCAGCAACTCTCTCCGCACAAGGGCGAGCCGCTCACCGTCTTCGTCGCAGGCGTTCATCGGTCCGGCACGAATATGCTGATGGATATCCTCGACGCGAGCTTCGAAACGGATGTGTTCCACGAAAGCGATAACCGCGCATTCGAGGGTTACATCATGCGCGAGCCGGAAATCATCCGATCCCTTGTTGATCGGTCCCATGCCTCGGTCGTCGTTGTGAAAGCGCTTCACGAAGCGCATCGAATGAGGCGGCTGCTTGATGAATTCGTGCCTGCGAAGGGTCTATGGATGATCCGCTACTTCGCGGATTCCGTGAATTCGAGTCTCAAGCGCTGGCCTCCAAACCGGAACAAGCTGGATGCAATCGTTCGCGACCGCAATGCCGGCGAGTGGCGAAGCTCCGGCATGACCGATGAGACGTATCGGATTATCAAAGCGCATTATCGTTCCGATATGAGCATTGCATCGACGATTGCGCTTTTCTGGTATTACCGCAATCAGCTTTTCTTCGATCAGGGCTTGGACCGTGATCCGCGCGTTCTTGCGGTGGAGTATGAGGAGCTCGTCCGTGCTCCTGCGTTTTTCGTCGACCGTATCGCGTTTTTTATTGGGCTTCAGGCAAGTGCACGGATGAAGAGGGTTTCGCATTCCGAATCCGTGCGCAAAAACCCGCCACCCGACATTGCACCCGACGTGACAGCGTTGTGTGAATCGATGCAGGAACGGCTGACACTGGTGGCGAGACGTCAAATGGCTCCGACTCAGGCTGTTGCCGGTGCGCCTCGGGCCTGAAAATCGGAAGGGGAGGTATGTCGCACCGCGCCGCGCGCCATTTTAAGCGAGGCGTCGTTATTTTCGTGTTCCTGTCCAGCGGGACGGCTCTGCTCCTTAGCGTTCCACTGATATCGGACGTTCTGATCGACCGCTTGCAGGTCTTCCCGGCGCTCACCGCTACGGAGCTCGTGAAAAGGAGCCAAGGCGTTCCTACCGCTCTCGTAATCCTTTCCGCGGGACGGCGAGCCTACGCGCCGGAGTTCGGTGGGGAAACGGTCGACGAGCTCGCGCTGGAGCGCATCCGATATGGCGCTGTGCTGGCGCGTGAGACCCATCTTCCGGTCCTAGTCAGCGGCGGTTTGGGCAATGACGAGGACCCGCCGCTTGCCAAGCTCATGGCGGATGTCTTGGAGCGAGAGTTTGGAGTGCCGGTAAAATGGCAGGAGTCCCTGTCGTCGAACACGGCTGAGAATGCGATCTATTCGTCCCGCCTTCTCAAACGGGCCGGGATTGAACGTGTTGTGCTCGTCACCCATGCGTGGCACATAAAGCGGGCGCGGGCGGCCTTTGCGGCGAATGGAATGGCCGTTATTCCGGCCCCCACCGCGTTTTATGGCCGCGTCAGAGAAGATGGCATAACCGGATTGCTGCCAAGCATGCGAGCTTTGCGCATGTCCGGCTATGCCATTCACGAAACGTTGGGAGGCGAATGGTACTCTCTGAGATACGGCTATTGAGCGAGCGGCAGTGGCACCACGTCTTCCGGATTTCGTAATTATCGGCGCGCAAAAGGCAGGTACGACCTGGCTCGGCTATCGGCTTCTCGAACAGCAAAGCGTTTTTCTTCCCCGGCCTCTCGAGACGCATTTCTTCGATCGCGCGGAAAACTACGCGAAGGGTCTCGATTGGTATGCCTCGCGGTTCACCGGCGCGCCTGCGGGAGCGCTGATCGGTGAGAAAACACCGGATTACTTCTGGACCTTGCGTCCCCATGGCCGTGGGCCGAATGACATCCCGGCACGGATGCGCGCTGCGTTGCCGAACGCGAAGTTGATTGTCGTGTTGCGCGACCCCGTGAAGCGGGCAATTTCGGCGCTGAACCATCACATCCGGGCGCGCCGGATGTCGCCTTTTGTGGATCCCGATGCGGTGCTTACCGAGGCTCTCGATCCCCAAAAGGATCATTTCGGCCTGGTCGGCCGGGGTCATTACTTCACACACTTGCAGCGATTTCTAAGCGTTTATTCCCAGGAAGATATCCATGTGGTTTTGTTCGAGGATGAAATCATCAGGGCGCCGCGAGAAACCGTTACCGGTGTTATGACCTTTCTCGGCCGCAACGGAGATGTGGTGCCCCAGCCGCCGTCACGGCCAGAGAACAGCCGGATCAATTCACGAATTGGCTTGGTGCTGAATTATTATGCGCCGAAATTGAGCTTCATGATTTCCGCTGTCGACCGCCTGCTGCCGTCCGCGCCCGCGGTCACGCCCAGCGCGAGCTGTCAGACGCGTCTGCGTGAGCATTTCGAACCGCACAATCAAGCACTGTTCAAATTCCTCGGGCGCTCGGTTGCGACGTGGGCGCAACCATGATGCCATCGATCACTGGGAGCCGATATGCCATGTTTTTCAGAAAGCGATTTCATTGCTCCGTCCTCATCAGCGGCCATCCGAGGTGCGGCACGACCTCTGCAGCATCGCTATGCCAAAGGCTTGGTGTTGAAGTCGGCGACGAGTGGGTGGGCGCCCGCGGCATCTCATCATGGATGATGGCGGTAGATGACCGGAGAAACCCATACGCAAACGACGAGCTCGGCCGGAGCCGAAGGAACCTCTTGTGGGATTGGCTCATTCTGGTCGTCCGGGATATTGAAACGGCGACTCCGAGCGTGATGCTGGAAAACGAGTACGCACTCCCATCCTACTCGTTCAGGCGCAAGCACATTCTTAAGAAGGTTGGTGTCGACCTAGACGACACAAAGGACGCAATGAGCAAAGCCATTCTTTCAATTGTCTATTGGTCGCGCATCATATTGGCGCAGTCACCCGATTTCAAATTTCGTATCGAAGACCAGCAAGAGCGATTCCGAGATTTTCTCGTCGAAAGCAAAATTGCTATGCCTGAGGCATCGGCGACGCGCGTTAACGAGAAGGAGAATGCAGGAAAGCGATATGGCGGCATGGCGCGTGAAAAGCCTCAGATCGCCGCAGACGCTTGGGCTGGACTGGGTTCCGAATTAAAAGATCACGTCGCTTGGTACTGCGCCCAGTTCGGTTATCGAGACCCGATATGTTGAACTCTCCAGGAATGGCGCTCAGCGGGCGTACTTGAGACGGTTAATGCGCCACGAGATCGATTGTACAATGTGACTGAGATGGCCTCCGATGTTTTGGGTCTGCCAGAAGCCGGCCCCAAGCTCATAGGATTGGGGTCGAAAACGGTCCTTGTATTCGCCAAACTCCCCCAAATCGAATGTTCTGATGCCGCGCGAAAGCGCCGCGAGCATCATGTGCTTTGTCAAAATGTGTCCAGGTGATTCCTGCGACCTTTCGATATTGTAAACCGGGAACCAGTAGTGGAACACGTCTTGGGACATCAATCCGAGGTGGGATGCGAGCCACGTTTCGCCAGCATAGAGCGTTGAGACAACAGCAGTACACGATGGGTCCGGGTTGCAGAGGATCTCGCGAAAGAGCGCCTTGGTCCATGGCGAAGTCAGGGCATCAGGTGAACCGGTCCGGCGATATTGGTCCCGCTTGAGTGTGATGATCCGCTGTAACTCTTGCTCGGGTGTCGCATGTTGAAATGTGAAGTTTAGAGGACCGAGTTCTCTCGCACATTTCCGCTCCTTCCGGTCAATTTGCGTTCCGAACCCGCTATGAACCTTTCTGAAATTGGCCCAGAACTCCGCGGCATCGCCGGAGAGCGGGACGCGCTGCCCTGCCGTGGCTCTCTGGCTTTTGAGACCATGGCGGAACTGATCGCTCGGTAAGAACGAATAGCTCAGCGAATTCAAATGCGCCCATGCGAGAAGCTGAGCGGGATTGGTGCCGAGATCATCTCCCGCAATCACGCCAAAGCGATCCGAAAGATTGCCGCCCACGCGTTCCGCCGCCCGCAGCACAAGCGAAAGCGGTCCTCGGAATTGAAAGGGCAGGAAGGCGACTACCCTGCCATGATGCTGGAGAACGGTGACGGACGCATAGGGATGCACGCGGTCGACTGCACGCGCGAAGGCAAAAGAGTAGAACGGGTGGGCCAGGGTGGCGTCCCTGCGGCAGAACGCGGACCACAACTCGATTTCGTGCTCGGACAGCTCGCGCGGGCGCACAACGCGAGAATTCCAGTCGCCTTTTAAAGTCATGATGACGCAGCTTTCCTACCGCTCGATTGAATGCACTCTGGGGTTCGGCAAGCTGCCATTCACGAGGTCTCTGGGTGATAAGCCGCCGCCGGGAGGAGGCGGTTGGTGAAGCTGCAGCAGACGTTCGCGAATCGACTGCGGCGTGGCTGGTTTGCCACCCACTTCGTGGAAAAAAAAGGCTAAGTACTCCTTGATCCAGGACAGGAAGCTTGTCAGATCGGCATGGCTGCGAACGTATGGCGTGTTACCTGGCTCCAATGATGGACTATGATAGCTCAAGACAAAAATACGATGCCGCTCTCGTTGGAGCAACGACCAGGTCAACCGCTTTGCCTCGGAAAGCGATATGCCTTCCGGGGTGAGCCGGATGCGGTCCAGCAGTCGCAGTCTCGCGGCAATTGCCTGCAGCTTCAAACTTCGGCCGATAGGTGCAGCGATATGCGGATATATCGTGGCGCCCACTGGGGCCAGCAAACCAAGAAATGCGACGGTCACCGGTATTTCAAGGATGTTGAGCTCGCGCCCGAACCAATAGGGCTTGTTGCCGCTTCTACGAAAGTCTGGGCCGTGACCCGGCCGCAAATCAGTCCATGGCAGCACGCTGCAGTCGATTTGATAACCAAGGGAGGTCAAGATTTCCGCAGTGTTCGGCCCCGCGCCATACCGCCCAGCCCGGTAGACGATGGGCTTGACTCGGAGGTTCGCCTCAATCTCGCCCGTTAACCTTCGCAGTTTCTCGAGTTCTAGAGCGGGAGGAAGATTGCACGGAAACGAATTGTGCTCCCCAATTTGCTCTTCGATCGGAGGATTAACCCACGGGTGAAGTTGGGCGCCGATATGGCAAGCACCATCGGCAAGAAACTCCTGCAACGGCCGGTAGCCCTCGGCCTGTGAAGCGACGGGAAAATCGACGACGTATGTCGGCTTTACATGATATTCAGCGAACAGGCGCTGAGCCTTCTCCTGCGCCTTCATCGAACGAACCGCCGTCGCCGTGCTCGAGAACGTTGCCCAATCAAACTCTTCTTCGGCATCAACGATGACGAGCAGATAAGGGCCCTCATCATCGGGAATATCTTTGGAAGACTGACGCGCCTCGCTCGGCATTCAGGACCTTCGCGGAAGTGTGGCCACTCTGGAGTTCACAACGCGGTGATACTCGGCATGGACAGGTTATCGCAAATTCTGCACGACCTTCTGCCTAAGGGGCAGTAGTTAATGTGTGCTCAACGGTCTGGTTGAAATGCCCCTAGTCGGATATCACGGCCGGATAAGGAATCATGCAACTCTTAACAAAACGGCTGATCATTCTTTAATCTCCCGGTGAGCGTCCGCTTACCCTAGTTGCGTATTGTAGACATTGGATCAATCTGAGACTTGGAGTACCTCAATTGATTCCGTTACGGTGCCACTCAATTTTTGGTTTGTCGAGGAGCCGGTTCTGAATGTCTAACCCGCTGATCTCGGTTTTGATCCCGGCGTATAATGCAGAAAAAACAATACGCCGGGCGCTCGATTCGGTGGTGATTCAGAATTATACCCCACTGGAGATCATTGTCGTCAACGACGCAAGTTTGGACGCCACCAGGGATGTGGTCGCAAGCTTCGGACATCCATGCCTCAAGCTTCTGGACATGCCGCGCAATTCCGGCGAGGGCGCTCCTCTGAACGCTGGCTTGCGCGTCGCGAAAGGTGAGTTTATCGCCTTTCT
>Ga0134125_10003296_pt1 | contig 18731 bp, 20 predicted proteins | sample KB31751_FD_96464 | JGI IMG/M metagenome (GOLD analysis project Ga0134125, IMG submission 96464) | Terrestrial soil microbial communities with excess Nitrogen fertilizer from Kellogg Biological Station, Michigan, USA - KB3-175-1 | ecosystem: Environmental > Terrestrial > Soil > Unclassified ... | reverse complement strand
CGGTTCTCGAGCATAAGCACGACGACATGTTTGATTTCCATCTCCCGGGCCTATTGCTGCGCTTCGGGATATTTGAATCCGACATAGCCAGCCCCACTGATGCCCATGAGCGCCAGCAGCGTCGCCGAGAATTGCGGCATCGTCAGCTCGCTATAGACCCCATAGAGGAAGATCGCACCGAGAAGGAGCGTCCAGCTTACGACCTGGATACGGTGAAGGGCATAACCATTCTGATCCGTAGCAAGGTCCTTGCGCCAGCCCTGGGTCTCAAATGGCGCGATGTGGTCGTGATAGGTTTGAAGCAGATTCTCGCGGTCCTGGATTTCGCTGTTGAGCTTGGCAACGTCGTCGTTCGGAAGCTTGAGCGCCGCGATCCGCGCGTCTCTCTCGAGCCGAATGCGCACAACATCTTGGTAAGTTCGGATGCCGAGCGCTTTCAAACTTTCATTGACGGTGTCCTGTGGGGTGTCTTTCACCGCATCGACGGCAATCGCTGCCAATGCAGTCGCGCCAGAAATGCCCATGAGCATGAGCGCTTGAGAGTTGAGGGTGTTGATGTCGTTGAGAAGGATATAGAGGAAAACATAGCTCGCAAAAATGAGAGAGAACCAGACAGCCATCTGCCAGCGACCCAGGCTATACGTCTGATGTTCGGCAGGAATTTGCGGAATCCAGTTGTCCTTGATGATGGCCGTGCGCTTCGCGCTGCCCCAGACGAACCCGAGCATGGCGATCACTACGACGAGAGCCACCACAAGCCGCCAGCCGGATAGGACAGTGAACGAGAACACGGGTCGCTGACCCTTAGGCCCGGTGATGTCCGGTGTTGCAGGACCGCCAGAGGGCAGTTTTTGGCCGAGGGCGACGCTGACAGTGCGGCTCAATTGGGTAGGCGACCCAAGAAGGACAGCCCATTCGGAGGCATTCGCAGCATTCCGGTTGAGGGGAAAGACTAGCGCGTGCAGCTTGGCATCGAAAAAGGTTCCGTCGAGATCGGTGATCGGCTGGCCGTTGAGGAACAGGACATAACCGGACGCATCAAGCGTGTCGGTGCCGCTCAGCACAACAGCAAGCTTGCTGGTCAGACCAATCGCTTGCGCTTTGGCAGAATGGAGTGGCTCTCCTTCGCTGTCCTGTAGACCGACAATCATGAGCTCTGTCTTGGTTGCGGTGGTGGCTTGGGCGACTTGACTGATGGATGTTGGAGGCGCATCCGCTGCGCAGGCTGGAACAGAGCCGGCAGCCAACCAAAGAGCCGCGATCAGCCACGCGCGTTGTTTCATGTTGTCGTCCCCGTCCGCCTAGTGCTCTGTCTTTACCGAATAGTTTCCGAGGTCATCGGCGGTAATGGCGATGGTCCCGTCCCAGCCGGTGGCGTAGATCGCCTTGTCGATGTCGACGGGAACGAACGTGAATTGCCCCGTGGCCTCCAGGGCTCCTTGTTTGACTGGATTGCGCGGCGTGGGGATGGCGTTTTCGAGCAAGTCAATGGTGGACTTTCGCGGATGGCCATATTGCCACGCTGTCCATTGACCGTGATCGGTGGTGTCGCCCATGGAGATTACGGCGATTTTTGGCGCGATCGCTGTTAGTTGATCCGCTGTCGTTCCGTTGGCTGAACCATGATGGCCGACTTCATAGACGTCCGTATGAAGGGCTGTCGAGCCAGAAAATCTTTGCAGCATGGCCGCGATGGCCGCTTCCTCCTGATCACCAGGAAACAGGAAGGATGATTGGCCGAATTGAACGCGGATCACCAAACTCGAATTGTTCTCATTTTTATAGTCTGCACTCGTCCAGCCGGGATTGCTCGCATAGGGACCGGCTACGATGCGAATGTCCGGTGTGACATCGGCACAGTGCAAGGGATCGATATGGCTATCACTGAGCGATCCTGAGGCTCCCTCGACGTCCGTCTCACTCACAGTCTCTATTGCAACCTGGCGCCCATTGTCGTTGGCATGGTTGACCATCCAGTTGGCACCGGGACTGCCCGAAAGGTTGGAGGCCAAGTGACCATTATAGACATAGTTTTGCACGGTGAAGTTCTCAACCACGCTTTCCAGTGCGCGATTGTGATCGATATGCGTGTGGGTGATTATGATTCCAGCAAACGTATTATTGAGATCCGTTCGACGCGCAAAGAACGCTTTTAAATAGGTGATGAGCGTGTCCGTGGTGGTTTGGTCTTGACCGCCGGCGTCGATCAACATGGCACCACAGCTAAATTCAAGGAGGGCGGCGTTGCCCTGTTCCAAATTGATGTAATGCACAGTCATTTGCGCAGCCGGCGCGGGTAGCGGCGAAGGGGGCGTTGGCGGCGCAGGCGGAGTCGGCGGTTCTGTCCGCAGTGTCACCCGCGTGTGATAGACCCAACCTTGTTGGGTCGTGTTTGGCACATCGACATGGAAGAAGCCATTGGTCTGGCTCCCATTGTCCAACACGGTGAGACGCGTGCCTGTCGCCGCATGGGCCAGGATGTGTGACGCCGTTGTCGGCGCTTGGCGGATGCGAGCCGAGTTGCGCACTTCGAGATAGTCGGCGCGCGCACTTGCAACATTTGTGACGAGGAAAAGCGCGATAAGCGCGCGCACGAACAATTTGGACATGGCAGCGGCCCCCTGGCGAGCCATACGCCACGCGCGCGCCTCCGTTGCGTGATGCTGCGCCCAATACACGAGAAAGCGCAACAGCAATCAACACAAAGTGGGCCGACAATCTGTCATCTCGAGGGAGCGGCCTAACAACCTGAGTGGCAGTCGAACGATGGCGGCCGACGCTCAGGGCGAGTTTGCCGTTGACCCTGATTGGCCTGGACCATCCCCTATTCAGGGTAGCGGCGTGGGCCAGCCAGCCTCGTACTATGATCGGGCTGTTCAATGGGAGCCGCGAGACGCCTTTGGGGACTGTCACATGAAACTGATGGAAACACTTCGCAGGTGGCTATCGACGGGTGCCGTCGTGATCGTTCTCCTGACCGTTTTGCTTTCTCAACCTGCCCGAGCCTCTTGCGAGACGCAGAGAGCTGCACAAATCAGGGTCACGGCTGAGTTGATTGGGCTTGATCGGCAGAACTGGAAAACGACTTCCGCACCCAGAGCGCTCTATGAACGCCGGCGGAGTACTCTTTTGGCTCAACGAGAATCGTTGGCTGCCATGCTACGCTCTGCACAATGCTTGTCAGGTCCGCCACTCTCACCGCAGTCCGACGGTGGGGGCGGATCGAGCCCTCCTCCAGACATCGTGATCCAGACAATTGCCTGTCTGCCCATTGGTGGATTTACCCGCGACGACCTGGTCAACCAATTGTCGGCCCGGCTGCAGACCGCGAGCAAATCCTTTCCGGATCTCATTCCCGCACCGAACGTGCAAAGCGATTGCGTCGGCGGAAAGGAGACCTCGGGCATTTGGCTCAGCACAGCCGGAGCGACGTCCGCGCTTCAGGGCATCGATATCCTGTCGTCGCGCAATGCGGTTTTCGCGATCCAGTTGACCGCCGCCGGCGCGCAAAACGTCGTTGCCAATCTCTGGGCCCAGCAATCGCATGTCTGGAACGACAATGGTGATCCGGACCCCAACGGTGCCAACATCTTCACCGACTTCGTGATCGACTACACCTCGGCAAAGGATGAAGTCACGCTCGCCATCAATGGTCATCACCACATAAGCCCGGGCTTGGATCCGGGGCTCAAGATTTCCTTCATCGACGATCTGGGCATTCTGGCGAACGAACCGACTTGCGCCCACCAAACCAAATTCGATTATGACGCGAGTGTTCTGTGGGCTGGGTTGGCCTTCATGCCGTTGCCTTTCAGTGGGGCACCCATCAATGAAATCGAGGCGGCCTTCGGCTCTGCTGGTAACTCCATCACGGGCAATCCGCAGTGGCAGATGATCAGCATCGGCTGCACCTTTGCCGCGTTGGTGCCGACCCAAATCTTATTGGCTTCAACGCCGACTCAGTCGGCGGGAAAGCTCGTCTTCGCCTACAAGACAGTCAGCACCGACGGCACGGACGGCATCGTGTTCTCGACCCCGGATGTCGGTGACCTGCCGCATGTCGTGGCGCGCCAACCGGCCATCCTGCCCAACCCGGCCTTTGTGGCCCCGGTGAAAAAGAGCCTCGTCGCAGGCCGCGTCTCCGCACGGCTGAGCGTCACGCTGCGCGACCTTCGCGCCGACGACAATGGATCCATCCCCATAACCTGGACGTCGTCCGGCCAAGTTCTCTCGACCGCGAATGCCGGACTTTATGCGCTTGTCTCCTTTGCCCCTTTGCCGGCAAACCGGCGGACCGTCGGAATGACGACAAAGGTCGGCACGGTCACCATCAAAGCGACTGATGCCGACGGGCTAACCGCAAACCCGACACTCGATGTGTATGCCCATGTCATTCCGGACCCCAGCGGAGACGGAAAACCTATATCTAAGAAATTGAAGCAGGAACAGACGCCCTGATATCGGCCGGCGTTGAACGGCCGTCGCCGGTATGAGAGGTCGAGCATATCGACACTGAACGATTTCCTGCGCACAACCTGCGCATGACCAGTTTCTGGGGTTGAACGAATAGGTCGATCAGCCACACAGCTTTATCCCCCAACTAGGGGGGGCGACGAGCTCGAGCGCCTAAGATAATTCTGGACATAATGGGGGCTGCACATCATGGGCTTTGCATCGAAACTTAATCGGACGGTGGCACAGGCACTAAGGGCGATCGCGATCGCGTCCGTCACAATAATCTTGACGTGTGTACCCGTCGCTGCCGCTGACATTTCCCACTGCGATGGCGCTCTGAACCCAGAGCTAAAAGACATTATGGACGAGGAGAACGATAGCAATTTCAATTCGTCCTACGATCATTTTCTCAATACATCTGCCGGCCAGTCGTGGAGCGGTTCAGGGAGCACAAGTGTTGATCTAGGTCTTCCCATCGACGATGTTCCAATCAGCTTGGGAATGAAGTCGGGAAACAGCAGTGCAGGATCTAGCTACAGCAAGCTTTCGGACCAAGAGAAGGCTGCGCTCCAGTCACAAACGCGTCAGAAGATTCGCAAGTCACTGGCGACAACGGCTCAGTGGCAGGCGTGGACAGATTGTCTAAAAAATCTCGGCCAGGGGTTGGATGGCGAATTGAAATCATCAGACGACAATCCGCAGGTCGCGAGGCTGACCCTGTCATTCCACCGGATAAGCGATTCGGTACCCGCACCAATCGTCACATCATTTCAAGTCATCGGGGGGGACAAATATGATGACTGGGTAGGTCAATCAGTCGCTAAGCCACTAAGCCAGCTCATCCAGCGTCGTCCTGGCCAAGCTCTTTCCGTGAACATCGTCACTACGCTCGATACTTTTGGAGCCAGTCTATCCGCAGAAGGACAAATTGCGGTAGCAGACATCCCTCTCCCAGTATGTCAGCCGTGCCCCCCGCCAGGACCTGGTCCTGTGATGGCGACCATGCCGACATGGGAATCCATACCGGGGATACCTTGCGAGATGCGCTTCTTCCAGGATTGGAAGTACCGCTTATCTTCAAAAGGCCTGTCGCCCGAGTACGCCGAACGCAGACCTCTGACGTATCGTATGAACTATATGAAAGCGCAATGTGAATTGATTTGGGCTCGAGCACTCCAGATGACGCACTTGCCAACACTTGTGAATCAAAATGCCAATGACTACAACGCTGCAGAGAGCCAGTACGAACAACGTAACAATCAGTTGGCGCAACGCGCACAAGACGCGATTGGTGACGCGAACGCTCACCTTGATATTTTAAAAGATAAATCGTACTCGCAGGAGATGCCGCAGTTTCCTACCGTTAAAGATTTCCTTTGCTCGAACCAATTTCAAATGTTTCCAACGCCTCCCCCTAATACAACCGTGGCTAACAATCCAAATGTTGCACTCTGCGCGGGTTATGCCCCTCCGTGACTCGAAAGGATGAACAAATGCGGGTCTCATCAATCCTAGTTCTCGCGTCATTCCTCCTGGCTTCGGCGATTTTCGCGTCGGCTGCCCGAGCTGACACCATTCAAGTCACAGTCGTAAATGAGACATCCGACGATCATGTCTGCCACGTCTATGATTTGTTTGGTCACGGCAGAGTGGAGGTAGGTGGTTCGCCGTTCAGTCTGGCGTCGAACGACGCAAGGGGGGCGACTTTCGTTGTGAATAAGGGTGGGGACGGGAACGGGCTCATCGAGTATCAATGCGAGGGAGGTCCCATTTTGTCGCAAATTCAAGTAACCGACGGTCAAATTGTGGAAATACGATAACGATGTGGTTGAAACGGCCGGCTGAAGTGCTTGAGCCACGCGCGATCGCGCCATGCGTCGTCAAAGAGAACAAAGGGCGTTTTCACGAAGAAACCCACGGCTTAAGCGGAGGCACCAGATTTCCGTCGCCTTTCTGTTTGGCCAAAAAAGGTCGGAAAGTGGCGGTGAAGACCCCCTGCCCCCGGGCTTGAGCGCACCGTGGAGCTGAGTGGGATCGGACCGCTAACATGACATTTCAAGCTCGCTGACGGCAATCCAATCGAGCATCTCAGCTCATGTGAGAGCTACTCCTCCTGCATACTCCGACACGTCAATCTTTCGTGGGAAGCAATCGCGCCGGCATAGGCGAAACCATACTGTGTCTAATAGTGTGGTTGACGGGCGCCGAGGGAGGCAGTTTCTGCAGCGATCGAGAGAGCGCAGAGTCATTCCGAATAGACAAACGCGCCGCCGGTCCGCTCGCGCCTTGACCGACGCGTCGGCGAAATTAGATGAGAAGCGAAGACGTGGTCACGCTGCCGTCCTGAACAGCTCACGGGTCGTGATAGAATGGGCCCCTAGCCTTGGTTCAAATGCACCGACAAATGCTGTTGCCGTTACTTCGGCTTCGACGGCCCTAAAGGCAGGAGGGCGGCGCTCGGCCCAGTTCTTGCTACTCAGAGCGCGGCCTATAGCTTCGCGTTGCTTTTCGCGGCAGCCATCGATACGCCACCATTCGTTATGCGTTTCGCCTAACTGGCCAAAGTGGTAACGCCACGATTATTTTCGGCTCAATGACGTAGGGAATCGGAAAGTGTGGCCAATCCCACCTTCGCGGCGGTAGGGTTGGGTTCCGGAAGCCATACGATGAGCGCGACAAATAATGCGGTGAATACAAAGCCCGCACCGAGTGCCAAAACATTGATCATCCCTGGCACGCGCATAAGGGGGTTGCGCAGATTATACGTCCCGCTGGACAACTCTGACGCCCCCTGAAGCAACACTAGCAAGCCGCCAATGGCCGAGGCGCCGAAGCTGGCCAACGCAAGGGTTACCGCCCATCGGGGGCAAGGAGTGGAGATCCGCTTCAACGATTCCGCGTTCAGCAAAAATGCGATCGCGGCGCCGGCGACCGCGAGAGTATATTTTGTCACGTCCATCGCCGCCTGTAGTCCCTCCTTGGCGGTGTTGGGAGACACCGCGCTCATCGGCAGAACCAAAGATAGTGGCAGGTTGCGCGTTTCATCGCGTTCTGGATGTCGTCCTTACGGATAGGGTTTTTCCTACGCCTGTTCCTGGTGAACACTCTGCGGGCCGCCTTCTTCTTGGCAAATGTTCGATGCGGTTCGGCGCCGCGCGCCGGAGGGTTGGCGAGCGCCAGGGCGTCATCGACGAGGGGGACAAGAGCACGACGCAACTGAGCGCGATCGACACTGACGGAATCTCTGTCGCCGAAGAAGGCCGCGCTGGGTCGCAGCAACTGGGTCATCGCCGAGCCGCTGATAGTTGCACCGCGTTGTCGCGCAATGCCGCGCGCCAATGTCTCGACTGCCTGGCGGGCCTCGGCGTGGGTGTATCTTTGGGACGTCATGGACGGCTTTCAATCGTGCGCTGACTAGGGATTGATCACGGTAACAGCCGGCGCCGCGGGAACCGTACTGGTTTCCTTTTGCAGCCCCCACAACTCGTCCACCAGCGTCATCACGTCGAGACTGCGGTGCGTCGGGCGTTCCAACGTACAAGGATCCTCGGCCGCACAGGGGACAGGGATCGAGTAGGTTTTTCCATCCAAGCTGACCGTAACTGCGCGTCTCTCAGCCGGCATATCCATCGCAACCTCAAACAGCGGGATGCCTTGGCAGGTCGGGTCGACGACACAAGATTCATGCAAGTATACGCGTCCTCCAACATTTGAACTGGTGTCGACGCGCGCGATCTGTCCAAGGTAATAGACCACCCCTTCGGTCGAGCGTAACACGACTGATATTTCCAGTTCGGACAGCTGTGGCAAGAGCGGTGGCGTCTTCTGTTTCGTTTTCTTTTTCCTCTTCGCGGGAGGAGGTGGTGGCGTCGGAGCGGCAGCCGTCTGTTCGCCAATGGTGTTTTCGACGGGATGGACGCCCGCGGTTCCTGTCTTTGGGCCCTTGCCAATATCTTGCACGGCTTTGAGACAGGCCGCGGCGGGGGCAAGCTCTTCCGGCTTCGCTTTGGTCGGATCGTTGAGCTCAAAAGCACTGGCATTGTCGCTTGCCCCTGCTGCCGGCGCAACGGCCGTGCCGGACGACGATGCGCCGGAACCGCCGCTCTTCTCCGATCGACAGAGAGCCAGTGTCTCTGTGCCAGTGACGCCTTTGACCACGGTGATGATCTGGCCGGCGGCGATGGTGGCAGCGACAAATCGCGGTTCGCCGAGAAGTGACTCCGGCAGGTCGGACTGGACCACGGTGAACTTGCCACCTCCATGGGCCGGAGCCGTGTGGAAGCCCAAAATCAGAAGCGCTCGAAATACGGCCTGAAAGCAGACAGCTCCAGGGTGGCCATGGGAAATGTCAGATCCGGCGTCGAGTGCGGGATCGTTGACGTAGAGCGAGCCGCCAGGACCGGCGATGCAACTCGGCAAATCCGAAAGATCGCTGCAGAACTTTTTGGAACTGTCGTGGTTGTCCGCGTTGTCACAACGCGCTTTCACTTCTGTTTGAATCTTAGCGAGCGCGGTGCCATCGACGGTGATTGATTGAATGAACAACAGCCCGAGCAGTTCGCTGGGCCAGCCCGCATTGGCGAAGAGCGCGTAGCGATCAACTGATATTGGCGTCATCATCCCGGAGATATATTTCTGGTCGTCCAGCGATTGCAGCTGCAGCTGATTGGTCTCCTGTATCTGAAGCTGCGGCATGAGCGTGATCGCGGCATTCGAAAGCTGGTTCGTGACCCCAGCAGCGGCCGTTGTCACCACCCGAGAATGCGAGAATGGCAAGGAGAGGCCGAGTTGCGGATTGGCTGAAGAGATCGCGTTGTTCTGCTCCAACCGACTGTAGTAAGTAGGATAACGCTTGCTCGCTCGCATGATGTTGAGCAACAAAACGTCATTGTTTGAATCCGCCACGGCCTGGTTGTAGGCCACACTGCGCGCGACGATTTCGGGAGAGTATTGGCAGGCCGCCAACAGGAGCGAGGCCAACCCGATAGCAACCAAGCTTGCGGAAATCCTCATCGGCGAGCCCCATTGCGCTGAACAAGGAAGCTCGTCTAGGTCACGCACCGAGCAATTCGCTGAGAATCCAAGCGAGGATAGTGTAGCCCCCACGCCCGTCCTGCCGAACGTGACGAAATTAGCATGGCCTGCGCTCGGCGGCCAGACTGCCCGCGGCCCACGTTGTTCTTCTGCTGGCTGACGATGGTGTCACAATCCCGTTCTTTGCCGGCGTCAGCTGTACCTTCTGTCCCAACGGCCATACAGCCAGTTCAGGGTCACTGTTCGGACCGCTCGCCGTCGGCTGAGCAAGGGCGCTTTTCCTCTGCAACGCGGTTGCAGTAACCTACCTCAACCAAACGAATCGGCGCCCACGGACGCGCTCGGGAGATTACAACTGAGTTCCGACGCAACCCGATTGTCCGCGCTATCACGTCTTTTTTCCCCGACCGTTTTCCGCGAAATGGCGAGGAAGGGACGCTCCAGCCTGTTTGCACGCTTATTCAAGCAGACTGCGATATTCGGTCTTCCGCACAAATTAACGGTGGCCTCTGCCTACGCCCGTCGTGCGGTCCGGCGCAAATGCAACAAGCGGCGTTCATGAATACGGTGAGCTCCGCTGACACGCAGGCGGTAAGTCAACATGGCATGGCTGACGCCATAGATGCGTTGGGCCTGAGAATTCAGCCCTTCGTATAGAATGTGGACGGCGGCCTCATTGGAGATCAGCAGGGCGCCCGAAAGGAAGTTTGCCTCGGCCTCGACGCCGCTATCGTGCTTCCGGTTTCCATCTTCTGTGAGAGGCGGAGTGCTTTTGTGACCGAGAAAGCAGTGTGCAAGTTCATGGCAAATATTGCTGCGCTGACGGTGGGGATGATGGGCATCATTGTGGACGATTGCGGTCTCATGGCCGCATGGCACGGTTACCGCCGAGAAACTCGAGGTGTTGTGCAGAAAAGGGCACTTGGCGTCGAGCTCCCGCAGGCTGATCAGCCGGATCTCGAAATGCGCACATACGGCGACGGGGTCGATAGGATCGGTCGCATCGAGCCCCATCCTCTCCCGCACCCGAAGCGCGATGCGGTTGGCATGCGCTTTGAACCCACGCCGGAATTCCAACTATCCGCCTCGCAATTTGGTGTAGGTGCTGACCACGATGTCCTCGATCAGTCTTGCATGCTGCTTCGTCAATTTCGGGTCGGCGCGCAAGAGGGCCGTGATCTCGGCGAGCGGCTCCGTCTTTCTCTTGTTGGCTCCGCGTATAAACGCTTCAGCTTTGAGTCCCGCCCAAGCTAACAGCGATGCAAGTCCGTTGACGTCCGGTTTGGCGCCCTGGCCGATCCTGGAGAGGGTGGAGGCATTCACACCCGCCTCTTCGGCGACCTCCTTCCAAGTTTTTTGCCGGCTCAAGCGTGCCGCGTTCAGGGCGGCGTAGAAGGCATTGCTGTCGAAACGGTCTTCTGGCATAGGACTCCCTTGTTATTTCTAAATCGATTGCGAGATTGCAATCGACGCACTTATGCGTTACTATTATCAAATTGATTGCAATATCGCAATTTCCCGGGATGGGTCAACAAGGAGAGGCATATGAGCGCGCCAGACGGCCAGACTAGGAAAAAATACGAGCTAATCATCAACAAGAAACCGTTCGAGTGGCCGAATCAGTTGATCAGCGGTGCAGACATTCTCAAGCTGGCCGGAAGTCCTACCGACTGGATCGTCAATGAGATCATCGATGGGCCAGGCGATGATCCCGAAGTCGGTCCATCCCAAGAGGTTGACCTCGATCCCAAAGCAGAGCCAAAGGGAACCAAACGATTCACTACCCGTAAGCCCAAGACTAATCCAGGCTGATGACTAGCGAATCCTTCCTTCCGGAAGACGACCAGGATTTCCTGCGCTTGAAAGCGGTGGAATACCGGCTTCATTCTGAGATGGCCGGAAATGATCTCAGGAGGGCGGTCGAGTTCCTGAACTTTCGGTTTCCGGGCAATCTCTTTTGCAGGAATCAAGACGGCGCGCTGGTGCCGGCAGGCAGCGGCAGCGTCCTAGTCCTTGTTCCGAAAGGATACGCCAAAACCCAATTGGACAGCTGGTATGTTCGCCCGAGCCTCTTCCTTGCAAACGGACAAGCAGCCATGAACGCGAACGCCGAGCAATCCTTGTTCAATTTGACTTGGCAATTCTGGTCTAGACATCTCGCGACCAATGAATGGCGCGAGGGACAGGACGGCCTGGAAACATATCTCCAATACATCCGTGCCGGCCTCAAATGCCCATAGAAAAGTTCCGACTACGGTTCTTGGAGGAGCAGTACGATCGGATCGCCGACCTCATCTTCGCCGATGAGAACGAGGCCGCGGCTCTCGCACTCTGTGGCAGGTCGCTTATACGAAACCCTTGGCTGGGCGGTGAAGAAGAAACCTTTATTGTCAAAGAGATTGTGCCTGTTCCGTCCGACGCATACATCCGACGATCTCCCGTTGATTTTGTATGGTCAACGACGCCGTTCTTCCAGTTGTTGAAGCGCGCCGCCCGGAAAGATTTCGCCGTGGCGGTCATCCACTCTCATCCCAAGGATCACCCGGATTTCTCGCTCAACGACAATATTGCCGACAAAGAGCTTTTTGAAATCGCTTTCAACCGTCTTGAGAGCGCTCGGGCACACCTCTCCGTGGTGATCGAACGGAATGGGCAGATTTCCGCTCGCGCCTACTTGCCCGACCTTAAGCCTCAGCGTGTGCAATCGGTGGTCGTGATTGGGGAACGTTGGCGCATGGCATGCCGAACCAACGACGCATCCATCGCTCCGCATCTCGACCGTCAGGTTCGGGCCTTCGGAGCAAGCGCTACCGCGCAATTGCGAAATCTGCGCGTTGCAATCGTTGGATGCGGCGGCACGGGGTCGGCGGTAGCCATGCTGCTTTCGCGGATCGGAATCGGAAAGCTTGCGTTGATCGATGCCGACAACGTGCAGGATACAAACCTGAATAGGCTGCATTTCGCGGGCATGTCGGATGCGAACCTACAGAGGCGAAAGGTCGATGTCGTAGCCGAGGGCATCGCGGCGATTGGGCTGCCAACAACAATTGTTAGGGTGCCGCGCTATTGCGACCATAAGGACGCACTCGATGTGCTGCGGTCATGCGACGTTGTGTTTGGCTGCACAGACGATCATCTCGGCAGGGAGATTCTAAACAGACTCGCGCACTTCTACTTCATTCCTATCATCGATCTCGGTCTGCTGATCGAACCCAACGATGACAACGGGTACGATGTCTTTGATGGTCGCGTGACTATTGTCCAGCCTGGCTATCCCTGCCAGAGCTGTCGCGGTCTCATCGACAATGAACAAATTTTCATTGACAGTTTGCGGCGCGATCCTGAGTTGCTTGAAGCTCGCCGCAGAGCAGGTTATGTGCCAAACGATCCAGACCCAAGCCCAGCGGTTGTGACGTTCACCACCGAAGTGGCGACCATGGCAGTCAATGAATTGTTTCATCGACTGAATGCTTTCCGAGGGCCGGAAGAACGTTGTTCAGAACGCATTCGGCAATTTCAGTATCTCAAGTCCTCCGACACCTTGCCGGGTGGAAAGCGCCGGCCGGGCTGCAGGCTCTGCGGCCAAAGACGGTATGACGGAAGAGGTGACATGATCCCTCTGCTGGATCTGACGTTATGATCCGGCTGCCACTGTCTTGGGTCGAATGGATGGCGTCGAAGAGCTTGTTCCGCCGTCCCCGGTACCTCTGTCTAGATGTTGCCGAAGCGCCGTTGGCTGACGACCTACAACCCAATCTGGTTTTCCGGGAGGTTAGGAATGGTCACCTCAAGTGGGCGCATCTCGCTTGTCCCAAATGCGATGACCATATTCAATTGCCAATCTCAGGCGCAAAACTGACCTGGAGCATCAAGATTGATTGGCTGCGCCGGCCAACGCTCCGCCCGTCCATTTGGGAGCGGAGCGCATGCGGCGCTCACTTCTTTGTTCGACGAGGCGAAATCGTTTGGTGTTAGAGAACTGTAACTGCAGAAAACAGGCCATCACACAACGATGCGAAGATTCGAAATCACGGAGCGTTCGAGCACAGCGACCTGGACGTGGCTCCAATCAAACAAAAACGACTCCGCGAAAATTGCCTGGCCATCCAAAAAAATGCCACGCACCGATCCCACTTGATAGCCACTACTTCTCAGCGATTCGACATACCAATCGATTAGGGCGCGATCCTTGTTGTTGAGGATTTGCTTGCGCGTTCTGGGATCTGGATTGGGGTCGTCGCTTGTAAAGACTCGTCCTCCTGCCACGCGGAGTTCAGCTTGCGAAGAGCTGAGCCCCTTCCCTTGCTCATATTTTTCGAACCGGGGACAAGCCTTTCTGAGCTCACGGAAATGCTTTAGATCGAAGAAGTCGACGCAACGCTCGAGGCTGATATCTGCCGACAAGACGGCCGGTTCTTCGCCAGAGCTGGCGCAACGAAATTTGGCCCATACCTCGGCGCGGGTCGGCGCGTCTTGCCAAAAGTAGATGCCACGGCCGAGCCAATCGCCAGGACTACGACTGATAGGAAAATCTGAGGTTCCGGCCATGATGCTTTGGGCGCGACTCTTTGACGTTCCATAATAACCAACGATCGACCGCATTCCTTCCCTCCACCACGCCAGAACTGTTGGATATGCGAAACGGCCCCCGAGCGGGGGCCGTGCTTTAATCGGAGTCAGCCTCTTCGGCGGCTCGCAACAAGTCCTCGGCATAGGGATTGCCGGGTGCGACGCGTCTCAAGACGCCGACGAAGTCGTCTTCGGACATTGCATCGATCTTTTTGAGCGCAGCTGCAAGTTCCGGCTCGAGCATCTCGTTGGTGACGAGATCACTCATGGGTGCAAACTTTCCTGACATGGGAGCTCCTTCGCTGTGCGAAGGTGGCGAAGCGCCCCTGCCTCGATCCAACCGGGGACGTCTTGCCACCGGCTTGGTTCGATGTTTATAGGATTCGACTAAGCGATCGATCGATTGTTGAAAGGACTTTTGATATTCGCCGTCGTACTCCACGACGGACCTGTCCCGGTATTTCCAGCCGAACAACGCCCTCTCTGACAACGCTTTAAGGCGGCGTTGAGTTGGACGTTCCAGTGCATTCAGTAGTCTAAATGCATTGTACACCTGACCTGACATGAGCTCCAGCGAGCGACGGACACGCGCAGACGACACGTGGCCATACTTCGTGTCGATGCACAGAAAGCCGATCAATCCTTCCACATTCGTGTCCGTGACGGGAATCGCAATGACGGCGGTGGTGTTGTAGTAGTGCGGCCACCCGGCGCGACTATTCTTGTAACGCCCTTGCGCTTCAAGCGCGGACAGATTGTCGCTCGCAAAGTATCGATGGCGCGTGACGCCGCGCACGATATCATCGAACGCGGTGTTACTCGAATAGGGGTAGTAGTTTGGAGGTTGGGTCCACTCCCGGCCCAATTGCGAAGCTGAGTCGCGTACGATCGTCCGCACGAGAATGTCGAGCTCGTCTTCCCGTCGCCAAAGAAGCTTTAGGCTCACAGCGGTTTCGCTCTGCACCATCGACTCGATCAATGTCGATGTGGCATCTGCGATCGACAGAAGGTGATCAAACAACCGTTCCCGCAGCTCCTGCGCATCGGGCGGCTGATCTTGCAGCGAATTCTGAATATCATGGAGGTCACGACGGACACGGTCTATGATGCTCAGATCTTCGCGGTCAGGCGTACCAAAGCGTAGGCGGCGACGAGGGAAAACAGTCAGCAGAAGGCTTGCGATTATTCGTCCGCGCGCGCCTAGTCGCTGTGTGAGGCTGGAGAAATTCAAAGCGTCCATGCTCACGACACGATTATCCTTAGGAGCCCGGCGCTAGAATCGAATATTTCGGCATGGGTCCAAACAACCTCCGTACGGACTAGTTAACTAGTCACGCTCGCGTTTGTTACGATAGGCGTCGATTTCGCGCTTGGCCGCATCGACCCACTTTTCTGTGAAGGCTCGGAACCTGCGGATGCCATGGCCAATCTTTGGCGGCGGCGTGACCACGCCGTTGCGAAACCAGCTCCTCAAAGTACGTGAGGTTACGCCGAGCTGGCGCGACGCATCTTCCTGCGTCAAAAAGCGCTTGCCGTCAAATTCGCGTGGCATGGTGAGGTAGCGGAATATCCTGATCCTTGGGTCAGTCCGGTATCTTGGGATGATTCGGAAGGATGTGAAAGTGCGGAAGGTGTGGAAACTCAAGAAGGTAGGGAAAGTCTAGCGCGCACCTACGTCGGGTGCAAGCTCAGGGCTAAACGCCCCATACATCTCGGTCGTCGGTGCTTCGCCTGAGGACCTGCTGCACAAGGGGTGACTGACCAGCAGATTGTTCTGACGATCAACGACCAAGGCGACTGCGGACGGATATTCAAAATGCCGCCTTTCTAATCGACAAGGCTGGTCGGCGTTGGCATGGCCTTGGAGCCATCACACGTATCACCTGTTCGCGCAAGAATCGATAAAGTATCGACAATCTACAAGCTGAAAGTAGCAGCCCGCATGTTCACCGTGGTCAGCAATTTCATTGGAACCTTCAAAACCGGCGACAACATCAACTACAACCTCGCCTGGTTACGGCTTCAGTATGCACGATACGCTGTTGCGGACGATGCAGAACGGACTCTAATGCGAAAGCCAATGATTGTGGCGCTCATTTCTATAACCGAGGCGATACTTTACGATTTTCACCGACGGGCGAAGGACTTTAGGCGTGAGGGAATTGCGACTCTCGCCGAAGAAGCTTTGCACTATATCCGCGGCAAGACGCTCGAAGAATTTGAGAAGTGCATTATGAGCGCGCGCAGACACGATCTGTTTGAAACTCACAGCGATGCCTTCTATGACCAACTAGACGAGTTGAGGAAGTTGAGAAATCGAGTTCACATTCAAAACTCCAAGCGCGATTTCGAGCCCGATGAAGCCGTAGCGTTCTCGGCCGACAGAATGGCTTTGGCCGAAATCGCACTTGAAAGAGTCACCAAATTTCTGAGCGCTCGCCACCCCCGACCAGGACACACCCATCACGTTCAATCTTTCGTGTTTCCATGGAATGAGCATTTTCCGCTGCATTGAGCTCGAGTTCCAGGATCAAGGGAAGTAGACGGTCACGTCTCAATCTGTTCGCACGTGTTGAACAGATGGCAGCGGAATAAGGGGCCAACGCTGCCGGTTCTGATTCGCTGGCGTTGGATTCGTAGGGCCAAAGGCGTGTCCAGGTCAGCTTTCTTGCTTCGCATCGCCACTTCTCCAGCAGGCTGCCCTCTGTAGAGACTGCTCCGCGGCCGCAACCCTGTCTACGGTCCTTGCCAGACGCGACAAGTGCTTGACATGGATCAGCGCTCTTCGCGCGCCACACCGAGCTGTTTCGCTTCCGCCAAATCGATCCTTGCCCGATGTCCGTGTTTGTCCAAAAGACTCAACAAATTGCCGCCGTCAAGAAGCGTGATTGGCTTATCCTTCGCGAAATCATACGATTCTGGTCCATATTGCGACGTCGTCACGAGAATTCCGCGATTGGCGCCCTCGTTGATCACCGTGCCGTATAAGTCACGAACGGCAGAGACACCTACAACGTTGGTGTAGCGCTTAGCCTGAATGACGATTTTTCCACCTCGGATCGGATCCGGGTCGAACACGACCGCATCTACGCCATGATCACGGCTCGCGCGCGTTATCTTGACCTCTTCTCCATTCTTGGAGAATTCTTTTTCAAAGATGTCGCGGACAAGATATTCAAACTCTTCCCACGGAATCGCAGCCACATTCGTGGCCTCTGATACTGAATTGATGACGTCGTGCGCGGGAACAAATCTGTCATCGTTCCGATTCAGCCTGAGGATGGGAACGACAGCTGCCATGCCCGAGAGCTTTGAACTTCCAACACCCTTGAGTGCACGAAAACACCTGTATGGATCAACGGCCTCCAAATTGAGTTGTTGAAAGGCAGCCTTGGTTGATTGCAGTGACATGATGCAAGCCCGAGCGGGCTTGCCGACAGCCTTATCGATGAAGTTCACCCAACCGTTGAAGGTAATTGACGCAATGGCCTCTGCCTCGTCTGCTTGGAATACCTCGTGCAGACACCGCAGACAGGTTTGATACATCAAGGAATCATACAGCTGGGCGACTTCGCCGTCCTTTAGGAATGTCTGGTCGATGGCATCACGAGTCTGGACATACCTGGCCGCTTTCAGCGTCGGAACGGCATCAAGGGCAGGAAGTTCGTAATCGATGATCAACATCCCAGCTTCGGAAATGAAATCGAGCTGCCATTCCGCCGGAAATAAATCTGGATACTTAGAGTTGAAAAGGACAAAATTGACAAAATCGACGACCGCATCATGGTCCTTCGTAAGGTAGCGAGTTTTGAGCTGATCGACTTGTTCGTTCTCAATTTGCTTCTGGCGGTCAAACTCCGTCTTCTTCCTCTTCCAATCGATCAATTTAGTTTCATATTCTGCAAGAGCTTCGTCGCGAATTCGCGTCAATTCCCGCATCTCCGCGTGCCAACTACTCCACGCTGTATCGTACCTTTGCGCGGCCGCTTCTTCTCTGCGACTGCGCAGGCCCGGAATGAGCCAATTCCAAATATCTTTCGTGATTGCGAATTTCGGGTCAGTCCGCAACGGTTCGATTGATAGCGGTTTCTCCGGAGGCATCACGGGCGACGCCGCGGGAATTTGGTCGATGCGCTTTAAAGACTCCCAATCAAATGGATTTTGATTCCTCAAGCTCGAGGCCAATGTCGATTTGAGATTTTCGATTTCCGATTGGGCTTCAGCGGTAAGCTGTTGAGCCTTGACCTTTTTGGACTCAAATATGTTCGCGACTTTCTGACGATCGGCGCGCTTTTGCTCCAACTCGCATTTTCGCTGCCACTGCTCTTCCCACGCATCGAGCTGAGCCTGCGCTCGCTGTTTGAGGACGTATTCGGCGCTTCCACTGATGCGCCGGTATTTCTTCAGGCCCTCGTGCCTGAGATCCATGTAGAACATTTGGCCCCCCACAGGCGGCCGAGGTTAGCGGCACGACACCCGGACTGCCAAGCGCCAGGACATGGCTCAAAACCGGTCGGCAACGAAGAGTGACGCGGGAAGGGGCTGGACGAAGGGCCGACTAGACCTTCGTACCACCGGACTTGAAGAGCTCACGACCGCCATATTCCTTGCGCCAGCGGTAATAGCTATGGTCCGAAATTCCGGCATCGCGACAGGCCGCCCCGATGGAGATT
>Ga0134125_10003295_pt1 | contig 18732 bp, 20 predicted proteins | sample KB31751_FD_96464 | JGI IMG/M metagenome (GOLD analysis project Ga0134125, IMG submission 96464) | Terrestrial soil microbial communities with excess Nitrogen fertilizer from Kellogg Biological Station, Michigan, USA - KB3-175-1 | ecosystem: Environmental > Terrestrial > Soil > Unclassified ... | reverse complement strand
GGCCGGGAAGCGGCGGTGGACCCACCAGTATTCCCACGGCCGCGCCCGCGCGCGCGACTCGATGAAGGCGTTGATCGCCGCGACCCCCCTCTCGACGTCGGCATGCGCGCCGCCGCCCCGCGGCAGCGGTATCTCGTCGGCGACGTAGACGCGAAAGCGCGCGCCCTTGGTGCGCTCCACCCAGCCGGGCTGCAGGTGGGCGCCGAAGCGCATCGCCCAGCGCACCGGCGCGTGCTGGGTCGGGATCAGGTGGCCGAAGAACGGCGCGCACAGGCCCTCGTGGTACTTCTGGTCGCTGAGCACGCCGACCGAAAGGCCGGCCTTCAGCGCCGCCATCACCTCGCGCCCGCCCTGTGCGCCCTTCGGCGCGAACAGCTTCACGCCATAGCGCCGCCGGCTCTCGCGCATCCGCGCATCGATGTAGGGGTTGTTGGCGCCGCGATAGGCGAGCACGCCCTCGATGCCGGCGATGGTCTTGGCCGCGGCCATCACCTCCCAATTGGCGAAGTGGCCGCTGACGAACACGATCGGCCGGCCGCTGGCCACGAGCGCATCGAGCTTCTCGCGCCCGACCAGCTCGACCCGCGACGGATCGGCCATGATCCGGTCCATCATGAAGAACTCGATCAGCACCCGCCCGACGTTCGCCCACTGCGCGTGGGCGACGCGCGCGCACTCGGCCTCGTCCCAATCGGGGAAGGCCAGCCGCAGGTTGCGCAGCGTGGTGCGGTGCCAGCCGGTCAGCGGGCCCAGCGACTGGAACAGCCAGGCACCGAACGCGGAGGCTGCGTCAACGGGTAGCAACCGCAGCGCGCCGGCCAGCAGATCGAAGCCGGCCGCCTCTAGACGCCACTGGAAATGCTGGAACCGCCTCGCCACGGCGCTCTCCTAACGGCTTGCCGCCATTAAGCAAACGGCATGCGCCTTGCCGCGAGCGCCCCAAACCGTACCGAAACGGCACGGGCAAAGAATGCCAAGCGGGGTGGCGCTTCCATGAGCGATGACATCGACTTCCATCTGGGCAAGCGCATGCGCCGGCGCCGGCGGCTGCTGGGGCTGACTCAGCAGCAGCTGGCCGCCGCCTGCGGCGTCCGCTTCCAGCAGATCCAGAAATACGAGTGCGGCGCCAACCGCGTCTCGGCCGCGCGGCTCTGGAAGATCGCCGGCGCGCTGGAGGTGCCGGTGGGTTACTTCTTCGAGGGCCTGGAGGGCGCGCCGGCGCTGCCGGGGCCGACCAAGGACGAGTCCGCCGATCTCGTGCAGACCTACCGGCAGCTCGGCGAGCAGCCGCGCCGGCGCCTGCTCGATCTCGCTCGCTCGCTGCAGCGCGACGACCGCAACACCGACGCGGCCTAGCCGCGCGAGGCCCGAGCTTCCGCCCCGGCCGCGGCCACGCTAAGGGGGGCGCATGCCGCCGCCGCGCCTTGCCGAGCTCGAGAGCTTCATCCTCGAGCTGAACCGCGCCAGCGCCGAGGTGATCCTGCCGCTGTTCCGCGCCGAGCACGGGATGGAGAACAAGGCGGCGGGCGGCGCCTACGACCCGGTGACAGCCGCCGACAAGGGCGGCGAAGCGGCGATCCGCCGGCTGATTGCGCAGCGCTATCCCGAGCACGGGGTGATCGGCGAGGAGATGGGCGAGGATCGCCCGGGCGCCGAGTTCGTCTGGGTGCTCGACCCGGTCGACGGCACCCGCGCGTTCGTCGCCGGCCTGCCGGTCTGGACCACGCTGATCGGCCTGCGCTTCGAAGGGCAGCCGGTGCTGGGCTCGATCGGCCAGCCGTTCCTCGGCGAGGTGTTCGTCGGCGGCGCGTATGGATCGCGCCTCGTCAGCCCCGCCGGCGAGCGGCCGCTGCGGGTGCGCACGGGCCTGCCCCTGACCCAGGCGATCATCGCCACCACCGATCCGGAGGGCTGCTTCAACGGCTCGGAGATGGGCGCCTGGCGCCAGCTGCGCGCCGCCGCGCGCCTCGCCCGGCTCGGCTGCGACGCCTACGCCTACGCGATGGTCGCCGCCGGCGCGATCGACCTGGTCGTCGAAGCCGGGCTGAAGAGCTGGGACGTCGAGGCGGCGGTGCCGGTGATCGCCGGCGCCGGCGGCCTGGTCACCGACTGGCAAGGCGCCCCGATCGGCCGCCACGGCGGCCAGGTGGCGATCGCCGGCGACGGCGCACTGCTCGACGAGGCGCTGATTTCGCTGCGGCGCGCGGCGAGCTAGGTCGGGCTCTGGATCCGCGCCGTCGCCGCGTCGAAGGCGGCCCAGAACTGCGCCCGAATAGCGTCGGTCTCCTGCAGCAGCTCGTGATAGGCCCCGGCGATCTCGCGGTACTCGCCATTCGGGAAGCGGCTGGCGACCAGCCGCAGCATGGCGTTGTCGACCAGCCTGTCGTCGCCGGCGGCGACCACGGTCACGGGGGTCCGCACCCTCGGCGGCCCATCCCCGCGCTGCAGCTCGGCAGTGGCGCTCAGGGCGAAGTTCAGCCACCCCCAGGTCGGCGGCCCCAGCGCCAGCTCCGGGTGCTGGACGATCTGCGCGACGTTGCGCGCGTAGCGGCGCGGGTCGTGCGTCAGCGTGTTGGCCTCGAACGGGGCCGGCGGCTCGACCAGCTGCGCGCCGGCGACCAGCGCGCCGCCGAGCCCGACGCCGGCGAGCGCGCCGCCGATCAGCCGCGCCAGCGCCGGCCTCAGCGGGCGGGTGAGCACGCCCAGCATCGGCGCCGAAAGCACTGCGGCCGCGAAGCGGTCCTCGCCCTCGGCGAGCGCCAGCGCGGTCAGGCAGCCGCCCATCGAGTGGCTCATCGCCACCCATGGCTTCGGCAGCCGCGCCTCGAACGTCTCGATCAGCGCCGCGTAGTCGGTGAGGAAATCGGCGTAGCCGACCGCATGACCCCTGAGCGGCTCGGGCAGCAGGCGCTGCGAGGCGCCCTGCCCGCGCCAGTCGTGCATCAGCACCACGAAGCCGCGCGCGGCGAGCTCGCCGGCGACCTCGAAGTACTTCTCGATCGGCTCGGTGCGTCCGCCGCTCAGCACCACCGAGCCGCGCGCCGGTGTCGGGCTGGCCGGCAGCAGCGCGGCGCGCAGCCGCGCACCCCTCGCGCCGGTGAACCACTCCGCCGCGGCGCCGGGCGGGACCGGCGCCGCTTCGGTTCCATAGAGCGGGGCGCGCTCGCCCACGCGCTCGCTACTGCACGTTGGAGAACAGCGCCCGGATCTTGCCCTGCAGCGCCATGGCGGCCGCCATGTCGGAGAGCTTCAGCCGGCCGGTCATCACCGCCGTCATCGGATCGAGCTTGCCTTCGCCGATGGCGATCAGGTCGTTCATGCTGACGGTCATGGTGAGATCGGCCGGCGCATCCTCGTTGCTCACCGTGCCGCCGTCGATGAAGATGAAGCCGTCGCCCTTCAGGTTGAACTTCAGGCTCTTGCCGAGCCCGGAGTCGCCGCCGACCGCCGCCTTCATCCGTTCCGTGATTTCGTCGAGGCGCGACATCGCCCTTCCCTTGTTGCCGAAAGCTGCGCCGCTTTTGGCGGCCGCGTGGGCAAATGTAAACGACGCGCGGACCTGGCCGGCCCTCGACGGCCGCCGCCCGCCGCGCCTATCGTCCGCGCCCGAGCCCGCCAGAAGGAAGAGAGCCCATGCGTCTTACCGCGCCCCGCATCGCCCCGCTCGAAGACGCCGAGCTGACCGACGACCAGCGCGAGGCGCTGAAGCCGATGAGCGCCGACGGGCGCCGGCCGCTGAACATCTTCCGCACGCTGGCGCGCGCGCCGAAGGCGCTGACCCGCTTCAACGAGTGGGGCTCGTACGTGCTCTCGCGCCGCAACAGCCTGCCGGCGCGCGAGCGCGAGATCCTGATCCTGCGCGTCGGCTGTCTCTGCAAGTCGGGCTACGAGTTCACCCAGCACACGCGGATTGGCCTCAATGAGGGGCTCAGCGAAGCCGAGATCGCCGCGATCAAGCGCGGCGCGGATGCGCCCGGCTGGTCGGCCGCCGACGCCGCCCTGATCCGCGCGGCCGACGAGCTGGTGAAGGACCATTTCGTCAGCGACGCCACCTGGGCCGCGCTCGGCGCCCACTTCGACGACAAGCAGCGCATGGACGTGGTTTTCACCGTCGGGCAGTACACGCAGGTGTCGATGTTCCTGAACACCTTCGGCGTCCAGCTCGACCCGGGCCAGATCCTGGACCCGGACCTGCGGGGCTGACACCTAAACCGGCGCAATCGCCAGTCTGGCGGCGCCCGCACCGCCGGGCTTGAAACGCCGGAACGCCATCCTAACTCACTGATCGAAGGCGCTGGATGACCGGGCCTTCCGGATCACGCGCGAGGCCAGTTCCGGCTCGCGGCCGATCCGTACCATCGCAACCTTGCTCCCGAAGGAGGATGCTCATGCGTACCCTGGATTTCTCCCCGCTTTATCGTTCCGTCGTCGGATTCGACCGGCTGGCCGACCTGCTGGACGCCGCCGCGCACGAAACCGTCACCGGCTATCCGCCCTACAACATCGAGCGGACCGGCGATAACGAGTACCGGATCGAGATCGCCGTCGCTGGCTTCAAGCCCGACGAGCTGTCGATCGAAGTGAAGGAAGCCGTGCTGACGGTGACCGGCCAGAAGGCGGCGAACGACGGCGAGCGCCGCTTCGTCCACCGCGGCCTTGCCGAGCGCAACTTCGAGCGCCGCTTCCAGCTGGCCGAGTACGTGGTCGTCACCGAAGCCAACCTTGCCGACGGCCTGCTCTCCATCAGCCTGAAGCGCGAGCTGCCGGAGGCGCTGAAGCCCCGTCGCATCGAGATCGGCCAAAACGCCGGTTCGACGCTGATCGAGGACAGGAAGGCCGCCTGAGCCCGCGGCCCTTCGCCAACCAACTGAAGCGGGCGGCGCTGCAAGGCGCCGCCCATTTTGCGTCCGCCCGCCCCGATTGCGGGCATTTACCCGCCGTTCACAGACCCGGCGGCCCCAAGCGGCTAACACCGGCGCGAGGGGGACCGCACCGATGCCGCTTGCAACCATCCGCACCGCGCCGAAGCGGCTCGCCAGGTTAGCCGTCGTCGCCGCCGCCGGCCTCGTCGCGCTGGCCGCGAGCACGCCGGCCGACGCCGCCGGCGGCCCGCCGCCGCTCGGCACGTACGCCTGCGCGTCCTACCGCACCTTCGTCGGGGTGGTGATCAGCTCGATCGGCACGCTGCACCTGGTGTCGCCGAGCGCCTACGTGCTCGACGTCGGCAACGCGGCGACCGGCCGGAGCGTCCCCGCGCGCGGAACCTACGTCGTCGCGCTCACGCACGGCGGCAAGCACCCCGACCAGGCCAAGCTGACCTTCGCCGGGCAGGTGCTGGGCGGTCATTGGGGTTACGTCGACCGCAAGCCCGACGGCTCGATCTACGCCATCGTGTTCCCGGACGACGAGCAGGAGAAGCCCTTCGATCAGGGCGCCACGTTCTGCTACTATCAGCGATAGCGGTTACCGCGTTTGGACTGCGTCCAGGCCGACTCCGCCGTTTCCTAGCGGCGCCCTGCCGTCAAATGAACGACCAGGTGATCGGCGCCCAGCCGAGACCGTTGGCGCGGGCGCGGAACCAGGGTCGATCCGACATCGGCCGCTCAGAGCGCGTCGAGGCCGCGCACGCCATCGCGCTTGGCGTCCTTGACGTCGACGCCCTTCAGCAACGCGCCGGTGAAGTTGGCGCGCGAGAGGTCCGCGCCGGCGAGGATGGCCTGGCGCAGGTCGGCGCGGCCGAGATCGGCGCTCTTCAGCGCCGCGCCGGTGAGGTCGCAGGGCAGCGGCCGCTCGGGCGCCAGCAGCAGCGGGCCCAGTTGGGCGTCGCGCAGGTCGGCGCCGGAGAGCTTCGCGCCGGTCAGTTTCGCGCCGCGCAGGTCGGCATGGCGCAGGTTGCAGGTCCGGAGGTCGGCGCCCTCCAGCCGCGCGCCCTGCAGCTGGATGCCTGACATATCGAGCCCGTAGAACACCGCGCCCTTGGCCGAAAGCGCCGTCAGGTTGAGGCCGCGGATCGACTTCAGCGCGCGAAGGTCGGCGTTGTCGAACACCGAAGGCTTGCCCCGCCGCCCGCCGCTCTCGCACCAGAGCGCGTGCTCGCGCAGCATCTCGTCGAACGGCAGCTCGGCGCCGTCCTTGCCGGCCGGCTCGTCGGTGAGCACGCCGGCGAGGTTGGCGTTCTGGACGTTCCACGACAGCGTCTTGGCGCCCACCAGCACCGCATCGCGCAGGTCGGCGCCGGAAAGGTCGGCGCCCGAGAGATCGGCCCCGGCGAGGTTCGCGCCCGACAGCGTCGCCTGCTTGAGGTTGGCGCGCACCAGCTTGGCGTCCTTCATCACCGCGTCGGAGAAATCGGCCTTGAGGGCGATCACGCCGGAGAGCCGCGAGCGCTCGAGGTTGGCGCCGGCAAGGATCGCGCCTTGCGCCTGCGCCGCCCGTTCGATCGGCTCGATGATCCGAAGGCCCATCTCGCGGTCGGCGGCGGCGATGGTGCCCTCGCGCAGGTCGGCCTCGAAGAGGTCGGCGCCGGTGAGGTTGGCGCCCCTGAGGCAGGCGCCGCGCAGGTCGGCGCGTCGCAGCGAGGCCTCGGCGAGATTGGCGTTCTGCAGGTCGGCGCCGAACAGGTTGGCGTTGTCGAGCCGTGCGTGCGCGAGCTTGCACTCGGCGAGGATGGCGCCCGTGAAGTCGGCGTCGCAAAGATTGCGGCCCGAGAGGTCGAGCCCGGAGAGGTCTTTCCAGGTGAACACCGCCCGCGCGCCGCCCGTCCGCGACGACCAAAGCCGGTCGTGGCGCACGCAGATGGCGTCGACCTCGGCCTGCGTCAGGCGGCGGTGGCGGATCAACTGTGCGGCGGGTTCGCCCATTCCGGTCAGCGCAAGCTCTTGGACAGGATGCGTTAATCTTACCGGACGTGGCTTAATGAGCCCTTCACGCGCGGCGGGCCCGCAAGGGCTTCGCAGGCACCCTTCACCCCCAAACAGGGGGCGTTTCTACGCGGCTTCAGGGAGCTTCTGCGCGCGGCTCGCGTCGAGGTAGCGCGAGGCGCGCGGCCGCAGGTCATCGCCGAGTTCGATCACCAGCGGATTGCCGGTGGGGATCTCGACGCCGGGAATCGCCGCGTCCGGGACGTTCCACAGCAGCTTGACGATGGCGCGCAGCGAGTTGCCGTGCGCGGCGACGAGCAGCCGTTCGCCGGCCGCGAGCCGCCCGACGATCTCGCCGTCCCAGTAGGGCCGCACGCGCTCGAGCGTCGACTTCAGGGTCTCCGCGGCCGGCACCTCGACGCCGGCGTAGCGGCGGTCGCGCGACAGGTCGAACGGCCCGCCGGGCGCCAACGGCGGCGGCGGGATATCGTACGAGCGGCGCCACGCCATCACCTGCTCGGTCCCGTGCTTGGCCGCCGTCTCGGCCTTGTTGAGGCCGGTGAGGCCCCCGTAGTGGCGCTCGTTCAGCCGCCAGTGCTTCTCCATGGGGATCCACAGTTGGCCGGCGGCGGTGAGCGCCAGATCGGCGGTGCGGATCGCGCGCGTCAGCACCGAGGCGAAGCAGCGGTCGAACTGCAGGCCCGCCTCGACGATCAGCTCGCCGCTCCGGCGCGCCTCTTTCTCGCCTTGCGCCGCGAGGTCGACATCCACCCAGCCGGTGAAGCGATCCTCCAGGTTCCATTGGCTGAGGCCGTGTCGGAGGAGGACGAGGGTCGGCATGGCTTCCTTGGGCGGCGTTCGGCTCGGCGCGCCTCGTCGCACGCGCCCGCATCCCCGCGCAAGGCCGCAGGATCGAGCCGCGCACTCTTTGCGGCGCCGTCGCGCGCGGGCTATAGGGCGGCCATGCCCGACAGCATCGCCCTGCCAGCGCTCGCCATCCTCGCGGTGGGCCTGGTCGCGCTGGCGCTGGTCTGGCCGCAGGGCGAGGGCGCGCGCTCGCCCGCGCCGTTCGGCCATCCGCTGGCGCCCGTCCAGTCGCCGATCGCCAAGGCCGTCGCCCCGCTGGCGCTGCGCGGACGCGAGGTGGTCGCCGCCGAACTGGCCGCCGCCAAGGTGAAGGGCGCCCACCTGCATCGCGCCCACAAGCACTAGTTCCTCTTCCGGAGCCGCCCTTGTTCCCAAAGCCCCGCGCCGACCTTGCGCCGATGAGCGTCGCCTACGAGACGACGCCGCTCGTCAAGGCGACGGGCTTTCGCGAGTACGATGCGCGCTGGCTCTATGGCCCGGAGCTGAACCTGATGGGGGTCCACGCGCTGGGCCTGGGGCTCGGGACCTATTTCGCCGAGCGCGGCGAGCGGCGGGTGGTGGTGGGCCACGACTTCCGGTCCTACTCGCTGTCGATCAAGCAGGCGCTGACGCTGGGCCTGGTCGGCGCCGGCTGCGAAGTGCTGGACATCGGCATGGCGGTGACGCCGATGGCCTATTTCGCCCAGTTCGCGCTGGACGCGCCGTGCGTGGCCATGGTCACCGCCAGCCACAACGAGAACGGCTGGACCGGCGTGAAGATGGGCGCCGGGCCGCCGCTGACCTTCGGCCCCGACGAGATCGGCCGGCTGAAGGAGATCGTGCTCGGCGGCGCCTGGGTGGAGAAGGCCGGCGGAACGGTGACGCAGATCGAGGGCGTCGCCGAGCGCTACATCGCCGACGCCGCCGCGCGCTGCCGCCTCTCGCGGCCGATCCGCGTCGCCTGCGCCTGCGGCAACGGCACGGCCGGCGCCTTCGCGCCGGAGGCGCTGCGCCGGATGGGCGCCGAGGTGGTCGAGGTCGACTGCGAGCTCGACTGGAGCTTCCCCAGCTACAATCCCAATCCGGAAGACCACGCGATGCTGTCGGCCATGACGCGCGCGGTGCGTGAGCACGGCGCGGATCTCGCGATGGGCTTCGACGGCGACGGCGACCGCTGCGGGGTGGTGGACGACGCCGGCGAGGAGATCTTCGCCGACAAGATCGGCCTCATCCTGGCGCGCGACCTCGCGCCCGCTCATCCGAACGCCAGGTTCGTCGTCGACGTGAAGTCCACCGGCCTCTTCGCCACCGATCCGGTGCTGAAAGGCGCCGGCGCCTCGACCACCTACTGGAAGACCGGCCACAGCTACATCAAGCGCAAGACCGCCGAGATCGGCGCGCTGGCCGGCTTCGAGAAGTCCGGCCACCTGTTCTTCAACGCGCCGCTCGGGCGCGGCTACGACGACGCGCTGGTCGCCGCGGCCGCGATCCTTTCGATGCTAGACCGCCATCCCGGCCAGAAGCTCAGCGAGCTGAGGAAGGCGCTGCCGCTCGCCTACACCTCGCTGACCATGTCGCCGCATTGCGCCGACGAGGCGAAGTACGAGGTGATCGAGCGCATCGTCGCCGACTACCAGCGCCGCGGCGCGGCCCGCGAGTCGATCCTGGGGCGGAAGATCACCGACGTGAACACCGTGAATGGCGCGCGCGTGTCGCTGGAGGACGGCTCATGGCTGCTGGTGCGCGCCTCGTCGAACAAGCCGGAACTGGTCGTGGTGGTCGAGAGCATGAAGTCCGAGGATGACATGCGCGCCCTCTTCCGCAATGAGGTGAAGCCGCGGCTGGCGCGCGAGCCGGAAGTCGGCGCCTACAACCAGGAAGTCTGAGCTCAGGCCGTGTCAGTCATGAACGACTTCGAGGCGCGGCTTTGCGCCCCCTCCACCACGCCGCTCCGCGGCGCGGTCCCCCTCCCCCGCACTCTGCGGTGCGGGGGAGGAGCGACTGCATCGCCGCTCCGCTCCTCCCCCGTCGCGCAGGCGACGGGGGAGGTGGCGCGGCGCGCGCCAGCGCGACGTGACGGAGGGGGCGCAAAGCGGCCGGCGATAGAGATGGGGGAATAGCAGCATGCGCGTGGCGATGGTCGGGACGGGCTACGTGGGGCTGGTGTCCGGCGCCTGTTTCGCCGACTTCGGTCACGAGGTGACCTGCCTCGACAAGGACGAGAGCAAGATCGAACGGCTGAAGACCGGCAAGATGCCGATCTTCGAGCCGGGGCTCGACGTGCTGGTGGCGCGCAACGTCGAGGCCGGGCGCCTCACCTTCACGGTCGACGGCGCCGAAGCGATCCGCTCGGCCGACGCCATCTTCATCGCCGTCGGCACCCCGTCGCGGCGCGGCGACGGCCATGCGGACCTGTCGTTCGTCTATGCGGTGGCCGAGGAGATCGCGCCGCTACTCGACGGTTTCACGGTGGTGGTCACCAAGTCCACCGTGCCGGTCGGCACCGGCGACGAGATCGAGGCGATCCTCAAGCGCGCGCGGCCCGACGCGCAGTTCGCCGTGGTCTCCAACCCGGAGTTCCTGCGCGAGGGCGCGGCGATCGAGGACTTCAAGCGTCCCGACCGCGTGATCGTCGGCCTGGAGGACGAGCGGGCGCGGCCGGTGATGGCCGAGCTCTACCGCCCGCTCAATCTCAACGAGACGCCGGTGCTCTACGTCGACCGGCGCTCCTCGGAGCTGATCAAGTACGCCTCGAACGCGTTCCTGGCGCTGAAGATCACCTTCATCAACGAGATCGCCGACCTCTGCGAGGCGGTGAGCGCCGACGTGCAGCAGGTGGCGCGCGGCGTCGGCCTCGACAAGCGGATCGGGCCGAAGTTCCTGCACGCCGGCCCCGGCTACGGCGGCTCGTGCTTTCCGAAGGACACCCTGGCTCTGGTGCAGACCGCCGCCGACGTTGGCGCCTCGCTGAAGCTGGTGGAGACCACCTGCGAGGTGAACGAGGCGCGCAAGAAGGCCATGGCCCGCAAGGTCGCCGACGCCATGGCCGGCGAGCTGGCCGGCAAGACGATCGGCGTGCTCGGCCTCACCTTCAAGCCCAACACCGACGACATGCGCGACGCGCCGTCGCTGGAGATCGTGCCGGCGCTGCAGGCGATGGGCGCCAAGGTGCAGGCCTACGATCCGGAGGGCCACGAGGCGCGACAGCTGCTGCGCCACGTCGACTTCAAAAGCGGGCCCTACGAGGCGCTGGAGGGCGCCGACTGCGCGGTGATCATCACCGAGTGGGACGAGTTCCGGGCGCTCGACCTCGACCGCGTCAGGGAGGTGATGCGCCGCCCGCTGATGGTCGACCTGCGCAACATCTACAAGCCCGAGGAGCTGCGCCCCCGCGGCTTCACCTACTTCAGCGTCGGGCGCGCCTAGCGGCTAAGCGCGAACCACGACTGCGAAGCCCAGACCGCGCCGACCCAGAAGGCCGCGCCCATCGCGGTGACGAAGAGGATGCACGCGATCGGAGCGCCGGCGCCTGTCGGCTTGGACCTCGGCGCAGCCTGACGATCCCAGGCGGGTTCGTGCGCCATGTCGCCTCCCTCGAGAGGATATGTTCTTGTCTGGACGCGCCGGTCGAGCGACGCGCTTGACGGCAAGGTTAAGTGTGGTTCGCAATTTCTGTCCAGTCTGTAATGTTTGCCTGCTAAGCTGAGCGCAAACGCGAGACGAGGGCACGCAGATGGAACGGGCTCAGCGCCGGGCGGCCTCGGCGACGATCGCATTGGCGGCGGCGCTGGCGCTGGGCGCCTGCCAGAAGGATGCGCCCGCTGCGAGCGCCGCGGCGGCCACCCCCGACCCCGCGGCGGCGCTCGCTGCGCCAGCCAAGGACGCGGGAAGTCCCAAGGGCTTCCTCGAGGGGCTCTACGCCCACTACGCGACGAGCAGCAGCGGGAACAACTGGGCGCCGATGGACAACCGCAACGCCCGCGACGTGTTCGACGGCGACACGGCGGCGTTGCTGGCGGCCGACCAGAAGGCGCTGAAGGGCGAGCTCGGCGACATCGACGGCGATTGGCTGTGCGACTGCCAGGACTGGGGCGCCATCGTCTCGACGGTCACCGTCACGGCGCAGACGCCGACGACGGCGAAGGCGACGGCGGACTTCCACGACACCCAGATCCCCGACGACACGTCGAAGCACGACACCTTCGATCTGGTGAAGACGCCGGCCGGCTGGCGCATCCACGACATGGGCACGCCGAACGACTCGTCGCTGCGCCACGTGCTGACGCGGGAGATCGCCGCGCTGAAGACCGGCGGATCGCGCCCGCTCAGCATGCCGGACTGAAGCGCGGCCGACATCAGGCCCCTGACAGCGACCTGTCCGGCGCGGGATAATCGCGCGCTTCCGAGGAGCACCGCCGATGTCCGCGTCCGACGTCATGCCCGACCGCCTGCCCGAGCGCGCCAAGCGCGACCGCGTCGCCGCCGAGGGCGCCTGCGCGTGCGGCGCGGTCAGGCTGGAGATCGTCACGCCCGCGGTCTGGGCCTGGCACGACCACTCGGCCGCCAGCCGCAAGGCCCAGGGCTGCGCCTACGCCACCTACGTCGGCAGCTGGAAAAGCAAGTTCCGCATCGTCAGCGGCGAGGCGCACGTCACCCGCTACCACGACGCCGAGCAGGGCGCGGTGCGCAGCTTCTGCGCTCGCTGCGGCACGCCGCTCACCTACGAGCGGCCGCGCGCGCCACAGATGGTGAACATCCCGCGCGCGCTGTTCTCAGGCCGCACGGGCCGCGAGCCGCGCTATCACATGTATCTCTCCGAAGCCGCCGACTGGACCTACCTCGGCGAGCCGCTGGCGCCGCTGAAGGACTACCCGGGCGTCATGCGCGAGCGCCCCCGCAAGAAGAAGCAGCGCCCGGAGGGAATGTTCTAGCAATGTTCTAGCCGCCGCGCTTGACGGCGCCGCCGAGGGCAGGTGACGTCCCGCCTCGGGAGAGGGTCTTGCAATGTCGGATGCGTTCGACCTCGACGCTTACTTCGCGCGCATCGGCTATGGCGGGCCGGCGCGGGCGGACCCGCAGACGCTGGGCGCGCTGCATGCCCGCCACGTTGCCGCGATTCCGTTCGAGAGCCTCAACCCGCTGGTTGGACTGCCGGTGAGGCTCGAGCTCGCCGCTCTGCAGGCGAAGATGGTCGGCTCGCGCCGCGGCGGCTACTGCTTCGAGCAGAACCACTTGTTCCGCGGCGCGCTGGAGGCGATCGGTTTCGGCGTCACCGGTCTCGGCGCACGCGTGGTCTGGAACGCCTTGCCCGGCGCCCCGCTGGGCCCGCGCACCCACATGCTGCTGCAGGTCGAGGCCGCCGGCCAGTCCTACCTGGCCGACGTCGGCTTCGGCGCGCACCTGCTCGACGCGCCGCTCAGGTTCGAGCCTGGCGCCGAGCAGCGGACCCCCGCCGCACGCTATCGGCTGGAGCGCGACGGCGAGCTGCTGGCGCTGGCCGTCTGGCTGAACGACGCCTGGCGGCGCGCCTACGTGTTCGACCTGACGCCGCAGCTGCCGGCCGACTACATGATCTCCAACTGGTACTGCGCGACGAGCCCCGACTTCCTCTTCACCAGCATGCTGGTGGCCGAGCGGCTGACGGCGGACGCGCGCTACAACCTGATCAACACGCGCCTGACCGAACGCCGGCGCGACGGGGCGGTCAGCGAGCGGACGATCGAGACCGCGGACGAGCTGGGCCGCGTGCTGGAGGAAGTGTTCGACCTCGAGCCGCCGGTCCCGGTCGCCGAGGTGTTCGCCAAGATCGCCGGCCAATGAGCGCCGGGGCGGCCGCCGCGTCGGACAGCGTGTTCGCGCCGTGGCTCGCGCGCTGGGCCCTGGCGCCCGACGGCGAGCCGTTCTCGAGCCTCGCCGGCCGGCTGCTGCCGGTGCGCCAGGCCGGCGCGGCCGCCATCCTGAAGGTCTCCGGCGAGCACGAGGAGATCCGCGGCGGCGCGCTGATGGAATGGTGGGCCGGCGACGGCGCGGCGCGGGTGCTGGCCAGGGAGGGCGATGCGCTGCTGCTGGAGCGGGCGACCGGCGCGCGCTCGCTGGCGGCGATGGCGCGCGGCGGCGAGGACGACGAGGCGACCCGCATCCTCTGCGCCGCCGGCGACCGGCTGCACGCGCCGCGTGCGGCGGCGCCGCCCGCCACCCTGGTCCCGCTGGAGACCTGGTTCGGGCAGCTCTGGCCGACCGCCGAGGCGCACGGCGGGCTCTACGCCAAGTCCGCCGCCGCGGCCCGGGCGTTGCTCGACGACCCGCGCGAGGTCGGCGTCGTGCACGGCGACCTCCACCACGGCAACGTGCTCGACTTCGGCGCGCGCGGCTGGCTCGCCATCGACCCGAAGGGCCTGATCGGCGAGCGCTCGTACGACTACCCGCACATCGTCATGAACCCGGACGTCGAGACGGCTGCCGCCCCCGGCCGGCTCGCCCGGCGCGTGCAGGTGATCAGCCAGGCCGCGCGTGTCGAGCCGCGCCGCCTGCTGCAGTGGATCGTCGCCTACGCCGGCCTCTCCGCCAGCTGGACGCTCAGCGATGGCCGCGATCCCTGGCGGGCGCTGGCCATCGGCGAAATCGCGGCGGCCGAGCTGGGGGCGTGAGCGCAGGCGTTCGCGCGATCACACGCGCGGAAGCCCCGGCTTCTGGCGATTACGGTGACACGATTACGGTGACAGTGCGCTCAATAGATCGCCAGCGAGCGCGAAGAGAGCGCCCCGCCCAAAAATGCACTGTCACCGTAATACCAAAGGAGGTCCGGGAACCCGCCCGGACCTCCTCTGGCGCGGCGCCGCGAGAACGGCCGCCGGAGTGGCCGCTCCGATCGGCGCGAGGCTTCGATCAATGCGGCGTCGACGCTGCGCCCGAGACGGCGCCCGCGCCGCCACCCACGGCCGCGCCGACGGCCGCGCCAGGGGCGCACCCGATCGGAAGCGTCACGATACACCCGATGGCCGCGCCGACGCCGGCGCCCGCCGCTCCGCCCGCCAGGGCGCGCGCGCCCGGATCAGGGTGCCAGCGGCCATCCCGCTCGTAGTAACCGCGGTCGTTTGCCGGGTCGGCGAGCCAGTGCACATGCGCGTCGTTTCGGTGGGCGTCATACCAATCGGACTTGTAGTAAGTGATCGGCGCGTCGGGCCCATAAGCGTACCTCTTGTGCACCCGCCAGCAGTCGCCGTACTGGTTGCAGGCGACATAGGTCGTACTGACCGAATCGGCGTTCGCCACCGTCGGCAGCATCGAACTTGCGCCGATGGCGGCAACAAGCGAACTCAGCGCGAACGCAGTCGTAAAAGTCTTCATGGCATCCTCTCTTGGCGATGGCCGAAGCCCGCCCTCGCTGTCCGTTCGGTTCCAAACGAGGCAGGAAAGACCTCGGTTCCAGACTGGACGGGCATGACCGGACCCCATGGGCCTGCGCCGACGCCGGCAGGCAGGCCTTCCCGACGTCCGCAAAAGGGTCGCGAGCCGTCGCCGGCGCGTGGCCGCAAGGCGGTCCGCCGGAGTCGGCGGGTCAGGCCGCCGCTTGGCGCACCGCGCCGGCGATCTCGCGCACCAGCTGGCCGACCAGCTTTTCGTCGTCGCCTTCAGCCATGATGCGGATCAGCGGCTCGGTGCCGGAGGCGCGCACCAGGACGCGGCCGGCGCCGTTGAGGCGCTGCTCGGCGTCGGCGATGGCGCTCTTCACCGCCGCGTGCTCCAGCGGCGCGCCGCCGGCGAAGCGGACGTTCTCCAGCTTCTGCGGCACCGGCTCGAACTGGCGCGCGAGCGCGCTCATCTTCTTGCCGGAGCGCACCAGCTCGGCCAGCACCTGCAGCGCCGCGATCAGCCCATCGCCGGTGGTGGAATAGTCGGAGAGGATGATGTGGCCCGACTGCTCGCCACCGAGGTTGAAGCCGCCCTCGAGCATCCGCGCCATCACGTAGCGGTCGCCCACCGCCGTGCGGTGCAGCGTCAGGCTGCGCGCCGCCAGGAACCGCTCCAGCCCGAGGTTGGACATCACCGTCGCCACCACGCCGCCGCCGGTGAGCGCGCCATGCGTCGCCCAGGAAGCGGCGATCAGAGCCATGATCTGGTCCCCATCGACGATCTGGCCCTTCTCGTCGCAGATCACCACCCGGTCGGCGTCGCCGTCGACCGAGATGCCGATATCGGCGCGGTACTGGCGCACGGCCGCGGCGATGGCGGCCGGGTGGGTCGAGCCGCACTCGTCGTTGATGTTGAAGCCGTCCGGCGCGACGCCGACCGGGATCACCTCGGCGCCCAGTTCGTAGAGCGCGGTCGGCGCCACCCTGTAGGCCGCCCCGTTGGCGCAATCGACCGCCACCCGCAGCCCGGCCAGCGTCAGCGACTTCGGGAACGTGGCCTTGACGATCTCGACGTAGCGGGCCGGCGCCTCGTCGATGCGCACGACGCGGCCCAGCGCCTTCGGGCCGGCCAGGCCCTCCTGCAGGCCGGCGTCCATCAGCGCCTCGATCTCGGCCTCGCGCTCGTCGGAGAGCTTGTAGCCGTCGGGCCCGAACAGCTTGATCCCATTATCGGCGAAGTCGTTGTGCGAGGCGCTGATCATCACCCCGAGGTCGGCGCGCATCGAGCGGGTCATCATGGCCACGCCGGGCGTGGGGATCGGGCCGAAGGTGCGCACGTCCATGCCGACGCTGGTGAAGCCGGCCACCAGCGCGGGCTCGATCATGTAGCCGGAAAGCCGGGTGTCCTTGCCGATCACCACCAGGTGACGGCGGTCGGACGCGCTGGTGAACAGCTTGCCGGCGGCCAGCCCGACGCGCAGCGCCACTTCGGCCGTCATCGGATGGACATTGGCCTGGCCGCGGATGCCGTCGGTGCCGAAATAGCCGCGCGATGCCATGCGATAGACCCGAAACTTAAGGAAACCGAGATTTAGGTGACCGCCGGTTTGCGAATGCTAAAGCCGCTCGCCGGCAACCGGGGGCTTACTGTAATCCCGCGCGGCGCTAACCACAAAGGACGGCAAGCGGATCAATGTGCGGCATCATCGGGATCGTCGGCGATCGGCCGGTGACGGCGCGGCTGATCGAGAGCCTCAAGCGGTTGGAGTACCGCGGCTACGATTCCGCCGGCGTCGCCGGGTTCGTCGACGGCAGGATCGAGCGGCGACGCGCCGAGGGCAAGCTCGCCAGGCTGGAGCTGGCGCTGGGCGACGAGCCGCTGGACGCCGTGGTCGGCATCGGCCACACGCGCTGGGCGACGCACGGCGCGCCGTCCGAGCGCAACGCCCATCCGCATACGGCCGGCCGCGTCACGCTGGTCCACAACGGCATCATCGAGAACTTCGCGCCGCTGAAGGCGGAGCTGCAGGCGGCCGGGCGGGTGTTCGCCAGCGACACCGACACCGAGGTGGTCGCCCATCTCTTCGACCAGCAGCTGCTTGGCGGCCTGGCGCCGCTCGCCGCCCTGAAGGCGACGCTCGATCGGCTGCGCGGCGCCTACGCGCTGGTGCTGATGGTCGAGGGCGAGGAGGAGCTGATCCTGGGCGCCCGGCACGGCCCGGCGCTCGTCGTCGGCTACGGCGAGGGCGAGATGTACCTCGGCTCCGACGCGCTGGCGGTCGGCCCGTTCACCAGCCGCATCAGCCACCTGGAGGACGGCGACTATGTCGCCATCGACCGCAGCGGCGCGCGCATCTTCGACGACACCGGCAATCAGGTCGAGCGGCCGATCATCAGCGTGCCGACGGCCGCCGCCCTCGTCGAAAAGGGCAACTACCGGCACTTCATGGAAAAGGAGATCCACGACCAGCCGGACGCGGTGCAGCACACGCTGTCGGCCTACGTCGACCCTGTGAACATGCGGCTGCGCGCGCCGGGCCTGGACTTCGCCAAGTACGACCGGCTGCAGATCATCGCCTGCGGCACCGCCGCCTATGCCGGCATGATCGCGCGCTACCTCTTCGAGCGCCTCGCCGGGCTGCCCACCGACGTCGAGATCGCCTCCGAGTTCCGCTACCGCGAGCCGGCCCTGGCGTCAGGCGCGCTGGCGCTGGCCGTCTCGCAGTCGGGCGAAACCGCCGACACCCTGGCGGCGCTGCGCTGGTGCCGCTCGCGCAACATCGCCACCGCGGCGCTGGTCAACGTGCACGAATCGACGATGGCGCGCGAAGCCGAGTTCTTCCTGCCCACCAACGCCGGGCCCGAGATCGGCGTCGCCTCGACCAAGGCCTTCACCTCGCAGGTGGCGGCGCTGACCGCCCTCGCCTTCGCGGCCGCCCGCCAGCGCGGCTGCATCGACGAAAAAGAGGCGGCGCGCCTCGCTGGGCTGCTGCTGGAGACGCCGCGGCTGATCGCCGAGTCGCTGGCGGTCGAGGAGACCGTGCACGCGATCGGGCTGGACATCGCCAAGGCGCGCGACGTCCTCTACCTCGGCCGCGGGGCGATGTTCCCGCTGGCGCTCGAGGGCGCGCTGAAGCTGAAGGAAATCAGCTATATCCACGCAGAGGGCTACGCCGCGGGCGAGCTGAAGCACGGGCCGATCGCGCTGGTCGACGAATCCACCCCGATCATCGTGATCGCGCCCACTGACCCGCTGTTCGAGAAGACCATGTCGAACATGAGCGAGGTGCTGGCGCGCGGCGGCCGCATCGTGCTGATCACCGACGAGCAAGGCGCCAGGCACGCCCCGCCAGGCGCGCGGGTGGTCAAAGGGCCGACCTGCGAGCCGCTGGTCGCACCGCTGGTGTTCGCCGGCCCGATCCAGCTCTTGGCCTACCACGTGGCCGTGCAGAAGGGCGCGGACGTCGACCAGCCGCGCAACCTCGCCAAATCCGTCACCGTCGAATAGCGCGCCACGATCTCCCGGCCACCCGGCAGAAAGAACGATGACGCGCCCGGCGGCGCCTACTCGGCGGTGTTCGACGCCATGTTGGTGGTCGTCTCGTTGGTCGTCGTGGTCTCGTTGCCCATCGCGCCGTTGGTGGCTTCGTTGGTCGTCATCGTCTCGGTCGTCG
>Ga0134125_10003294_pt1 | contig 18732 bp, 21 predicted proteins | sample KB31751_FD_96464 | JGI IMG/M metagenome (GOLD analysis project Ga0134125, IMG submission 96464) | Terrestrial soil microbial communities with excess Nitrogen fertilizer from Kellogg Biological Station, Michigan, USA - KB3-175-1 | ecosystem: Environmental > Terrestrial > Soil > Unclassified ... | reverse complement strand
TTGTACTTCACCGAGCGGATGTGGCCGGAGTTCGATGGCGACGCACTGGCCGAGGCGCTCGCCTCGTTCCATCGCCGCGAACGCCGCTTCGGCGGCCTGCAATCGATGCCGCTCGAGCCGGTGCCGAGCCTCTGATGGCCAAGGCATAGGTCAAGGCATCGTATAGGCAGGGTGCGAAAAGATCGTGCCCTAATGGAGCAGAATCATCTACTGCTGGCGGCAGGCCCTTTGAAAAACGTCCCGATGGACCGTCAGCCGCGCACAACTTCTGCCGAACAGCCTGCCGCAAGCCCCGCTACGCCGGAGGCCTATTTCCAGGCTGGCCTTCGCCTGCTGCAGGCCGGGCAACTGGCGCAAGCCGAGCAATGCGGGCGGCAGGCGCTCACCCTCGACCAGGGTCATGCCGACTCGCTGCATCTGATGGGCATGCTCTGCGTCGCGGCGCAGCAATACGATCTCGCCATCGAGTGGTTGGCGATGGCGATCCGACAAAAGCCCGATGTTGCCGACTATTTCGTCAATCTCGGCATGGCGCTACAACGGAAGGAGCGATTTGACGAAGCGATCCGGAGCTACGATCGCGCGCTGATGCTCGATCCTGATCAGGTCGATACCTGGCTCCGCATGGCCGAGTTGCTGCAGCGACAGGAGCGTTTTGACGAGGCGATCAAGAGCTACGATCGCATGGTGACGCTCGACGGCGACCGGGCCGACATCTGGTATCGGATGGGCGAGATCCTGCAACGGCAGAAACGCGTGGATGAGGCGATCCTGAGCTTCGATCAGGCGCTCAAGGTCAAGCCCGATTATCGCGAGGCCGCCAATGCCAGCGGGCTGCTTCATCTGGAGGTGAAGCGATACGAGGAAGCGCTCGCGCGCTTTAGCCGGTCGGCCGAGATCGATCCCAGCCAGGCGGGCGCGTTCAATTACCTCAGTTGCTGTCAATGGCCGATGCGGCGCTTCGACGACGCGCTTGCCAATGCCCGCAAAGCCTACGATCTCGCCCCGGACAACCCGGAAATCACCAAGAATGTCGGGCTCATTCTGCAAAGGCTCGACCGCCAGGAAGAGGCGCTGCCGTGGTTCGACACGGCGCTCGCATTGCGAGCCGACTTTCCCTCGGCATTGAACGATCGCGCGACCACGCTGTTTGCGCTGCGTCGCATCGACGAGGCCTTTGCCGATCTCGATCGCGCCATAGAGCTCGATCCCAAATGTCCGGATCATTACTGGAATCGATCGTTGCTGCAGCTCCTGGTCGGCAATTTCGATCAGGGCTGGCAGGGGAGGGAATGGGGCCGCAAATCGAAGCTGGTCAGCTTTGTCGATCGGAAATTCGAGGCGCCGCACTGGTTCGGCGAAGAGCCGATCGCGGGCAAGACCATCCTGCTGCACAGCGATGAAGGGCTAGGGGATACGATCCAGTTTTCGCGCTATGCCGCGATGGTGGCAAAGCTCGGCGCGCGCGTCATCCTCGAGGTGCAGGAGCCACTGCAAGCGCTATTGGCGGACCTGGACGGCGTGTCGCTCTGCTTGCCGAAAGGAGCCGAGCTTCCCGAATTCGATCTGCATTGTCCGATCGGGGGGCTGCCGCTCGCATTCAAGACGCGGCTGGAAAGCATTCCAGCAAGCCCCTCCTATCTTCCGCCGTTGCCGCAGGCGCGCCTCTCCGCATGGCAGGAACGGCTCGGCGCGCATGACGGGTTGCGGGTAGGCCTGGTCTGGTCCGGCAATCCTGGGCACTTCAATGACCGCAACCGCTCGACGAATTTGCGCCAGATGTCGGCGATCTTCGATGACCGTGCACGCTTTTACAGCTTGCAGAAGGACCCGCGTCCCGAGGACAAGGCGCAGCTTGCCGAACGCAGCGACGTCATTGATCTCACCGCGCATCTCACCGATTTCGTCGAGACCGCCGCGTTGATCTCCCATCTCGATCTCGTCGTCACCGTAGACACCAGCGTCGCGCATCTGGCCGCTGCGATCGGCCGGCCGACCTGGATTCTGTTGCCGCACACACCTGACTATCGCTGGTTGCTCGATCGCGACGACAGCCCGTGGTATCCGAGCGTGCGCCTGTTCCGGCAAGACGAGCGCCGCTCCTACGACAGCGCGCTCGCCCGCGTGCGCGAGGAGCTTGGGGCGGTCATTGCGGGGTTCAACGCCGAGTGAAGTAGTCGACTAGTACATCCACGTCGTCATGGCCGGCACAAAGCCGGGCATGACGAAGGAGATCGGTCACTTCCCCGTATATCGCAGAATATACAGCCCCTGGTTCTTGTCGGTGATGTAGATGTAGCCGCGGGTGTCGACGAGGACGTCTTCGGTCTGCGCCACGAGCTTGCCCTTGGGGAAGACGCCATAGCGATGCGTCGGGTCGGGCGGCAGGAAATAGCCGACCTCGCGCGGCGCCGTCGGTGTGGACGTGTCGTAGATGCGCAGGCCCGCGTTGAAGTAGGTCAGATAGACCAGATTGCCCTGCGGTTGAACAAACGGGTTGTGCAAGAGCGTGTTTTGATTGTGCGGGCCAAAACGTCCGCCGCGCTCGCAGAAGCTCTTGATTGGCCAGTCCGCCGGTGGCAGCGGCAGAGGAAACAGCGCCATCAGCCGCGGCTTGGCCAGATCGGAAATGTCGATGATCGAGGCCTGTTGCAGCGGCTCCTTGCAGTCTTCGGCGATGGCCTCCGAGTTGATGAATGCGAGGTTGCGCTCTGGCACCGGGATCACCGTATGCACGCCGATATTCGACGCAAAGGGCGGGCTCATCATCAGTTGACCAATCTTCTTCGGCCGCGCGACGTCGGAGATATCGAGGATGATCATGCCGGCGCCGCCGTAAGGCAGATAGGCCTTGTTGCCGACGATGAAGGGCGGACCGTGCATCATGGTGCCCGGTGGTGGCGGGGGCGTCTCGTCGTCCTTCTGGCCGGGCACCCACCAGCGGCCGGCTTCCTTGGGCTTGGCGGGATCGGAGATGTCGACGATGACGTAGATGTTGCCGCGATAGCCCGGCATGCTCGCCGACAAGTGCATGTATTTGCCGCCCGGGTAACCGTTGCGATGCGTGCCGAGCGACCTGGTCCTGAACTGGCCGAGCCTCGAGGGATTGAGCGGGTCCTTCAGGTCCCAGATCAGGACGCCCTCGTCGAACGGCTTTGACGGATCGCCGCCCCAGCCCGGCGAGATCTTCGCCAGCGCCGTGATCATCTTGCCGTCGGCGATCTCCATCTGGTCGGTCGCGGTGTTGGCCGGGCCTTCGATCTCCTTGACGACTTTCGGGTCCTTGGGATCGGTGACGTCGACGATCTCCCAGCCTTCGTTCCAGAGCATGCCGAGATAGAGATACCAGCGCTCGCCGACCTGCTGGATCGACATCTTGAAGCCGGGCTTGTCGTCGAGGTTGCTGTAGCCGATCGCTTCGACATTCTGGCCGACGCCGCCGGGCGGGATCGGATCGGCCTTTGCGGCGACGGTCATCGACAGCGCTGACATCGCGGCGACGAGATGCAACAGCTTCATGAGACGGCTCCCCCTCGACTTTGTCGCTCGCGAGAGCATCCCGTGCTTTGCAGCCGACCGCAATCGCCGGCCGCATCATGGGAGTGATGCGCGAATGACGGAGCCCGCCAGAGTGATCAATCCAGCAGCAGCGTCATGCCCGGAGCGCCTTTCTCCATCGCGCGCCGGAAGGCGGGCCTCGCGCGTTCGCGCCGCCACGAGGTCGAACGCACGGTCGACGCGAGCAAACAGGATCGGGCTGCCTCGGCAAGCTTGAGGCGGTTCAGGATCATCAGGCGGGCCATATCGACCTGCAGCGTGCTGTTGGCGAAATGAACCAATAGAGGAAATCGGCAAAATTCGGATCGCTCGCTGCGAGCGCAAGCCGCCCGTTGCCGTATTTGCCCGGCCGTTAACGGCGCCGATACCAAACCCACGTGATTTGCGGCCCGATACGGCGAGAGCGCGGGCCGCTAACTTTTTCGAAAACCGTTGCCGCGAAATTCAGTCTCGTCAAAACCGATCGCAGGGGAACGGGTCATGTTGATGAATGGGGAAGCTATCCTGGAAAACGTGCGGCGCTATCGGGCGATCGCCTCGCTGCACCGTCAGACCGCGGCGTTCCGTCCGCACCAGCGCTGGTCGCTGCTGGACCAGGCCTTGCATTGGGAGCATCTCGCGCTGGTTCAGCTCGAGGCCTATTTCGAGGTCCGCGAGCGCCTCGCTCCGACCTATCACTAAATAGTCCAATCGATCGGCGGCGGCGCCACGCCGCTCGCCAGGATCGTTTACCAACAGGATTGTTTACCAAATCAAGATCGTTAACCAAACGATGCGTGCGCTCTTTTCCTCGCCATCGACCATGGGCGCCTAACTGCCCACGGCCAGACTCGCGAAAGCCGACCAGACAGGCATGCTCGCGCGCATGCATCCAGACTGCACACTGGGCGCGGTCCAAAAGCGATGCCAGTCGCGCTCCTTCATCATTCAGCCGAGATTCACGGCTCTGTTGTCGCCTCGCTCAGCGTCCAGACAATTCGTCGAAAAATTGATCGACGAAGAAATGACCGCCGGGACGCATCTCGCCTGAAAGCGCGGGACAGGGCGGTTCGGCCTGACCCCATCATCCGCTGGCCGGCTTCTGCGCGCTACTCCTGATGGACTAGTCAGCACGCCCCGTGGAAAAGACGCAATTCTACCCGCTTCGCCACGATCATTCAGAATGCGACTTTGGGACAAGGTGGAGGCGCGCGCAAGCGGGGCCATGGCGTGTCATCAGACAATACGGGTTGAGCAGACAAGAAACATGCCGCGCCGCTGTTTGCGATGCGGAACGCCGGCTCGCCTCACTCACTCCATTCTCGATTCCCGGAAAGGCAGCACGGTTCGCCTTTACCGGTGTGGAAACTGCGACAAGCTCATTTGGGACGACGGAGTGGAATCATGCGGGGACGTATCGGCGGATCGGATCGGCAACTTGGGGACGTTCGGGGAGTGAACGGTGCACTCACAGCGCGGGAGACATTGGAAGTTGGTCGGGTGGAAATACCACCTCAATCCCGAGGGGTATGGCTCGACGAAACGGAAGCCGGAGGCAGCGCCTCCGGCTCCCGGAGCGCGGAAGTCATCACAGGAGTGAGGCACATGAGAGCACAAAATACGGTGGCAAGGCCGTTCGACGGAAGACCTTTCGATGTCAGTCAGCTTGAAGGCGATATCCGTGAGGCAGTTCAACAGAGGCCGCCGCACATCCAGGCACTCGAAGCTGCGCCACGGCTTGCGAAGCCGCCGCAGATGCCGGAATACGTCAGCCATCACGACGATACCAGCGAGATCGGCAAGCTCTCGGCCGAGGCCATCGCCAGGGAATATGAGGTGACCGCCAAGGAGATCGAGGCGATGGGCGAGGTGGTTCGCGACATGGTGAAGCGTTGCGAGCAGCTCACCACCTCGGCGTCTTCCATGCTCAAGGACATCAAGGCCACGGCGACGCGCTATCGTCAGGAGGGCAAGCGCATATTCGACGAAATCGAAGCCTGCTCGGGCGCCGCCGACGAAGTCCGCAAGCTGTGCGAAGGCTTCCGCGACAAGATCGCCGCAAAGATCACTGAAGGCGCGAGTTGATCGTCTACTCGGCGGTGCCGTACCTGCTGGCTGCGGCACCGCCCGTCATCGTGCTGCTCTCGATCCTTCTCGGTGGCTGCACAATGACGCGGCCCGGCGCCGAGCCGATGGATCGGACGCAGTTCTATTCGGAGACGGACAGCCGGTCCGGCGAGGACCTGGTCAGGGAGCTCGATCGGCGCGCGGCGCGCGAGGAACTGCGGCGCACCATTGAGGAGGCGCAGCGATGATGTGCGAGTCTTGCCGACGCGATGTCGACCACGTCAGGAGCTCCTTCTGGCACGGTGAGGCTCGTATCTGCAGCGAGTGCCTCGCGCAATGGTGTGACGGCGATAATGACGAGATCGGCGCGGATGCCGCGAGCGTCGGGAACTATGTGCGCCTCAGGCATGGTCTTCCCCCGCTCGCGGCGGTCCTCGTGCTCTTCTTGTTGTCCGCGCCGGCGGCTTACGCCTCGCGTCACTGCCTCGACTACTCGGAAGCGGCAAGAACCTGGCCGTCGCACACGCTGACGAAGGATGGCGACGGATGCTGGACCTATGACCACCATCCGCCGCGCGCGGAAGGGCCGGTTGCGATCCACGAACCCGTCCCGCCGGCCGGCAAGGCGCCGCCGATGGAGCGCTGGGCCGACGCCGACCTCGTTCAGGTCGGACTGCGGCAAAGCGAATCCGACCCCGGGTCTCGGGTCGAATCCTCGCCCGTACGGGATCAGCTCGACGGCGCGAGCCAGTTCGCGCTGTTCGTCGCGCTGGTGCTTGCAACGGTCTCGGTCGTGGAGATAGCGACCGTGCGCGGCTCGGCGCCCGGCGCGGCGGCGCGGCGCTGGGCCGCGAAGTCCAGGCGCTGACGCGTTTTTTTACGCTCGACCTTGTTTCATCATGCTTCAGCGGTCTATGCCGCCAGAAAGCAGAACCGACGCGTCATAGGCCTGATCGAACAGCCGGTGGTTCATCGCCCAGATCGCAGCCTGCGTGCGATTGTTCGCGCCGATCTTTCTGAAAATCGCCTTCACATGCGCCTTCACGGTCGGCTCGGCGATTTTGAAGAACCTCGCCACATGCTTGTTGGAATCTCCCTGAACAATGCGTTGCAGGATGGCGACCTCCCGCGCGGACAGCTTCAAGCCTCGCGGTTCGTCGGCGACTTCCAGAGCATCGTCATCCGCAAGCAAGGGCGGCAACCGATCTTCGGCCTTTGGCTGAAGATCGATCGGCCATAAACGGGCATCGATCAGAATGAGCTTTCCGTTGATCACCGCCTGCAACGTGCTGACGAGATCCTCGGAGCTGACCGAATTGAAAAGCGCTGCATTGGCGCCATCCTCCAGCGCACTCGCAAGCCAGCGGGGATTGCTTTCATCGGCAACGGCTACGATGAAGGCCAGTGGATATCGGTTTCTGATCTTGCTGCAGATGACCGCCTGATCCGGGCCAACCGCGACGATGAACAGAACGGGCTTGTCGTAGGGAACGTCCGAAAGGTCTTCCAGGTCAATCGCGCAGCCGTGCGGACGAAAGCGAGTCTTCAATAGTAATAGCCGCAAGCCCTCGCGAAAGAGGCCGTCGCTCTGCAGGATATACGTCGGTACTACAGACTCACTCGACATACCTGGGCAGCCGTTCTGGTGACGACTTCACTCGTGCTTCGGCAACCCCGCCCTAGTGCCAACTTTACTACAGAATACAGAGGGTTGCACATTTAGTAATAACCTAAGATAACTTTGGTAGCGGAATCAGGACAGTGACGCTGTCCTGATTTTACCGCGTTACGCAAGGGTCGGGAAACATTTCCTAATCCCGCATGGACTAATCCGAATTTTCCAGCGTGCCGCCGCCGATCGTCGGCCATTTTTGCCCCAAAGCGACGCTTCGCCGCAGTTTTCTCTGCTCTTTCCGCGCCAGTCGCTCCCGGAGGGCGCGAAATTCGGGACAAGCGCCTGACGCCGTCTGCATCGCTGGCGATGCCGTCCGGCCGCTCCGTCAGGCCGCAGCGACCGAGTAGAGGAAATCGCTGAGTGTTCGGGCGACATCATCAGGAAATTGATCGACGAAGAAATGCCCGCCGGGAAGGGAGGCAGTCCTCGGATTGCCAAAGCGCTTGCGCCATTCCGCCGGAATATCGAAGAGCTGTGCCATCTGCCCTGCCGAACCGTAGAAAACGAGCGTAGGACAGTGCACCCGGCGGTCGATGTCCGCGGCGTCGTGCGCGAGGTCGATGGAAGCCGCCGCGCGATAGTCGGAGCACGAGCCGTGAATCATCGCCGGGTCGCGCCAGCAGCGGCGATAGTCGGCGAGCATCTCGCGGTCGAAATCGGCGATCCCGGTCGCGCCCCAGCCCACCAGACAGGTCTCGTAGAAGAAGTCCGGATCGTTGCCGATCAGCCGTTCGGGGAACGGCTCCGGCTGGGACAGGAAATACCAATGCCAGTAGGAGCCGGCCACCTTGCGGTTGGTATCCATGAACATTGCGTAGGTCGGCACGATGTCCATCACGGTGAGGCTGACGACGGCGTCCGGATGATCGAGCGCAAGCCGATGTCCGGTGCGGCCGCCGCGATCGTGACCGATCAGATGAAACCGGTCGAAGCCGAGCGCGCGCATGAGATTGAGCTGGTCGCCCGCCATCGCCCTGAAGGCGTAGTTCGAGTTGTCGGCAAGGCAGCGCGGCTTGGAAGAGTCGCCATAGCCCCGCAAATCGGCGCAGACCACCGTATGGCTCGTAGCCAGTTTCGGGGCGACGCGGGCCCACATCGCCTTGTTTTGCGGGAAGCCGTGCAGCAGCAGAAGAGGCGGGCCCGATCCGCCAATGACGCAGGATATCTCCGCGTCGCCGACGTTGACGGTTCGGTGCGAGAAGCCTTCAAACATTGCGTTTCTCCTTCTTGGCCAGCACGCGCCTCAAGAATTTGTCGGAATCGACGATGGTGCGGTCATGACTGCCTTCGCCGATGAGGCCGGCTTCATCGGAGCATCGAACGTGGAAGCGCAGCCTTCGTCCCTCGACGGCGATCAGCTCGGCGTCGGCGGTCACGGTCATTCCAATCGGCGTCGCAGCTATATGGCTGACGTTGACATGAGTTCCGACGGTCTTGAATTCCGGCGGCAATGCCGGCCGCAGCAGCTCAATGCAGGCCCACTCGATGAATCCGACCATGAACGCGGTAGCGAATACCGACGGCATGTCAGTGAAGCCGGTGAACGCGCTCGACAGCGCGGGCACTGTGAGACGCTCATCGACATCGAGCTGCAACCGATGCTTGGCGCCGACGACGAGGCGTTCCGTTTCCTTTGGCATGTACGGTCCTCCTGCCTGGCGTCCGTCGGATGTCGCGTTTCATCCTGCGCAACCTCGGGCTCGGCTTGACCTTGAGAGGCTGATGTAGACCAATCAATATAGTTCGTGGCTTACGAGGGAGGATCCATTGCCGGCCGTTCCCAGGCATCGCCAGCCGATCATCAATGCTGCCGTGACGCTGTTCCGCCGGCAGGGATTCGCGCGCACGGGACTGAACGACATCGTCGACGTCAGCGGCGCGCCGAAGGGCTCGCTCTATCACTATTTCCCGCTCGGAAAGTCCTCGATCGCGGTGGCGGCGGTCGAGGAGGCGGGCCGGCGGGTGGTTGCGACGGTCGAAAGGCTGGCGTCGGAATGCGCATCGAGCGGCGATTTGCTGCGCGCGCATGCCCGGCTGCTGGCGGGATGGATGCAGAAATCGGGATTTCGCAACGGCTGCCCCATTACGACCGTGCTGCTGGAACTCGCGCCGCGCGAGCGCGCGGTCACGGAAGCCGGCCGCAAGGCCTATGCGGCGCGCCTGTCGATCCTGAGCCGAAAGCTGGTCGAGGACGGATTCGCCAGGGCGCGCGCCGACGCGCTCGCCGTCCTCTGCACCTCTGCACTCCAGGGCGCACTGGTGCAGGCGCGGGTCGAGCGAAGCGGCAGGCCGATCGAGGTGACCGCAGCGGAGCTGGCGCGGCTGTTGGAGGCCGAAGCGAAGCAGTGATCCGGGTTGGGGCGGCTCGGGCGCGATAGCGCAAGAGACAAGACCGGATTATGCTGTACAGCTGAAGCTGGATAGCGAAGGAGCAGCAAATGCTGTTTCGTCTCGCATTTGCCATCGTCTCGATGATGGCGCTGCTGGTTGATCCTCCTGACGCGATGTCGCAGGACCTGCTGGCCGGCGTTGATCTCAACAGTCCGGAAATGTCGACACCGGAGATGACGCGCGCCGATGTCGATGCGCTGCTCAAGGCGACGCGTCGAGACGGCGCGGAGCAGCGCTCTGCGGATTTGCAAGGAAAGCGGCTGTCGCAACTCGATCTCTCGGGCCTCGATTTCTCCGGCAGCAATCTTCGGCTTGCAAAGCTCAACAGGACAAATTTGAAGGGCGCGCGCCTGGATCGGGTCGTCCTCAATCAGGCTTGGCTCATCGAGGCGGATTTGACGGACGCATCCCTCGCAAAGGCATCTCTGCTCGCCACGCAGATGCGACGCGCCAAACTCGACGGCGCCGATTTGAGCGGCGCGCGCATAGCTGCCGATCTTTCCGGCGCCAGCCTGGTCGGAGCCAATCTTTCCGGCGCCGATTTCAGCGCCGATATGCGCAACCAATCGATGGGGCTGATGCGTGGCGTGCTCAGATCCGCCGATCTCAGGAATGCGAACCTGAGCGGCGCCAATCTCGCGCGTGCCGACCTGCAATTCGCCAAGCTCCAGAACGCCAGTCTCGCCAATTGCAACCTCACCCGCGCCGATCTTGCAGGAGCCGACCTGTCCAACGCCAATCTCTCCGGCGCCGATTTCACCGAGGCCGACCTCGCATCGACCCTGTTGCCGAGCGCGGCTGCTTTGGCCGCGGCCCGCAATCTCGACAAGGCCAGGAACTTGAGCCAGGCGCGGCGCCCACCCTAGCGATCGCGCTGAGCCGGATTTTGCCAATTGGCGGCCGCGGCCGATGAAGGGGCTATACACCGCCCTATCTCGCTTGCAGCGCAGGCGCCATAGGGATTTGAGCGCCGCGGCCTGCATGCAGCAGTCGTGAAAAAGCCCGCCATTCGCGACGGGCGCCAAGTTTAGGGAGGAAGAGCCGTCCAGGACGGCACCTATAATCTACGACGATTCACCTCGCGCTCCTGTGGCGCAATACACACAGCCGCCGCTAATCCGAGCGGCGATTGAAAACCGTGCAGAAACAGTCGGCCGTATCCGATTTCTGTTGAGGTGTGGCAACCGCGGTACACGCTGAAACGGCGGATGATGTTAGCCAGCCCATGGCGGCGGGCGCATGAACAGGAAAGCCCGATTCGTGAGCAAAGCGGTGAACCACTTCTGGTACGGCGATACGTCGCGTTGGAGCGAACGTCGGCTCGAGCACAGCTTCGACGAGCCGCAGTCGCGACCAAGTGCAAAGGTCGTGATTCTGGATCGGGAGAACCCGCCCAAGCCGCGATCCGCTCGAAATGCCGAGAGCGCCAACAACCGGACTGCGCTAGCTTCCGTTTCTCCCAATGCAGTGACCACTCCGTGAGCCGCGTCATCCCTCCAGCAGTGGAGCACGCCTAATGCTGTTTCAAAGGTCTGCTGGCTCGATGTGCGGACGCCCAAGCCGCCCCATGCGGGCCTAAGGCGACGGGCCTTCGACAGCGAAGGTGTGATACTTGGCGTATTTTTCACCGATGCGACGTACTTGCACGTATTCCGGATCGTTTCGCCAAGCCTGAAGCGCCTCCATGTTCGGATACATGTAGATGACGACTCGTTTGGGCGGCTCCCCGTCCACAGCCACAACCTGCGGCCCGCTTGCCGCCGCCCCTGCCGCTGCAATCAACCGTCCGCCGTGGGCCTTGATGATCTCCCTGGCTTTCGGGAGATACTCCTTGGCATACCCATCGGGATCGCTGACGTCGATTTGGCCAATCAGATACGCTGCCGGCCTTGTCTGCCCATGAAGCCGTTCGCCGCCCAGCCACCCCAACGCTGCGCATGTGCCCATTACGAGGCCAATCTTGTATCGAGCATCCATGTTTTCCTCCTCAATCCGATGCCTGGTCCACCAATAGTCTGGCAACCGCACTTGCACCGAATGGCTGCGCGATGGAGCAGGCGGGTATCCTCTGTCAGGCGCCATCATGCGTCCAATATAAAGAAATTCTGCTTTCTTATGCCGAAATGGTATAAGCGAGCATGCACCTGCGGCAGGCCCTCACATTCCTGACTGTGGCCGAACTCGGAACGGTATCGAAGGCGGCACTGCGCCTGCGGGTTGCCCAACCCGCCTTGTCCAGGCAGATCATGGAGCTCGAGCACGAGCTCGGATTGCGACTCTTCGATCGGGTCGGCCGGCGGCTTCTTCTGACGGGCGAAGGCGAGCAGTTGATCGCCGGCTGCCGTGTCCTTCTCAATTGCGCCAGCGCCGTCAAGGAGCAGGCCCAGCTGCTTCGTCATGGAGAGACAGGGGTCTTGAAGGTCGCAGGCTCACCCCAGCACATCGAAAGTGTATTGTCCGGGTTTTTGCACCGTTATGCGCAACGCTACCCCAATGTTCAGGTCAGGATCAGCGAAGGCACCGGCAGCGAGATACAGGCTCTGCTCGAACGCGGAGAAGTTCACCTCGGCCAGAATCTCTTGCACGCGGTCAAGCTGGATGACCGCCATTTCGGCAGCCTTCCGCTTGGATCGGTCGAACTGCTCGCAGTTTGCCATCCCTCAACGCCGCTCGGCGCGCGCCGCACCATCGAGGTCGCCCAGCTTGCCGAATTTCCGCTGCTCCTGATGGACAGCGGCTTTGGATTCCGCCGCGCTTTCGATGCGGCCAGCCGCATGGCCCGATTGAAGCCAAACATCCTTTTCGAGAGTCGAAACCCGCACACATTGTTGGCGCTCGCGGAGGCTGAAGCCGGCGTGGCGATCGTTCCTTCGCAGCTGCAGTGCCACCGTTATCGATTGAGAATCGTCGGTCTGACGTATCGGGGCCGCGCGCTGCGCGAGCCGTTGACGATCTCCTGGGACAGACGGCGTCCATTACCTCGCTTCGCCACGGATTATTGCGCGATGCTCGCCGCCTACATGCGTGAGATTTTCCCCATCAGTCGCCCAACCGATCCAAAGTCTATTCCGGCGGTCGTGAGCGTACGGGCCAGCTCCCGAAGCGTCATTTCCGAGAAGAAGCGGCCAAAACGGCGTCGCTAAAGACCCTCACTGGCGCGCCTCTGCCGATGTTGTTGGAAACAGAGACGAACCGATGATTTGGTTCGGCGCGCCTCAGGCGAGGATGCGCGGTGCGGTGGTGGTCTTATCGCCGGTATCCGGCGTGCCGGTCGGCTCGATCAGCAGAATGTGCACCTCTCCGCGCGCCGTTTGGGCGAGGTTGGCGGGCGACTTCATCATGAGTTTCACTCCGGCAGGGATCGTGGCGTGCCCCGTCGCTCTCCAGCCCGGCAAAGGCAGGCGTCACTTGTCGCGGGCGTCAGAACTCGTCCCGTTTTTCCGCCTGTCTCGAAACTCTCGCGGGGTGCAGCCGGAAATCCGACGGAAGGCACGGGTAAAGTGCGCGGGATCGCCATAGCCCGATGAGAACGCGATATCGATAATCTTGATTTCAGTATGGCCCAGAAGTTTTATCGCGTTGTTGAAGCGGGCCCGCTCGATCAGGCCGGCGTAGGTCATCCCAGCCAGCGAAAGTTTTCGCTGCAGACTTCTGACGCTGAGCCCAACCAGCTCGGCCGCCTGCGTGATCGAGAGCCCGCCCTCGTCGAGGTAGGCGGGCAATGCAAGCTTGAGCACGCTGATGATGTCCGTTCCGATCGGCTGCGGCTCGTTCTCGGACGGCGTTTGCAGAATATCGTTTACCGGATTGGTGAGGCTTACGAGCTCCAGCGGCACTTCGATCCACGAGGCCGTCTGACGCGACAGGAAGCGCGTATTCGGCCAGAAATGCTGCACCTCGATGCCCGGTGTATAGTTTGCTTCAAACGCGATGACGCGCGGCGACCAGTTTGCTCCAGCGAACTGACGGACGATGTGGATGGCGAACATGTTCTGCAGCCACTGGGACATTTCGAGGCGCGGAACACCTTCCGTTCCGATGAGTCGGCTGCAGATATTGATGCTCGCTCCGCACGGCTCCATCCACAGATGGAGGGTCGTGTCTTCAAGCGACGCCCACCTGCACGCGTGCTGCAGCGCGACCAGGAGAGTCGGCGCGTGGTGAATACGTGTCCGCGTGACCTCGCTCAAATGCTCAAATGACGTCAGTTGGGCTGCGCGAAAGGCGAGTTCCGACAAGCCCTGCTTGTCCTGCGCAGCCACCGCGAATCGGACGGCCGGCAGCAAGGGCACGAAGAGATGCGCTTTTTCTTGCAAGGAGGTTGGCAGCCGAAATTTCGCGAGCAGCGACGCCGTGGGGCCGCCAATGCCAGAGTGAAGGTCTGCGAAAGGCATGAGAAACTGACAACGAGTCAGCGGAATAACGGCCATTACTACATGCCCTGCAATTGAACCGCGCAGTTCCAGACTAACAGACCATCAACGCTCTCGCCCTCGCTTGTGGTGTCGCACTCGCATGCCGGCGATCACTAACTCTATTCAAAGGACAATTTGGCGCCTGATGGCCAGACTCGTCGCCGAAATGTCATTAGACTCGGCGCGTCGGTTTTTTCCCTGAGGGAGCAAGGGCTTCGCGCCTCACTACAGCCGATGAGAGCAGTCCGTTTGCCTTCGTCCCGGTCGATTCGCGCAGCGGTTGTTGCGTCGCTGCGACACGGTGACGCAACCATCGATAGTACCGCCCGCTCACTCAAAGTCAGCTCGCGAACGTTGCAGCGTCATCTCGCCGTCATGGGCACGAGTCATAGCCGGATGCTTGCAGAGGTTCGCTTGAACATTGCTTGCCGCCTGCTCGCGGACTCAAGCAAGCGTCTCTCGGATATCGCCAAATCTCTCGGATATACCAACGCAAGCAGCTTCAGCCGCACTTTCGCGCGTTTGATGAAAGTTCAACCCGTTATTTACAGACAACAGCAACGCGCCCGAAAGCATGCGCTGGCATGCCAAAAGACCCGCGCGATTGATCGCTGACTATTCCGGATGATTGGCGCGAAATGGCAAGACGCGCGATCTGAATTGGCGCGAAATGCTAAGCGAAGAATATTCGAAAGGATGAAGATATTCGAGGCGATTGTTCTGATTGCCGTTTACGTCCGAGTCTGAAGTCGCCGCCGTCTTGTGAGTTTGATTCAGGAAAGGAAATACGATGAACGTCACCCGTCGATCCCTCGCGTTTGGTGGAATGGGGCTGCTTGCAACAGCGGCCGCGACGCGATCAGCTCTCGCCCAGGATTCCTTCCTTGGTGTCGGTCAAGGCCTGGAGGATTTCTGGCTCGCCAGCGACGCCTACATTTTCGGCTATCCGCTGGTGACGATGGAGATGACCCGCCGGATCATCACCAACGTCGCCGAGCCCGTGGGCACGCGCGGGCCGATGGGCCAGATCATCAAGCTGCGCCAGTATCCGGACGCCTCGTTCAGGGACGTCACGGCGCCGAACGCGGACACCCTCTACACGACGTCGTTTTTCGACGTCGGGAAGGAGCCGTGGGTCCTCAGCATCCCGGATATGAAGGGACGCTATTTCCTGATGCCGATGCTGGATGGCTGGACGACGGTGTTCCAGGTGCCGGGCAAGCGCACTACCGGCACCGGCGCACAGACCTACGCGATCACCGGACCCGGGTGGAAAGGCACGCTGCCGGAGGGCGTGAAGGAGTACAAATCGGCCACCAACATCGTCTGGCTGCTCGGCCGCATCTATTGCACCGGCACGCCGGAAGACTACGCGGCCGTGCACAAGCTGCAGGACGAGTGCAAGCTCGTTCCGCTCAGCGCCTACGGCAAGCCGTACACGCCGCCTCCCGGGAAGGTCGATCCGTCGGTCGATATGAAAACGGCGGTGCGTGAACAGGTCAACCGCTTGGACGCGGTGTCGTATTTCAAGCTGCTCTGCGAGCTCATGAAAACAAATCCGCCCTACGCCGCAGATGCGCCTCAGCTTGCCAAGTTCGCGCGCATTGGCATCGTTCCCGGACAGGATTTTGACGAGAGCAAGCTCAAGGCGGACTTCCTCAAGCGCCTGCCGCAGACGTCCTTCGACAGGATCATGCTTCAGTTCAAGATCAACAAGGCTGTCCACGACGAGAATGGCTTTGCCTTCACGACGAAAACCGGCATCCACGGCACCGACTATCTGATGCGGGCCCTGGTCACTGCGATCGGGCTCGGCGCCAACCGTCCGCAGGATGCGGTCTATCCGACTTCGCAGAAAGATGCCGAGGGTCACAAATACAATGGCGCAAATAAATATGTGATGCGGTTCCCCAAGGGCCACCTGCCGCCCGCCGAAGGCTTCTGGTCGCTCACCATGTACGACAGCAGCTACTTCTTTGTGAACAATCCGCTCAACCGATACTCGATAAGCGCGCGTGAGAGCCTGAAGGAAAATCCGGACGGCTCGACCGATCTCTACATTCAGAAGGACTCGCCGGGTAAAGACAAGGAATCCAACTGGCTTCCAGCCCCTTCCGGCGATTTTATCCTCATGCTGCGCATGTACTGGCCGCAGGAGACAGACCCGTCGATCATCAACGGCACGTGGACGGTTCCTGCCGCCAAGAAGGTCGGTTGATGATTTGAATTCATGCCGGCCCTTGGAGCTGGGCCGGCATGAAGGCTGACGATGCGGCTGGCCGAAGACTTAAGCCGCCTTCGATCCTGCCGTCGAAGTACAGCAACGTGTCTCGTTGCCAGGTTTGAAGTGATGTTACCGGATACTCCATCGATCAGTCAGCTCTCCCTTGTTATTTCCCAGGCGGCCGCACCTGCGTTTCTTCTCGGTGCTTTGGCGGCCTTCATCGCCGTGCTGATAGGCCGCCTGAACAGGATCATCGACAGATCGATTTACCTGAACGGAATCCCCGACGAAGATTCGGTCAGGTGCCGCCTCAAGGCAGATTTGCCGCGTCTTGCCCGACGCGCTGCCATGATGAACCGCGCGATCTTCTGGTCCGTCGTTGCAAGCATCTCGATAAGCATCGTCATCGTCGTTGGGTTCGTGAGTGCGTTCTTTCACATTCGGCATGAACGTGGCGTTGCCATTCTGTTTATTGTCGCCATTGCCGCATTCACGGTGTCGTTGGTGGACTTTGCGCGGGAAGTCCGAATTGCGCTGAGTGAGTTCGATCATTACGGCTAGGACTGCGTCCTCGACGGATCGCCGAGCGCTATTCCCGGAAGCAGGTTTTCGTCGGCCTCGTGGGTTACGCCTATCAGCAGATCACCGACGACTTGGGCCAGCACCCTGTGTTGGGTGGCTTCCGATCACGGGTGCTCGGCGTCGGCCCGCAGATGGGCTTTCTGTTTCCCGTGGGCGACATGCAGGGTTACTTGAATCTGAAGGGATATGGTGAGTTTGCCTCGGAGAACCGCCCTGCCGGTTGGAACACATGGCTGACGTTCTCGATCTCGCCGATGGCGCCTGCCAGTACCGTAACGCCGAGCCGACGGATGGTGACGAAATAGCCGAGATCGGGCGGCGAGGCAATCATTGTTCCGCTTCAGCGAGCGGAGAGGGACAGGCACTATGGTCATCCCGATCGACAATAAAGTCATTCCTGCCAAGGCGCCCCCGACGGCGGAGGTTGTGGCGATCAGACGTTCAGTACATGCGTGAGCGTTGCCCGTGTTAATTTTTCACCGCATACAGCGGTGTTCTAAGCGTGAGCTGGTACGCCGGTTTCGGCAGCCACATGATCTCGGCGGTCAAGCCAAACAGTCGATTGTCATTGTCGTCCATGCGGTCCAGGTCGAGTCGTACGATGGGCTGGGTCAATGGCTGGATCTGTACGAGATTTAGAAGCTGGGCGCCCTCGAACGACTGCACCCCCACGCGACCCGTGAACTTCCAGTTATTCGGCCATTGATAGTAACCACCCAAATACGCGACCGTGTTTGGGTTAATTCTCACCAATGCGCTATCCACATCAACGCGCGTGTGCTGGACTCCTGCGAGCAACCCTCTGGTCTCGTCCTTGTCTAGGGCATAATCGAACTCGAGAATATTGTTGAAAGACGTCGCGGTCAGAGGGCCGTTTGGAATCGATTGGGTGATAGTCGACTGTAGCGTCACGGTGGGAAAGGTCCCGCCATTCTGCTCGTAAATGTCAGCCTGGAAGCCGATATTCCAGCTTGTGATGTCAAATGAGGACCATCCGCTGCCCGCAAATTGCGTGGAGCTGCCCGAAACACCGGCGTAGAGCGAGACGCGATCGGTTACGTCGATCGTAAGTGGAAGATCGGTGTTGAGTGATTTTGCGGCTGGCAATCCAGCTGTTAACGCCGTGTTCTGCGGTCCAGTGAGCGAACGTAGCGCGGTAAAGAAGGAGGGATGGCCAAAGCCAAACGCCAAAGATCCCGCTGGGATCTGCGTATAGTAGGTTCTGAGATCGAGGTAGATCGTCGGCACAGCCGGCTTTGTATCGTTCTCGTCATCGGCATCAGCGGCCCACGAGTTTGCCGCCGGACATATCAAAATGACGCCAAGCGCCGTCTTCAGAACGCTCCCAAAGTTCACCATGTTCGCGCCCAAGTTCGACCAAGGCCAGCTTTCCCACAACGGCCGCCGCGCCGAAGCCGACCGGGGCCGAAAATAGTACGACGGCGGACCCAAACGAATAGGCCGCCCAGCTTCATGCGCCGACGGCTCTACCATGCCAAATCGTTGCTGAAGGCACAATGCCGGGCGACGCGGCCTCAAGCATTGACTTCGCAACCGGGTCGTCTGAGGATATCCTCCGGAATTTTCTCGTAACGCCGAGCCGCCTCGGGCACTGCCAGGCAATGTGCGCGCGGCTGGAATTTTCATTCAACGGCTTACTTGGCCGAATGAGCTTGGTGCACCAGTTTCGGTCTTGAGGCGGGAATCGCTCTCCAAGCGAGACTGGCGCGCCCGACACGATTCGAACGTGTGACCTTTGCCTTCGGAGGGCAACGCTCTATCCAGCTGAGCTACGGGCGCTTGAGGGGCATCATTTAACCGATTGGTCTGACATCGGCAAT
>Ga0134125_10003293_pt1 | contig 18735 bp, 14 predicted proteins | sample KB31751_FD_96464 | JGI IMG/M metagenome (GOLD analysis project Ga0134125, IMG submission 96464) | Terrestrial soil microbial communities with excess Nitrogen fertilizer from Kellogg Biological Station, Michigan, USA - KB3-175-1 | ecosystem: Environmental > Terrestrial > Soil > Unclassified ... | reverse complement strand
TGCGACCATGCTGGGGGCGCTGAAGACCTACGCGCGCGCCAATCAGGCCACGATCGTCACGCCCTTCATCCTCGCCGGTGCCATGTCGCCGGTGACCGTGGCCGGCACCGCCGCGCAGACGCTCGCCGAGGCGCTGGCCGGCATGGCGCTCGCGCAGCTGGTGAACCCTGGCGCTCCGGTAATCCTGGGCAGCTTCGCCTCGTCGCTGTCGATGCAGTCCGGTGCGCCGACCTTCGGCACGCCCGAGCCGGCGCTGGTGCTGTACGTCATGGCGGCCCTCGCCCGGCGCCTCGGCGTGCCGTTCCGCTCCGGCGGGGCGCTATGCGCCGCCAAGATCCCCGATGCCCAGGCCGCCTACGAGTCCGCCAACACGCTGCTCCCGACCTGCCTCGGCGGGGTCAACTTCGTGCTGCACACCGCCGGCTGGCTCGAGGGCGGCCTGTCGATGGGCTACGAGAAGTTCGTCATGGACGCCGACCAGGCCGGCATGATGCATACGCTGCTCGCGGGGGTGGACCTGTCGGAGAACGGCCAGGCGCTCGATGCCATCCGCGAGGTCGGCCCCGGCAAGCACTTCCTCGGCTGCGCGCACACCCAGGCCAACTTCCAGACCGCGTTCTACCGTTCACCGCTGGCGGATAACAACAGCGTCGAGCAGTGGGAGGCGGAGGGTGCCAAGGACATGATCCAGCGCGCCAATGCGCTGTGGAAGAAGCAGCTCGCCGAGTACGAGGCGCCGCCGCTCGATGCGGCGGTCGATGAGGCGCTCAACGACTACATGAACCGGCGTAAGGCCTCGTTTCCGGACTCGAACATCTAGCCGCGTCAGCCCCTTACCCGCTGACGGCGAGGAAGGTCGAATACGCTTCCTCATCGATCGCGACGTACGGCAGGAGGCTCACCGCCGCGCCGCCGACCACTGCCTCCCAGCGCTTCGCTGCCGTCTGCCGGGCGGCCAGCAGCTCGGCGCGCTGTCCCGCGCGTGGCGCTGCGCCGGAGCGGATCGGGAACAGCACCAGCGGCCCCGCCAGCAGCGCCACCGTATCCGGATGGCGCGTATCGAGTGCCTCGAGCCGCGGGCGCCGCGGCAGCTCGAGCTCGATGCGGTCGCCGTCGCGCCAGCTGCGGCTGAGCGCGGCGAAGGTGCCGGGCTCGGCGGCCCCGTCCCACGCCCGGCCATTCACCGTGACGCGCGCCGCGCCCGCCCAGGCCGGGATGCGCAGGTGGACCGTGAAGTGGTGCGGCCGCGAGGTGCCGACCCGCAGCGAGACGGCATCGCCGAAGGGGTAGTCCCCGCGCTGCTGCAGCGTCACGCGCGCCCCGCGCCGCTGCCAGCGCAGCCGCGAGGGCACGTACAGGTTGACGTAGAGGTCATGCCCGTCGTGCAGGTAGGCGTTGATGCCGTAGTCGGTGGCCACCTGCGGCAGGGTGCCCGAACAGCACGGGAAGCGATGATTCGAGTACACCTTGCGCCCGGCATTGTGGTAGTCGGCGTAGTAGAACGCGTGGCCGTCGGCGCGCAGCGGCCGGGCGCCCAGCACCGTGTTGTACATGACGCGCTCCATGCTGTCGCCGTAGCGCGCATCGCGCGTGACGCGCAAGAGATAACGCGTCAGCTTGAAGTGCGCATAGGCACCGCACGGCGTCTCGAAACTGTTGTGGGTGGCGGCGAGGCTCGCGTACAGGGTGTCGCTCTGCGGTGCCACGAGCTTCTCGTCCGGGCCCCAGCCGCCGGTCGGGTAGCTCTGGGCGCTGAGCATGTCGAAGGCGTTGCGCGCGGCGCGCAGGTGCTTGTCGCTGCCGAGCGTGAGGTAGGCCTGCATGGCCGAGCTGAGGGAGTTGACGTAGCTGTAGGCGTGCTTGTCGGCCAGCACGTTGTCGCCGCGCGCCAGCGGGTCAAACCAGCTGGGATCGTCCAGGAAGCGCACCGCCAGGTCGCGATAGCGCGCGCCGGCGCCGCGCCGGTAGGCGAGAAACAGGTTCTCGGGGTTGGTATACGACTCGTCCCAGCGATACGACTGGTCCTTGCCCGGCCGCCACGGCAGCTCGCGATCGATGGCGCCGGGTGGCAGATGCGGCAGGGCGGCCGCGGTGGTGCGCTCGAGCAGGCGCAAGGCGCCGGGGTCGTGCGCGAACTTGTGCGAGTCGATGAGACCCAGCACCAGCTTGTCGTAGCAGTAGGCGGGGAAGCGGTTCCGTTCGTAGAAGTCCTCGCTGATGGTGGCGGCGTACAGGCGATTGAGGCGCAGCACCTTGGCGCGGGTCGCTTCTGAGCCGGTCATGGCGTGGTAGCGCGCCAGCGCCGACACCCACTGGCCGAAGGTCGCACCGGGTGCAAAGCCCGCATCGTCCCGGTGCCAGTCGAAGTCGGGGTCGTAGTTGTACCAGCCGCCCAGGTCCTCGCCCGGCGCGGGCTGTCCCGCCATCTGGCGGAAAGGTCTGAGCAGGCTGTCCTCGCTCAGGCTCATGAGGACGTCGTGCGTGTTCTCGATCTGCGCCCGGTGCGCCGCGCTGTCGAGGGCCACGTCGCCGTAGCCGAACTCGGTGAGCACCGGCTGCACCTTCGCAGCGGCCCGCACCCGCGGCAGGCGCGCGGCGGCCAGGGCGCCGAGCCCCAGCGCGGCAAAGTCGCGCCGTGAGAGTCTCATGCGGGGATGATGGGCGCTCGGCTGCGCGGCGGCAACGCGGCCGTGGCGGCAGCGGCAGCCGCGAGGCTGCGGCACCACGCTACAATCGTGGTCTGCGACTGGGGAGGTCCGCTTGACGATCAGGAACCCAAAGCGCGCCCGCACGCTGGGAGCGGTGCTGTTGCTCCTCGCCGCCGTGACGACGCGGGCCGCGGACGATCCGGGCTTCGAGCTGTCGGCGGGGCTCCAGGATCTGCCCGGCTATTTCCCCGGCTACCTCGGCAATGGCTACGTGTCGACCCTGACCGCGCCGCGCGGTACCGAGCCGACCCGCGCCTACCTCATCGCGTTCATGGACTATGCGGACGGGGACGTGTCGCGCCCGGCGGCCGTGCCCTCGTGGACCGACATCGATTTCAGCTCGAGTGCCGCCGGTGCACCGAACCAGCTGTGGCTCAATCGCGTGCCGCTCAGTGCGCGCCACTTCCGGGACTACCGCCAGAGCCTCGATCTGCGCGGCGCCACTCTGACGACGAGCTATCGATACGTCGATGCCGACCGCGAGACCCGGGTAGAGGTGACCACGCTGGTGAGTGAGGCCGCGCCACACCTCGCCGCCACGCGCTTCCGGATCACCCCCGACTACGATGACACGGTGCGACTGTCCTTTGCGCTCACGCTGTGGGCGCCACACGCGCCGCGCTTCCCGCTCGGACGCATGACCGGCCCGGAAATGGAGGAGGTGCTGGCCGCCAACGGCTTCGCGTTCCGCGCGCAGCCGCCCGCGACCCCCGATCGGGAGTCGATCTGGTACCCGGGGCACACGCAGGTGCTCGAGAGCGCCGGCGAAACCACGACGTTATCGCTGTGGCTCGACGCGCAGGCGGAACAGGGGCCCGCCATGGCCATGGCGGCGGCCGTCGCGCTGCCGCAGGGCGCACCGGCGAGTGTGACGGTGCACCGCGACGCCTACCGCCTCGCCCTCGACGTCAGCATCAAGGTCGAGCGCGGTCACACCTACGAGTTCACCAAGTACGTGGCGCTGTCGCGCGCGGGCTGGGGCGGCAGCGCACAGGATGACCTGGCGCTGGCGCGCGGCGCGCGCAGCGACGGCTTCGAGCCCCTGGCGGCGGCCCACCGCGCGGCGTGGGATGCGCTGTGGCAGGCGGACATCCTGATCGAGGGCGATCCGCAGGCGCAGCAGGTGGCGCACTCCGAACTTTACTACCTGCTGGCGAGTTCGACCGCCGGGACCGCCTGGGCAACCGGGGCGTGCGCGCTCACGCCCGGATATACCAACCACGTGTTCTGGGACAGCGACACGTGGATCTTCCCGGCGCTGCTGCTGCTGCATCCCGAGCGCGCCCGGCCCCTGGTCGACTTTCGCTACCGCACGCTCGCGGCAGCACAGCAGCGGGCGCGCGCGCACGGCTACCAGGGAGCGATGTATCCGTGGGAGTCGGATCCCGAGAACGGCAGCGAGCAGGTGCCGCACTTTGCCTACGTCCTGGGCGAGAGCGAGATCCACGTGAACGCGGACGTCGCGATCGCCCAGTGGCAGTACTACCAGGCGAGCGGCGACCGCGAGTGGCTGCGCAGGAGCGGCTGGCCCGTGATTCGCGAGGTGGCGCGCTTCTGGGCGAGCCGTTCGACTTACAACGAGCAGGCGCACCGCTACGAGATCCTGCACGTGAACTCGGTCGCCGAGTCGCACACCGACATCCCCAACGACACCTTCACCAACATCGCCGCAGCCCGGGCGCTCGAGATCGCGGTCGAGGCGGCCAGGGTGGTCGGGGAGAGGCCTGACCCGGTGTGGGAGCGCATCGCCCGGGGGATGTACGTGCCGCTCGCCGCCGACGGTGCGCACCACCTGCCGTTCGACCCGACGGTCTACGGGCGCAGCGGGGACTTCGGCGGCGGTCCGCTGCCGCTTTTGTTCCTGCCCTCGCTCGATCTGGCCCTGTCACCGGCGCTGCTGCGCGGCGACTACGACTTCGGGGTGCGGGCGACGGGTGCCGAGCGGCTCGGAACCTTCAGCATGGGGCTCGCCCCGCCGATCGTGGCCGCCGCCGCCGCCGGGGACACCGCGCATGCCGCGACGCTGTTCGCCAGCAACTTCAGCGGCGGCACCCTGAAGCCGCCCTACAACGTGCGCACCGAGACCACGGACAACAACACCGGCTACTTCCTCACCGGGTCGGCGGGTTACGTGCAGGACCTCGTCTATGGCTTCAGCGGACTACGCATACGCGCTGAGGGACTGGTGCAGGCGTACCCGCCGGTGCTGCCGGCGGGCTGGACGTCACTCACTCTGAAGAACGTGAGCCTCCGCGGCCGGCGGCTCGATGTCCGCATCGCCCGCGATCAGGCGGGGGTCGTGCGGGTGACGCGGCGCGAGCGCTGAGCGCGCGGCGCGGCCGTCTTGGGCTCGGGCAGCTGCACCGCCTTGCGCAGGTTGGGATAGGCCGCCGTGGAATGCGGGATGCCCATGGCTTCCACGAAGTGCGCCTGGAATTTGGGCTCGATGGCGGTCTCGATCTTCTCGACCTTGCGCACCAGGTCCTCGATGATCTTGCGCGAGGCGTTGTCGAGCAGTGCGATGCGCGCGCCGGTGCCGGCCGCATTGCCGGCCGAGGACACCTGCGACAGATCGCAGTCCGGGATCATGCCGAGCACCATGGCGTATTTGACGTCGATGTGGCTGCCGAATGCGCCGGCGAGTCGGATGCGGTCGACCTGGTCGGTCCCCAGCCGGTCCATGAGCAGCCGCACGCCGGCCAGGAGCGCCGCCTTGGCGAGCTGGATGGCACGCACGTCGTTCTGGGTGATGGTGAGGGGCGTGGCACCGCCGGCATACAGGGTATAGGCGAAGGTGCGGCCGGTGGGGACGATGCGCGGGCTGCGCGCGGCGAGCTCGCCGGCCACCACGCCGTCCTGGCTGATGATGCCGGCGAGGTACATCTCGGCGATGACCTCGATGATCCCCGAGCCGCAGATGCCGGTGACGCCGGTGCCCGCCACCGCTTCGGCAAAGCCCGGCTGATCCGACCACAGGTCGGACCCTATGACCTTGAAGCGCGCCTCGAGGGTCGCAGGGTCAATGCGCACGCGCTCGATGGCACCGGGAGCGGCGCGCTGGCCGCAGCTGATCTGCGCGCCCTCGAACGCAGGCCCCGTGGGGCTCGAGCAGGCGAGCAGGCGCTGCCGGTTGCCGAGCACGATCTCGGCGTTGGTGCCGACGTCGACCAGCAGCGTGAGCTTGTCGGACAGGTCGGGGCGCTCGGCGAGGATCATGCCGGCGGCATCGGCGCCGACGTGGCCGGCGATGCAGGGCAGGGTGTAGACGCGCGCGCCGGGATGCAGCGTCAGTCCGAGTTCGCTGGCCTTGAGGCTGAGCGGTGAGTCGGTCGCGAGCGCAAACGGGGCGCCGCCGAGTTCCACCGGATCGATGCCGAGGAGCAAGTGGTGCATGATCGGGTTGCCCACCATGGTGAGCTCGAGGATGTCGGACACCTCGACCTTTGCCTCGCGCGCGACTTCTGCCGCGAGCGCATTGAGCGCCCCGCGCACCGCCTCCGTCATCTGCTGCGCCCCGCCCGGGTGCATCATGGAGTAGGACACGCGGCTCATCAGGTCTTCGCCGAAGCGGATCTGCGGGTTCATGGTGCCGGCGGAAGCTGCGATCTCGCCGGTCTCGAGGTTGCACAGGTGCGCGGCAATGGTGGTCGAGCCGACGTCCACCGCCAGCCCATAGATCCGGTCGTGAAATCCCGGCCACACGCCAATCAGCTGCGCGCCGGCGTGCACCGCCACCGTGACGCGCCACTCGCCCTTGCGTAGCGCCGCCTGCAGGCCCTGCAGCACCGCGAGGTCGCAACGCAGCGGACCGAAGTCCCATTCACGGTGCAGAGCCTCGAGCAGACGCTGCAAGTCGCCGGACGGGTCGTGCATGTCCGGCTCGCGCACCTCGACGTAGTGCAGGTGCACGACCGGATCCAGGGTGATGGCGCGGGCTTCCGCGGCCTTGCGCACCACCTGCCGGTGCACCTGGCTGCCGGGCGGCACGTCGATGACCAGGTCGCCCTCGATCTTCGCCGAGCAGGACAGACGGTGGCCGGCGGGCAGCGGACGGCGGCGCGCGAACGCCTGCTCGGCGGCATCGACCGCCGACAGGTGCGTGCCGCTCGAGGTGACGCCGTGCTTGGAGAACTCCCCCTCCATGACCAGCACCTGGCAGCGGCCGCAGATGGCGCGCCCGCCGCACACCGAGTCGACGTCGACGCCGAGGCTGCGCGCCGCCTGCAGCAGCTGGGTACCGCGCGGGAAGCGCCCGCGCTTGCCGGACGGAGTGAAGACGACCAGTGGGTCCTTCGAGGTCATGCCGGGCTCTGGGGGCGCCTCCGGTGTCCGCCCTCGCGCCGGCCACGCGCGGCCCCCTCGGGAGTCGCGGCCGCGCCGCCGCCGGCCGCCAGCGGCGGCGCTTCGCGGAAGCGCTTGATCCAGCGCGCACAGTCCGGGTCGTGGCCCATCATGACGTCGGCGCCCATGCACGCCTTCACGATCTCCACGTGCATCGGGTTCATGATCGCGGAGGTCATGCCGGAGCCGATCGCCATCGAGAGAAATACCGCGCTGATGCCTTCGCGCGCCGGCAGCCCGAAGCTGATGTTGGAGGCGCCACAGGTGGTGTTCACCTTGAGCTCGTTGCGGAGGCGCCCGAGCAGGCGCATCACCTGGACGCCTGCCTGGTTGATGGCCCCGATCGGCATGACCAACGGATCGACCACGATGTCGCTCACCGGTATGCCGTGGTCGGCGGCGCGGTGCACTATCTTCTTGGCCACCTCGAAGCGCACGTCCGGGTCCTCGGAGATGCCGGTCTCGTCGTTGGAGATCGCGACCACGGCGGCGCCGTACTTCTTGATCAGCGGCAGCACCGCCTCGAGACGCTCCTCCTCACCGGTCACCGAGTTCACCAGGGGTTTGCCCTTATAGACGGCGAGTCCGGCCTCGAGCGCGGCGACAATGGAAGAATCGATCGACAGCGGCAGGTCGGTGATGGACTGCACCAGCTGGATGGTCTTGGCGAGGATCGCCGGTTCATCCGCCAGCGGGATGCCGGCATTGACGTCCAGCATGTGGGCGCCGGCGGCGATCTGCGCCTGGGTGTCCGACTCCACGCGGCTGAAGTTGCCGGCCGCCATCTCGGCGGCCAGGATCTTGCGTCCGGTGGGGTTGATGCGCTCGCCGATCATGACGAACGGGCGCTCGAAGCCGATGACGACCTCGCGGGTTTGGGAGCTGACGACGGTTTCGGTCACGAGGCGATCCTGTTGGCAGTGGTTTGCGGATCGCGCCCCGGGTACCACGGCACGCGGCCGTTGAGGACCCCGGAGCGCTCGATGATTTCCGCGACAGTGTGTTCCTGGCGGAAGGCCATGACGTGCACGCCGTGCACGCCTTTGATGGCGCGGATTTCCTGGATCAGATCGATGCACAGCCGGCGCCCCTCGGCCGCCTGGTCGGCCGCGCCCGCCAGGCGCTTGAGCACCGCATCCGGGATATGCACGCCGGGGACGTGAGTGCGGATCCACTCGGCCGACTTGGCAGAGCGCAGCGGGCCCACCCCCACGAGCATGAAGACCTTGTCGAACAGCCCCAGATCTTCCACGTGCCGCATGAAGATCCGCAGCATCGGCACGTCATAGCACCACTGGGTCTGGATGAACTGCGCGCCGGCGGCGACTTTCTTCGCCAGCCGCTGTGCCCGCCACTCGAGCGGCTGCGCGAAGGGATTCTCGGCCGCGCCGAGCAGCACCCGCGGTGCGAAGGTGATCTGGCGGCCCGAGAGGAAATGGTGCTCATCGCGCAGCGTGCGCGCGGTCTCGAGCAGGGTCATGCAATCGAGATCGAACACCGGCAGTGCCTGCGGATGATCGCCCGCCTGCACGCCGTCGCCCGTGAGGCACAGGACATTGCACACGCCCATGGCCGCACCGCCCAGGATGTCGCCCTGGATGGCGATGCGGTTCTTGTCACGACAGGACATCTGCATCACCGGGGCGTAGCCGACGCGGGTGAGGAGCGCGCATACCGCCATGCTCGACATGTGACAGTTGGCCCCGCTGCCGTCGGTGGCGTTGATGGCATCGACCCAGCCATCGAACACCCGTGCGCGGCGGTACACGTCCTCCGGATCGGCGGAGTCGGGCGGGTCGAGCTCGGTCGTCACCGCGAACAGGCCGGCGCGCAGCACGCGCTCGAAGCGGCCGGGCGAGGTGTGTCCCGGCAGGATCGGCAGCGGGTAGCCGGGAACCGGCTCGTCCTCGAACTTCATGGCGCATCCGCCATGCGCTGGCGCACCGCGCGCAGCCACGATGACTTGCCCTGCAGGCGCCGGTCGACGGCCACCTGCACCTGGGAGATGGCCTGCAGTCCGCCCTCGATGCGGCGGGCGCCGGCGACGGCCTGCACCCATACGCACTTCATTTCCGGGCGTACCTCGCAGTGGCCGTTGGCGCGCACCCCGCCGCACGGTCCGTTGCGCAGGTTCTTCGGGCAGTTCATCGGGCAGGACATGCCGGTGGAGGACAGGATGCACTGGCCGCACATGCGGCAGTCGAACAGCAGGCCCTTCACGCCGCGCTCGACGGCGGCCACCGGGCGCTCGAGGCGCTGATAGCCGATGCGGCGCAGCAGCGGATGCAGCGCGACCAGCGTCGACTCGAAGCCCTTGTAGAAGGCGTTCAGTCCGCGTGCATGGCGCACCGACCAGTGGCGGATGGCGTACACGCTCAGGACCCGGCCGCGAGGCCTTTGGCGCGAATCAGCGCCTCGAGCGCCGCATCGTCGTAGCGCGCCTCGATGCGTGCGGCCTCGGCGGCCGCCTCGGCCTCGAGGTCGTCTGAGCAGGGACGCGGTTCGCTGCGCTTCCAGTCGGCCAGATACGCATCGGACGAGCCTTTGCCGGCGCGCATGGCCGCGCGATCGACCGCCTCCTGGAAGCGTGCCGAGAGCTGCACCTTCGCGGTCTCGCGTCCGCGGCGGACCACGACCTGCGCGGGGATGTCGCGCCAGGAAATGATGCTTAGGGCTGCCATGCCACGCGCTCCCGGCCCGCGGCCAGCGCGGCGAGGCGCGTGCCCAGCTCGCCATAGCCGGTGACACGATGCTCGAAGGCAAAGCCGAAGCGCGCGGCGATCGCGCGCGCCTGCTCGACGGCCTCCGCGCGCTCGACCTGCGTGAGATAAACGAGGCGCCGGTAGTTGCGGAAGTACTCGTCCTTGAGCTCGGGGTGGCGATCGAGGCCGAGCGGGCGGATGACCAGCCGCTCGAAGTTCCGCAGCAGGAAGTCGGTGAGATAGAACGTGCCGGGCTCGGCGTCGTGCAGCTGCGCAAACACCGGGGAAGTGGCGAAAAACTCGTAGCAGTGCGCGCCCGGCAGCCGCTCGATGCCTTCCGCGGCGAGCAGCGCATCGAGCGCGCCGCCGGTGCCGCAGTCGGCGTAGGCGACGAACACGCGCGCATAGCGGCCGCGCTGCGCGCGGATCTCCTCCTGCACTGCCGGCGCGATGCGCTCGGGGCGGTTGTGGAGCTCGGCGGGCAGGCAGCGCACCTCGATGAGGTCCCAGCGGTTGGCGCGCTTCAGGGCTGCGATCTCGCGCGCCAGCGCGCCGCAGGCGATCACCAGGGTGCCGGCGCGCTGCTGCTCCATTGGGGACACGCTCCTAGGCTGCGGTGGCCGCGTGCGAGCCGCCGGCGCGGCGCGCGGCCAGCAGCGTCTTGGCAGTCTCGACCGCGATGGCGGCGTCGCGGCAGTAGGCGTCCGCGCCCACCGCCTTGCCGAATTCCTCGTTGAGCGGGGCGCCGCCGACCAGCACGATGAAGTCCTTGCGGATGCCGGTCTCCTTCATCTTGTCGATCACCACCTTCATGTAGGGCATGGTCGTGGTGAGCAGCGCTGACATGCCGAGGATGTCGGGCTTGTGCTGCTCGAGCGCTGCCAGGTACTTCTCGACGGGGTTGTTGATGCCGAGGTCGATCACCTCGAACCCCGCGCCCTCCAGCATCATCGACACCAGGTTCTTGCCGATGTCGTGGATGTCGCCCTTGACGGTGCCGATGACGATCTTGCCGATCGGCGGCACGCCGGTCTCGGCGAGCAGCGGCCGCAGGATCTCCATACCGCCCTTCATGGAGTTGGCGGCGAGCAGCACTTCGGGCACGAACAGGATGCCGTCGCGGAAGTCGATGCCGACGATGCGCATGCCCTCGACCAGGGCATCGTTCAGCACCCTCTCGGCATTCCAGCCGCGCTCGAGGAAGAGATGGGTCGCTTCCTCGACCTCGGCCTTCAGGCCGTTGTAGAGGTCGTCGTGCACCTGCTCGACGAGTTCCTGGTCGTTCAGGTCACGTAGGTTGAAGTCGGCGTCGGCAGACTCGGACATGGTCGAAATCTCCAAGCGCGACTTTGGGTTAGCCGCGGCGCTTTTCGCAAATGGTAAGGGTAGGGTCCGGGGGGTAATGGCTGCTTCGCGACTGCCGCGTGTCCACGGGCGACACGTGCGGCGTTAAGGAAAAACCCGCCCGGGACGGGAGTCACGTTCCGGGCGCTTCAGACCGGGGCCAGCTCATCGGCTGCGGGCGCGGGGAGGCCGCGGCCCTGGCGCGTCTGACGCTCGGCGCTCGGCGGGCAGCCGAACTGGGCGCGGTAGCAGCGCGAGAAGTGCGGCGGTGACTGGAAGCCACAGGCGGTCGTGATGTCGATGATCGGCATCGAGGTCTGCAGCAGCAGCTCACGCGCGCGCCGCAGCCGCATCTGCAGGTAGTAGCGCTTGGGCACGCAGTTGAGGTGGCGCTTGAACAGGCGCTCGATCTGGCGGCGCGACAGTCCGGTGGCCGAGGCGATCTCATCGAGCGACAGCGGCCGCTCGATGTTGTCCTCCATCAGCTGTGCCACCTTGATGAGGCTCTCGTGGCTGACGCCGATCTGCGCGCGCAGCGGCACGTACTGACGGTCGCGGTCCGAGCGCACCCGGTCGACGATGAACTGCTCGGAGATCAGCTGCGACACCGGCGCGCCGAGCTTGGCCTCGATCAAGTGCAGCATCAGATCGAGCGGTGCCACCCCGCCGGAGCAGGTAAAGCGGTCGCGGTCGATGGTGAACAGCTGGTCGCTCAGCTGGATGCGGGGGAACTCCTCGCGCAGCGCCGACAGGTTCTCCCAGTGAATGGTAGCGCGGTACTTGTCGAGCAGGCCCGCCTTGGCGAGCGCATAGCCCCCGGTGCACAGCCCGCCGAGCGGCACGCGTCGCTCTGCTAGGCGCCGCAAGGCCGCGAGCACCTTGGCCGATACCGACTCCTGCACGTGCACCCCGCCGCACACGAACAGGATGTCGAAGGTGCCGGCCTGCTCGAGCGCCACGGTGGGGGACAGCTGCAGGCCGTTGCTCGCCGCGACCGGCTGGCCGTCCACGCTGACGATCGACCACTCGTACACGGTCTGGCCGGTGAGTGTGTTCGCCATGCGCAGCGGCTCGACCGCGTTCGACAGCGCGATCATCGAGTAGCGCGGCAGGGTCAGGAACGCGTACTTGCTGCGGGGCAGTGCCACATGCCAGATTTTACGCCTTTCTTGCCTGAAAGCGACAGTGGAGCTAATCTGCCGAGATCCCGCTCAAGAAGAAGACAGATTGCGAATAACGGGGGGAGTCTGCGATGCGATTCCTAAGCTGTGCGACGCTTCTACTCGGTCTCGGCTTGTCCGCCGCGGCGCCCGCGGCGGATGACTACTGGGGCTACACCTACCGCAACATCGATATAACCGCGTCGGGCACCAATGCCTACGCGGTGAATGTCGCACGCTACTGCGTGCGGCTCGACTCTCTGCTGACGCAGATCCTCAGCATCCGCGCGAGCGACCGGCTCCCCACCCACATCTACGCGCTGCCCGCCGGACAGATGAAGCTCTATACCGCCGGGGACTACAGCTCGGTGTACCGCTCTTCCGGGTACGACACCACGGTGATCCTGGACAGCTCGGAGGTGTCCAACGGGCGTCACTACTGGGGGGCGTACTTCGGCTATACCGCGACGCTGCTCTCGAGCGATCGGCTGCTCGGCGGGCCCGACTGGTACATGGTGGGCGTGCCGTCGGTGTTCGCCGATGTGGTGTTCGAGGGTGCGAAGGTGAAGATCGGCAACGTGACACCCGGCTTCGCCAATACCCTCGTGACCGGCGGTGCGCTCATTCCCATGCGCACCTTCCTCGGGCTCAGACAGCGCGACGCCGAGGCCAAGGGCAAGCACTTCCTCGACATGTACGACGCCGAGGCCTGGTACCTGGCGCGCGAGGTGTTCGTCGAGCGCCTGCATCGCGCCGAGTTCGGCAAGTACCTCGATCTCATGCGCCAGGGAAAGGACGAGGCCGCGGCGTTCGCCGCCAGCTTCGCCATCAGCTACGAGGATCTCGATCGCGAGCTGGTGCAGGCCATGCACGAGCGCGCGCATGTCTACATCATGGATTCGCCGGACGATCCGAGCGCTGGCGGTGCCGTCGCCACAAGGCTCGATGCCACCGAGGTGAAGGCGCGCCTCGCGCTGCTGTCGGTGCGTTACCAGCAGGGCCCGGATGCCTTGCAGCTCGGCCGCGAGGTGCTGCAGAAGGCACCGGCCAACGAGACGGCGCTGCGGGCGCTGGCGCTGGCGCAGCTTGCCAAGGGTGACTACGCTGAGGCGCTGACCGCGGTCGATCAGCTGCTGGCGCAGGGCGCTTCCGATGCCGCGCGCGCCGACTGTGCCTACGTGCTCGATGGTCTGGCGCGCGCCGCTGCCCAGGGCGATGCGCACCTCGATGCCGCGGCGCTGCGCCAGCGCGCTGTGGCGGAATACCGCCGCGTGCTGAGCAGCGGGGGCACCGACCGCCGCTCACGCGACGGGCTGGCCCGGCTCGAGCACTCGCTCTAGGTGAGTCCCGCGGCGAGGCGCCCCAGGTACCAGTCGCAGAACTTGTCGACCAGCCCCTCGGTGAAGGGCGAGTAGGGCCCCGGCTCGTAGGCCGGACTGGTGATGCCCTGGTGCGCGCGCTCGACCAGCGCGCCGTCCTGGGCATTGGTGGCGGTCCACACCGACGTCAGGCGGTCGACGTCGTAATCAACGCCTTCCTGGGCATCCCTGTGCACCAGCCAGCGCGTGCGCAGCAGCGTGCGGTCGGGCGCGAGCGGTAGCACCGAGAAGCTGACGATGTGATCGCTCATGAAGTGGTGCCAGGAGTTCGGCTGGGTCCACACCGACAGACCGCCGAGCGCCGCCTGTGGCAGCTCACCGAGGAGCCGGCGCGAGGCGACCCGGGTGTCGATGGTCTGCGATTCGCCCGCCTGCGCGATCGGCAGACGCACGGCGCGGAAACCGGTGACCTCCGCCAGCCTTTCGAGCTCCGCGGAGGGCAGGCCGCATGCCTGCCAGCGCGCGTGCTCGGTTGCCAGCAGCTGCCGGAAGCGCGCGACCTCCGCGACGTTTTCGGGCGAGGGCTGGTAGCCAAAGCCGTACTCGAGCAGCGGCACGGTGAGCTCAGGGTGGTTCGCCTGGCAGTGGTTGCACTCGCGATTGTTCTCCATCGTGAGTTTCCAGTTGCCGTGCTCGATCAGATCGCTCTGGAAGGCCACCTTGCAGCCGGGGATGTCGTGCGGGGCGATGTAGGGCGTGAGGGCCTCGCGCATGGCGGCAAATCCCGGCGCCGCCTGCGGACTCAGGCAGATGAACAGCAATCCCGCGAGGCTCTCGAGCTGCACCGGCTTCAGACCGAACTTGCAGCGCTCGAGCGTCTCACCCATGTGCGGGCTGTGGATGAGCTCGCCGCGCAGGTTGTAGGTCCACTGGTGATAGGGGCATACCAGATTGCCGACGATGCCGCGGCCGGCGGGTCGCAGTCGCGCGCCGCGGTGGCGGCAGACGTTGTGGAACGCGCGCACGGTCATGTCGTCATCGCGCACCACGATGACCGAGTCGGTGCCGATCTCGACGGTGAAGAAGTCGCCCGGCTCGGCGATCTCCGGCTCGACGCCGATGAAGATCCAGTGGCGGCCGAAGATCAGCTCGAGGTCGTGGGCGAACACCGCGTCCGCAAGGTAGAACGGCGCCGGCAGCGTATAGCCGGCCCGGCGGCTGGCGATGAGCGCGCCGAGAGCGCCCTCCTCGGGGCGCGGCGCGGGCGTCGCGGCAAACTGCGGCAGCGCGGCCATGAGTTCAGGCCCGCAGCTCGAGGTTGTCCGGGTCGTAGGGCGATTCGCGCACCACGGTGGCCTGGCGGCGCTCGCCGAGCACTTCGATGCTGAGCGGCGTGCCCACCGCAGCGGCGTCCGCCCTGACGTAGCCGATGGCGAGGCTCTTCTTAAGGCAGTGGCCGTAGTAGCCGGAAGTTGCGCGGCCGATCATGCGCCCGCCGGCATCGAACAGGGGCTCGTTGCCGAGCGGGTCGGCATCCGTGACGCCGTGCACCTCGAGCGTGACGAAGCGGTTGGGGACGCCCGCGGCCAGCTGCTTCTCGAGCGCTTCGCGCCCGATGAAGGGTCCCTTGTTCATGCGCACGAAGCGGTCGAGGCCGGCCTCAAACGGGGTGTAGTCGGGGGTGAGGTCACTCCCCCACATGCGATAGGACTTCTCCATGCGCAGCGATTCCATGGCGCGCATCCCGACCATGCCGAGGCCGTGGTCGGCGCCGGCCTCGAACAGCCCGTCGAACAGGTTGTGCGCGTACTCGATGGGGAAGTGCAGCTCCCACCCCAGCGCGCCGACGAAGTTGACGCGCAGCGCGTAGACGTCCACCGCCAGCCCCGCCTCGATGGTCTGCGCCGTCAGCCACGGGAACGAGGCGTTGTCGAGCGGTGTGTCGGTGAGCTGGGCGAGCACCTCGCGCGATTTGGGGCCGGCGAGCACGAAGCAGCCGCGGCTGCCGGTAATGTTGCGCAGGTTTACCGAGCCGTCCCCGGGCAGCGCCTGCAGCAGGTAGTCGCTGTCGTAGCGCTCGGCGGCTCCGGCGCTCACGACGTAGAAGTGCTCGGGCGCGATCTTGGTGATGGTGAACTCGGAGCGGATGCCACCGCGGCGGGTGAGCGCGTGCGACAGCGCCAGGCGCCCGACCTTGGTCGGCACCTTGTTGGCGACCAGGCCATCGAGCCAAGCCTCCGCGCCCGCACCTGTGACCTCGTGCTTGGTGAAGGGCGTCAGGTCGATGATGCCGGCCTTCTCGCGCATCAGGCGCGCCTCGTTGCCGACGTGCTCGAAGTAGTTGCTGCGTCGGAAGCTCCAGCGGTCGCGGCATTCCACGCCGGCAGGTGCGAACCAGTTGGCGCGCTCCCAGCCGTAACGCTGGCCCCAGACCGCGCCCTTGCGGCTCAGCTTGTCGTACACGGGGCTGGTCTTGGCGGGGCGCCCCTCCGGGCGCTCCTCGTCGGGGAAGTGGATGGTGAAGACGTTGCGGTAGGTCTCCTCGTTCTTCTTCACCACGTAGCGCTTGGAGGTGTAGGCGCCGAAGCGGCGCGGGTCCACCGCCAGCATGTCGATGCCGGGCTCGCCCTCGGTGATCCACTCCGCCAGCTGCCAGCCCGAGCCGCCGGCGGCGGTGATGCCGAAGCTGTGGCCCTCGTTCAGCCATACGTTGCGCAGGCCCCAGGCAGGTCCTATGAGCGGGCTGCCGTCCGGGGTGTAGGAGATCGGGCCGTTGACGATGTCCTTGATGCCGCAGTTCTCCAGCGCCGGCACGCGCCGCGTCGCCGCCTCCACGTGCGGCACCAGCCGATCGAGATCGCCGGGGAAGAGACTGCGGCCGAACCAGTCGGGGACGCCGTCGGCGAAGCGCGCGGGCGCCCCCTTCTCGTAGGGACCCAGGATCCAGCCCATGCGCTCCTCGCGCAGGTAATAGGACTTGTCGGACTCGCGCAGCACTGCAAGCTCGCGTCCGCCGCCCTTGCGGTACGCCTTAAGCTCAGGCGACTCGTCGTACACGATGTACTGGTGCTCGACCGGGATGGCCGGCACGTTGAGCCCGAGCATGCGTCCGCTCTGGCGCGCGTAGTTGCCGGTCGCGAGCACGAGGTGCTCGGCGGTGATGTCGCCCTTGGGCGTGCGCACCCGCCACTCGCCCGAGGGCAGGCGCTCGATGGCGGTCGCCTCGGTGTGCTCGTAGATCTCGGCCCCGCCGGCGCGCGCACCCTTGCGCAGCGCCATGGTGAGGTCGGCCGGGGCGATGTGGCCGTCGTCGGGGTGGTACAGCGCGCCGACAATCGCGGGTGTGTCGGCGCCGCCGCCGAGCTCCACCAGCGGCCACAGCTCTTTGACGCGCTTCGGGGTGATTACCTCGAACGGCACGCCGATGGTGTTGGCGGTACCGCAGTATTTCTGGTACTCGTCCATGCGCTCCCGGCAGGTTGCGAGGCGCAGGTTGCCGCTGACGTGGAAGCTGACGTCCTGGCCGGTCTCCTGCGGCAGGCGCTTGTACAGGTCGACCGAGTACTTGTGCAGCTGCCCGACCGTGTACGACATGTTGAAGAGCGGCAGCAGCCCCGCGGCGTGCCAGGTGGATCCGGCGGTGAGCTCGGTGCGCTCGATGAGCGCGACGTCCTTCCAGCCCTTCTTGGTCAGGTGGTAGAGCGTGGAGACGCCCACCACGCCGCCGCCGATCACCAGCGCCCGAACGTGCGTTTTCATGGCGGCAGTGTAGAGCGCGCCGTCCCCGGTTCGGACTCCAATTGCGACGGCGGCTTGCTTAAATGATCCCGAGCGCCGCCTCGGCGAGGAACGCCGCGACGTAGGGCGCGAACGAGCGCCATACCTCCACGCGGAAGGCCTGCGCGCCGGTGCGCCACAGGACGATTTCGGCCTTGGCCAGCATGGTGCGCGTGCACATGTTCACCGGGAAGGCGCCTGCCTCGAGGTCGAGCGGGCAGCCGGCGGCCAGCAGGGTTTCGGCCTGCGGGCCACTCACCATAAGGCCCACCTGGCGGTGGCTGACGTCCACCAGGGAGCAGGGCAGGCTCGCCAACGCTTCGCCGAGGGCGTTCGTGGTCGCCTCGGTGCCGGCCGCGGGGGCGATGAGCAGCCACTCGTCCGGCCCCAGCCACAGCGCGGCGCAATCGCCGCTCACCGCGGCGCGACAGGCGCTTGCGGGTACCTCGAAACCAAGGGCGTTCCCGGCCCGGATGCGCACGCCCGGACCGCCGCGCAGCACGTGGCGCGTGGCCGGCGGCAGCACCTGCAGCGCCCCGGCCGCGGGCAGCAGCGGCGGTGAGCGCGCGGCCGTGAGGTCAGCCATTGAGGCGCTCCCCGCTGGGGTCGTAGAACACGGGCGAGGTGACCTGGGTTGCCACCGGGCCTGCTGGGGTGGCGACGTGCAAGGTCTGGCCCATGCGGGCGCGGCCACCGGCGACCAGCGCGAGCGCGACCGAGCGGTCGAGCGTGGCGCTGAAGTAGGACGAGGTGACGTGGCCGAGCGGGCGCGTCGGCGGCCGCGCGGCCGCGTCCGCCAGGACCTGCGAGCCTTCCGCCAGCACCACGCGCGGGTCAGTCGTGGCGAGCCCAACCAGCTGGCGCCGCTCGGGCGAACTCATGGCCGGGCGCGCCAGCGAGCGCTTGCCGACGAAGTCCTCCTTGGACTTACCGATCGCCCAGCTGAGGCCGGCGTCGTCCGGCGTCACCGTTCCGTCGGTGTCCTGGCCGACGATGATGTAGCCCTTCTCGGCACGCAGCACGTGCATGGTCTCGGTGCCATAGGCGGTGATGCCGTGCGTCCGCCCGGCCGCCCACAGCGCGTCCCACACCGCCGGACCATAGTCGGCCGGGACGTTGACCTCGAAGCCGAGCTCGCCGGTGAAGCTGACGCGGAACAAGCGCATGGGGACACCGCCGATGCGCCCCGTGGCCGCGCCCATGTGCGGCAGCTTCGCCGCGCCGATATCGACGTCCACGAGCCCTTCGAGCACGCGGCGTGCATTCGGCCCCTGCAGCGCGATGACCGCCCACTGCTCGGTCGTGGAGGTGAGCCATACCTCGAGGTCCGGCCACTCGGTCTGCAGGTAGTCCTCCATCATCGCCAGCACGCGCGGCGCGCCGC
>Ga0134125_10003292_pt1 | contig 18737 bp, 19 predicted proteins | sample KB31751_FD_96464 | JGI IMG/M metagenome (GOLD analysis project Ga0134125, IMG submission 96464) | Terrestrial soil microbial communities with excess Nitrogen fertilizer from Kellogg Biological Station, Michigan, USA - KB3-175-1 | ecosystem: Environmental > Terrestrial > Soil > Unclassified ... | reverse complement strand
GACCACCTTCTCCGTGCCGCTGGACGCCCCGGGCACCGACTTCCAGCACCGGGTCTGGGACCGGCTGGCCGTGATCCCCTACGGCACCACGCTCAGCTACGGCCAGCTCGCCATGGAGCTGGGCGATCCGCACCTGACCCGGGCGGTCGGGGCCGCCAACGGGCGCAACCCCGTCTCGATCATCGTGCCCTGCCACCGCGTCATCGGCTCCACCGGGTCGATGACCGGCTACGGGGGCGGGATCGACCGCAAGCTCTTCCTGCTCCGGCTCGAGGGCGTGCTGCCCCCGGCCGCCGACCAATCGCCGCTGTTCTGATGCGAGGAGGCACCAATGCGCACCATCGCCATCGTCCACTATGACCGCAACGAACGCACCCGCGCCTACGCCCAGGCCCTCGAGGGGGCGCTGCAGGGGGCCGGGCACCTGGCCGAGCAGATCCCCGTGCGCAATGCCGCCGCGAACGACATCGTCTTCTACGACGGGCTCGTCCTGGCCAGCCCGCCGCTCTTCGGCCGGCTCCACGGCATCGCCCTCGCCCGCTCGATCGCCCCGGAACGCAACAGCGCCGTCGTCGTCATCGGCGGTTCCCGCCCGGCCGAGGCGTACACGCGCCTGTTCAAGCGCGGCGAGCTGCCCTCCATCACGCTGTTCCACGAGGACGACGCCGGGGCCTCCTTCGCCACGCTGGATCCCGTGGTGGACTGGGTCGGGAAACTGTAGGGCCAACAGCGGCACGAGCCGCAGGAGGGAAACCCATGACGCAACTAAACGCCGTCCACGGCGACATCACCACCCAGGAAGTCGACGCCGTCGTCAACGCGGCGAACTCCGCGATGCGCGGCGGCGGCGGGGTCGACGGGGCCATCCACCGCGCCGGCGGCCCGGACGTGCTGGCGGACTGCATCGCCCGCTTCCCGCACGGCCTGGCCACCGGCGATGCCGGCTGGACCACCGCCGGGAGGATGCCGGCACGCTGGGTCATCCACACGGTCGGCCCCAACCACGCCGCCGGGCAGCGCGACCGCTCGCTCCTGGAATCGTGCTATCGGCGCAGCCTCGAGGTCGCCGACGAGCTCGGGGCCGGCTCCGTCGCGTTCCCGCTGATCAGCGCGGGGATCTACGCCTGGCCGCTGGACGACGCCATTGCCGCTGCCGTCGAGACCATCACCGCCACCCCGACACGGGTCGGGCAGGTGCTGCTCGTCGCCCGGTCGACGGACGACTATCGGCGGGTCCGCGCGGCCGTCGACGCCCGCAGGGACCGAGAAGCGCAAGGAGACCGCCCATGACCTCCACCGACCCCACCGCCGTGCCGGAACTCGATGTCCGCGGCCTGCCCCGCGTCGACCGGCATCCGGCGATCCTGGCCGCCTACGCCGAACTCCCGGTCGGCGGCTCGTTCATCCTCGTCAACGACCACGACCCGCTGCCCCTGCGCGGGGAGTTCGAGGCCGGGCATCCCGGCAGCCATGGCTGGGACTACCTCGACCGCGGGCCCTCCGCCTGGCGGATCAAGATCACCAAGCTCGCCAGCACGCCGCTGCCCCGGATCCTCCTGAACACCCACGACGTGGCGGCGGACACCGGTGCACCGGGTGCATCCGGTGCGGTCTGGAACGTCCCCGTGCCCGAGCGCGACCTGGATTCGAACATCATCGCGCTGGAACCCGGCGGGGGCATCGAGGCCTTTGCCGGTCCAGAACTCGACGTCATGATCCACGTGCTCAGCGGCACGGGCACGCTGTCCACCGAGCGCGGGGACGTCGAGTTGGTACCGGGCGCGCTGGTGTGGCTGCCGCGCCGGTCCCGCCGCGCATTCACCGCCGGGCCGGAGGGGCTGCGCTACCTGACGGTGCACCGGAAGCGGCAGTCGCTGCTGCTGCAGCCGACCCGGACCCTCGACGGCGGCTAACCGGCCCTGGCCCACGGCGCTGACCTAGACCTAGAGCTCCGACCCACGACGCCGGGGGCCCTACGGCGTGAAGAGCTGCCAGGACCCTTCGGAGACCACCTCGACCTTACCGTCCTCCACGAGCAGGGCCGTCTCATCGTCGATGGCATAGGTCGGCACCGGGATGCCGGCAGCCCACCGTCCGATATTGGCTACGGAGGCGTCCTCCATGTCAGGGTTCCCGAAGTGCGGGTACAGTGCGACATCCACCATCCCGATCCCGCGCTCCGCTTCGCGTCCCCGGTCGCTGTCCTCGGGCACGAAGCCCAGATCGAACTCCACGTCGCAGTTGTAGGGCGTCATGGCGATGCTCCCGGCGCTCATTCCCACGTAGACGGTCCGGTCCAGGACCGGCAGGAGGTCGGCCAACCCTGACCGGCGCATCCAGTGGCACAGGTACAGCACGTCGCCACCCCAGACCAGCAACGCGTCGATGTCCCGGACCATGGGCTCCCAGTTTTCCTTCCGGATGGTCGGCAGTGCTGTCAGTTCCAGCACTCCGAGGGACTTCCAGCCCAGTCCGCACAAGGGATTCGGGGCCGTCCCGGATATGGCCCGCCAGGCCATCCTGCCGCCCTCGGGGAAGGAGTAGATGGCGGTGGGGATGATGAGGGCGGTGGCCTCGGCGATCGGCTTGCCCAGCAGGCGCACGAGCGCCTTGGCGATGCTGTCGTTGGCGATGCCCGCCGACGTGAGCAGGAATTTCATGGCCGGTTTGTCCTTCCGGTACCCGGTGCACTGCCGGACGGTGCTTCCCGCACGATAGCTCCACGCCGGATCCCGCACAACGAAAAAGGCCCCCGGTTCTGCCCGAACCGAGAAGCCCTTTTCCTGTGGTGGAGGTAAGGGGATTCGAACCCCTGACCTTCTGCATGCCATGCAGACGCGCTACCAACTGCGCCATACCCCCGCAGGTTGCCCCTGCCGTCGTATTCCGACGTCCGGGACGATTTAATAATCTACAGCAACCGGGCCACGATGCGCCAATCGGAGCATCTCCGGCCGGCCAATCTCATCCCCTGGACCGATGCCGACCCCCGGGGGCGCCCGTAAACTGGGACCCGAACCAGAGCAGGGGGGCCATCACCGATGGACACGTCGAGGGCGCACGAGCCGGCACCGGTTGCCCCGTCCCGGGCGCCGATGCCGCGCTTCGTGCTGATCTGCCTCGGCTTGGCCGGGCTGGCGATCACCCTGCATTTCGTCCAGGGCCTGGCCGGCATCGTCGCCCCGGTGTTCCTGGGGCTGAACCTGATGATCGTGGCCTATCCGTTGCAGCTGCTCATGTCCCGTGTGGTGCACCGGTACGTGGCGGCGGTCCTGACGGTGCTCATCGTCCTGGTGCTGCTCGTGGCGTTCCTCGGTGCGACCGCGTGGGCCGGCAGCGAGCTGCTCCTGGCCCTGCCGCGGTACAACAAGGAGTTCGTGGACCTCTGGGGCAACCTGTCCTCGTGGCTGGCGACGCTGGGCATCAGCGAGTCCATGCTGGTCGAGCAGCTGAAATCCATCAATGCCGGCAGCATCATGAACCTGGTCCGGCCGCTGCTGGACAACGTCTCCTCCGTCATGTCGCTGCTGGCCACGGTGGTGATGACGGTGTTCTTCCTCGGCATGGATTCCACGCAGATCCGCCGCCGGCTCGGCGTCATCGGCGGGATCAACCCGCGCTTCACCGAGGCCATCATGGCCTTCAGCCGGGGCGTGCGCCGCTACTGGGTCGTCACCACGGTGTTCGGGCTGATCGTGGCACTGCTCGACGTCTGGGTCCTGGCGATCCTGGGGATCGAGCTGATCTGGGTCTGGGGCGTGCTCGCGTTCCTGACGAACTACATCCCCAACATCGGCTTCGTCATCGGCCTGGTCCCGCCAGCCCTGCTGGCCCTGCTCGATGGCGGCCCCGGCCCGGCGATCGCCGTCGTGGCGGCCTACAGCCTGCTGAACTTCACGGTCCAATCGATCATCCAGCCCAAGTTCACCGGCCAGTCCGTAGGGGTCACCCCGACGGTCTCGTTCCTGTCGCTGCTGTTCTGGTACTGGGTGCTGGGCTGGCTCGGCGCCCTGCTCGCGTTGCCGGCCACCCTGCTGCTCAAGGCACTGCTCGTGGACGCCGACCCGAAGGCCCGATGGATCAACGTGCTGATTTCAAGCCAGCCGCCGGGCTACGCCAAGGTCCGGCGTCCCTCCACAGACGGCGCCGGCCCCGCGTCTACGGAGGAACCCGCCACCCCGGGGGACCGGAAGGAGGACAGCGCCACCGGTACCACGGCGGAACCCCCGGCCGGGTCCGGAACACCAGGCCCTGTCCCCTCCGACCCGGCCACGCGGAACCCGGCGGAGAGCGGCGACGGCATCGCTGCGAACCGGGACCGCTGAGCTCTTCCCCCGCGGCGGCCTCCGGGCAAGAATGGTGGCGGGCACCACCGTGCCCGTCCCCCGAGCAGAAGGGCACCACCATGGGCATCGGCCTGACCCCCTACCTCAGCTTCGACGGCAACGCCCGGGAAGCCATGGAGTTCTACAACGGCGTCTTCGGCGGTGAATTGAGCATCCTGACGTTTGCCGACGGCATGGGCGAGAAGGATCCCGACCTGGGCCAGAAGGTCATGCACGCGTCCCTGTTCATCGAACGCGGTCTTCACCTGATGGGCAGCGATGCCGGCGGCGGGCATCCCGTCGCACCCAACGGCACGACGGCGTTGAGCTCGGACGGTTCCACGGGCCAGGACTCCCAGACGCTGCAGGGCTGGTGGGACAAGCTAGCGGACGGCGCGACGATCACCCTGCCACTGGAACGGGCGCCCTGGGGCGACTCGTTCGGCCAGTTGACCGACAAGTTCGGCGTCAGCTGGATGTTCAACATCAGCGCGACGGAGGCGGCGGGCTAGCAACAGCGGGCCGCCCGGGCACCCGGTTCAGCCGGCCTGGCCGGCGGCCACCGCACGCGCGTCGGCGGCGGCACGGGCCTTGAAGACCCGTGCGGTCAGCAACGCCAGGCACAGGCCCAGCAGGGCCAACCCCGCGCCCAGGAACGAGGGCGCCTGGTAGCCGAAGCCCAGCTTGATCACCGCGGCGCCGAGGGCGGCCCCCAAGGCATTGGCAATGTTCAGCGCCGAGTGGTTCAGCGAGGCGGCCAGCGACTGCGCCTTCGGGGCCGAGTCCATGAGCAGCGCCTGCAGGCTCGGCACCAGGATCGAGCCCGTGCCGCCGAGGATGAACACCAGGATCAGCGCCGCCACCGGGTACGGGGAGAGCAGCCCGAAGGCACTCATGAACACCACCATCGCGATCGTGGCGATGTAGATGCTGCCGTGCACCGACCAGTCCGCCAGCCGGCCGCCGAGCAGGTTCCCGAAGACCATGCCGATGCCGTAGAGCCCCAGCACCAACGGGACCGCCGCCGCCTGCAGCCCGGTCACGTCCGTCAGGGTCGGGCTGATGTAGGAGTAGACGGCGAAGAAGCCGCCGAACCCGACGATCCCGGTGGCCATGGCCATCCACACCCGGCCGCTGCGTAGCGCGGTGAGTTCGCGGCGGATGCTGGCCCCTTCGTGGATCGGGCTGTAGGGCACCCAGAGGCGGATGGAGATGAGTGTGAGGACCCCGATGATCGCCACGGAGGCGAACATCCAGCGCCAGCCCAGCTGCTGGCCCAGCCACGTCACCGCGGGAACCCCCAGCACGTTGGCGACCGAGAGGCCCATCATCACCCACGCGATGGCCCGGCCGCGCATGGTCGCCGGCACCAGGTTCCCGGCCAGGATCGCGGCCAGGCCGAAGTAGGCACCGTGCGGCAGCCCGGAGAGGAACCGGGTGACGAGCATGCTGTCGTAGGTCGGGGCCAGGAACGAGGAGAAGTTGGCCACCGTGAAGAGCACCATCAGCCAGGAGACCATCGTCTTGTGCGCGGTGCGGGCCCCCAGGGCGGTGAGCAGCGGTGCCCCGACGACCACGCCGAGGGCGTAGGCGGAGATCATCAGCCCCATGTCGGCGTTGCCGACGCCGAGATCGGCGGCACCCTCCTGCAGCAGGCCCATGATGGAGAACTCGGTGGTCCCGATGCCGAAGCCGCCCAACGCCAGGGCGGCCATGGCGATGAGCAGGGGGCGACCGGAGAGCAGGGTGCTGCGTGGCGGAGTGGTCATGCGGAGGGGTTCCTACCTTCGAGGGCATGGTGCGGTGTGGGTGACCGGCCAGGTGCCTCGTTGCTGTCCATGGCGCGTACCGAGGACAACAGTCTAGGGACGCCGCTGCATTCCCGCGGCACCGGCGCAGCCGACGTGTTGCTCACAATTCCGGCAGCGGGACCTCCGGATCGGCCAACCGGGCCGCATCCACCCGGCGTCCGACGATGCCACGCAGGGTGTCGTTGACGTCCCAGATGTTCACGTTCATCGCAGCGCAGACCACCCCGTCCTCGAGCCAGAAGGCGATGAACTCCCCGGAAACCAGGCTTCCCCGGATGACGGTCTCCGCGCCACGGCCGGCCCGCCCGACGTATTCCATGCCGAGGTCGAACTGGTCGGTGAAGAAGTACGGGAGCCAGTCATAGCGGTCATCGTGGCCCAGGATGACCTGCGCGGCCAGCGTCCCCTGCCGGATGGCGTTGTCCCAGTGCTCCACGCGCAGCCGCCCGAGCCGGGTGTTCTCCGCGTTAGCGACGTCGCCCACGGCGAGGATGTCCGGGTCGCTGGAGCGCAGGGAGCTGTCCACCAGCACGCCGTTGTCCACGGCCAGCCCCGCCGCCTCGGCCAGGCCCGTGGCCGGCACGGCACCGACGGCGATGAGCACGACGTCGGCAGGCACCTCCCCGGCGGACGTCGCCAGTCCGGCGGCCCGCCCCGCGTGCTCGAGGATGCCCGTCACCTGGGTGCCCAGGCGCAACTCGACGCCGTGGGCCCGGTGCAGCGCGGCAAAGTGCCCGCCGACCTCCTCGCCGAGGATGGTGCCCAGCGGCGTTGTGCCCGGCGCGACCACCGTGACGTCCATGCCCGCCTGGCGCGCGCTGGCCGCGACCTCGAGGCCGATCCAGCCGGCGCCGACGACGGCCAGCCGGCCGCCGGTGGCGAGGGCCTCCTTCAGGGCGCGGGCGTCGTCCATCCGGCGCAGCACGTGGACCCCCGGCAGGCCGGCACCGGGCAGGTCCAGGCGCCGGGAGTCGGCGCCGGTGGCCAGCACCAGCTGCCCGTAGGCATGCTCGGCACCCGATTCCAGCCGCACGAGGTGCCGTTCCCGGTCGATGGCGGCGGCATGCTCCCCCAGCACCAGGGTGGCATCGTGCGCGGCGTACCAACCGGCGTCGTGCACGATGGCCGCCTCCGCGGGCTGCTTGCCCTGCAGGAAGTCCTTGGACAGTGGCGGGCGTTCGTACGGCGGGAGGTCCTCGTCGGCGATGACCGTGATGGGCTCCGCAGCGGCGTTCTCGCGCAGGGCCTGGACCACGTGGGCTGCCGCGAGGCCTCCCCCGATGACCACCGTGCCGTCGGATGCTGCCATGGCTACCTCCTGGATGCCCGCGCGTGCCGGCCACGACCGCTGCCCGGGCTCCGCTTTCCTCCAAGGTAGGCTCGGGCCTTCATCACGGCAAGAAGCGGCCCGGACCAGTGGCCATGGCAGGCTGCCACGGCTGGCTCCCACGGCTGGATCCCACGGCTGGCTCCCACGACTGGTGCCGCGGCGAGCGGCCACGCAGTTCCTGTCGTGGCTTCGGATCCGGGCCATACACTGGCGCCATGGAGGTTCCCACATGACGGTCCTGATAGCTTTTCTGGCCAACCTGCTCGTGGCCATCGCCAAGACGGTGGTCGCCCTGATCACCGGCTCGGCGTCAATGATGGCCGAGGCAGCCCACTCCTGGGCGGATGCCGGCAACGAGGTCTTCTTGTTGATCGCCGACCGCCGCTCCGCCCGGCCCAAGGACGAGCGGCACCCGTTGGGCCATGGCCGGGAAGCCTACGTGTGGTCGATGTTCGCCGCCGTGGGCATCTTCACCGCCGGCGCGGTGTTCTCCGTCATGCACGGCATCCAGGAACTGCAGAACCCGGCACCCGTGGAATCGGCGGAACTGGCCTACATCGTCCTGGGGGTCGCGTTCCTGCTCGAGGGCATTTCCTTCACCCAAGCCATCGTGCAGGCCCGCCGGCAGGCCCGGAAGGCGGATACCTCGGTATTCCGGCTGGTCCTGCACACCTCGAACACGACACTGCGTGCGGTGGTCGCCGAGGACTCGGCGGCCCTGGTCGGGCTCGTGGTGGCCGCGGCGGGCATCTTCGTCCACCAGGTCACGGGCAACGCCATCTGGGATGCCCTGGGGTCGATCGTCATCGGCGTCCTGCTCGGCATCGTGGCGCTGGTGCTCATCGACCGGAACCGGCATTTCCTCGTCGGCGCCAGTTCGACGCCGGGAATCCGCACCCGGGTGGGACAGGATCTGCTGAAACACGCCGAGATCGCCCGGGTGACGTACCTGCACCTGGAGTACATCGGCCCCGGGCGGCTGTTCCTGGTTGCGGAAGTTGACCTGGTGGGCGACGACGCCGAGGACGAGGTCGCCAGGCAGCTGCGGCGCATCGAACGCGAGCTCGAGGGGCACGAGATGATCGAGACGGCGGTGCTGTCCTTGTCGGTCAGCGACGAGGCCTCGCTGGAATTCTAGACCTGGGTTCCGGACTGGAAGTCGAGGCCGGAAGCCGAGGAGGCGCCCGGCCCGTGGTCACCTAGCGGTTTCCCAGCGGGCGATGCCGCCGGTCCAGGCAGGGAACCCGGCACCGTCGACCGAGGCAATGTTCAGCGCGGCGACCCGCGTCGGTTCGCTGGCCGCGAGGTGCCGCTGCCCGGCGGCGGCGATGGCCGAGAGCAGGCGCCGTTGGGCCGGTCCCGTCCCGAGGACCGGTGGTTGCCTGCGGCCCGCGCGGGGGTCCCCCTGCCCTTCCCGGGCCGCCTGTCGCGCGGACTCGCGGACGGCCTGGTACAGCACCGAGGACAACCCGGCGTGCCGGGCAGCCCGCTCGACCGAGACCTCGCTCATCCCCTCGGCCACCAGTTCGCGTGCTGCGGTGGCCGCCCCATCGGTGAGGTCCCCGACCAGTTGCCGGACGTTCTCCGGATCGGCACGCCGCGAACTGGCGGCTGCCTCATCGCTTCCCTCGCGCCGTGGATCCGCCGTTTCCGCTTCCGGCGGCGCACCCTCGGCCGCGACCACCGTCGCGGCGTCCGGGACCGCTCCCGTCGTGGCGTCCATCGACTGCGGTCCGGCTGCCTTGCGGTCGGCATGCCGCAGGCCGATCATCGCCGTCGACACTGGGTCGATGACGGTCTGCGTGTGGTAGCGGGCCTCGATCGCCGCTGCCGTGTCGAGATCCACCTGGAGGCCCTCGACGGCCGCGGCCAGGATGGCCCGGGCGGCCGGGTTGTGCAGGACATCCGGCCGGCTGCGCAGGCGGGCCGGCAGGAAGTGCAGAACGGCCAGCAGCGGATCTCCGACCCCCGCCGGGAGGCCTGGTGCTCCGCCGGGAACCCGGTATCCCTCGGCGTCCCAGGGCTGGACGGCGTCGGGGTTCTCGAGGATCCATCGCCGCGCCGCCGGAAGCAGGTCCCCGGCCTCGTCGACCGCCTCGTCGACGATGCCCCGTTGGATGGCGTCCCGTGTTCCACAGCTGGATCCGGCGAGCAGCAACTCGTCCAGCGAACGCTCCACCCCCAGCAGGCGCACGGTCCGCAGCACGCCGCCGGCGCCCGGGCAAAGCCCGAATCCGACCTCGGGAAGCCCGAAGCGGATGCCGGGCTCGTCCACGGCGATGCGGTGGTGCGTGGCCAGGGCCAGGCCGAGCCCTCCACCGAGGGCCGACCCGTTCAGGGCGGCAACGACGGGGACACCGAGGGTCTCCAGCCGGCGGAACTGCGTGGCCAGTCCGAGGGCCAGGTCGTACACGTCCTGGGCGTCGACGGCCGTGGCTGAGGCCATCGCGTCCAGGTCGGCGCTGGCGCAGAAGCTCTCCTTCGCCGAGGTGAGGATGATGCCGGTGACCGCCAACGAGTCCTCCGCCCTGCGGGCCTCCACCTCGTCCAGCCGCGCGGCCAGGGCGGAGGTGAAGGCAGCGTCCAGCAGGTTCACCGCGGATCCGGGGGAATCGAGGATCCAGGTGAGGATCCCGCCGTCGTGCTGGTCCTCCCGAATGACGTCGCGGCCGGCCTCGCGGATGACGTTGCGCTCTTCCATGTCCATCCTCCGGTCTCAGACGCGTTCGATCAGGGTGGCGACACCCATGCCGCCGCCGATGCACAGGGTGACGACCGCGCGGTGCAGGCCGGTGCGTTCGAGTTCGTCGACCATGGTCCCCAGGATCATCGCCCCCGTGGCGCCCAGCGGGTGGCCCATGGCGATCGCGCCGCCGTGGACGTTGAGCCGCTCGTCGTCGATGCCGAAGTCGCGCTGGAATTTCAGGGCGACGGAGGCGAACGCCTCGTTGATCTCCCACAGGTCGATGTCCGCCGGCGTCAGACCGGCGGTGTCCAGGAGCTTGCGGGTGGCGGGGGTGGGGCCTGTGAGCATGATGGTCGGGTCCGCGCCGGAAACGGCGGCGGCGGCGACCCGGGCACGCGGGGCCAGGCCGAGGTCGCGTCCCACGGCCTCGGAGCCAACCAGGACCAGGGCGGCCCCGTCGACGATGCCCGAGGAGTTCCCACCGGTGTGCACGTGGTCGATCTCCTCCACCCAGTGGTACTTCTCCAGGGCGACGGCGTCGAACCCGCCGTCCTGCCCCATGGCAGCGAAGGCGGGGCGCAGCCCGGCGAGGGTCTCCACGGTGGTGCCGCGGCGGATGTGCTCGTCGTGGTCCAGGACGACCAGGCCGTTCTGGTCGCGGACCGGGACGATGGACCGGGCGAAGTGGCCTTTGTCCCACGCGTCGGCGGCACGCTGCTGGGACCTGGCGGCGAAGGTGTCCACGTCCCCGCGGGTGAAGCCCTCCGTGGTGGCGATGAGGTCGGCACTGATGCCCTGCGGGATGTAGGAGGTGTCGAAGCTGGTGGCGGGGTCAAGGGCCCAGGCGCCGCCGTCGGAGCCGATGGGCACGCGGGACATCGATTCCACGCCGCCGGCGATGACCAGCTGCTCCCAACCGGAGCGGATCTTCGCCGCGGCCAGGTTGGCGGCCTCCAGGCCGGAAGCGCAGAAGCGGTTGAGCTGGAACCCGCCGACGGTATCGGGCAGGCCGGCGGCGATGGCCGCGATGCGGGCGATGTCGGCGCCCTGGTCCCCGATCGGGGTGACGACCCCGAGGACCAGGTCGTCGATCCGGGCGGGGTCGAGGCCGGGGTTGCGTTCGCGCAGGGCGTCGATGAGGCCGATGACCAGCGAGATCGGCTTGGTCCCGTGCAGTGCGCCCTTCCGGCCGCGGCCGCGGGGCGTGCGCACGGCGTCGTAGATGTAGGCCTCGCTGTGCATGCCGGGTGGGCTCCCTTCACCGGTGGTGCGGGTGCCGTCGCACCCACCGCCATCCTAGGCGAGGCCCCCCGTTGGGGCGATGCGCCGGGGCCCTGGTGGCGGGGTGCCGGGCGGGTGGGGACAGACCAACGGCGCCCTCGTTCACGGAACCAGGACGCCGGGAGGACCGTTCGGTCGGCTGTCGCGACGGTCCGGGCAGGCGGTGGCCGCCGCCCGCCAAGGAGCTGGGCTGTCTAGGCCTCGCAGTCGCGGCAGTACTTCACGCCGTCCTTCTCGCGGGCCAGCTGCGAGCGGTGGCGGACGAGGAAGCAGGAGCCGCAGGTGAATTCGTCGGCGGCCTGGGGCAGCACGCGGACGATGAGTTCGTCGTCGACGATGGCACCGGGCAGCTCGGGGCCATCGAGTGCTTCGCCCTCGTCGAGCTCCTCGACGACGGTGCGGGCGTTCGGGGCATCCATCTCCTTGACGCGCTTGAGGGTTTCCTCGCTGCGCTCGGCGACGTCCGGGCGGGCTTCGTCGTAGTCCTGGGCCATGGTTGTGCTCCTCATGTTGTTGATGTATGCCCCGCAAGGATAGGACAGCCGCGGCTGTTTCATGGAAAATTCCCCTGCGGGCGAACCAGGGAACCATTGTCAACCGAGAACCGTGCTCCCAGGGCTGGATTCCGAGGCGTCCCCTCTGACGCAGAACCGTTCGGTGAACGTTCGCCGTCGGACAGAAAAAACGAGTCCCTGCAGAGGCCTCGGCTCCGCGTGGACTCGGATTATGTGGAGCTTAGGGGAATCGAACCCCTGACCTTTTCATTGCGAACGAAACGCTCTACCAACTGAGCTAAAGCCCCGTGCGGGTGTTCCCACCTGCGGTACCACGTGCGACAGCTTAACGCACTTCGAGGCCGCAGTACAAAACGATCCGCGATTCCTCAGCTGTTGCGGCCGCGCGCGGCGACCTCCCACCGATCCACGATGCCATAGGCGTCGGCAGCCTCCGGCCCGCCATCTGCACGCTGGACCACGGTCACCGAATCCACGAGATTCGGGACCAGGCATACGTGGTTCGGGATGACCTGCAGCTGCTCGCCATGCGCGGGCAGCGGTGAACCATCCGGGAAGACGACGGTTCCGTGGTGCTCGGACAGGGCGGTGACGCGTGCGCCGGGGTGGCCCAGGATGCGCGCGAAGCCGCTGGCCCAGGCTGGCCGGTCCCCGCCGAGCACCTTGGTTCCGGCGTCGAGCACGACCTGGCCTCCGCTCTGCCCACCGGCCCGGCGCGAGACCACGGTGGCCGCAACCGTCAGGGCGATTTCGTCGACACCGCAGTGGCCCATCTCCAGCTGCTGGGCATCGTTGAACACATAAACCCCGGGCCTGACTTCCGTCGCCACGCCCGCCCCGGGCGCATAGGCGGTGGGGGTCGAGCCGCCACTGAGCTCGAGGTCGACGAAGCCGGCCGCCTGCAGTGCGCGTGAAGCCTGCTCCAGGACGCGGGACTCGTCGTCCACGGCCCCGGCGGAGGCGCCGGGGCCGTAGCTGTGCCCGGGGAAGGTGAAGACGCCGGCCACCCGGAGCCCCTCGTCCCTGGCGGCGACGGCGATCCCTGCCGCCTGGTCCGGGGCCGCCCCGCTGCGGTGGTGGCCGCTGTCGAGTTCGATCATGACGCCCGGCCGCCCGGCGTCAGGTCCCAGTCGGGCCGCGAGGTTCCGGGCGCCCTCGACGGAGTCGACGCCGACGCGCAGGTTGGCCTTCCGGGCCAGCGCCGCCAGGCGGGGCGCCATGGGCTCCCCGACCCACAGCGGATAGGCGATGAAGAGGTCATCCACGCCTGCCTCGGCGAAGACCTCGGCCTCGCCCACTGTCGCGACGGTCAGCCCCGTGGCGCCGGCAGCCACCTGCAGGGCCGCGATCTGGGGGATCTTGTGCGTCTTCACGTGCGGGCGCAGCCGCTGGCCGCGGGCCGCCACCGTGCGGGCCAGCGCTTCGATGTTCCGGTTCAGGATGTCGAGGTCGATGAGGACCGCGGGCGTCTGGAGGGATGCCGGGAGAGCCGGTCGGCGGACCATCGGGTCAGTGCCCGCCATCGTGGGCCACGCCGTCGTCCTGTTTCAGGCCTTTGCGGGTGGCGGCGTACTGCCGGTCGATGTACGCCTCGAGTTCCGTGCGCTCCACCCTCCAGACGCCGCGTCCGCCGACCTTGATCGCCGGGAGTTCGCCGCTGCGCACCAGGGAGCGCACCTGCGGCATGTTCACGCTCAGCTCTTCGGCGACGTCTTCCAGGCGCATGAATCTCATATCCCGAAACTAGCGCCAGTTAGCGTTGGTTTCCAGTCAGTCGCGGCAGGTGGGGACAAGCTGCACCGTTTCGCCCCGGTCGTGCCCTGGCGTCACGATGGCCCGCAGGATTCCACCGAGGGGTTCCTGCGGGCCATACTCGTAGCTAGCTACTGGTCGCGGGCCTTGTGGGCCGTGCCGTATCGGCGGCCGGGGTGTCGCGGCCGATCCGTCAACCAGACATCGCCATGCCGGTGGCATTGCTCAGTTCCGGACACCAATAGATCATCGACCGGTCAATCCGTGCAACACAGTTGCCCAACACTGGTCATATTGACTATTCTGTTATTTCCGCCTGCGGGGACGTTGGTCATATTGACCGGGTCCGCATCGCCGTCGTCAGCACCACCGCAGCACGAGACCGCAGCAATCACCCCAGCAAAGGAGCCCCGGTGACACCCGAGTCATACCAACTCGACGCCACGGACCGCCGCATCCTCTCCGCCATGGACCAGGATCCGAGGATTCCGATCATGATGCTGGCCCAACGCCTCGGCCTGGCCCGCGGCACGGTGCAGTCCCGCCTCGAGAAGCTCGCCGCTTCCGGCGCCCTGCGGGCCAACAGCAGCCGGGTCACCCCCGCCGCCCTGGGGCGGGGCGTGGCGGCCTCGGTCTCGGCGGAACTGGACCAGTCGATGCTCGACGAAGCGATCGCAGCGCTGAACGAGATCCCCGAGGTGCTGGAATGCTTCGCCCCCGCCGGGGACACCGACCTGCTGATCCGGGTCGTCGCATCGGACCCCGACGACCTCTACCGGGTCAGCGAGGTCATCCGCTTCTGCCCCGGCATCACCAGGACGTCCACGACGATGTTCCTGCGGGAGGTGATCCCGTACCGGACCACGGGCCTGCTGTCCGACCAGGACTAGCGCCCCTGGGCGGCGCGGGTGATGCGCTCGGCCATGCTGCGGAAGATGACGCCGTGGAACGGGAGCACCGCCAGCCAGTAGAGCCGTCCGGCGAGCCCACGGGGGAAGAAGACGGCCCGCTGCCGGTAGACGCTACCGGAACCGTCGGGGTCCACCCGCAATTCCAGCCAGGCACCGCCCGGGGCCTTCATCTCCGCGCGCAGCCGCAGCAACCGGCCGGGTTCGAGCGCCTCGACACGCCACCAGTCGACAACGTCGTTCAGCTGCAGGGAGCTGCGGCTCCTGCGGCCGCGGCGCAGCCCGACCCCTCCCCCGAGCTTGTCCATCCAGCCGCGCACCGACCAGGCCAGCGGCATCGAGTACCAGCCGTTGTCTCCGCCGATGCCCTCGATGACCTCCCAGACCCGCTCCGGGGCCGCCGCCGTCGTCCGTTCCCGCACATCGGTGAAGACCGTGCGCCCCGACCAGTCGGGGTCGCTGGGCAGCGGTTCAGCCGGTTCCGCCGAGGCCCGGGCGGTGGCCCAGGACGTCTCGACCGCGTCGGCCTCGATCTTCAGCAGCGCGAGCTCGACCGAGCGGCGGTACCCGGTCAGGCCCCCGGCCGGTGGAGGGATGAGGGCATCGATGGACCGGTCGCGCATGACGCAGTCGTGCTGCAGTGATTCGACCAGGGGCAGCGCCAGGCCGCGCGGGATGGGCGTGACCAGGTTGACCCATTGGCCCGCGAGCCAGGGCGTGAGCACCGGCAGGGCCAGCACGACCGGCTGGCGCAGGCCGGCGGCCTCGGCATAGCCGCGCATCATCTGCGCGTAGGTCAGGACGTCGAGTCCCCCGATGTCGAAGGTCCCGGCGCTTCCGGGGGGCAGGTCGGCGGCGGCCAACAGGTAGTGGAGGGCATCGCGCACGGCGATGGGCTGGATCCGGTTCAGCACCCAGCGGGGCGCCGGCATCACCGGCAGGACGTCGGTCAGGTGGCGGATCATCTCGAAGCTCGCGGAGCCGGAGCCGATGAGCAGCCCTGCCTGCAGCACGAGCGTGGGCACGCCCGCATGCTCCAGGATGTGCCCGACCTCGGTTCGGGATGCCAGGTGGCGGCTCAGCTCGCCCTCGGGATGCAGTCCCGACAGGTAGACGATCCGCCCGACCCCTGCCGAGCGCGCGGCGGCACCCAGGTGCAGGGCGCACAGCCGCTCGGTCCGCTCGAAGGCCCCGGGGCCTCCCATGGAATGGACCAGGTAGAAGACGACGTCGATGCCCTCCACGAGTGCCCGGGCTGCGGCTTCCTCCTCCAGCGTGCCCTCGACGACGTCCACGCGGGAACCCCAGGGCACATCCCGGAGCTTGTCCGGGCTGCGGGTGAGGACCCTGACCTCATGCCCGGCCTCGAGCAGACGCGGGACCAGCCGGCCGCCGACGTAGCCGGTCGCCCCGGCCACGGCCACGCGGCTCATCGCCTGCCCCCGTCCGGGCGACCGGCAGGCTGGTGCCGCGGCACGCGGGTTCCCCGGACCCGGTACAGCAGCGTTCCCGCGATCACCACCACCGCGGCGGCACCGGCGGACCAGGCAATCGGCGTCGATGGCGTGCCCCCGTCCAACCGGCCGACGGCGATCCACGCCAACCCCCAGGCCAGGGCCGCCGCCGGGGCCAGCCGCCCACCGGTCTTCGCGGCGAGCGCAACGCCGATGGCGGCCGTGGCGGCGAGGACCACGGCCGCGAGCACCGCCGTCGTCCCCTCGGAGGCCCGTGCGCCGCGGGAGGCGAGCAGCGCCGCGGTGTTCGCCACCGTGGCCACGCTCACCCAGCCCAGGTAGAGCCCGAACGTGATCCCCACGACCAGCCGCTCGGTGCGTCCGCTGGCCGGGGTGCGCAGGAACAGCACGAACGTGCGCGCCAGGACCGCGAGCAGGACGACGATCACGACCACGCTCAGGGCCAGCTGGCCCCATTGCACGGCCCAGATCCAGGCCGCGTTCAGCAGGGCCGATGCAGCGGCCCAGGGACGTAGGCGGCATTGGAGAGCCGTTCCTCGCCATGCCGCAACGAGCTGGATCACCGCATGGACGACCAGCCCGGCGTAGATCACGCTCCAGATCGAAAAGGCCCCCGTGCCGGGCGCCAGGACGGTGCCATCGGCAGAGAGCCACCCTCCGGAAGCCTCGTTGATCGGAGTCCCGCCGAGAGCGCCGCTCCCGAGGAAAGCGCCGCCGATGGCCACCGCCACGGTGAAGGCGTAAAGCCAGGGGACTGCAGGGTGTCCGTAGGACCACGGTGCTGCCATCGCGCGGCTTCTGGTCTTTTCCATGCTTGGAACTCCTTGCTCCATGGGTGGCAACGAATCTGGCACTCGACAATTCCCGGTTCTTCAACCAGTATGTATCTAGATTTTCTGATTATCAAGCGATAAGTTAAGGCCCGTGACATGACCACTTCAGTGCCAGCACGACGTCCGGAGATGCATCCGGCATCCGTCCTGCTGCGAAAGATCCTCGTGCTCAACGACAGCGTTGAGTTCCGGTTGCGCGTGCACCTGAAGACCAACGAGACGGACTTCCATGCCATGCAGCACCTTCTGCAGAATGGCCCGATGGCCCCTTCGCTCCTGGCGCGAGAACTGCACCTGACCACCGCGGCCGTAACCAGCGTCATCGACCGGCTTGTCAAGGCAGGGCATGTCCGCCGCATCCCGCATAGCACCGACCGGCGCAGCGTAATCATCGAGCCCACCGAATCGTCCGCCCGCGAGGCGATGGCCCAGCTGATGCCCATGATCCTGGCCACCGACTCCCTCGTCCGTGGCCTTGACGAGGCCGGGCAGCACGCGGTGACCACCTACTTGGGCGGTGTCGCGGCCGCCATGCAGGAGCGCATCGATGCGATGGCCGCCGCTGCCGAAGGAGAACCGAGATGACCCAGTCGTTCGAGGCCCCCGCCGCGCCGACCACCCGATCCACGGACGGCGCCGACGCGCATTCCCGTCAGTCCCTGCAGGGAACGGGGGCCTTCCCATCCTCCGATGCCCAGTGGGACGGCTTTCGCGCCGCCGTCCGGGAGGTACTCGCCGCAGAGGTGCGATCCTCGGTCGGCCTCGTCGACGGTGACAACCACCGTTTCACCCGACTCTGGGACCGCTTGGGGGACAGCCTGGCTGGCGGTAAGCTCACTCGTCCCCATTTGGTCCACCTCGCCTACCGTGCCTTCGGGGGCCGGAACCGGGATGCGGCGGCAATCCTCGGAGCGTCCTTCGAGATGCTCCATGCGGCCTTGCTGGTGCACGACGATGTGATCGACCGTGACCTGGTTCGGCGTGGACGCCCCACCCTCGGTGCCCGGTACCGCAACGACGCACTGGACCAGGGGCAGCCGCGGGAGGTGGCCGACCATGTGGGAAACTCGGCAGCACTGATCGGCGGTGACGTTTTGCTGGCCGGATCGATCCGATTGGCCGCCCGCGCCGGCGCCGCCACCGGCACGGCCGAACCGGTCCTCGACGTCATGCACGCCGCTGTTCTGGCTGCCGCCGCCGGCGAACTCGACGACCTGGTCTTCTCCTTTGCGGCCTCGGAAATTTCAGTGGACCAGGTCCTGGACATGGAGCGGCTCAAGACCGCCTCATACTCCTTCGAGGCACCGCTGCGCGCCGGAGCCGCCCTGGCCGGCGCCGCGGCCGCGACGGCCGATCGGCTGGGCGGCATCGGGCGGACCATCGGGATCGCCTACCAGGTGATCGACGACGTCCTGGGCACGTTCGGCGACCCGGACGTGACCGGCAAGTCCATCGACTCCGACCTGCGCTCGGACAAGCGAACCGTCCTGGGCGCGTTCGCGGCCCACGACCCCGGCTACCTCGCCGCCCATGACGCGTACCACCGCGGCACCGGCACCCTCGAGGACCTGCGTTCCGCGCTGCGGGCCACCGGCGCGGAGGCCTCGGCCCGGCGCCTGGCCCACCGGCTCGTCCGACAGGCCCTGGCGGAGGCCGAGCAGGTTGCCCCCGCCACGACCCTGGGCACCGATCTGTCCACCCTCTGCACCCTGGTCCTGGAGCGTACGAAATGAGCATCGAGCTTGGCCCCCTGCCCCGGTACAGCGACGCGGCCAATCGCAGCGCCGGCGTCGTGATCTCCCGGTATTCCACGTCCTTCGG
>Ga0134125_10003291_pt1 | contig 18743 bp, 17 predicted proteins | sample KB31751_FD_96464 | JGI IMG/M metagenome (GOLD analysis project Ga0134125, IMG submission 96464) | Terrestrial soil microbial communities with excess Nitrogen fertilizer from Kellogg Biological Station, Michigan, USA - KB3-175-1 | ecosystem: Environmental > Terrestrial > Soil > Unclassified ... | reverse complement strand
CGTCCGCAAGAGCGCGACGGCGGACCTGGTCGAAGGCGGCGTCGCCGGCGCGGTCGACATCATCACGCGCAGGCCGTTGGACTTCGCGAAGCCGCTTACGTTCGAAGCGTCGGTCCAGGCCGTTTACGCCGACCTGCCGAAAAAGACCGATCCCCAGATCAGCGCGCTGGTCAATTGGAAAAACGACGCCGGAACCGCCGGCATCATGGTCCAGGCATTCTCGGAAAAACGTCATCTGCGTCGGGATGGCCAGGAGATACTGGGCTACTTCGCGATCTCGCCGACCAGTCCGCTGGCGATGGCGCATCCGGATCTGGCCAACGTGCAGGCTCCGACGCTGATCGGATCGTCGTTCTTCGAGCAGGTGCGCGAACGCGAAGGCGGACTGGTCGACGTCCAGGTCAAGCCGACGCGCGACCTGATGCTCGACTTCAGCGCGTTCTATTCGCACATGAAGGCGACCAACTATAACCGCAACTGGATGGCCCGGTTCGTGGGCGGGGGCGTCATCGGCCGAGGAGAGGTACCGACGTCATACACGGTCACGAACGGTACTTTGACCTCCGCCGTGTTCCCGAACCTCGGCTCGCCGGGGAACAATCTACCGTATGCAATCGTCGACGATATCTACCGTCCAGGAACGTATTCTGAAACGGCGTTCTACAACCTCGATGCCAAGTACCGCGCCAGCGACCGGCTGAACTTCACCGGCCAGGTCGGCTACACCCGTGGTATCGGCAAGACGCCCAAGCAGGACGTGTTCGAAGGCGACGTGTTCAACACCGGCGTGAACTATCAGATGCACGGCATCTCGTCGGCGGTCGACGTCGCGTTTCCGAACGGCAATCCGTCGAACTTCGCCGGCACATCGCTCGACTGGATCTTCGGCGCCAGCCCCGCGTCGACCAAGGACGAGGAAAGCTACGGCCAGATCGACGGCAACTACCTGCTCAACCAGGGCGCGTTCACCACACTGAAATTCGGCGTCCGCGCGGCGGAGCACAAGCGGGAAACCCACCAGGTGGCGCAAGGGCCGAATTTCGCCGGGCCCGATCCATTCGCCGCCGCCAACCTGCCGATGTGGAATGGCGAGACCTACCCGGGCAACTTCGCCAGCGGCATCGGCGGCAACTTCCCGCGCCAGCCCTGGCAGATCTCGCCGGGCGAGCTCGAGCGCTGGGGCGACCTGTACTCGAACCGCGATCCGGTCTCGCGGCGCTTCTGGTCCGGGGAATTTTCGCTCAAGGAGGACGTCGCCGCGGTCTACGCGATGGCCAACCTCGAGGGCCAGAACTGGAGCGGCAACGTCGGCCTTCGCGCCGTCCAGACCAAGGAAAAGGTGCTGGTCAATATCGGCCTGCCGAGTTGTCCGGTGCAGGCGCCGTGCCCGCAGTTCCCGAACGCGATCACGACGTCGGCCTTCGGGTCGTTCTACCAGGCGCCGGTCGAGCATACGTACACCGATATCCTACCCAGCGCCAACTTCAAGTGGGACTTGAACCGCGACCTGGTGGCGCGCTTTGCGATCGCGCGCACGATGGCGCGTCCGGACTTCAGCGCCCTGGGCGGATCGATCAGCGCCGACGACACCACGCATACCGGCAACGGCGGCAATCCGGACCTGAAGCCGATCCGCTCGACCAACGTCGACGCGACCCTCGAGTGGTACTTCCAGCCCAAGTCGCTGCTGTCGGCGGGTCTTTTCTACATGGACTTGACCAACTACGTGGCCTTCGGCAACCACGATGTCACGCTGCTCAACATCAAGACGGGACAGTTCGAAACTTACTCGATCTCGTCGCCGATCAACAGCAGCGGCAAGGTCAAGGGCCTTGAGCTTTCCTACCAGCAGGAATTCCTCTACGGCTTCGGCGCCCAGGCCAACTACACGTACGCCGATGCCAAGGAAACCGGCGGCCGAGACCTGGTCGGAGCGTCGAAGAACACCTACAACGTCGTCGGCTACTACGAGAACTACGGGTTCAGCGCACGTCTGGCGTATACGTTCCGATCGGCTTTCTTCGTCGGCCTCGATCGGAGCACGGCGGAGTACCAGGACGACACGGGGACGCTCGCTGCCTCGCTGGCGTATACGGTGAACAACAACCTCACGCTGACCTTCGATGCGCTGAACCTCAACAATCCGACGCTCAAGTACTACGGGGCCAATACCGACCAGCCCCGAGCGTTCTACAAGAACGGACGCCAGTTCTACGCCGGCGTGCGCATCAAGTTCTAGGCGCGCCAGGCGAACGATCTCTCCTCGCCCTTACGTTACGGCACGGCGGAGCAGCCAAGCTGCTCCGCCTTTTTTTTCGGCCGCCTTTAGCAAGCTTTGCAAAAGCGCGCCGGCGGGCCGTTATGATCGGAGCGCGCGGACTTGCCGCGCGGGAAATCTAGCGTGATCGATCGGAAAAAACGCCTCCTGCGGGCACCGCTCCGCGCCGCGCTGGTGCTCGTTGCGGCGGGCCTTTTCGGCTGCTCCCGGCTTGCCTCGCTCGGCGCGGAGGTGTCCGAAGCGGTCGCGGCGACCGGGGCAACGACGGCCGCGCGCCAGGGATTCGTCTACAGTCCGTACAAATACCTGCCGGTCGCGTTCGATCCTGCTTCGTATGCGATGTCGTCGGCAGTGGACGGGACGGTATCGCCGGTGGTCGTCGCCGGCGGCTCTATCCTGCCCTCCGGCGTCAGCGCGCTGACCTGGGCGTTCGCGACCGGCGAATGCGGGAGCGAAACCTGGGACGGCATCGAGCCGCGGCGCCTGGCCGATGCCAATGTCGCGGCCTTCGAGCGCGCCGGTGTCGACTACATCATCTCGACCGGCGGGGCGGCCGGCGTCTTCACCTGTGCCACCGATGCCGGCATGGAGCGGTTCATCGCCCGTTACGACTCGCCACGGCTGATCGGCGTCGACTTCGACATCGAGGCCGGGCAGACCGCAGACGGCCTTGCGGCCCTGGTGCAGCGCGTCCGGAGCGCGCAGTTCCATCATCCGCGCCTTCGGTTCAGCTTTACGCTGGCGACGCTGGCCGCCAGCGACGGCAGCCTGGGCAGCCTCAACCCGCTGGGCGAACAGGTGCTGCAGGCGATCCGGGTCGCCGGACTCGGCGACTACTACATCAACCTGATGGTCATGGACTACGGCCCGGCCATCCTCGGGAATTGCGTGGTCGTCGAGGGTGTTTGCGATATGGGGAAGTCCGCGATCCGGGCCGCCGAAAACGTCCATGCCAGATACGGTATTCCGATGCACCGCATCGAGCTGACGCCGATGATCGGCGTCAACGACGTCACCGCCAACGTGTTCAGGCTCGAGGACGCGCTGCGGACCGCGCGGTTCGTCCGCGGCCGCGGGTTGGGCGGCCTGCATTTCTGGTCGCTGGACCGGGACGCGCGCTGCGCTGCCGGCGACGCACCGGGTTCCTCGCCGGTGTGCAATACCCGCGACGATGTGCCGGGCCTGGCCTATACACGCGCGTTCCTGGCCGGCCTTGCCTCCTCTGCGGAACCGGACGGCGGCCGGCCGTCTCCAAATACCATCGAACGGAGGTGAGCATGCGAACATTCGCCAGAGCGTTTTCCCTAGCGGTACCGTTGCTCCTGGTCGCCGGATGCGCCACCCAGGCCGAGCGCGCGGCGCAGGTCCAGCGTGAAGTCGAGCAGATGATCCAGCTCTACGGACCGGGGTGCGAAAAGCTCGGGTACCGGGCGGACACCGACCAGTGGCGCGAATGCGTGCTGAAGCTCGCGCACCGCGACGACCGCTACAACCGCTATCCTATCTCCACCAACTGCATCGGGCACCGTGGATTCATGCAATGCACGACGTTCTGATCATCTCGCCAGGAAGTCGGACAGCGACAATCCGATCAGGATCGCGAGCCAGAAGAAGCCGGCAGCGGCGGCAAGTCTCAGCACGTAATGGCTGGAGCGCAGGTGCATGAAAAAGATCATGACCAGCAGCGCCTTGGCGGCTGCTATCGCGAGGTTGACGACACCGTTCAGCCAGCCCAGAGGAAGATAGGCGCTGCCCAGGGTGAGCAGCAACAGCGTTACGAGGCCGAGCCAGACCAGCACGTAGGTTCTAGCCGGCGCGACCGGGTGGCTGATCATGAGCGCGCCACCAGGTAGAGCAGCGGGTAGAGAAAGATCCAGACGACGTCGACCAAGTGCCAGTACATGCCGGAAAGTTCGACCGGGGTGTAGTAGGCGGGGCTGAAAGCGCGCCGCGACGCCATCGCGATCATCACGCCGACAAGGCAGATGCCGGCGATCATGTGCAGCGAATGCACCCCGGTCATGAAAAAGTACAGGTAGAAAAAGATCTGCACCTGATTCGCGTGCGGGCCGGCATAGGAGAAATTGAGCGCCGGAACCAGGTGCCCGGTGTAGTCGAGGTAGTATTCGATCCCCTTGATCGCGAGGAACGCCAGGCCCAGCGCGACGGTCGCGCTCATGAAAGCGATCGATGCCTTGCGCGCGCCGAGCTTGGTCGCCCGCACGGCCAGCGCCATCGTCAGGCTGCTGGTCAAGAGGACCCCGGTATTGACGCTGCCCAGGGCAACGTTGGTGAGCCGGCTGGCGATCGCGAACGCCTCCGGATAGCGAATGCGCGTGATCGTGTAAGCCGCGAACAGCGCGCCAAAGAACAGGATCTCGGTCGCGAGAAAAATCCAGATGCCGAGATCCGCCGCGGTGCGCTGCTGCGCCGCATCGTCGAACTGCCTGGCGACGATGGCACTGTCAGCCATTCCTTGATTCCGCGTACGCGTATGGCGCTTCGGTGATCACCGGCGTCACAACAAAGTTTTCGGTCGGTGGCGGCGACGGCGTCTGCCACTCCAGACCTTTCGCCCGCCATGGATTGGCGCCGGCCGCCGCGCCGTAGCGCAACGACCAGAACAAATAGGCGAGCGGCAAGAGGTAGCCAATCGCCAGGATCGACGCGCCGGCAGAGGACAGCACGTTCAACACCTGGAACTCCGGCGGGTACTCGTGGTAGCGCCGCGGCATCCCGAGGTAACCGAGGATGAACTGGGGGAAGAACGTGAGGTTGAAGCCGAAAAAGACGAGGATCGCCGCAAAGCGCGCCCATCCGTCGGAGTAGATGCGGCCGGTGATCTTGGGCCACCAGAAATGGATGCCGCCCAGGAAGGCCATCACCGCGCCGCCGACAATGATGTAGTGGAAATGCGCGACGACGAAATAGGTGTCGTGCAGGTGCACGTCGAGCGCCAGCGAGGCAAGGAACAGCCCGGTCATGCCGCCGATGGTGAAGAGTCCCACAAACCCCAGCGCATAGAGCATCGGCGCGTCGAACGAAATCGAGCCCTTGTACAACGTGGCGGTCCAGTTGAACACCTTGATCGCCGACGGTATCGCCACCAGGAAGCTCAGGAGCGAAAACATCATTCCGGCGTAGATCGACTGGCCGCTGACGAACATGTGGTGCCCCCAGACCAGGAAGCCAATGATCGCGATCGCCAGCACCGCGTACGCCATCGAGCGGTAGGCGAAAACGCGATTGCGGGCGAAGCAGGTGATGATCTCGCTCGCCACCCCCATCGCGGGCAGGATCATCACGTACACCGCAGGATGCGAGTAGAACCAGAACAGGTGCTGGAACAGCAGCGGATCGCCGCCGAGCGCCGGGTCGAATACGCCGACGCCGAAGAAGCGCTCGATGGCGATCAGGAACAGGGTCATCGCCAGCACCGGCGTGGCCAGCACGAAAATGATGCTGCTGGCGTACATCGACCAGATGAACAGCGGCAGCCGGAACCAGGTCATGCCGGGGGCGCGCATCTTGTGGATGGTGACGATGAAATTGATCCCCGTCAGGATCGATGAGAAGCCGACGATGAACACGCCGGCCGCCACGGCGATCACGTGAGTATTGGAGAACATCGTCGAGAACGGTGTGTAGAACGTCCATCCGGTATCCACTCCCCCGGCGACCAACGCGCCGATGGTGAACAGGCCGCCAAGGATGTACAGGTACCAGCTCGCGAGGTTCAAGCGCGGGAAAGCCAGGTCGCGCGCGCCGATCATCAGCGGCACCAGGAAGTTGCCGAGCGTCGACGGAATCGAAGGAATCAGGAAGAACCAGACCATGATGACGCCGTGCATGGTGAACAGCTTGTTATAGGTCTCGGCGCTGACCAGGTCGCCGGCGGGGGTGATGAGCTCCATGCGGATCAGCGTCGCCGCCGCACCGCCGATGAAGAAGAACACGGTGATCGACACCGCGTACAGGATCGCGATGCGCTTGTGGTCGACGCTGGACAGCCACGACCAGAGGCTGAAGCCAGCACCGAGGTAGGTCCGGTGCGCGGTCGCGGCGGTCATCGCACCGTCCCTTCGCGAGCATCATGCAGCGATTTGATGTATTCGACGATATCGAGCAGGTCCTCCTCGGCGATCTGGCCCTGGAAAGACGGCATGATCGGTGCGTAGCCCGCGACGACCTCCTTCTTCGGCAGCATCACCGAGTCGTGGATGTAGCGCTCGTCGGCGGTGACGGTTCCTCCGCCCTCGAGCTGTACCGGCTTGCCGAACAAGCCCTCGAGCTTGGGGGCGTGAACCGAGGCGTTCGCCCCGTGGCAGCCACTGCAGCCGTATTGCCGGAAGCGTTCCGCGCCGCGCGTCGCCATCGTCTGCGCGCCGTTGCCGCGCGCCAGCCACGCCTCGAACGCGGCAGGCGCCATGACCACCACATGCCCGATCATCCTCGAATGATCGGTGCCGCAATACTGCGAGCAGAAAACGTGGTAGTCGCCGGCCTTCGTCGCGTTGAACCACAGGATCGTGTAGCGGCCGGGAAGCACGTCCTGCTTGATGCGGAAGACCGGCATGAAAAAATCGTGAATCACGTCCTCCGACGTCATCACCAGCCGGATCGGTCGCCCTGCGGGCACGTGCAGCTCGTCGATCTCGCGCTGGCCGCCGGCATGCTCGAGCTTCCACATCCATTGCTTGCCGACGACGTAGACGTCGATGGCGTCGCCAGGCGGAGCCGCGTGCTCGTAGTACAGCTCGGCCGCCCAAGCGAACATCACGAAGAACAGGCTCAGCGGGACAAAGATCCAGGCGAGCTCGATGCGGCGATCCCGGCGCGCGCGAACCGCCTCCGGCGCCGTCGCCCGATTCGCGCTCGAGCCGCGGCGGTATTTGATCGAAAAAAATACGATCAATACTGCGACCGCCAGCGCTACCAGCGTCGCCAGCGCCAGCCAGACGAAAAAAAGGACATCGACGCGGGCGGCCAGCGACGATGCGCGGTCGGGAAAGAGCGGAACGTTCCACATGAACCCTACCCCGCCGCCGGAGGTTGCCGGCCACGCCGGAGCCGGGTCGCAATCCACACCAGCGCGGCGGCGAGCATCGTCGCCGCAATCCACCGCAGCGCTTGCAAGATGGTCGCGCTGTATTTTCCGGCCGGATCGAAATGGAAGCAAAGCAGCAGCAGGTGCGCCGCGGGGGAGGCGATGCGCTCTTCCGACGCATCCTCCACCGCCTGCCGCAACTGGGCTGGCGTGAAATCGAAACCGAGGAAGTAGCGTGCGATCCTGCCGCCGGGCGTCAGCAGCAGCACCCCGGCGGGATGCGCGTACTGGTGCGTCGCGGCATCGTAGGCGTAGCGGAACCCGGCCGCGCCGGTCAACGCGGCGATGCTGTCGTCGCCGCCGGTCAGCAGGTGCCAGGCCCGTGCGGTTTCGCCTGATTCATGTTGGAGGTAGACGGCTTTGCTGTGCGCTGCGAGCAACGGCGAGTCGCCGGGATTGATGCTCAACACGACCACCCGGTACTGAGTCCCGGATTTCAAGCCGGTGCGGCGAAGCGCATCGCCAAGGTTGCCGATGACGGTGGGGCAAAGGTTCGAGCAGCCGTAGTACGAAAACGCCAGTACCACCGGCACCGATCCAAAATAATCGGCGAGCCGCACGGCGCGATTGTCGTCGTCCCGGAAAGCCAGGCCGAGCGGCACCGCTCGATTCAGATGCTGATCGAAGCCGACGCGCTGAACGAGATCGTCCGCGGTCGCATGCGCTGGCGCGCCGCACGCGATGGCGAGCCAGCAGGCCGCGGCGACGAGGAAACGCAGACTCACTGCTGGCCTCCGGCCGTCGACCCGGCGCGGCGCGCTCGCGCACCGCTGCGCTCGGTCAGCAACTCCATCGCGCGCTCGATCGGAATCCGCACAACGCCCGAGTCGCGGTCGAGCCACCGGTACTCGCTCAGCATCGCGCGCTTTTCCTCGCGCAACGCATCGAGGTTGCTTGACGGCGCGGTCTGCAAGCGCGGCGACGGCATCCGTGCCGCGGCGGCGCGCGGCGGCGACGCGTCCTGGCGGCTGCCCGAGCGGAGCACCGAAAGCACCGCCCAAGCCGCCAGCGCGACCACTACGAGCATCATCGCGAGTGCCGCGGCAGTCCACACGATGCGTCGGCCGCTGACATCGGCGACTTCGTGCCTGGGAGCCGTCGGGGATGCGCGCTTGCTAGGCATGGCCGATCGCCTCGCTGCGCCGCGAAGCGGCGCTGAACGACGCAGCCCTCGCGGTGCGGATGAAAAGCGCGAGCCAGATCCCGCCCAGCGCGAGCACGGCAAGCAGGTCGCTCCAGGCGATGGCAAAGCCGGTCGAGCGCCAAGCCGGCAATACCAGCCAGAACGAATCAACCAGGTGTGCCAGCACCAGCATCGCGGCCAGCATGCCCAGCGTTTGGGGAGCGCGCTTGGCCCGCCGCGACAGCAGGACGAGGAAGGGCAGCGCAAAATGAAACACGACGAGGACGATCGCGACCCAGCGCCAGCTGGTTTGCACGCGCGGCAGATACCAGACGATCTCGTTCGGCAAGTCCTCGGCCCAGATGATGAGGTACTGGGTGAATGCCAGGTAAGCCCAGGTCATGACGAACATGAGGAGCAAATTGCCCAGGTCCTGGAACACACCAGCTGCACGCTCGTCGGCAGTACGCTGGCTCAGGGCCGCGCAGACGACGGCGACTGCGAACGCTGACAGTGCCTGCCCGATGCCGGCGAGCAGCCCGAAGGTCGTCGAATACCACTGCGGGAAGAGCGACATGATCCAGTCCACCGCGGCGAAAGTGACCGTGAAGGCGTAGACCAAGAGTCCGAGCGCAGAGATCGCGCGCAGTCGCCTCGCGTCGGCGGTTTCGCCGCCGGCAGCGCGGGCGAACGACCACTTGCGAAGCAGATGCGCCAGAGCGAGCCAAATGACGAAGTAGACAGCGCCGCGCACAAAGAAAAACCCGCGATCGAGATACCAGGCCTTGGCCTGCAGCAGCGGGCTCTGGTCGACGTCGGCGGGTCGCGCCCACGGGTAGAGCTCATTCAATCCGAACCATAGCGGAATCGACAGGAACAGCACGACGGGGAGCGTGCGCAGCGCCGTTTCCAGGGCCGGCCGAATCCGCTCGCCCCAGGCGCCGCCGCTCATGTTGTGCACCATCAGGATCGCCATGCTGCCCAGCGGTATGCCCAGCAGGAACCACCATACGAACAAGTACGAAAAAAAGATACCGCGCCGGTCGACGAATGCGTTGACCGCCAGCAGGACGACGCCGATGACTCCCACACTCCATGCGGTGCGTTGGGCGCGTCCGCCAGGGATGGTTGCTGACGCGATCATCGGGAACTTTCGAGCTCGGTTCGCTGCGCGTCCGGGACGTCGGAGAGCCGCGCGTTCTGGCTCAACTGCAGCGCGCGGATATAAGCGACGATTGCCCACCTGTCAGGCGCGTCGACGCGGTCGCCGTACGAATACATGGCGCCATAACCGTTGGTGATCACGCTGTAAAGGTGCGCGTCGGGCGCTTTGCGCAACCGGTCCGTGTGGTACGAGGGTGGGTTGGGGAAGCCGCGCCGCACGACCATGCCGTCGCCGTCACCGGCTCGGCTGTGGCAAGGGGAGCAATAGATGTCGAAGCGCTCGCGTCCCCGCTCGAGTGTGGCCAGGGTGATGGGTAGTGGATTGTTCGCGAGTGGCGGCGGCGGACTTCCCGGTGCGAAATTCGCTTTGACCTGTCCATTTTCATCGACCGGATACACGACGGCCTCGCTCTGCGGGAGCGCTTGCTCGCCCAGCCGTCCGCTCGACGTGCCCGCGATAACGCCTGCGCTTCGCGCGACGGTCCCGGGCTCGATCGGCCGCGCCGACTGCCCGTCGGGCCACAGGCTGCTTGCCGCCAGCGGCTTGTATTTCGGCTGGTTGTACATGTTCTGGGCTGCCTTCTCGCAGCCGCCGAGCAGCATCATTGCCGCGAGAGCGCCGAAGAGTCGCTTGTCCATGCCTCGCTACCGCGGGACCTCGCCAACCTTCAGCGGGTCGAGCTCGTGCAGGAATCGACGCGTCAGAGTCGCGTCGAAACGCGGATCGGCGGCCTCGATGCAGAGGAAGAACCGGTTGCGCGAAGCAAGGTCGAAATCCGGCGCGTTGAATATCGGATGATTGAGCCTCGGCAGGCCGTTCAATATCAGCATGCCGAAGAACGCGGCCAGCGCGGCCCCGAGCACGGTCATCTCGAAGGTCGCCGGAATGAACGCCGGCCAGCTATGCAGCGGCCGGCCGCCGGCGTTGATCGGATAGTCGATCACCGCCGTGTACCACTGCAGGAAATAGACGCCGGTTCCCCCGACAATGCCTCCGAGCAGCGTGAGCAGAGCCACCCTGTCCTTGCGAAAACCGAGTGCGTCGCTCAGGCCCTCGACCGAGAACGGCGCGTAGGCGTCGAGGTTGCGGTAGCCGTCCGCGCGAGCGCGCCGCACGGCGTCGACCAGCGTGTGCTCGTCGGCGAACTCGGCGATCAGCCCGTACAGGGACGAAGCGGATGTCATGCCTCGCCTTCCTTCTTCTCGAGCACCAGCTTGCGCATCTCGGATATCGAGATTGCCGGCAGGAAACGCACGAACATCAGGAACAGCCAGCCGAAAGCTCCGAGCGATCCGATCAGGATCGCCCAGTCCCAGAACGTCGGATAGAACATGTCCCAGCTCGACGGCAGGAAGTCGCGATGCAAGCTGGTCACGATAATCATGAAGCGCTCGAGCCACATTCCGATGTTGACCACGATCGACAGAACGAACAGCGTGCCGACGCTCAATCGAATACGCTTGAACCATAGCGACTGCGGCAGCACGACGTTGAACAGGATCACGATCCAGTAGATCGGAGCGTAGGGGCCGCGCATGCGATTCAGGATCATGTACTGGTCGAATTCGTCGCCGCTGTAGAAAGCCATGAAGATCTCCATCAGATAGCTGTACGCGACGATCAGGCCGCACACCAGCATGATCTTGCCGATGTTGTCGAGGTGACGCAGCGTGATGAAATCCTTCAGGCCGAAGATGGCGCGCAGCGGAATCGATATGGTCAGCGCCATCGCGAAGCCGGAGAACAGCGCTCCGGCGACGAAGTACGGCGGGAAGATCGTCGAATGCCAGCCGGGCGTGTTGCCGATGGAAAAATCGAGCGACACGACGCTGTGTACCGAGATCACCAGCGGCGTCGCGAGCCCGGCCATCAGCAGGTACGCGGTATCGAAGCGCCGCCATTGTCGGGCCTCGCCGCGCCAGCCCAGGGCTCCCAGGCCGTAGACGATTTGCTTGGCCCGCGAACTTGCGCGGTCGCGCAGCGTGGCCAGGTCGGGTATCAGCCCCATGTACCAGAACAGGATCGACACGATGATGTAGGTGCCGATGGCGAAGATGTCCCACACCAGGGGGCTCCGCCACTGCGGCCAGACATTCATGATGTCCGGGTAGGGAATCAGCCAGTAAAAAAACCACGGCCGGCCGAGATGCAGGATCGGCATCAGGCCCGCCATCGCCACGGCGAAGATCGTCATCGCCTCGGCGAAGCGATTGATCGACGTCCGCCACTTCTGGCGCAGCAGCAGCAGGAACGCCGAAATGAACGTACCGGCGTGACCGATCCCGACCCACCAGACGAAATTGGTCAGCGCGAAGGCCCACGCGATCGGCACATTGACCCCCCAGATGCCGACGCCCTTGTAGAACAGGTATGACATCGCCCCGACAAGCAGCAATGTGAGCACCGAGCATAGGGTAAAGCCCACGACCCAGCCCCAGTGTGTCGGCCGGGTGAGGACGATGTCGCTGATCTTGTCGGAGATGCTCGCGTACGAGTAGCCTCCCTTCAACACCGGCAGTGCCGATTCGCGCAGCGGCTTTCCCGAATTGGTGGCGACCAAAGACACGCTCAACCTTCCCCGAGCTCAGGATTGGCGTTGATCAGCTTAGCGAGATATGTCGTGCGCGGCCGCGTATTGAGCTCGCCGAGCAGCGCGTAGTTGAGCGGCGAGGCCTTGCGCGCGTTGACGCGGCTCGCCGGGTCGTTCAAGTCGCCGAAGGTGATCGCCTGCGTCGGGCACACGGCCTGGCAGGCGGTGACGACTTCACCGTCGCGTATGCGTCGATCCTCCTTGTCGGCTTCGATTCGCGCGTTGGCGATGCGCTGGATGCAATAGCTGCACTTTTCCATGACGCCGCGCATGCGGACGGTCACTTCGGGGTTACGCTGCCCCTTCAGACTCTCCGAGTCTTCGTCGGCATACTGGTAGAAGTTGAAGCGGCGCACCTTGTAAGGACAGTTGTTCGAGCAGAATCGGGTCCCGACGCAACGGTTGTAGACCTGGACGTTGAGCCCTTCGGAGTCGTGCACCGAGGCTTCGACCGGGCAGACCAGTTCGCAGGGCGCGCGTTCGCATTGCATGCACGGCACCGGCTGGAAGTGCGTGCGTGGAGCCTCGGGTCTCCCATCGTAGTAGCGGTCGACGCGGATCCAGTGCATCTCGCGTCCGCGCCCGACCTCGGCCTTCCCGACGACCGGGATGTTGTTCTCGGCCTGACAGGCGATCGTGCAGGCATTGCAGCCGATGCAGGTGCCGAGGTTGATCGTCATGCCCCAGGCGTAACCGTCGTATTTGAACGGCGGGTACAGCGTGCCTATCGGTATGGTCTTGAGCGGCTTCACCGCGCCAGTGGCCCGGAATTCCGCCAGCGGGATCGCGCGCACCAGGGCGCGCCCCTCCATGGCGTGATGATGCTGGGTGGTCGACAGCGGATACTTCTTGCCGGTAGCGCGGATACCGACGCCGCCGGCGAACCACGGCGCGTCGGAAGTGCGCAGCGCGTAGGCATTGGCGCCGCACCCGTTGCCGACCCGGCCGGCGTGCGTTCGTCCATAACCGAGCGCAACGCTTACCGCGCCGTCGGCGTGCCCGGGCATGATCCAGACCGGCAACTGGAGCACGCGCTGCTGATGCGAGATCTCGACGACGTCGCCGTTGGTCAGCGACACGCGGCGAGCGAGCGCCGGGCTCAGCAGCGCCGCATTGTCCCAGGTCAACTTGGAAAGCGGCCGGGGCAGCTCCTGCAGCCACGCATTGTTGGCGAAACTGCCGTCCCAGACGGACGCGTCCGGCAAGAAGATCAATTCGAGCATCGAGCTCGCTTCGGCGTCGGAACCCGCTGAGGAATGGGCAAGCGCGTCGGACTTCAGAGCGACGCGTCGCTCCGGCAGCGCGGTGTTCGCCACGACGCCGTCGCGCAAAGCCGTTTGCCAGCCGAGCTCGAAGTCGGCGCCGAGCTTGTTCCGCCAATGGTCGCGCACCAGGTCGTAGCCGCTGCGCGACGCGCCATCGCTGAAGAGCGCCAGCATCTCGTGTGCCGATCTTCCGCCATATAACGGCGCCAGCAGCGGCTGCTGTATCGTGACCGTACCGTCGTAGGCGCGGGTATCCGACCACGCTTCCAGGCAATGCGTCGCGGGGACGTGCCAGCGGCATGAGAGCGAGGTTTCGTCCTCGGCGAGCCCGAGGCGCACGCTCAACGCCACCTTGTCCAGCGGGCCGAATCCGACGTCCGCGGGCGCGCTATAGGCGGGGTTGCCGCCAAGCACGAGCAGCGTGTCGACGTCGCCCGCTTCGATGTCGTGCACCAGTGCACGCAGGGATTCAGTCTGATGCTCGACATTGGCGCATACCGGGTCGCTGTAGGTCACGGTGACGCCGTCGTTGCCCAGCGCGTGGTTCATTGCGTGCGCCAGCGCATGAACGTAGGGCGGCTGGCCGACGCCTGCGATAACGAGCGATGCGCCGCGGTGCTGCTGCAGGTCGCGGGCGCAGGCGGCAAGCCAGTCTGCGGGGACACCGGCCACTTCCGGGGGCGCGGCCACGGAGATGCCCAGCATTTTTGCGATGGCAGCGGCGCCGGCGCCGATCGCGCTTGGGCGCAGCGCCAATCGATGATCCGCTACCGCACTGGTCAAGGTCGGGCTCGCGACCAGCGCATACAGGCGGTTGTCGCCCGCCGGATCGTCGCCGCTCGCGCGCCGCCGCATGAAATCGCGCGCGTGGCGCACCCGTGCAGGACCGGCGCCCAGAACGTCGGCGTCGAGGCTCAGGACGACACTCGCCTTGTCAAACTGGTAGCGAGCATCGGCGACCTCGCCGAATGCCAGCCGCGCGCCGTCGTGAATGTTGTCGCGGTTGATCGGCTCGTATTGATGCCATCGCGCCCCGGGATAGCGCGCAAGCATCGCCGCGAGTTGCGCCGCCAGGGTCGGTGAGGTGACCGTCTCGGTCAGCACACGAAGACCTTTTCCTTGTGTTTTGGCGAGCCGGGCCCGCGCGTCTTGCATCGCGGCCAGCAATGCCTCCCACGTGCTCGGCTGGCCGTCGCGCGTCACCAAGCGCGAGCGGTCCGGATCCCACAGGTCGAGAATGGCGGCTTGCGCAAACACATCGGTCGCGCCCAGGCTTGCCGCATGCGAGGGATTGCCTTCGATCTTGGTCGGGCGCCCCATGTTGCTTTCGACCAGGACGCCTAGCGCGAATCCGCCTTGCGTGACCGCGGTCGCGAAAAACCGTGGCTCGCCGGCGGCCGCCTGCTGCGGCGCTTTGACGTAGGGCAGGATCTTTTCCTGCGGCTCGCGGCTGCAGGCACCCACGCCCGCGAGCGCCATCGAAGCCGCCATCACCTTGAGGAACTCGCGACGGTCGAAATCGAAACGATCGGCAAAGCGCGGAAATTGCCGCCGAAGGTCGTCGCCGAACGCCTGCGCCTCCGCCGCTTCGTCCAGGCTGCGCCACAGCAACGGTTCCGGGGATTTCATCGCCGCTTTCGCCTCAACGGTGACAGATCGAGCAGTCGGTCAGGCTGCTCAAGTGAATGTGATTGGCGGCGACCAGCTTGTTGCCGAGCGCGATCTGGTCGCCCGGGGCATGCCACTCCATGTCGAACACCTTGTCGTGCGGGCGCAGGTATTTTTGCGGCGCCCGGTGGCAGTCGAGACACCACTGCATCTCGAGCGGCGCCGTGCGCCAGGTCAATGGCATGCGATCGACCGGGCCGTGACATGTCGCGCAGCCCACGCCCTTCGCGACGTGGATGGCGTGATTGAAATAGACGAAATCCGGCAAGTCGTGTACGCGCCGCCACTGCAGCGGCTCGCCAGTCTCGAAGCTCCTTATCACCGGCGAGAGCATCGGCGCGTGGGTGAAAAGCTGCGAATGGCAGGTCATGCAGGTATGCGTCGGCGGTATGCCGGCGAAGGCCGATGATTCGACCGACGTGTGGCAATAGCGGCAATCCAGTCCGACATCTCCGACATGATGCTTGTGGCTGAAAGGCACGACCTGCTCGACGGGCGAGCCCACGGCAGGATGCGGCGCGATGCTGATCCGCCAGGCCAGCACCGCGACGGCGAACAGCAACAGAGCCGACAAGGCGCCCAGCTTGAGCGCGAGGACGAGACGCGGCTGAAAAACCTGGGCCATTCGGCATTCAGTCTTTCGAGCGAGGGAGCGGCTCGAAAAAAATCCACTTCACCTGCGGAAAGGCCGTCTGCAACGCCGTTTCGCAGCGGGCAATGGCCGCCACCAGCTCGCCCGCCGTCGTCGTGCGGCGCATCCGAGCCTTGACGTTGAGCATGATAGCCTCACCCTGCTGCTGGGTGATCATGCTCGCGATTTCGACGATTTCTTCGCGCGCGTCGAGGAAATCCCGGATCGCGTCCCGCACCGCCGGCGCAGCGCTCTCGCCGATCAGCAGGCTTTTGATCTCGGCAGCGAGGATCAGTGCGACGACGACCAGCAGAACGCCGACCGCAATCGTGCCGCCGGCATCGTAGAGATCGTTGCCGGTCGCCATGGCCAGGAGCACCGCGGCCAGCGCGATGGCAAGTCCGACCAGGGCCGCGGCATTCTCGGAGAACACGACCAGCAGCTCGCTCCTCCGCGTCTCGCGAAACCAGCGCCACAGGCTGCGGTCGCCACGCAACCTGGTAATCTGTTTCATCGCGATGGCTTGCGAGATGCCCTCCGCCACGGCGGAGAATGCCAGTATGGCCACGGCGATCCAGGGCGATTGCAATCCCTCGTGTCCCTGCAGCTTGTGGATCCCCTCGTATATCGACGCGATGCCGCCGGTGCTGAACAGCAGCATTGCGACGATGAACGACCAGAAATACGTGGCGCGCCCGTGACCGAGCGGATGATCCGCCGACGGGGGTCTCCTGGCCTGCCGGCGTCCCCACAGCAACAGCCCCTCGTTCCCCGAGTCGGCCAGCGAATGCAGCGCCTCCGCGAGCAGCGCGCCGGAGCCGGTGAAGAATGCGCCGACGAACTTGGCGACCGCGATGGCGACGTTGGCGCCGAGCGCGTAGACGATCGAGCGGGTGGGATCGTACCGACTTGCGGAGCGCGCCGCGCGCGTCTTCTTCGCCCGCTTCATACGAAGCATTCCTCCCTCGATGCCGCCGATGCCTCCCGGCCCCCCCCACAACAAACGCTTTTCGCGCAGGGCGCCATCAACGGGAGACGCCCGCCGGGGAATTATGCCGCGGCGAGCCGAATATTGTCGCGCGCCGCAGCTAGCGCCCTTCCGCCTGGCGCACCTGCTTGCGCACGTCGGCAACGGTGCGGGCATCGACCACAGAAGGCGTGGTTGCCCCAGCCGTTGCGGATGTAGGTCGAAGGTCGGCAATTTCCTGGTCGGAGAGCTTCCAGCCGAAGGCGGGCATCGCGAGCGCCGTCGGCTTGTCCTTGGTCGCAACGCTGCTGGCGGAGACGAGGAAGGCGATTTCCGCCGCCGTCAAATAGGCAAATGCTCCGGGCGTGACCGGGGGCGGAAGCAGCGAATCCGATTGCGCCGACGCCGTCTGCGGCCGAAACCAGGAAACGGCGGCCAGCGATCCGGCGGCGGTCGTCTTGAGCATGTCTTTGCGCGTCAGCTTGCCCACGGCGGGCTCCTCATTGTTGCGCTTGCAAAATAAGCGACTGCACATGCCAGGAAGCACCTCGCGTGCCACATCCGGGAGTACCGCAGTTGTTCCGCGCACGTCGCTGATAAGGCTGGCAGTCGGCGCCATGATCGGGTGGCGATCGGTTTTTTGTGTTCGTCCAAAATCTACAAGGGGGCGGGTCGACCAGAAATTTATACAATCATTAAGGAAGGTTGCGACCACATGTCGTAATACGACATGTTGCCAATGAGCGCCAAGCATGATGGAATCCTGGCTGTCCGACCATTCGGAGGCGCCATGGCAAGCCGCAGCACCAAGGTCTCGACACTCGCCGAACGCGATTACCAAATGCTCGCCTCCTTTCGCCATTCGCTGCGCCGCTTCTTGTCGTTCAGCGAGACGGCCGCAAACGACGCCGGCCTCCCACCGCAGCAGTACCAGGCATTGCTCGCGCTGAAAGGCTGTCCAGCAGGCGGGAAGATGACGATCGACGATCTCGCCGGACAGTTGCTGATCAGGCACAACAGCGCGGTAGGCTTGGTGAACCGACTGGAAGCAGAACGGCTGGTGCGACGGCAGGTTGAACGTTCGAACCGGCGCAAGGTCAACCTTCGCCTGACGTCGAAGGGCGACCGCGTGCTCCAACGGTTGGCGACCACCCATCGTGCCGAACTTCGGCGCGTCGGCCCCCAGCTGAGGCTCATGCTCAAGCACCTTTCGCGCGGGAAAGTCGCGGCGCCGCGCCGGCAGCGAGGTAGTTTGTAGATCTTACAAAAGATGGGCTTCGCCGCCTGCGGCGAAAGTATTGACCTTGTTCTGTTCAACAGCGGCTTGCAACGGCGCGCTTGGTTCGCAACCTCCCTGGAAAACGGGTACGCTTTGACGGTTCGACAAGGGGTCGATCGCCAGGGCCCGCTTGGGCATAATTTGTGCAGCGTCGGCAGCGCCGAGGCCGGGTCCTGCAGGCGTTTCGATTCGCGTATCGATCGTGAAGGTTGCATTCGGAGATCGCCATGAAAGTCATTGAACGCTCGATAACGCCGACCAAGGAAATGACGGTCATTCTCGGCGCGCTGAACGCGCTGCGCCGTGGCGATGCCGGGGTCCGGCTGCCGGCCAACTGGCTTGGCGTATCGGGGCGCGTCGCCGACGTATTCAACGAGGTGGTGGAGCGCAACGAACGGATGGCGAGCGAGCTCGAGCGACTTTCGCGCGTCGTCGGCAAGGAAGGCAAACTCGGCAAGCGCGGCACGCTCGGCGACGTCACCGGCTTCTGGCGCGATTCGATCGGCGCAGTAAACATGCTGATCGACGATCTGGTGCATCCGACCAGCGAAACCGCGCGCGTGATCGGCGCCGTGGCGCAGGGCGATCTGTCGCAGACGATGGCGCTCGAGGTCGACGGCGAGCCGCTGCAGGGTGAATTCCTGCGCACGGCGAAAACAGTCAACACGAT